>JAESGQ010000068.1_pt1 | contig 129978 bp, 118 predicted proteins | sample 9266251 | NCBI WGS metagenome assembly JAESGQ01 (sample SAMN17056778, study PRJNA650883) | algae metagenome | isolation source: Kaiparowitsia implicata GSE-PSE-MK54-09C and co-occurring heterotrophs from... | place: USA: Kaiparowits Plateau, Grand Staircase Escalante National Monument, UT ...
AAGCCCTTGAACGTCTGGTGCGCCTTGGCCCGATTAACGTGACAAACCGCTATCGAGGTGGAATCGATGAAACTGAGGCCGGTGACCTCGCCAAAACAGCATGTGTTTAGAAAGCTTACTAACGCCACCTGAGTTCGACAACGAGTGAAGTGCTGAAAGAAAGGCTGAGGGTTACGCTCAAAGTATTGAATTCTAAGCACCTCAGCCTTTCTTTCAGCACTTCACTCGTTGTCGAACTCACGTTTTGCGAAGCGCCGTCTCTTGAACGTGGGCTCTCGAACATCGTTCAATTGCGCAAGTTTTACAGGGTTTGAGCTGCTCCTGAACTGAGGTCAGACGACTTCGGAAAACCAGAGACGGAATCCATCAGCGCTGGTTTGAAAAGAGGCTATTGGGCCCGGTTGACCACCACCGACACGATGAGGTAATCGCTGGCGATCGCCATTCCCTCTGTGGTTGCCGGGCTAAACTCCCATCGCTGCACCAAGCAAGCGGCCAAGTCTGCGTAGTCTGCATTGCCGGAAGAATTGCGAACGGTCGTGCCTATCACACGTCCCGAAGCGTCTATTGTGACTTGAATATCGACTTCAACCCCAAACCAGGGCAGGCTCTCAGGCTGAATCAGGCAGTTTCCGGACTGGGTAGGGTCAGCCAAAAACGTGCGTGACGTATCCAGCACTTGCGCCGGAATCTCGGGGATATCCCGTGGATTTTCAGACTCGGGGACAGAGCGCGTGCTCACAATCGTGGCCACGAGGCTCGTGGGCATTGCCTCGCCGCCGATCGCCACATCTGGAAGGATTCCATCCGTTGGGTTGCCAGAGGAAGGGCGATCGCCCCCATCAGGCTGATCAGGCAACCCCGCGGCTATATCCCCTGGATTAGGAACGGCAGGTGGCGAGGGCAGGGGCTCAGAATCGGGGAAGGTTTCACCCGGAGGCTGCCCTAAGTCACCGGGTGTTTCTGGAGCAGATGTTTCAGGCGGAAACGGTTGCGGTGAGGGGGCTGTTGCCTCAGGCGAAGGGGACTCAGGAAATTGGGACTCAGGAAATTGGGAGTCGGGAGCCTGGGACTCTGGCACCTGAGAGTCGGGCACCGAAGGCTGCGGCGGCAGGCTAAAGTCCAAACCCAACGGTAGATTAGGCTGTGGATTGGGTTGCAGTTCTGGATTTAGAGCGATCGCGCCATCGGGTGCTGGCGCTGGATTCGGCAAGGGGGCTGGCTGCGGTGCTGAGAACGCGTCGGGCGGAGCGATCGCCCCACTCTCAGCATCAAACGCTGGCGGAATATCTTCGAACTGAGCGTCTGGTGTGGCCTCTGCTGTCTCGCTGCCCTGCAGCCCCAGAGTGTTCAAATCCACAATTTCAATCGGGGTTGCCGCCGACGCACTAGAGCGCGTCATCATCCGCAGCAAATAGGGCAACAGCAACAGCAGCCCAAAGTGCAGCAGCAACGACCCCATCGCCACCCACCACCATAGTTTGGGCGGGTCGAGGTGCTTCCGAAACCCTGCGTCGGTGTAGAGATACTTCTGCACGTGAGCGAGTTGCCCCATAGGTTATCTTTTTATCTTCAGTCGCAGCGCACGCCGAGCGCAGACTTAATGTCAGCAAGAGAACAGGCGTCTGCGGTCTGGCAACTCAATGCTAACGACTCGAATCAAAATCCGGGTCAGAGGCCGGGGCACAAGTTGGGCGATCGCCCCTGTTCTCTCAGTCCCCAAGATACATCACCCTCAGTAGACGAATGAACACGCTAAATTGTTCGCAGCGATCACTCAATCTTCTCTCGGCTGTGGTGATCACGACGTCCAAACACAGTCCGGGTAGGGATGCACGAACCACGCTCTTACTAAGCCGTCCTAAAAACAGAGGAGAAAAGCCGTCACCTGCCCTGCCCATTAGGCGCCTCTACTCGTTTGCAGGGATAATGGAAAAACGATTTGGTTGAGCCGCTCGGACTGCTGCTCTCCTTGTCCTCCCATTGATCTTGGCAAAGGCAACTGATGGATATTTTGGACATCCTCAAGCAGGACTATCGCAACTTTCCTTACCAGCAAACCTTTAGCATTTATGCCGAAGAGGTTTACTTTAAAGACCCCATGACAGAATTTCGGGGGCGCGATCGCTACCAGCAAATGCTCGGGTTTATCCAGACTTGGTTTCGCCATCCTCAGCTCAACCTGCACCAGATACAGCGCGACGACTCCCACATCCGCACCGATTGGACGCTGAGCTGGACTACGCCCTTGCCCTGGCAGCCCCGCATTGCTATCTCTGGCTGGAGCGATCTGGAACTTAATGACCAAGAGCAGGTGATTTCTCACATCGACTATTGGACTTGTTCTCGGTTAGACGTGCTAAAGCAGCATTGGCCCGGGCGGGTAGATTAACAGCTAATCCAAATCCCATACCCCCGGCTCCACATCCGTCAATTTGTAGGGGCGAATGGCATTTGCTCTGCCCAACTGGGGGGACTAAGCAGGATTTGGTTCGAGGAGAGCGAATGGGGGCGATCGCCCCAACAGATGCACCAATCGCACCGATTTAGAACGCTCCACGTTAGATTAGATAGATTAGAAGAAATGTAAATATTCATCACAACACCAGTCGGGAATCCATGCGCGTAATTTTGATGACGGGGAAGGGCGGCGTGGGCAAAACCTCAGTTGCAGCCGCAACAGGGCTGCGCTGCGCTGAGTTAGGCCACAAGACCTTAGTACTCAGCACCGATCCAGCCCACTCTCTAGCCGACAGCTTTGATCTAGAACTGGGGCATGAGCCTGTCTTGGTACGCCCAAACCTCTGGGGTGCAGAACTAGACGCACTGATGGAACTCGAAGGCAACTGGGGCGCGGTCAAGCGCTACATTACCCAGGTGTTGCAGGCGCGAGGGCTCGATGGTGTGGAAGCCGAAGAACTCGCGATCCTCCCAGGCATGGATGAAATTTTTAGCCTCGTCCGCATGAAGCGTCACTACGACGACGGTGACTTCGATGTGTTGATTATCGACTCAGCGCCCACGGGCACAGCGCTGCGCCTGCTGAGCTTGCCAGAAGTAGCAGGCTGGTACATGCGCCGCTTCTATAAGCCGCTGCAAGCCGTATCTGCGGCACTACGGCCTTTGGTAGAACCCATCTTTCGACCCATTGCGGGCTTCTCGTTGCCCAACCAAGAAGTCATGGATGCCCCCTACGAGTTCTACCAACAAATTGAAGAACTAGAGAAAGTGCTGACCGATAGCGCTGTCACCTCGGTTCGGTTGGTGACCAATCCCGAAAAAATGGTGATCAAAGAATCGCTGCGGGCGCACGCCTATCTCAGCCTCTACAACGTGGCGACAGATATGGTCGTGGCTAACCGCATCATTCCCGATAGCGTCACTGATCCCTTTTTCCAACGTTGGAAGGAGAACCAGCAGCAGTATCGCCAAGAGATTCACGACAACTTCAGCCCGCTGCCGGTTAAAGAAGTGCCGCTATATTCCGAAGAAATGTGTGGCATCGCTGCGCTAGAGCGGCTCAAAGAAACGCTGTATGGCGACGAAGATCCGTCTCAGGTCTACTACAAAGAAACCACCATGCGTGTGGTGCAAGGCGATGGTCACTATAGCTTAGAGCTATACCTGCCGGGCATCCCCAAAGACAAGGTGGAACTGAGCAAATCTGCCGACGAACTAAACGTGAGAATTGGTAACCACCGCCGCAATTTGGTACTGCCCCAAGCGCTCGCAGCGCTCCAGCCCGCTGGTGCCAAGATGGAAGACGATTACCTCAAAATTCGGTTCGCCAGTCCAGTCACTGCTTAGCGCTTTTCGGCGTTGCTGAATGACGCTATGATTTCGCCGGATTGAGGACAGAACTACAAGGCTTTCAGAAACTGTTTCATAGACTGATTCAGCAACGCCCGCTTTTCAACCTAAGTTGTAGTGGGTTCACGAGACACCGGTTTTCCCCTTGCGACCCAAGGATGGGGCTCTAAGGATTGCGCATTAAATAACGTGGGATAGCCGTCCCGGCTGTCCACGGTCAGGCAAGATGCCTAACCTACAAGAACTGCACATTAAAAGATCCGTGTTCCTACGCTTATCTCGGTGTGGCAACAGGTTGAATAAGGGTGCAAGAACTTGCACCCTACATCTGAACCCATCAGGACAATGACCCGATGGAATCCTCACGATCAGGTATTCGGTTGATCTATGCCCGTTACAGCTGCATCCGTTGCTTCTAACCCATCTTTCCTCGGCAAGCCACGCTCTCTAGGGCAAGTGGTGCGACGATCCGTGCTGTCGGGGTTGGTCTACTACGCCTATTACAAATGGATGATTCACGATGAGCTGAAGCGCTATCAGGGCCACGGATGGTCTGGGGTGCTGTGCCTGATGCCGTTTCTGGTGGGGATTGTGCTTCCGAAACTTTTGCAACGGTATGATCCTGATGTTCCGGGGTGGTTTGGCTGGTTCTCGCTGGTGGGGCTCGGGTGGATCTACATGGTGCAGTTTCGGCTATACCGCACTGTGAATGGCCTGTACCGAGAGCTGGGGCAGGCGGAGCCACTGAGGATTTGGTGGCTGTTTGTGCCAGGGCTGAACTTGCTGGTAGGGCTGCGGCAAATTCACTACCTCAGTCGGTTTTGGGCGATGCAGCGCGGAGAACGAGTGACCGATCCGGTGGCGGCAGCGCTGCTTGGTTTATTCGGGGAAACGTCAGCACTAGATTTGTGAGCTTTCCAAAAGCTGTCAAGATGAAGAAGGAATCTGCTTGGGGATCAGGGCAATGAAATTAGGCAATCGTGCGTCTGGCTTGGCCCAGCGTTGGGGGCAACTGTTTGTTGTGCTGCTGGCGCTGCTGGTATGGAGTGTTCCCCAGGAGGCGATCGCCCTTCCGCCTCAATATGCACCACCGCTCTCCTTCAGCAATGCAGAGCTGCGCGGTCGAGACTTTTCGGGGCAAACGCTGCGGGTGGCGGAGTTTTCCAACACGAATTTAGAAAACGCTGATTTTTCGAATGCGAATGCGCGAGGCGCAATATTTAGCGCCTCGGTGATGACTCACACGTCCCTTCACAGCGCAAATTTGTCTGACACCATGATGGATCAGACTAAGTTTCAAGAGACTGACTTTAGCGATGCGGTGCTGGTGAATGCTATTTTGCTGGGTTCTTCGTTTGAGGATGTGGACATCACCGGAACTGATTTCACCGGTGCGTTGCTAGACGGCGCTCAGGTGAAGGAGCTATGTGCGATCGCCACGGGCACGAATTCCCAAACGGGCGTGTCTACGCGAGAGTCTCTAGGCTGTTAGTCGCAGGCTATGACACCGAATCGCGCGTTTCTAAGCGATTGCCACCTAGATTTAATTGATTTTTTGAATTGATTTGATTTACCAGTAACGAATAATGGCGCTATGAAAATTGCAATTACAGGGGCTACAGGATTTGTCGGCACTCGCTTGGTGGAGCGACTGCAGCAAGAGGGGCACGCCATTGTGGTGTTGACGCGAGATGCGGCGCGAGGCCAGCGTGTGTTCCCTGACGGTGCGTTTCCCGCTGTGACCGTGGTGGAGTATACGCCGCTGGAGTCGGGGGACTGGCAAGGGGCGATCGCCGGATGCGACGGGGTGGTGAACTTGGCAGGTGCTCCCATTGCTGAAGAACGCTGGACACCTCAGCGCAAGCAGCAGATTTGGGATAGCCGCACAATTGGCACTGAGAAAATCGTCGAGGCGATCGCCCAGGCGAATCCTAAACCCAGTGTGTTGGTTAACTCGTCTGCCATTGGCTATTACGGCACCAGCGAAACGGCGACGTTTGACGAGACCAGCGCTGCGGGGAACGATTTCTTGGCTCAGCTGTGTCAGGCTTGGGAAGCAGCGGCCAAAAGCGTAAAGGATAGCGACACTCGGCTCGTGATTTTGCGCACAGGCGTGGTGCTGGGTATGGGCGGCGCGGTCGAAAAAATGCTGCTGCCGTTCAAAATGTTTGCGGGTGGCCCCATTGGCAGCGGGCGGCAGTGGTTCTCTTGGGTTCACCGCGATGACCTAGTGAGCTTGATCATCACAGCGCTGACCGACTCTAGCTTGGAGGGTGTGTACAATGCCACAGCGCCCAATCCTGTACGGATGGCTGAATTTTGCACAGCACTGGGGCATGTGCTGGGTCGCCCGTCTTGGCTGCCCGTGCCGCCGTTTGCGCTCGAAGCACTGTTAGGCGATGCGGCTCAGGTGGTGCTTGAAGGGCAGCAGGTCATGCCAACGCGCACTCTCGAGTCAGGCTTTGACTATCGCTATGCCACCGTGAAGCCTGCGTTAGAAGAGGTGTTGTCGTAACTGAGCGAGGGATTGGGTGAGGCATCGGGGAGAGTCGCAGCGCCGCTAGCCCATTCACCCGAGGCGGAGCTAGGGCCGCGCGACAGGCTATGTTTGCAGTCCGCGCGCTGGTGGACTGCGTCTATTGTTTGTGGACTGCGCTCATGGGCAGATTGCGCTAATTACTAATTGGGTGTGCCAGTGCCCAATCGTTTGCTGAGCCAACTGGCAATGCCGCTGGCGATCGCCCCCAGCATCAACACCCCAATCGCCGGTTGAAACACAGGCTGCCACAGCCGATACCACAGGTCAAACCCTAGCGGCACATCGAGCGATCGCCCTATCAGTGCAGCCGCAAACCATACAAACGCCGCCAGCACAAAAAACGTATCCAGCATTAGCACTGTGTTTAGCCCGTTTAGCACTTTGTCTTTCATTGGCAGCTCTTTGATAACGCCCTCTCATCTTACCGCTGGGGCGATCGCAAACCGCACACCGCCTGTTTCCATCCCAATACAATCTCGTCATAATGCCAGAAAAGGCACAGCGCGGGTATGAGAACAGCCATGGGATTCAGTGTGTGGCCGGTGGGATGGGTGCTAGGGGCGATCGCCCTTGTGGGGGTGATATGGCGACGCCGAGTTGCTGCCCGCCGGGCGCAGAAAGACCGCAGGTCTCAGCCTCCCCAGCCCTCTAATAACTATGAGCGCTATATGGCTGCGGCCTTCAATCGGCCTGACACCTATCCCCTCAGCCCCACGCTGGATGCGGAACTGTTTCGCCCGGTGGGCGACTGGACTGGACGACTGATCTTGCCAACCCAAGCGTCGCGGCAGGCGTTGCGCGGCGTATGGCTGGAGGTGTATCATGCCCCTCCTGAGCATCGGGCGCTGATCGGCCAGCGGGTGCTGCTGCGCTGGCAAGACACCGACGCCATCCACAGTCGGCTGCGCCGCGCCATTAGGGATGTGCGCTTTACGCCCGCCGTGGAGGACAGCCAGCAGGACGGATTGGTGCATCCCACCCGCCTCAACCACTGGACGCAGGTTGACCCGCTAGAATCGCTGGCGGGGTCGCGCCCGCTGGATGACATGGTGGTGAAGCTGGATGGCACCGTAGGCGTTGATGTAGTCGAGTTGACGGCAGAGATGGCCGAAGCTCCGAGCAATCAGGCGGACTCTCTAAATGGGAACCCGCAAGCGCCGAGCGATCGCTGCCGCTACCCGCTACTCACCATTGAGCGCGAGCCGATTCAGATTTCGGGACGCTACTATGCCTTGGTGACGTTTCTGCAACCGGAAGCAGGCGATCGCTGGCAGGTGGCACACTTCAACCGAACGACGCGCCAATTTGATGGCGCAATCCAACAGGTCGTAGTGCCCGAGGTGGTGGCAGACCGCAACGGCTGCCGCAATGCTAGCAACCGCGAGTTGCATCAATCCCCCGCTAACAAGGCGGGATGGTATGTCTACGGCGCTCACGACAGAGAGGGGCAATTCATTGTGCAGGCGATCGCCCCCCGGCTGCTGCTTCAGGTTCAGCCTGATTCTGTGGTGACGAAGCCCGCCGCCATCTGGCGCTATCTCAAACGCAACGCTTGGCATCTCAGCGATCAAAAAGGGCAAACCACTTCTACGTTGCTCTGTCCCCAATGGCCGGGGTGGGCTGGGGATGCAGGCGATGGGGATATAGGCGTTAGGGATACAGGTGCTGGGGATGCAGGTGCTGGGGAGACAGTCTCGGCCCTGCCTGCTGGGCTGTTTATGAAGGGCGATCGCCACTTGCTCATTCACCTTTACGGCGGCATTGGTGGAGAGAATCAAGAACCAGCGGCAAAATCATGGGTCTACTTTGGTCATTATGCCTATGGCTTGGCCACCGTCATTTACGAGCCGCTGGCGGATGAGTTGAGCTTTGACATCACCTATTACCAGATTTATACGCACAATTTAGACGGCATTATTGCAGGAAAACTGGCGTGGAATCGCTATATGGGCGATCGCCAGTTTGGGTGGCTAGGCACCCGCCCTGTGGTGGATATCCTAATTAAGCTCGACGCCCTGAGTCAGCCTTATGCCCTCAGCCAGACGCCGCAATCTGCGCTGGACGTGCTGCTCAGCCAGCTAGAGGTGATGGGTGCCCGCTACCGCATTGGTGACGGCACGGGCGGCACCTACGTCGGCCCGGCCCACAACTGCGCCCAAGATTCCAACCAAGCTCTCTATACCGCCCTGCGATACATTCGGATCATTCTGGAATCGCAGCCCGATCGAGCGTCGCTAGAGCGCAATGTGGCCTCTCAGCAATTGCTGAAGCTGGGACAAGGCATTAAATGGGAACTGCTGCCCCTCGGCGCAGCTCGTGCCGACTGGAAGCAGGGGCAAGACACGCTGGGCATTAGCCCTGAAGAAGAACTCTGGCGAGGGCTGCGCGTGGGGCTGCTGAGCTGGCGCACCCTGATGCCTCGGCTGGCTGCTCAAACTATCCTGCATCAGTTTCATCGCCAACAGGCGACTTTCTGGGTGCTGCGCACCTGCCAGGTGGGCGGCAGTGACCCTACCATTGAGCCGATTGCCCCCACGCAAATTGGGTTTTGATCGGCGCTTCTTAGGGCTGAAAGTCCCTATAGTGATAGAAGCATCGGCTCTCTCATTTGGATTGGGTTGGATGGTGCCCTTCTATTCGTTCTCCATACACATGCTCAATGCGTTTATCTCGGGTCTGCTGGTCTGTCTTTTGGCCTGTTTGCTGACGGTTGGCGCTGCCCCTGCGGCACTCGCCCAATCTGCCGCAGGGCTGTCTCAATCGGCGATCGCCCCCGTTACAATGGCTCAATCCTCTACCGACGCATCTACAGAACCCCCTATGGCTGGCAAAAAATCATTGTTTTCGTTTTCAGGCACTCGCCCTGCTACTTTGGGCGCAACAGATGGCAAACTAGCGGCCTGCCCTGATTCGCCCAACTGTGTCAGCAGTCAGGCTCCCGAGTCGGATGCAGGGCACTACATTGCACCCATTGCGTACAGCGGCACGGCCGCAGATGCGATCGCCGCTCTCAAATCTGCGATCGAACTGACGGATCGGACGACCCTGGTCAACGCAACCGATCGCTACCTTTATGCGGAATATGCCAGCGCCCTCATGGGATTTGTGGATGATGTGGAGTTTGTGGTGGATGATGCCGCGAAGGTGATTCACGTCCGCTCAGCGTCGCGATTGGGGAAATCTGACCTGGGTGTCAATCGCACTCGGATTGAAGCGCTGCGCGCCGCATTCAATGCCTGATTAGCCTTGTTCTCTAGAGCGATCGCTCCAGCGTCTATGTCCTTTACTTCGCCCGCCGCTGAGCCATTGCCCGTCGCGTATGGGGATGTCGACAATGCCGCCCGTGTGCTAGACGGCGTAGCCCATCGCACCCCCGTCATGACCTCGCGCTTGGTGGATGAGCGCACCGGCTGCCGGGTGTTTTTTAAATGCGAAAACCTGCAGCGCACGGGCTCCTTCAAATTTCGCGGGGCTTATAATGCGATCGCTCATCTCAGCCCAGACCAGCGATCGCACGGGGTGCTGACCTACTCGTCTGGCAACCATGCCCAGGCGATCGCCCGAGCGGGGCAACTGTTGGGCGTCAACACGACCATCATCATGCCCGAGGATGCGCCAGCCGTGAAACAGGCGGCCACGCAGGGTTATGGCGCAGAGGTGATTCTCTATAACCGTGCCGAAGCAACCCGTGAGCACCTCGCGCAACAGCTGGCGCAAGAGCGGGGGGCAACGCTAATTCCGCCCTACGACCATCCCCAAGTGGTGGCAGGACAGGGCACGACCGCCAAAGAACTCCTAGAACAGGTGGGCAATCTAGACTATCTGCTGGTGTGCTGCGGCGGGGGCGGACTGCTGTCAGGCTGTGCGATCGCAGCCCACCAGCTATCTCCCGCCTGTCGGGTGATCGGGGTAGAACCGGCAGCGGCGGATGATGCCGCCCGGTCCTTCCGCACAAAAGCGTTGCAAACAGTCGAAAATCCGAACACCATTGCAGATGGGGCGCGTACCCCGTCGCTGGGTCGCATCACCTTTCCGCTCGTGATGCACTATGTTCATGATGTGGTGACGGTGGATGACAGCCAGTTGCTCAAGACTCTGTTCTGGTTATGGGAGCGGCTGAAGCTGGTGATTGAACCCACTGGGGCCCTAGCGGCAACAGCGCTGCTAGAGAGAAAGGTCGCCATAAAAGCGGGCGATCGCATCGGTGTCATTCTCAGCGGCGGCAATGTCGATTTGCAGCAGATGGCTCACTTGTTATCCCATTGAAGGCCCTGTAGCTGGCTATGCAATGTGAAGCGAAGCCTAGATGCTATGGTCGTAACGTTTTACGGCCAGCATCCGGCAGATGGTATGGATATTACCCCCGCAACTCACCAACTCATTGGGGCAGTGCAACGCCTCAAACCCAAGTACAGCGACCCCGCCTCGCTGCTGTTTATTGATTTTTACTGCCAGTGCAAGCAGGGGTGTGACTACCTGTTTCCGGCTCCCGTGCGCGAGACAGTTCGGCTGATAGACATTTTGCAGTGGTTCTTTGACTGTGTGGCGCGCAAAGAGCCGACTGCCCTAATTCAACTCATGTGGAAGGATGTGGTGGGGCCAACCTTAGGGGAATACCTCGCCGATGAAAAGATTGAACAAACCCTCTGGCAGGCATTTGAGGGAGATGTCTCGCAGTCACTGGCCGATTGGGATCTAGAGCGCCTGCCGACGGGTGGGGTGCGGCTGGTGCTGCGAGAACTCCTCGATGACATCTACCAGGTAGAACAGATGCTGGGTTAAGACTAGGGGCTAACGCGACACTGTCGCCTGTTGAGAACGCGCTGCTCTCAGAGAAACGTGTCGTATAGATGGGGATGCTGGACGGGTTGGTTGACTGGCGGGCGATCGCCCCGTCCCAACCCGTCCTCTGCAATCAGCGCCATAAAAAGCCCTGCACAGTACTGTGCAGGGCTTTTTATGGCGTTAGATCAACGTTCAACAAAAGAGAGCAAGCTGTAGCTGTAACCCAACGACTAGATGTTTTTTTCTGCCAAATCTCGGCACATGTAGTCAAATGGCTCATCGACAAAGCCAACGCCTTCAATACCGGCTTCAGCCACCTGGGCTTTCACAATGTCTTTCATGATCTGAATGCCGCGCACCGTAGGGCCAGACGGAACGCCCAGTGAGTTATAGGTTTCGCGCAACCCTTGCAGCACCCGTTCATCTAGCACGTCAACGCTGCCCGCCACCAACGCATAGCTGGCATAGCGCAGGTAATAGTCCATATCGCGCAGACAAGCGGCGTAACGTCGAGTCGTATAAGCATTGCCACCTGGGCGAATCAGCTCTGGCACTTCTTCAAACAATTGCAGCCCGGCTTGCTTCACAATGGCGGCAGCATTACCGTTGATCACCGATGCGGCCTGCACCCTCGCCATGCCGGTCTCAAAATAGGCTTTTAGGGCATCCATCGCATTGCGATCAAGGTATTGCCCTCTTCCGTCATAGCTTCCAATCAAGTTGGTAACAGCGTCCCGCATGGATTTCGTCTCCCATCTCTAACAAAACTATGGTCTTATGTAGCGTTGACCCGCAGGGGCCTCGTGACAGCTAACGTGCACTGCAGACGTAATAATAGACATCAGCAAATCTTGTCAACAGGCCAGAACGCCTGACACCTAATGAAGTCAAAAACCCATAAGGCCAAGATTAACTGATGCTGGTTCGTTAGGTTAGCCGCTTGATCCAGCCATCAACTAGCGCTCAGAATCAAGCGCATAGCATCCAATGCTCGGATCGTGGCAGTGAGGTAAAGCCCGTCTAAATCAGACAAGCATTTACTCAGGATTTAATAAGGGCAAACCTCTGTAGGGCGATCGCCCCATACTGTCTGCTAAAGTACATTTCTCAAATCATTACGGTCAAGTTTATCACGCTAGTTAGAGCGAAAATCCCCATCACTGCAAGGATAGAGCGGCTTTAACGATTAAGTTTTGTATCAACGATTCCACCCGCGTAGCTCTCTAAATCCTAATAGGCTCAGTGCTGCTTTCTTCAGGCATAAATTCAAGAGAGAGTCGTGCAAGTCGTTCGCAGAATACAGAACTCAGCCTTAAAAATTCAAAATTTACACTTCAAATCAGCAATGCTATATTTTGTATTTCTTGATACAAAACCTGCATTTGTCACTCCATAGGATTATGCAGGTGCCATAGTGCCTTAGTTTGCATTGCCCAATCTAAAGTGCTCAAAAGCCAACTTGCACCCCTGCAACACGTAGTTTGCCCCCAGCTGATTGCCAGGGTTGGTTTAGCACTGACACAATTGCTCAGAATTGATTTTGCTAGAGATGAAGGAGTAGTTCATGACCATGACCCCAGATGACGTCTTGCGTCAGATTAAAGACCAAGACATTAAGATGATTGACCTTAAGTTCATCGATATGCCTGGCACCTGGCAGCATCTCACTGTTTTTCAGGATCAGATCGATGAAAGCAGCTTTGAGGACGGGGTGCCTTTTGACGGCTCCAGCATCCGGGGATGGAAGGCCATTAACGAGTCAGATATGACGATGGTGCTTGATGCGAGCACAGCTTGGATCGACCCCTTCATGGCAGAACCGACTCTGAGCGTGATTTGCAGCATCAAAGAACCGCGCACCGGAGAGTGGTATGCGCGCTGCCCTCGGGTGATTGCCCAAAAGGCAGTTGATTACCTGCAAGCTACGGGTTTGGGAGATACTGCGTTCTTTGGCCCTGAGGCTGAATTCTTCATTTTTGAAGATGTTCGGTTTGACCAAAACGAACATGAAGGCTATTACCACGTTGATAGCGTAGAAGGTCGATGGAACACGGGTCGGATGGAAGAGGGCGGAAACAAGGCCTATAAGCCTCGCTATAAGGAGGGCTATTTCCCTGTTTCGCCTACTGATACCTCCCAGGATCTTCGTACAGAGATGCTGCTTACAATGGCCAAGTGTGGCGTGCCCATTGAGAAGCACCACCATGAAGTGGCTTCGGGCGGGCAGTGCGAGCTAGGCTTCCGATTTGGCACGTTGGTGCAGGCCGCAGACTGGCTGCTGACCTATAAATACTGCATCAAGAACGTCGGTAAAAAGTACGGCAAAACCATTACGTTTATGCCTAAGCCTGTGTTTAACGATAACGGCTCTGGCATGCACACCCACCAGTCGATTTGGAAGGACGGTCAACCGCTATTTGCAGGGGATCAGTATGCAGGGCTGAGCCAGATGGCGTTGTGGTATATCGGCGGCATCTTGAAGCATGCGCCAGCACTGTTGGCATTTACAAACCCCACGACCAACTCTTACAAGCGTCTGGTGCCTGGGTTTGAAGCACCCGTAAACCTTGCCTATTCCCAGGGAAATCGCTCTGCGTCAGTCCGCATTCCGCTCTCCGGCACAAATCCCAAGGCCAAGCGTCTAGAATTCCGCTGCCCCGATGCTACGTCTAACCCCTATCTAGCCTTTGCCGCCATGCTTTGTGCTGGTATTGATGGCATCAAGAACCAGATTGACCCCGGTAGTCCGCTAGATGTGGATATCTACGACCTTAGCCCTGAGGAACTGGCAAAGATTCCTTCTACGCCGGGCTCTTTAGAAGATGCCCTGAGCTGTCTAGAGAAGGATCATGAGTTTCTAACAACGGGTGGCGTCTTTACCGAAGACTTCATCGGCAACTGGATCAACTTCAAGCTAGATAACGAAGTTAACCCCATGCGCCTGCGTCCTCATCCGTATGAGTTCTCTCTCTATTACGACTGCTAGACCAGGACTTGCTAGATCTGGCGTCAGTTCGGCAAATCCCTAACCCGAGCTGCTCGCTAAGCTCAGTTTGGGTTAGGACGGGTTTGAGCTTATCCCGAACTCAGGTTCTGATTAAATTGAAGCCGCCTTGCACTGTCTACGATGGTGCAGGGCGGCTTTTTAATTGATGGGCGATCGCCCTACTCGCCCATCAGTTGTATTTTCGTCTATCGTGATGGACTCTCTCAAGCCAGACCAGAAAAGGGGCAGACAATCGCTATTTAGCAATCAACTGCCCCTTTCTCTTTTTGCTTTGGTAGTCTGGATTGAGTGCCATAGGCGGACTCAACCCAGACTTATATCAAATCCTTTTAGTTGCCCATAGCTGTGGTTCATTCATAACAAGGCTTTCAGCTAATTTTATTGCGGTTGATCAACCGGATTTGATATTACTTAACGTCAGTTCGGGTTAAGAGGGTTTTGGGGCATCGCGCGTCGCGCGATGCCCCAAAACCCTTAATGTGCTGTGCGCGTCGCGCACAGCACATTAAGGGTTTGAGCTTATCCCAAACTCAGGTTACTTAAACAGAGACTTTTTCTTTTTCTTCTGCTTAGCGCGCTCCCGCTCATACTCCACTTCCTTGAGCTTTTTCATAATGCGGTTGAAGTACTCTTGCATATACCCCTCCAGCGTCGTCAAGCTTTGTGGATCGATGCCAAACGTTTTGTAGGTACTCTCCATATCGGCAGTAAGAGGCTTCCCAGAGGAGATCACTTCTGCAAAAGCTAAGCGATCGGCTAAATTCCACCCCCATTGAAAAAAGCGGGCAAACTTTTCGACATTTTTCAGCAGCCCTGTGGGCATCCGCCAAATGCGAGCTTCTTGACCAGACAATCGCTCACACAGCCGAATGATCTCGTATGCGCCCCAAGCTCGAGACCCCACCACAGGAAAGGTGCCGTGCTCGGTCTCTGAAACCTTGAGCGCGTTGACCGCAAATTTTGCCACATCTTGCGTGTCGATGTAAGCAATCGGTGAGGTGTCACCCGTGACCCAAACCGCCTGCCGCTCTAAGATAGGGATGGCATATTGACCAATCAACCCCTGCAAAAAACCTGCGGTGCGCAGGATGGTGTAGTTTAAGCCAGATTCTTTGAGGAATAGCTCTGTGCAACGCTTGACTTCCATCAGCGGCACATGGGGATATTGGTCACAATTGAGGATAGATAGAAACACATACCGCTCAACCCCTTGAGCGCGAGCAGCGTTGATGAGAGCAACCTTCCCATCCCAATCGATCTCTTGAATGCTGGAAGAATCGGTGGGGCGGGCGGTGGATGCATCAATCACTGCAGTGACCCCCTCCATCGCAGCAGCTAGGGACTCAGGCCGACGCAAATCACCCTGAGCTAGCTCTGCGCCCCACTCCTTAAGGAAGCTGGCTCGCCTAAAATTGCGCACTAAACACCGAACGCCATAGCCTTCGTCTAAGGCCCGGCGCGTAATCTGTCTGCCCAATGTGCCTGTAGCACCCACCACTAATACAGTCATTCGGGATTAGATAAGTTCGTTAACTTTTTATAAGATATACCCTACATTCTCTAATACTTTGGCCGCTTCGATGAGGGAATATAGAAAACTCATCAAAAGTTTGCTGCATTAAACCAGAACTGCATAAACTGTGCCGATTAGCGACCTCCGCTTTGCGCAAATTGTCATTGAACTGTTAGGGTTAAAGGACATAAATAGGCAAATAACTTTCCCATAAGCCTGTCAAACAGGTTTTGATTTATCCTAAATCAGGATTCTGGTAGCTTGACTCCTAGAAATTCTGGAATGGAACTTGTATTCTACTCATACTAAATATGCCTAGCTCTAAACCCCTCTCCAAGTTCGACGAGCAGTCAGTTGGATCTCACCAAAGGCTCCCTCTGGCGGGCAGTCCCGCCTGCGATGAGCAGCATCCCTTGGATTTGGGGCAGGCGCGGCGGCTCTATCGCGATCTGCTGGGGTATGAAAAGGCGCAGCGGATGGCAGAATTTTTCTCGCTGCTGGGTGATACAAATCGGTTGAGGCTTTTATCGGCCCTGTCGATTCAGGAACTGTGCGTATGCGATCTGGCTGCTGCGGTGAAGATGAGTGAGTCTGCGGTCTCGCATCAGCTTCGAACCCTACGCACGATGCGACTGGTTAGCTATCGCAAGCAAGGGCGCAAAGTGTTTTACTACCTGAAAGACAGCCATGTTCTGAATCTCTATCGAGAAGTGGCTGAGCATCTAGATGAGCCCATCGACGAGTAGACGTAGGCGTTGCTGAATCAAGGGATGAACCTTGGAGGGACAGGGACATCGCCGAACTTGAGGTAGTGAAGTAACAGTCGGATCGAGTGAGCTAGCATTTCTACGGACTTAGAGTAGCAAAGCGTTTTGCGATGCAGACGGGCTAGATAATGCCGTAACCGAGTGTTTTCTCCTTCAACCCGAGTCATGTAGGTTTTGCTGACAATCTGATCGCCTTCTGGAATAAAGCTGGGATACACCGTCCACCCGTCAGTGACATAGAAGTAGCACTGCCAACGAGCAACCAACGACCAGAGCGGTTGAAACGTCTGGGAACTATGGTCACCTAAGACCCAACCCAAAATCCCTGTCCTGAAGTGGTCAACGGCCGTCCATAGCCAAATCTTGTTTTTTTGAGCCCACAAAGGTTTCTAGCTCGTCCAGTTCACCGACCTCTGGGGTTGTTTCAGGGTCGTACGCATCCGGAAGCAAGTCGCCTACCTGCTTCACCCAGGTAATCACGGTTGTATGATGCACCCCTTTGACCCGCTCAATGGCTCGAAACCCATAGCCATTGACGGTACATCTTGAGGCACTCGCGCCTGACCTCATCTGAGTACCCTCGGTGAGGCTCGTAGGCATCAATGAACTGACGACCGCACGCGACACAGATGTGATTTTGTTTACCCTTTCTCTTCCCATTCTTACGGATATGGGTAGCTCCACACTCTGGACATTGCATCGCACATTCCCCTAACTCATCTCTTAATTATGCAACGCCTAGACGTAGATGGTTGGTTGGTTGTCAGCGCAAAGCCCGCACTCATCGCGATGTTCTGATGCGAATCATTTTTTGATGCTCCCGACTTGACGAGATTGAAAGCGAACTTGAACCAGTACCTATAGAGGAGGGACGCAGTTGCTCAGCAACCGCGTCCCTCCTCTATGGATATTGCTCTGTTCTATCGAGAGCCTGAGCTTATCCCAACTTACGTGAATTAGGATGATCTAGCTTTAAAGGGGTCTGGCGTCCTATTCTTCGCCACCTTGCAGTTTGAGAAGGGCAAAGCCAAGGCCAAGCCCAATCATGACGATAGCGGGCATGATTAGAGTGGTGGAAAGGATTTCTCCCATGGGTTGTCTCCTAGGAATGTATTGAACGGGATAGCACTGTCATGGCGGAAGGAGCAGAATTGCGTTCTGCAACCCGTATAACGTAATGGGGTTGGAACGGAGCCGCTGCTTTAGCTAGAGAGAAATCTCTTAAGTGGGCGAGCCTAGCGATTCTCTAGGCCAGCGGTTTGAATAACAGGTTTTGGCTCAGCCTTGACTGGGTCACCCTTAAAAAGGGCTTATACCCTGTATTGTACGGCAGTTTGGGGATGAGAGTTGGAGATGGAATTGAGCAAATTAGATAAGACTCCGGTGGCCTTGGCGATCGCCCTAGGAGATCCGGCGGGTATTGGGATGGAGGTGACGCTGAAGGCCCTAGGAGACCCAGCGGTGCTAGAGCGGTGTTCGGTGACGCTGGTGGGCGATCGCGCCCTCCTTCATCACACCTATGCCCAATTAGTCGCACGGCAGCCGCATCTAGAAGCCACCCTGGCCCACCCCGATACGCTGTCAGTGGTGGAGGTGCCTGTTACCCAGACTCAGCGGCAGCAGGTGATGCTGGGGTGCGGCAATGCCGCCAGCGGCGACATCAGTTTTCGCGCTCTGCAAGGAGCGATCGCCCTAGCCCAATCAGGACAGGTGCAGGGTGTAGTGACAGCGCCCATTTCCAAGTCTGCTTGGCACACAGCCGGGCACTTCTACCCTGGACAAACGGAACTGTTGGCGGAGCAGGCTGGTGTTACACAGTTTGGCATGATGTTTGTGGCGCGATCGCCCCATACAGAATGGATGTTGCGCACTTTGCTGGCAACCACCCACATTCCGCTACGCCAGGTATGCGACACCCTCTCGCCGGATCTGATGACCCGCAAACTTGATCTGTTAGTGCAGACCCTAACCCAAGACTTTGGCATCTCTTCACCCCGCATTGCGGTGGCAGGGCTAAACCCCCACAGTGGCGAACAGGGGCTATTGGGGCATGAAGAACAAGACTGGCTGTGTGACTGGGTTAAAGATATGGGCGATCGCCATTCCCGCATTCACCTAATAGGGCCAGTGCCTCCGGATACGCTATGGGTTGCCCCTGGGCAAGCCTGGTTTGGCACCGTGCCTAAGCCTATTGCCCATGATGCTTACCTGGCCTTGTATCACGACCAAGGACTCATTCCCGTCAAGCTCATGGCCTTTGACTGCGCTGTGAACACCACAATCGGGCTACCGTTTGTGCGCACATCGCCGGATCACGGCACAGCGTTTGACATAGCGGGGGCAGGCGTGGCCGATGCGAGCAGTATGACGATGGCGGTGCGGGTTGCTATAGACCTAGCGCATCATCGTACCGAGCAGATTCCATCCCAGGCAGCTCTGCATCCGTAAATTTAGGACGTTTCACTTCTCACACAGTCAAGCCTACGTAAGAATACGCAGGCTTTGGCTTTCACTATAGGATTAATGCATTTCACAAAACGACGAATTCCGCTACCGAAGAGAGCCACAACTCCTAGATATTTAAATATCTCTTAATGTTATCTTCTGGTTAATGCCGGAGAATGGAGGTGGTTCAGTATCTTGAACTACCGAAATAATTCAAATTATTGTCCGAATGTAAAACTTCCTAACGTAGTGTTAACACTTCTCGTTTATCGTCAATTTAGGTGGCGAGTTATCCGTACCCTGAGGGTTCTATCATGCTTCAGTCAGTTCAATTCTCCATGAATGTTTTACAAGATGAGGCTCGCCAACTCGTGCAGAAAGGGGTTGTGAGCCGCAACCAACCAATTTATGTGCTTTGCAAATATATTCCAGCGCGCGAGTGGGCCTGTGTTGAATGTGAGCTAGAACAATTTGATTTTCTGTTGCGCGATCGCATTGGGGACTTGCTGGGTCGAGAAGAGTGGGATAACGACTAAATCAGGCTGGTTATCAACGGCTGAAGCTGTTTGAAACGCGCAGGTTGTCCTCCTCATTTCTAGGCTGATGAGTTTGGTGCGCAGTAGGGATGCGCTATGTTGAACCCGGCTTATATCCGCTGTTGCTACTTAATTTGACGTTAGTTCTGTAAGCGTCTAAAGCATTACTTCAGCCTCGTGCAGCGGGGTTAAAGTAACGCTATCAGCTCATGTCAATTTAGGGGCAGCGATCGCAGCACTGATTGGGAATGACAGTTGTGTGAAACCTTTGAGGGGCAGAGTTTCATCTGTGGGATTGCCCTAATCGACTCAATAGTCTACAAAACAGTTTAGGAGAGGTGCCGCGTGGCATCTCTCCTAAACTGTTTTGGGCTGATTTATGCTGAAGCTCAGGAATACTCAATACCTAATTGAACCTGAGTTCGGGATAAGCTCAAACCCCTAATGTGCCGTGCGCGTCGCGCACGGCACATTAGGGGTTTTGGGGCACCGCGCGTCGCGCGGTGCCCCAAAACCCCCTTAACCCGAACTGGCGTTAATTGACTACTCGTGAACTGCTCGTTGAGAACCCGCTATTTTGGCCCGTTATTGATCGCCCAGTTGGCGGCGATGCTCGAGCTCGCTGCGCATCGCCGCGATTTGAGTAATTAGCTCTTGCAAATCAGCCTGAAGCTCTGGCGGAGCGCTGGGCTGATTGCTGATGGGTTGGTTCATCGGGTTAGCGGTAGGGCGATCGCCCATTTGAGCCATGAGCGAGTCGACAAACGCGCGTGCTTCTTGCTCGGTCACTTCGCCTTTGGCTGCGAGCTCTTCTACCATCTGATTAGGATTTGACTGCAACTTGGCAAGGTTATCCTCACGGCGCTGACTATCCTTAAAACTTTCAATCACTTCATTGGTGGCACCCAAGGTCACACGAAAGCTTTTTTGGATTGTTTGAAAAATGTCGTCAGGGTTCATAGGTTTAGATCGGGGGTCACTGCTAACAATTGCACGATTCTAATACCAATTTGAAGAATTGGGTAGCTAAATGAACGGCTGAAGCGATTGCTCTGGGAGCATTTCAGCCTATTGGAAGAGATGCCGCAAAGGTGAGCCTGAATCAGCGGTTAGAGCGTGAGATGCCGACGGATGCAGCCGGTCTGTCGATTCGCCAGAAATTCAGCCTAGCTGAACCTCAGTGAATTACGGAGCAAGTGAATCACTCCACTTGCTCCAGATAGGTATTGAGGTCTTCGACTAATCGCGTCAACTCGGCTTCGGTATTGAGGCGAATGCGATCGTCACGGACAGTGATTAACACTTTAGCGGCAAAGGGACTGGGCCAAATATTGGGGTTGCAAAACACTTCTAGAAACACATCGCCTGCATGGCGATATTCCATAGACTCTAGAGCCTGGGGACGGGTGCCAGGGGTGGTTTGGGCGATCGCCCTCAGTTGCGTCATTAAAGTGGCGATCGCAGCCTTTAGATTGTGGGCGGCCTCTGGGCTAAACCGTAAGGAGACCGAGCCCTCAACCAAATTGAGTTTTAGCGGAACAGAAGTCATGGAGCTGGGTTGATCAACAAAGGGGCGGGAGCGCGCTATCCCTACAGTGGGATGCAGCGTGCCTCTCTACAGACTAGCCCGAATCGTGAAGGAATAATCGCCACCGGCCTCAAGCTGATAATCACAGCGTTCTAAAAACCGAGCCAGAGGGTCCTTAATGAGCGATCGCCCAAGTGACGGTTCCACCACCAGATCACCTTGGCGAAAGCGCCATTGAAACTGCCATTCGTAATCGTTGGCGCGAACTTCGCCCTCAATGCGCCCATTCTGCCAGGACTGATGGGTGATGCGAACATATGCGGTTGTTTCAGGAAGGCGCTTGGAACCCACAATAGATGCTCAAAAGATTGACATAGAAAGCAGCGCTAGCGCCGCTTTCTTTCTCTATTGATGATGGATTTAGACGAAAAGTTCAACGTCTGAGAGCATCAAATTTTTCACACTGGCTCAGAGCCGCTCTCATCCTTTCCCACTGTTGGCCCGGCCTGCTCAAGTTTTATCCGCTAGAGCGGGATCTTCGGCAGGGACGCTCAAGTCACGATTGTTGTATAGGCTCATGGCTTTTGCCACGCCGTCCTTTAGGCTAAGTTCAATCGCATCGCAGGCCAACGCGACCACCTCGGCCATAATCTGAGCTTCTGCTTTGGAAAACTGCCCCAACACATGAGAAATGGTGTCTTTGTCAGCGTTGGCGGTTTTGGGGTTGCCGATACCGAGGCGCAGGCGGGGAAAATCCTGTGTGCCAAGATGGGCGATCGCCGACTTCATGCCCTTTTGCCCACCCGCAGATCCCGACAGCCGCAGCCGCAACCGTCCCACCGGCAAATCCATATCGTCATAGATCACCAGCACCGACTCTGGCGGCAGCTTAAACCAGTCTGTGACTGCACGAATAGACTGGCCTGACAGGTTCATATAGGTCGTGGGCTTAAGCAACCGCATTCGGGCGCGATTGGGGGCTAAGCCTTCGCCAAACAAGCCCTGAAACTTGCGATGCTCGCTGAGAGAAACATGCCAGCGCCGAGCTAGGGCTTCAATCACATCAAAGCCCACGTTATGGCGCGTCTTATCGTATTTTGAGCCAGGATTCCCCAGCCCTACGATCAGCTGCGGAACGATGGGTGTAGACAGATTCGCCATGCTGCGCGGCTAAGTAGGTGTGCTATTCAAGCTCAACACAAAATTCCGGGGCGCGCCCTAGACAGGAGATTTTTCCGGAGTTTGCAAGACCGTCCCATATTATGGCAACTTATGGCTCCCTATCTATCCCTGCGGGGTTGAACCCACTGATTCTTCTGCAACGGGCGTAATCACATCCGACTCGGGCTGTTCGCCCTCCGCTGCAGGTTTTGCTGGCAGATCAGACTCGTCTGTGGCCGGTAGCACTTTCCGCTGGGGCTGCTCTAGCTTGGCTTCCATCGGGGCGTTGATGGTTTTCTCAATCTGTTCGGCCTCTTTTTTGAACTCGTCCTGAAACTCCCGCGACGCGTCTTGGAAGCCTTTGATCGCTTTGCCCATACTGCGCCCGATTTCTGGCAGCTTTTTAGGGCCAAAAATGAGCAGCGCTACCACCATAATCACTGCCATTTCTGGCAATCCAATTCCAAAAATATTCATGGAGAGTTCTCCTGCGATCGCATCTTGGTTAACAGAGACAGCCCGGCCTCTCTGGTGTTTCAACCCGAATCGAAAATAGTTGAGTCACAAACCCCCAAACTACCTTTGAGCCAATGGTTGAACTACACGAAAGGTTTCAGCGCTATACTGCCGCTCCAATTCAGTATATAGCCGGAGTCACATGGCTTGGGGAAGTCCTGAACTACGCGATGGAATGAAAAACCCCGGATGTCCGGGGTTTTTTAGCGTTATTCAAGCGTTATTTAACCGCGCAATAAAGCGCCAAGAGACTAGTGTTTTGCTGGTTGGTCAGCATTGGTGCCGCCAAGAGCGGATGCACGGCATCCATTTAGCAGTCACGCTTAGCCGCATGGTCGGGCAATCAGAACGACACGCTAAGTCGAACAACTCGCTTAGTAGGTACGCCTAACGGCCTAGACTACGCCAATCTACATTCACACTTTCGAGAATGAGAGACGAGTTGTAAATCTGAAGAATAATCAGCAAGAAGACTAAAAACAACCCCATGAAGACTCCCATCAGCGGGGTGGTGCCCCAACCGGGAGCAACCTTGCCATATTCAGAGTTCAGGGGTTTGAGGATATCGCCCAGTCGGGTGCGTTGTGCCATGTCTACCTACGATGAATCAAAATGATTAACGTTTTGCAATATTATACTAAGAATACTGCACGTTAAAAATGACGCTTATGGAGCCTGCAACAGTTCTTAGTATTTCGGTCGGGGCAATCTTGGTTGGGGTGACAGGCGTTGCGATCTACATGTCCTTTGGCCCGCCATCTAAGGAATTGGACGACCCGTTTGAAGATCACGAAGATTAGAGGATAGCCAAATTCAGCTCTCTGCTGGTTTCTCGCGGGGGCAAGGCTGCCCCCCAGCCAGGAACGCATTAACGCATTTAATAATATAGGGCGATCGCCCGACTACAGACAAAGGGCACTGGCTTTGGGGCGATACCCGCCCATAACCGAAGGTTTAGTACCCTGCGGTCTTACATCCCATAAGAGTTTGATTTCAACTCAAAGTTAGTCGAAGCGCTTGACGCTGTGTTGGTGATGAGCCCGCGGTGTCAAGCGCTTTTCTATGCATACGCTTTTTTTGTCATTGGCCCGGAGACCTGTCATCCAACGCCGAGGTTTTCTATAAATCAGGTTTGTGGGGAGCAGGGCGATCGCCCCGCTCGACGGGTTCAACAATCACACGACCCGAATAATAAAAGGATATTGGAAGGGAACGTCTGAATTTCGGTAGCTGTGGAGCATTGCCAAGATCGGCAGCGCTAGATGCACCACAAACAGCAGTGCCAGCAGTGGCCACCCAATCAGCAGCACCGTTAGCAACCCAAACACGGTAAGCAATACCCAGTAATTGAGATGAAAGTTGATCGCTTCTCTGGCGTTGGCTTTGACAACGTCATCTTCTGAGACAAACAGCAGCGCAATGGGAATGCCGATCGAGAAGACGAAGGTGCTGAGAAAAATTGACCCATGCGCCAGCATGGACAGCAATTGGCGCTTGGTTAAGTCAGCAGAATTGTTCATAGCGATAGGGATATGGCGTGTTGATCACGATGCATACGACTGAACCTTAAAGGTTCCTGCCTGATCCTATCGCTGAAGGCCGGATTGCGGGAGGGCGGTTGACCGAATTTGTGGGTAGCCTAAATCGTAGAGCTAAGCACGTTGGTGTGGCCTGTGGGGAACTGGATTAGGCGACGATTGAGAGGTGTGGGGTTGGCGATCGCCACCTGTGTTCTGGTCATGGGCTGTGGCGTATTCGCGCAGCTTGCTCCTCCGACCACCTCTAACCTTCATCTGCTGTTGGGCAACCCCAGTCAGGCGACTAGCGTTCGCTGGAGCGCCAATAATTTTCTAATCACTAGGCCGCAGTATGCCCTGTCGTATAACCGAGAGCAAGGCATCCCCAATTGGGTAAGCTGGCAGTTGAACCAAGACTGGCTCGGAGACCTGCCCCGCAGTCAATTCGTGGCCGACCCCAGTCTGCCAGATGACTGGTATGCCGTGTCTCCTGACGACTATACCGGCAGCGGCTTTGACCGGGGTCATATCGTGCCCGCCGCCGATCGCAATCGCACGCTAGCCGATTCTCAGTCGGTCTTTTGGATGACCAATATCGTTCCCCAAGCGCCTGACAACAACCAAGGTCCCTGGGAGCGATTTGAGCGCTACTGCCGCGACCTAGTGCGCAATGAAGGCAAGGAGCTTTACATGATCTCGGGTGGGGCAGAGGTGGGCGGTATTGGCCTGCAGGGCGATCGCAGCCACATTGGCACTGGTCGAGTCACCGTTCCCGCATTGCTGTGGAAAATTGCGGTAGTGCTCGAGCGTCCCGGTCTAGGCTTGGCTGGAGTGACGGCAGATACACGGGTTATTGCCGTCATCATGCCAAACCAGCAAGGCATTCGCGCCGATGATTGGCGCAGCTATCGACGGTCGGTTGATTTGCTCGAGCAGGTAACAGGCTACAACTTTTTGTCGGAGCTCTCGACCTCACTGCAAGCGTTGTTAGAAACTCAGGTAGATCAGCAATAGCTCAGCGTTTCACAGTATTTGCAACTACAGTATTTGTAGCTCTAGTGTTGAAAGCGTTCGTACTCTTCTTCGGCTACCCGTTTTAGTCGCCGCAGTTGCGCCTGCATATCTCGCTTCGTCCACTGGGCGGCAAAGGTGTTAAACCCATAGCGCACGATGGGGTTGGGGATATCGAACTCAAAGCGGTTGAGCAGGCTGGTGCCTGATTCAGTAGGCTGGCATTCCCAGCGATCGCACCCCTGAAAAAACCCCTTGAATTGCCAGACAATTAGCCCCGGTTCTCGTTCTGCTACCGTGCTTTGCAGCGTGGGCGAAAGCCAGGGAACTTGGATCAAAAATTGACTCTGGCTACCCAGTTCAGTACTCCAGGTGCCGATCGGTTCGCAGCGGAGCGCCGGATTGAGCCAGCGGTGCATCAGGGTCAAATCTGTTAAGCAGCGCTCAACGGTCGTGGCGCTCGCGTGAATCTGCACCGATTGTTCAAACACCCGTCGAGAGGTCATGCGTGATCTACCCCGGCTCCTGCGTCGGCTGGGTTTCGCGACGTTGATGTTGAAGATCCAATTTTGCCCGAAGTTCATCTTTAATCCGGTTCAAGATAGAGGTTTCGTCTAGGGTGTCTAAAATTTGGCTAACGACGGTTTTAGGGCCATCGGTGCCCCAGGCAGCACCGTTTTCTAGATAGACCTTTGCCACTTGCCCAATGGCGTAGGATGAAACGCCAGCGACCGCACCTTGGGTGACAGCAACCGTGGTATAAGGCAACAGGGATGCGCCTCCTGTCGCGGGGATCGCCCCAGTCAGTAAGGTTTTAAGAGACCCTAACCCCAGCGTAATCAGTAGCTCACTAGCGGTTACGCCCCCTAGCCCCAGTGCGATTTGCTTCAGCAGGGTGAGTGCGCCCCGCTGAGTCATGGCAATGCCATAGAGCCGAGAAAGTGCCAGAATCATCGCGATGTCGATGGTGGCGCTGCTGAGAATATCAATCACCATAATGGGGTTGAGCGCGATCGCCACCGCCTTGGTCATCACGCTATTCCAGATGATGTCGTTCGCACTGCGATCGCGAATCGCCATCTTGCGCTGCACCAAGCGCTGATTGACGTCGTTGGCGTAGAGCATTGAATTGAGCGCCACTAGGGACTTCCCGTCCCGCTGCAAAATCTCTAAAATCTTGAGCTTGAGTGCATCAACCTGCGGGTTGCCGCGTTGAGAGGCATAGGTGAGTGTGCCATCGGGGCGGCGGGTGGCGATCGCTCGCACGGGTGCCGCAGCCGCCATCACAATCTCCTCTGGCGACAACAGCGCCCGCACCCGGTCATCGCGAATTTTGTGATAGATTGCACGGCGATCGGCATCGGGATACTGATCCACCTTATTAAACACCAGCAGCATGGGCTTGCTGGCCTGACGCAGCGCTGATAGCGCTTCATACTCGACGCGAGTCACATCTCCCGCCACCACAAACAAAATCAAATCCGCTTGGTGGGCCACTTCTCGCGCTAAAAACTCGCGACTCTCGCCGCCGACCTCATCGATCCCCGGCGTGTCGATTAAATCTACCTGGGCCCCATTGGCGCTGGGTAGAGACACGCGAGTCAGGGGGCGATCGCTCCCCAACACAGACTCTTGCTGCACCGACCAAGCGGCTGTGTGAACGGCCTGCGTCACGCCATGCATCGGCCCCGTCTCAAAAATAGGCTGCCCCAGCAGCGCATTCAGCACCGACGACTTGCCCCGCCCCACCATGCCAAATACGGCAATCTGCACGACTTGACGCTCTAACTTCGTGAGCAGCAGGTACAGACGTTGAATTTCTGGCTCTAACCCTGTGCGCTCACGCGGCGTTAAGTCTAGCCGATTGACCAGATCGTGTAAGGCTTGGTGCGCCTGCTGGTAGTTTAGATCTCCACGCAGGGCATCAAAGCCAGCCAGAGCCTCATCCCAATCGGCGGGCGAAGTAGGCCCTGGGCGATCGCCCATTGGCTGAGGCACCTGTGCCGCAACACGTGAGCCTGTCCCGTCATGACTCAAGATCGACTCTCCCAAAAAACAACCCCTCGAGCCGAGGCTAGTTCAATCCTAGCGATTTCAGACTGAACATCGCCAAATTGCACCAACTGAATCGAGGGGTAAAAGGATCTAGCTAAACGACGTTAGCGAAACCGACGCTTGCGCCGCGCCATGACCGCCTTGCGCTTGCGTTTTTCCAACGGAGTTTCAAAATGGCGATGACTTTTTACATCGGCCAAAATCCCGGCCTTAGACACCTGACGCTTAAATCGGCGCAGGGCCGACTCAATGCCTTCATTTTCTCCAAGAACCACTTGGCTCATGCTGAATCACTCCTTCAATGATTTAGATTGAACAGGTTGAAGTTAGACAATGCGAAAGTTGAGTGGCTATGAGTTTGGCAAAACCCAAACCCAATTAAAAAAACAGGGGTGTACGAATTATGCCATACAGTTTTCTCAATTTATTTTAGGGCAGCATACTCGGTGCGTCAGTTCATTCTTTGCTGAAAAATCCACAGCAGCGGCAGGGTCAACGTTTGACGCACGGTTTAATACGAGAACCGATGCCCTGCAGCAATTTTTTGACCCAGAGCTCTCTGTTTGATGAATCTAGGGCGATCGTACAGGGCATCAATCTAGGTCATCAACGCCATGAAACGCGCTGAAAGCAGTGTAAATCAACATTTCTAAACCATCATTCTCAAGCTCCTAATTAATAGAGTTGTAAATGATGGATAGAGTTCAACGATGGATGGAGTTGAATCGCTACGATAGCTACGATCTGTAAACCCGGCGATTCAACTGGGCTCACAGATGGCTCTTTAACCATTCGTCCCTTCCTGGCGTTGCTCATCGCGTCACCTGAAACCCTTTAAGCGCTTCGGGAGTTTCATACATCACCGAAACGTGTTCCACAATGGCGGCGGGGGGGCCCTGATGGCACCAGCGAATGACCTCTTCGACGCGATCGCGCGGCCCCTCAAAGACCGCTTCTACCCGACCATCGCGCAAATTTCGCACCCAGCCATTAAGTTTCAGCAATGCAGCGGCATCCCAGGCTGAGGCCCGATAGCCAACGCCCTGCACCTTCCCTGACACAAACACATGCGCCCGCACTGGGGTTGGTGTCGGTTGATTGTTCGCCATGGTTTATGCCTCCAGCGAGCTGTTTCTCTCTTTTTGCTCTATGGATCATCCTAAGCTCTTGCGGCGTCCCTACTGATTAGTGAGCTACAGCAGGGGGTATAACGATAGGCGCAATCCTCCCACCCATCGCTACCCCGCGTGGGGGCTAGTACAACCGGTGCGTTCGTTAGGGCGAGGGTTAAGTTAGGCAAGCATTGTTGTGGAGCCCTTGCAACACAGGGGCTCCACAACAATCTCGAACCCAATCAACGCTTCAATCACTAGGGTCAAACCCATAGTCAACGCTCGTAGCCAGATCCGATGACGTGCTGTTGACGTGCTGTTGCATCCCGCTACTACGGGGGTTCCAGTCCATCATCGAGTCAAACCATAAGACCCGAGTTCGGGAACCCGTACCGCTAGAAAAGTTGCTGTTTGTAGCAGTTGTCCGGTAAAGTTAGCACTCAGGGGTGGAGAGTGCTAACTTCCCCCAGTGACGATGTAAGAGCGACGTCAGCATCCACTCAATAGCAGGCTTACAACATCAGTATTGTGCTGAGGTGGCAGGCTATCTGTGGTGAAACGCTTTCAAGGGGCATGGATGCGGACGGTTCTCAAGAAATTCACTCAATAAACTAGGTTAACTGGAGAAGATTTTATGGCTGCTGTATCTCTGAGCGTTTCTACGGTGAAGCCTCTGGGCGATCGCGTCTTTGTAAAAGTCAGCGCGTCAGAAGAAAAAACGGCTGGCGGCATCCTATTGCCCGACACGGCAAAGGAAAAGCCTCAAGTGGGCGAAATCGTGCAAGTCGGGCCGGGTAAGCGCAACGATGATGGCACCCGTCAGGCTTTAGAAGTCAGCATTGGAGACAAAGTGCTTTACTCCAAATATGCTGGAACCGACATCAAGCTTGGCACCGATGAATATGTCTTGCTTTCTGAGAAAGACATTCTGGCTGTTGTGTCGTAGTCGTTGCTATTCGTAGCGGTCAAAGCTCCACATCCAACTGCTAGAGCCAAACGTTAGCTGCTCTAGATCTGCGGAACGGTGTGGATTGCGACTCTCAAATTTAATTGTCTCATCATTACAACACAAGGAACCACTGAGGACCTATGGCAAAGCGCATTATTTACAACGAAAACGCCCGTCGTGCTCTAGAGCGCGGTATCGATATTCTGGCCGAAGCTGTGGCCGTGACCTTGGGCCCCAAAGGCCGCAACGTGGTGCTTGAGAAGAAGTTTGGCGCACCTCAGATTGTGAACGATGGTGTGACCATCGCCAAAGAAATCGAGCTAGAAGACCACATTGAAAACACAGGCGTGGCGCTGATTCGTCAGGCTGCCTCTAAGACCAACGACGCGGCTGGTGACGGCACCACCACTGCGACAGTGCTGGCCCACGCCATGGTGAAAGAAGGTCTGCGCAACGTGGCAGCTGGTGCTAACGCCATCTCCCTCAAGCGCGGCATCGACAAGGGCACCGCATTCTTAGTCGATCGCATTGCTGAGCATGCTCGCCCGGTGGAAGATTCGAAGTCGATCGCTCAGGTTGGATCCATCTCCGCGGGTAACGATGAAGAAGTCGGCGCGATGATTGCCGAAGCGATGGATAAAGTGGGGCGCGAAGGCGTTATCTCACTGGAAGAAGGCAAGTCGATGACGACCGAGCTGGAAGTTACCGAAGGGATGCGCTTTGACAAGGGCTATATCTCTCCCTACTTCGCTACTGATACTGAGCGGATGGAAGCCATTTTAGATGAGCCGTTCATCCTCATTACCGACAAGAAGATTGCCCTCGTGCAAGACTTGGTGCCGGTGCTTGAGCAAGTGGCCCGCGCCGGTCGTCCGCTGCTGATCATTGCAGAAGATATTGAGAAAGAAGCGCTTGCAACCCTGGTGGTAAATAAGCTGCGCGGTGTGCTGAATGTGGCCGCTGTGAAAGCGCCTGGTTTTGGCGATCGCCGTAAAGCCATGCTCGAAGATATCGCGGTGCTCACCGGCGGTCAGGTGATTAGCGAAGACACAGGTCTAAAGCTAGACAACACCAAGATCGACATGCTGGGCAAAGCTCGCCGTCTCACCATCACCAAAGACACCACCACCATCGTGGCTGAAGGCAACGAAGCAGCGGTGAAAGCTCGGGTGGATCAAATCCGTCGTCAGATCGAAGAAACCGATTCTTCCTATGACAAAGAGAAGCTGCAAGAGCGCCTTGCCAAGCTTTCTGGTGGTGTGGCCGTGATCAAGGTTGGTGCAGCCACTGAAACCGAGATGAAGGATCGCAAGCTGCGCCTAGAAGACGCCATCAACGCGACTAAAGCCGCCGTTGAAGAGGGCATTGTTCCGGGTGGCGGCACCACCTTGGCACACTTGGGGCCTCAGCTCGAAGAGTGGGCCACTAATAACCTCTCTGCAGAAGAGCTGACCGGAGCGCTGATTGTGGCACGTGCCCTAGCGGCCCCGCTGAAGCGGATTGCTGAGAACGCAGGTCAAAACGGTGCGGTGATTGCCGAGCGTGTGAAAGAGAAAGACTTCAACGTGGGCTACGACGCTGCCAAAGGCGAATTTGTAGACATGTTTGAAGCTGGGATCGTTGACCCTGCCAAGGTGACGCGTTCTGCCACACAAAATGCTGCGTCGATTGCGGGCATGGTGCTCACCACTGAGTGCATTGTGGTTGACAAGCCTGAGCCTAAGGATGCAGCCGGTGCTGGTGCTGGCGCAGGTGGCGGCATGGGTGATTTTGACTACTAAGTCTAAGCTGTCAAAGCTGTCAAACTTAAGCCAGGCTAATAACCGAATCGGTTAGTGCCTTGCATATAAAAGAGCGATCGCCCGTGGGCGATCGCTCTTTTGCTGTTTTTCCTGTCTATGTGAGTCGCATCATCCAATCAAAAGCGTTAGCGCTTTTCGATGCCTTGGTTGGGAGCGCCTTCGGTGCCTGTGTCAGCGCTGCCCCCTTCTGGCTGTGCCTCGTCTGTGCCATCTCCTGCTTCATACATCCCGGTGTGGCGCTGGGATGGGTCGATCGGGGTATTGTATTCACCCTCGGTCTTGGTAGTGCTTGTATCTTTTTTCTTGTCGTCTTCTGGCTTAGTCATAACTCAAATCTCCATTAGAGCTGATGTAAGCATCATAGAGAGATCGGGCGATCGCCTCGTCCATCGCAAGGCGTGAGTCATGCTCAGCAAAAAGAGGGACTTTGCTACCCTCAGAGCGTTTCTTAAGAAGGAGACGCGGGAGATTGATTTTGAGGAGCTAAGCCGATCTCCTTCAGGCGTTGGGACAAGTATTCCCCTGCAGTCCAAGCGGGGTAGGACGCCCTGCCGCCCGTGCGCGCCACGCACCCTGGCAGGGGTGTCAAATCCACATCAGCCCGAGGATGAACGAAAAATGGCATGGAAAAGCGGCGCGCTCGATCGTTCCCCGGATTAGTGACTCGGTGCGTAGTGCTGCGCAACAGCCCATTTGTCAGATTTTGCAGCATATCCCCGGTATCCACCACAATCTCGCCCGGTGCCGCCTGAATAGGCAACCAAGTGCCGTCGCGCTGTTGCAGTTCTAGCCCCGGAGCGGTCGCCTCGCACAGCAGCGTAATGAAATTAATATCTTCATGGGGAGCCGCTCGCAGACTGGCGACATGAGTATCTTTGGGAATGGGAGGATAGTGGATTACCCGCAGCAGCGTATTGCCATCGACGATCATGTTGCGAAGATAGGGGCGCGGCAGCCCCAAATAAAGGGCGCAGGCTTCTAGCAGCACCGCTGCGCAGTCCTCTAACTGTTGAAACAGCGCATCCATAGATTGCTGAAAGAGGGGCACTTCTATGGGGTACAGGTTTTGCTTCATCCCCTCTGCTGCAGCGGCCCGCCCAACATGCCAGAATTCCTTCAAATCAGGTGCGGCATGATTTTTTGCGTGCTCTTGCCCAAAGCGAGTGTAGCCGCGCTGCCCGTGATTGTGCGACCCCTCATATTGAAGCTTGGTGGCCTCAGGCAACAAAAAGACGGCCTCGGTTGCCGCATAGGCATTGCGAATCAGCGTCGAGTCGACTGAATGGTTGACGAGCGTAAAAAAGCCAATGTGGCGCAGCGCATCGCCCAGCGCAGCAACGAATTGCTGTTGTTGGGCTTCGGTGCCCTGCACGAAATCGTAAAAATTGAGTATGGGAATTGTTTGAGTTTGCATAGAGAAGTTGGTCAGTGGTTCGGTGAATAGATAAGGTTGTAGAGTGATCTCCAATTTTAGCGATCAGACTCGGCGGGGATTGCAGATGGCAAAAGAGACCACCCACGATCCCCAATCTCAATCTCCAATCTTTAATTCCTAATTCCCATGCATTCACCGATTGACGCCATTCTGGGCAACACTCTTCAAGGAAATGACCTGACTGAAGCCGACGGTGTGGTGTTGCTGCAGACAGAGGATGCCGGGGCGATCGCCGCCATTCGCTCTGCTGCCGATGAACTGCGCCGCCAACAGGTGGGGGATGGGGTGACCTACGTCATCAACCGCAACATTAATTACACCAACATTTGTGAGCAGCACTGTAGTTTCTGCGCGTTTCGCCGAGATGAGGGCGAGGAAGGGGCCTACTGGCTGAGTGAGGCAACCATTCTAGAGAAAGCTGCTGATGCTGTGCAGCAGGGCGCGACGGAAATCTGCATGCAGGGCGGGTTGAATCCTCTAGCAAAACTAGAGGGGAGTGCCCTCGCTTACTATGTTCAACTGGTGCGAGCCATTCTACAGCGGTTTCCGCAGCTGCATCTGCACGCCTTTTCTCCTCAAGAGGTGCAGTTTATCGCGCGGGCAGATGGGCTTCGCTATACCGATGTGATCGAGGCGCTGCAAGTAGCGGGGGTGGGATCAATGCCAGGCACCGCAGCAGAAGTGCTGGATGACGACGTGCGCAAGATTCTTTGCCCCGAAAAGACAACGGCGGCAGAATGGCTGGAAATTGTGGGTACGGCCCATCGGCTGGGGATGCCCACGACCAGCACGATGCTGTCGGGACATATCGAAACGCCAGAACAGCAGATGTCGCATTTGGGACACCTGCGATCGCTCCAACAGACTGCCATCCAACAGGGATACGCGGCCCGCATTAGCGAGTTCATTCTGCTGCCATTTGTCGGGCAAGAGGCACCCAAGCCCCTCCGCCGCCGGGTTGGGCGTGACCAGCCGGTCTTAGCAGATGCGCTACGCCTTACGGCTGTGGCTCGCCTGTTTCTGGGCAACTGGATTGTGAATCATCAGCCCAGTTGGGTGAAGCTGGGTCTAGACGGGGCTACAGAAGCGCTCAATTGGGGCTGCAACGACATCGGCGGCACTCTTATGGAAGAGCACATTACCAGCATGGCTGGGGCGCAGGGTGGCACCTGCAAAACCGCAGATGAACTCATCGCGGCCATTCGCCAACTGGGACGCCCAGCCCAGCAACGCGATACGCTGTATCAGCCGATAGTGCAGTCGGTAGTAGATATGCCGACCAGCCTCTATAGGTAAGGGAGCAGGTCAGGGATCTGTGGGGTAAGGATGGTGCAGCTATTCGACCCGTTCTACACAACCAAGCCCGTCGGCAAGGGAACTGGCATGGGGTTTATCGATCAGCTACCGCATTGTGACTGAGCATCACCACGGCAGGTTGGAATGCCACTCCACACCAGAAGACGGCACCACCTTCATCATTCATCACTATTTCTATACAACAAGCAGCCTGGGGAGACGATGTGCCTAAGCAAGGTGCAGCAGACAGTATAGCTATCCTAAGGGCTGTCGTGGGTAACGAAGGTGATGTCTAAGGGGATTTTTGGATTTTTGCCAAAGACCAATTCCCCCCCCTCAATCGGCATCCATCACGCTTGAGATAGCTTTCAATGGGTTAGGCAGGGTTTGTCAGCGTCCCTTTAACGTGTTCAGCGAGTTTTTTGTAAGGTAAACTCGTCAAGCATTTATTTGGGCCAGGCATCACAGCGATACATCTCAACGATGAACGCTCAGTCACCGTGAACGCGATAGCGTTGTTTCAGACCCGTAACGCGAGGTTGAAACAACGCAAAACCGTGCTGCTCGCATCGTGGTCAGCACGGTTTTGGGAATTTACCGGACTGATGCTAAAGCAGCTTTTAGTGAATTTGTAGTGCCAATGGGGGCATTTTGGTGTGGTTCAAGACAGACAGCGGCATGAAGAAAAGTTATTCGCCTCATGGGTTTTCTAGCCTGCCGCTACTATCTTCTAAATCAACCTTCCAAATTAACCCCTGCCCCCCTGTGAAATATCGGTTGTCACCCGAATCACATCTACAATTTCAAAAAAGCTGGAATTTAACCCCCTGTTTGCCAAACGCCTCAAAAATGGGAGCCGGGTCTGAGTTTTTAAGATGTAGGCAAGCTAAAGCACACGTCAGTGTCAGGGCAAGAACTGAAGTGGGCTAGGGGCTAGGAATTAAACGCACACGTCCAGCGTCCATTTCTGACATTAATAGCTCTAGCGCTTCGTACTCTACGTCTGAGATATACCCTAGTCGTGTTAGCTCGTAGTTAATTTCATTCTCAATGTCGGGCGTAAGTTGCCGAATATGGAGCGCCTGTGCAACCAATCGACGAATCACGTTTGTGGTTTTCATGGGAGAGAAAACTCCTCTGCCCTTGAGGGAGGTAATTTTATGATTAGTGTTATTTTGTTGGGAAGCGGAAGAATTGCAAGTGATCGAGATCTTTCTCTAAGTGTGATCCTCATCACTTAGAACGTCGCCCACCCAAAAGCAATTGATTTCCGCCCTGGGGCAGATGTATTTTTAATTTCGTAAGATTCCGTATATTCGCACACTTCTCTGCTGAACTTATTACTGAAAAATCTAAATATTAAGAGATAACACTTAAAGATTCCATGAAACCGAGCGGAATCCGTAGCTTATTCCAGGTTCGACAGATTATAGTCCTGGATATCTAACAGGTCATGGAACGGCTGAATTGCCAATCATCTTACGGAGATGATTGGCAAGCTGCAGTTGCACAATAGCTAACTCAATCGCTCTCAAAGAAATAGGTAAGTACTATGCAACAACTTCTGCAACGAAGCACTGTAAAAGTGCTCAAGCCTCTCGGTCACATCAATGCATCTAATGCTTTGGTCTTTCAGCATGATTTGCAAGAGAGTGTGATGTCCGCAGAATATAGCGCTGTGCTAGTAGATATGAGCGCCGTTGAGTCTTTAGATAGCGCTGGGTTGATGGCGCTGGTCTCCGCGTTGAATGCGGCTCAGCAATCGTCCAAGCAGTTTGCTCTAGGTCAGATTCCTCCTGCAATTCGCATCATTTTTGAGATGACTCAGCTTGATCGTGCGTTTCAGATTGTGGATGATGCCAAAGCATTTGAGGATCATTTGCTGCAGTTTTAGGGGCAAGCAAGCAAATAGGCAAGTCTCTAGCGAGATAGTTCTCTAAGGCGGCGGCGCTTACTTGCTACCTGCGTGCTCTCAGCTTTATGTTTTTCCTTTCAAATTCAATTCTCCTTGAGTTGTGCGCCTCAAACGCCAGCTTGCTAGATTCTTATACTAGGGTTGTTAACGATTAAGCGTGCGATGATCTAGATTCTGTGGGCATCGGCCTCAGGCTTTAGTCATCGTGCTAATCCTTCTCCTAGAAGTGTCAGCAGCTTGGTATTTGAGGCGTTTTTATTGTGTCTGTAGTGGTTAATGATTTGCTAAGTCCAGATATTATGCGCCCTGCGCGTTATCTAGGCAATGAGCTGGGAGCTATCCATAAGCCGTGGGGGTCGGCCCGGGTTCGCTGGGTATTAACGTATCCCGAAGTCTATGAGGTTGGGTTCTCGAATCTAGGCCACATCATTCTCTACAGCATTCTGAACGCACAACCGCGCCAGTTGTGCGATCGCGCCTACTTACCCGCGCCCGATCTGACTGCTAAGCTGCGCGATACCCAGACCCCGCTATTTGCGGTTGAATCTCGGCGATCGCTCTCAGAATTTGACATTCTCGGCTTTAGCCTCAGCTATGAGCTAGGCGCAACCAACATTTTAGAAATGCTGAGCTTGGGTAATATTCCCCTCACTTGGCAAGCGCGGGCTGCAGAAGGGGTGTGGGATGTCGAGCAGGGCAGCTATCCGTTGGTGTTTGCAGGTGGGCAAACCGCTACCTCTAACCCAGAACCCTACGCTGACTTTTTTGACTTTATGGCGTTGGGCGATGGCGAAGAGCTGCTGGCAGAAATTGGGCTGATTGTGGATGAAGGGAAAGCCGCTGGGCTAAGCCGCGAGGCCCTGCTCTTAGATCTAGCTCAGGTTCCTGGCGTGTACGTACCGCAATTTTACGACATGGCCGACGACGGCTCCGTGCATCCCCGACGGCCCGATGTGCCAAACCGTATTTTGCGCCGCGTGGCGACTCCCATTCCCGACTATGCCATTGGGCTTGTGCCCTATGTCGAAACCGTTCACGATCGCCTGACAATCGAGATTCGTCGAGGCTGCACGCGGGGCTGTCGCTTCTGCCAACCCGGGATGCTCACCCGGCCTGCGCGAGATGTGGCCCCAGAGGCTGTGATTGACACCATTGTGGAAGGGATGAATGCAACAGGATATAACGAGTTTTCGCTACTATCTCTCAGTTGCTCCGACTACCTGGCGCTGCCATCGGTGGGCATGGAAATCAAAAACCGCCTCCGGGATGAAAATGTATCCCTTAGCTTGCCCAGCCAGCGAGTCGATCGGTTTGATGAAAATATTGCCCATATTCTAGGTGGCACTCGCCAGAGTAGCCTTACCTTTGCCCCTGAAGCGGGCACTCAGCGTCTGCGCGATATTGTGAATAAGGGGTTGACCAATGAAGAGTTGCTGCGCGGGGTAAAAACTGCCTACGAGCAGGGATGGGATAGGGTCAAGCTCTACTTTATGATTGGGCTGCCGGGTGAAACTGATGTGGATGTGCTGGGTATCGCAGAAACCATGCGCTGGCTGCAACAGGAATGCCGAATTAATGGCCGCAAGCCGATTGGGTTCAACGTCACGATTTCTAATTTCACGCCCAAGCCACATACCCCGTTTCAGTGGCACTCTGTGTCAACCACTGAGTTTCGGCGCAAGCAAGAGCTGCTGCGGCAGGAGTTTCGCACAATGCGCGGGCTAAAGGTAAACTTCACCGATGTTCGCATCTCAGCCATGGAGGATTTTGTGGGACGGGGCGATCGCCGCCTCTCTTCCGTCATCCGCCGAGCCTGGGAATTGGGAGCGGGGATGGATGCCTGGTGGGAAAGCCTAGATCGTGCGTTTGGCGCATGGACTCAGGCGATCGCCGAATCAGACCTAACCTGGAAATACCGCCAGGTAGAGCAGGGGGAGTGGAATCTGTTTCAGAACAGCAAGCCTATCCCCAGCGAACCTGCGCCTGACTACGAGATTGCTGAGAACAGGATTGCCGGGAACGGGATTGCCGGATTAGACGCACCTCTCCCGTGGGATCACATTGATACAGGGATCGATAAGCAGTGGCTCCAAACGGATTTAGAACGGGCTCTGGCGGCAGCAACTGTCCCCGATTGCTCGTTTGAGGGCTGCTCCCACTGTGGCGTATGTGGGGCGGACTTTGGGCATAACGTTGTCGTGCCCGCTCCCCCCATTCCTCAGTTTGAAGGGCAGTTTGTGCCCAATACTGACCGAGTGCAGCGGATTCGGCTACGATTCGGCAAGTTAGGCGATATGGCGCTGATTGGACACCTAGACTTAATGCGCTTGTTTGACCGCGCCGTGCGGCGGGCTGGGTTGCCCATTTCGTTTACCGCAGGCTTTCATCCACAGCCACGGATTATAGCGGTGCTGGCACTACCCCTCGGTGCCACCAGTACGGGAGAGTTGGTGGACTTTGATTTAACAGAGCCAATGGAGCCTGAAGTGGTGCGTCAGGCTTTGGCGGCACAGATGCCACCGGGGATGCCCGTTTATGCGGCTGAGGTTGTGCCCCCTGGCACCGCCGCTGCGACTAAGCTGCTAAAACAGGCTGACTATGCCATTACGCTAGTGCCTGTGGGGAACGAGCCTGACACCACAGATGTATCCCCTGCATTGTCTGAACCTGAGCCTTCCTTAGAGCTGCTAGCTCAGCCTTCTGTCGACAGCACGCAGTGGCAAACCTGGATCAATCTGGTTTTGACAGCGTCTACTCTGATGAGTGAACACATCACTAAATCGGGAAAGGTGCATCAGGTGAATTTGCGCGATCGCCTCCTTCATCTGGCGATCGCCCTTCCACCGTCCCCAGATACAGGGCTTGAAGAGATAGAGGGCGATCGCCCTCTCCTCCCGAGTCAAATCACATTGCACTACAGCGGCGTGTGCACCGGTGATGGCACCTCCCTCCGTCCTGAGCACGTCCTAACAATGCTGGAACAAGTCTCTAAACAATCCTTACAGCTTTTGCATGTGCATCGCACCAGCCTACATTTGCAATCCCCCCAAGCCCAAAGCTCAGCTCAATTACACGCTTAGATGAGTTGAGTAACAACTAGACTGACTCAGAAATAGAATGGCTGCGCTATTGCAAGGGGCTAAAAGTGGGGGATTGCCAAAACTCGTGCACCATAAGCGGATTCTAGTGATTGCCAATACAGCCCACTTACAGCCCACTACCTAGTCAGTGTTAGTGAAAAAAACAGGCTTACTATCTGAACGTGAGGTTGATAGTTTGTTTCAGCCCCCTCCACAAGGCTGAAACACTGACAGTGTCTCAACTTAAGCAGGACGCTATGCAAAACGAAGAAGTCGCGCAATACCTTTTCTGCAAACCCGATCAGCACTGTTGGCACTACAGCGTAGAATTACGACTGATGACAGCATGCGTTTAGACCCCATAGCCCCACCGCTAGTCCTACAAGTGCGTCAGCAGAGTGCATTTCAACACGCCTATTCACAAATCATGCAGTTTGTGCTTCACTTTTCCAGACACACTGTATAATGCAAACTAAAGACGCTGATACAAATCGCGGGTTCTCCTCATGATGCCGACGGCATGAGGGAAGGTAAACCTGAATCTACGATTGTCTCCGCCAAGCTTTTGACAACCTCTTGGTTCGACTGGGTGCCTTCCATGCCGGAAGTGCTCTCCTTAGAGGAGTACCCAACCTTTCTGATTCAGCTCCATATCTATGTACTGCCCTGCTTGAAGCATTGTCAGACGAGATTTGAGTACCCAAAATTTTGGATTTTATCCTCTTTTGGAGTATGTTGTTTGGCCGTTTTGCCGGCTGCTTTTTAAGGATTAATTGCTTGCGTTTCACTGCATCTAGATTCAGATATGCAGTTATACGCATTTATGCTTTGAGGAAATTGGATGTCCAAACAAATTGTGATTGCAGAGCAGCATAGGATTGCTGCTGTTTTCTCAGAAGACCAAATTCAGGAACTGATTGTTGCGACAGGAACCCATCAGGTTAGCGATATTTACCTGGGGATTGTTGAAAACGTTTTGCCTGGTATTGACGCAGCGTTCGTTAACATAGGCGATAGTGAACGGAATGGATTTATTCATGTTTCCGATCTAGGCCCGCTAAAGCTAAAGCGCTCGGCTGCTTCTATCACTGAACTGCTAGTGCCCCAGCAGAAAGTGCTCGTGCAGATCATGAAAGAGCCGACAGGGAACAAAGGCCCTCGGCTCACTGGAAATATCAGTCTGCCCGGGCGATATCTGGTGCTCATGCCGTCTGGTCGTGGCGTTAATTTATCACGCCGCATCCGAAGTGAAGCTGAGCGCAACCGACTCCGCGCGTTGGCTATTTTAGTTAAGCCCGCCGGGATGGGGTTACTGGTCAGAACAGAAGCTGAAGGCGTACCAGAAGAGTCCATCATTGAAGACTTAGAAGCGCTGCAGCGGCAATGGGAAACCGTGCAGCAAGAGGCTCTATCAACCCGGCCTCCATCTCTACTCAACCGGGATGATGACTTTGTGCAGCGGGTGTTGAGAGATGTATACAGCGCCGATGTTAATCGCATTGTGATTGACTCACCCAATGGCAATAAGCGGGTGCAGCAGCATCTCTTTAGCTGGAACGGCGGCAAGAAAGCACAGGGTGTGTTGATCGACCAGCACCGCGATCGCATCCCTATTCTGGAGTATTTTCGCGTTAATGCTGCGATTCGCGAGGCTCTTAAACCCAGGGTCGATCTTCCTTCAGGCGGATATATCATTATTGAGCGAACCGAAGCCCTCACCGTAGTGGACGTAAACTCGGGTTCCTTTACGCGGTCTGCTACAGCCCGAGAGACGGTGCTGTGGACCAACTGTGAAGCTGCTGCAGAGATCGCGCGGCAGTTGCGACTGCGGAACATCGCTGGCGTGATCGTAGTGGACTTCATTGACATGGATTCTAACCGCGACAAGCTGCAAGTGCTAGAACACTTCAATAAAGCGCTGCGATCAGACAAGGCGCGACCCCAAATTGCCCAGTTAACCGAGTTGGGGCTGGTAGAGTTGACTCGTAAGCGCCAAGGGCAAAACATCTACGAGCTATTCGGACGACCTTGCTCTACCTGTGGCGGGTTAGGCCACTTGGCTCATTTGCCAGGAGACGCAGAGGATGCTGTGCAGGTGGTTGATGCAACGCGGGTGGTGTCTATCCCAGATCAGCGCTCAGTAGCAGTAGCAGTTCGCGATACGCCCACCCTGTTAGCAGAAGAACCCGCAGATAGCACTGCGGCTGATTCCCTAGAGGCATCGCTGGTTAATCATCCTAGCTATCAGGATCGATCGAAAGGAGGGGGCGATCGCCGTCGTCGTCGCAGCAGCCGCAGCACCCCACGCGCGGGCGAAGGCAGCACCCGCACCGTACCTGTAAAGACAATAGACCCAATGCTAGACATCACGCCGGAGCCGGACGTGGACGAGGCAGCTCCGGTGATAGCAGCGCCGGTGGCTAAAGAGCTTCGCAGCGATGGGCGGAACGAGTCACGTAGCGAGGCGCGGAACGAGAGAGACAAACCCGAGCGTGAGCGCTCTCGCAGTCGCCGTGAAAAGACTGCGCCAGAACCCCCTCAGCATGTTGTGGTGGAGATGACAGCAGAAGAGCAAGAAGTCTATGCCATGATGGGCATTTCGCCACTAGTCTTGGCGCGGGAGCCTGTAAAAGACCAAAAAAACACAGTGATCTCGGTGATTTTACCCGGTGCAACGCCACCTCCTATAGACGTTGCTGCCTCGGCCCCTAAAGCAGCCCGAGCGATCGCTCCGATTAGTAGCCCAGCTATAAGCCAAATTATAAACGGCAGTACAGAAGCAGAGTCAGCATCGGCACCAGTCGCTGTGGCAGAGCCTGATGAATCAGATGACGAGTCATCTACATCTGCAGAACTCGATAGCACCCAAGACAGCTCGAATGGATCAACCGGACGGCGGCGGCGGCGGCGCTCCTCAGCCTCTGGGCGCGGCTCAGACAGGTAACTCTCAACTCAGAAACGCTCATCCGGCTGAATCGTTTCAGTTAAGCATTCCTCGCTCATCCACCCCTGCTCAAACGTGGATAGCTGGGGTGGATGAGGTAGGGCGTGGAGCCCTATTTGGTCCCGTTGTGGCTGGGGCAGTCATTTTGCCGGAGCCATTGCCAGCCATGCTCATAGAGGCTGGTGTAACCGATAGTAAGCGGCTAACTCCGGCTGTGCGGGCTCGATTGGTGCCACTGATTCAAGATGTGGCGATCGCCCACGCAATCGGCATTGCATCAGTGGCCGAAATCGATCGGCTGAATATTCTGCAAGCAACGTTTCTGGCCATGCGTCGAGCGATCGCCCGGCTTGACCCAGAGCCGCACCAATGCCTAGTGGATGGCAATCGCCCCATTCCGCATCTGGCGATCGCTCAGCAAACCCTAATTAAGGGAGATCAAATCTCCTTGTCTATCGCCTCAGCCAGCATTCTGGCAAAGGTGTGGAGAGATACATTAATTATTCGCCTAGAAAAGCGTTACCCAGGATACTTTCTAGAATCCAACAAAGGGTATGGGACAGCAGCACATTGCCGGGCGATCGCCCAGTTAGGCACAACACGGCAGCACCGACGATCCTTTAAGCTTGGGCATTCTGGCCTAAATTCATCAGCCGCACTGTGCATGCCGCTAGATCTCAAACCATAGAGCCGTTGGGCGACAACACAGACGACGTCCGCCCAGTTTGCGCGTCTTGGGCTTGAGTTTGATCGTGCACCCAGGTCTGATAGTCTGCCAGCAATTGATGAGTGAGCCGTTGTTTCATGGTTGCTAACACACTGCGGAGCAGCCCATTGCCAGTGGCCTCTAAAATTGGCCTAGGCGTTAGCCAGAGAAACGGAGGTAAGTCGACCGCAACATCTAAATCTGCCTGTCCCTGTAACGTGGTTTGGTCGCCCTCTTGCACTGGCGTCAGCCGACCCTGCAAGTCTAGGTGAAATCGGCTGTTAACATAATCAAACCCACGAATTTCACACCGAGTAGACTTAAGGAGGATAGTGCCGTCTGATTGTGGAGTGAGTTTCAGATCAACTGTGGGCTGCACGCGCAACGAGAGAAAGTTGAGAGGCTTCATCTTAAGGCGAAACTCATCCTGACTCTGAACCTCGACCCGGCTAGAATCCACTAATGCTTGAATCAGACGTTTAGGCTGTCGCAGGTAGTGCTGAATGGGGATTGTCTGCTGAGGAACAGCTAAGTCAATCGATTGCGTAGCAGTGTATCGAGTTCGCATAGATTAAGCCGTTAAGTCGGCACAACAACAGGTGGAAAACAGAATTTCGGCATAACTCATCGGCTTATCCATGGATTACAGGATTATCAACGATGTGGAACAAGTGAGCTATTACGGCCGAGTAGGGCGATCGCCCTGGATATTACTGAGAGTCCTTTAACTAATTTTACAATTATTCCAGGAAAATCACCTTGCACTGAGAAGGTGAATACCCATTCATTCTAATCAAGCACCTATTCACTAGCTCCTATGGTTATTTCTGTTGCCTATCTTGGCCCACCGGGTACCAATGCTGAAATGGCAGCCTTAACCTGGTCATCACACGGTTTATCGGGAAAAGCAGTAGAGCTTTGCCCGTATCCCAGCATTTCTCAAGCTCTGCGCGCCACAGCCAACGGAACCACCGATTTTACCGTCGCACCCGTAGAAAATTCTATTGAAGGCAGTGTTACGACGACTCTCGATGGCCTATGGCAATGGTCTACTCTACAAATTCAGCAGGCCGTAGAATTACCGATTTCCCATGCGTTTTTGTCACGGGCAACATCACTAGCAGCGGTGCGGACAGTCTATTCTCATCCCCAAGCGCTCGCTCAATGCCAGCACTGGCTAGAAGCCCATATCTCTGGAGTGCAACTCATTCCCACGAATTCCACTGTAGAAGCGCTACAACAGCTCGAAGCAGATGCCACGATTGGGGCGATCGCCTCTCAGCGTGCGGCTCAGCTCTACAACCTGCCTGTTCTGGCGCATCCCATCAACGATTATCCTGATAACTGCACACGGTTTTGGGTGTTGGGACTCCAACGCGGGCATGGCGGCAGGCACACCTCTCTCGCGTTCAGCGTCCCTGCCAATGTCCCAGGTGCCTTGGTCAAGCCGCTGCACATCTTTGCAAACCGTGGAATTAACTTGAGCCGCATTGAATCGCGTCCCACTAAGAAATCCCTAGGTGATTATCTATTTTTTGTTGATATTGAAGCAAACATAGCAACGGAACAAACGCAGAAAGCTCTAGCATCGCTGCAAGACTGCACCGAAACACTAAAAATTTTCGGCAGCTACGACATTATTCCTCGCGCTTAGCATACGTCTTCAGAGAATATTTCGTCCCAGTTCAAGTCTTGTATCGATTCACAGAAGTGGGATAACGTCTAAGCATCGCGCTATTTCAGCCCGGCGCGGCGGGGAGTATTCAGGTCACGACTCGGTGCAGTCCTAATGCCACCCAAGCATGACTCAGTAGATGCGACTTAAGCCTCGAATCAGCCATGAGCCGATTCAAGGAAACAACACATTCACATATAGATTTCAGGGTTCTAAAACTCTGCTGTAAATGGCGTTTACAGCAGAGGCATTAGTATGCCAACTTGCGATGGAAGTTCTCGTAATTGTTAATCAAATGCATCTTTTAGAGCAGTGCGAGCAGCCAAATGTCCTCGTGTAGAAGTCAGAATTTCTGCCTCTCGCTCCAATCGTTCAGCGGTGCTCTGCATTTCTAATAAAAACTGCTGCTCAGTAGCCACACCATACAAATTCCTAGCGACCCAGTACGATAGCTCTGTCGGCAGGTCTGGGATATCATCCGGCAACTCAATAACCTGGTCGGTCAACTTTGCTGAGAGACGCACTACATCTCGAAGTAACTGTTCTACTTCAGTAGCAAGCGGATGCAGATCTTGTGTAGCAGGTTCGTCTTCAATCCACTCTACTAAACCAATTCGGTATGGCTTTTCGCGAATATACTCCAACACTCGAAAGCGTTGCTGGCCAATGGTAGAAATCTTCATCCGATCATCGGGCAGACGATGAAAGTTAATTACTTCTGCACAACAACCGACTGTAGAAATACTGTTATCGACTGAATTAAACAATTGAACTCCAAAGCGGCGATCGCTCTGGAGTATCGTGTTCATCATAATTCGATACCGAGGTTCAAAGATATGAAGTGGTAGCTTCTGCCCCGGAAATAACACTAACTCAGGCAAGGGGAACAGAGGTAGCTCTTGCACCGCGACTGAGGAGGAGGAAGACGTCATCACAAACTAGGTGTAAATTGACTAAAGCTCAATTGGAGAACAGTTCATCATGTTGCAGGCACGAATCTAAATCACCTGGGCTGATGAACTGCTTCATCCAACGTAATATACTCAGTCTAACGTATTCCCCTAAGCCGTCGGAAGGGCGATCGCCAGAATTTGCTAGAGCTTTACTTCAATATCTACGCCAGCCGGCAAGTCCAACTTCATCAACGCATCAATAGTTTTAGACGAAGGCTGGTAAATATCAATAATCCGACGATGAGTACGGGTTTCAAAGTGTTCACGGGAGTCTTTGTCGACGTGGGGCGATCGCAATACGCAATAAATGCGTCGCTTGGTCGGTAGCGGAATTGGACCAATCGCGGTTGCATTGGTTCGGTTAGCTGTGTCCACAATCTTTTCGCAGGATGTATCAAGTAGTCGGCGATCAAACGCCTTTAACCGAATCCGAATCTTCTGCTGCTGAATAGTTGCCATAGGAGTCACTCCAAAAATATCTAACTGTCAAGGTTCTGATGTCGTCTGCCAATCTTTAGGTGAGAAACACAGACGTCTTAACTACCAATCCAAACCGGAAGAAGAGGTTGCTTTCAAAAGGATGGCAGCCAATCTGATAGATCGGCTGCCTGCTGCCAGTTGGCATAACGCCTACTGTTTATCCATCACTATTTAACAATCTTCGAAACCACACCAGCTCCGATCGTACGACCACCCTCACGGATGGCAAAACGCATCCCTTGCTCAATAGCAATCGCGTTGATCAGTTCGACTGTCACTTTGATGCGATCGCCAGGCATCACCATCTCAACATCAGCACCATCATCCGCAGTGAATGCTTTGATTGTCCCAGTTACGTCGGTTGTTCGCACATAGAACTGAGGCTTATATCCAGCAAAGAACGGCGTCTTCCGTCCACCCTCTTTGTCTGTTAGGACATATACCTCGCCCTCAAACTGAGTATGAGGGGTAATTGAGCCAGGCTTTGCCAACACCATACCCCGCTCAATGTCTGCCTTCTGCATACCCCGCAGCAGCAACCCAGCGTTATCACCCGCAAGGCCCTCTTCCAGAACCTTCTTAAACATTTCAATGCCTGTGACAGTAGTGGTACGGGTCTCACGAATTCCCACGAGTTCAACCACTTCACCGACTTTGACCTTTCCACGTTCAATCCGGCCTGTGGCTACCGTTCCACGACCCGTGATGGTGAACACGTCTTCAACCGCCATCAAGAAAGGCTTATCCACATCGCGCTCAGGAGTAGGAATGTGTTCATCCACAGCATCCATAAGTTCGTAGATTTTATCAACCCACTCATTTTCGCCCCGCTTGGTTTTGGGGTTTGCCACCATTGCTTCTAATGCCATAAGGCCAGAACCCTTGATGATAGGCAAATCATCTCCAGGGAACTCATAGTCGCTCAACAGCTCGCGCATTTCCAGTTCCACTAGTTCCAGGAGTTCTTCGTCGTCTACCTGGTCTACCTTGTTTAGGAATACCACGATGCTGGGCACGCCCACCTGGCGAGCTAGCAGAATGTGCTCTTTGGTTTGAGGCATCGCTCCATCCGTAGACGCAACCACCAAAATGGCACCGTCCATCTGCGCTGCACCCGTGATCATATTCTTCACATAGTCAGCGTGTCCGGGACAGTCCACGTGAGCATAGTGGCGAGCTTCAGTTTCATACTCCACATGAGCGGTATTGATTGTGATCCCACGAGCTTTTTCCTCAGGGGCCGCATCAATCTCATCATACTTACGAGCTGTAGCCTGACCACTAGCCGCCAAAGTCATCGTGATTGCAGCAGTCAGCGTTGTTTTTCCGTGGTCAACATGACCAATGGTACCAATGTTGACGTGGGGTTTAGTCCGTTCGAATTTTGCGCGTGCCATTTACGTTTTTGTTCCTTTCTACTTACTAAGCGTTCCCTTTACTCTTAGCAATGATCGTTTCAGCCACATTCCGAGGAACCTCGTCATAGTGACTGAATTCCATTGTGAATATGCCACGACCTTGCGTCTTAGACCGAATATCAGTGGCATAGCCAAACATCTCCGCGAGCGGAACTTTTGCTGTCACTTTCGCAGTTCCCTGCTCAGTGTCCTGCCCTTCAATATGACCTCGACGAGAATTCAGGTCTCCAATGACGTTCCCAATAAAATCTTCAGGAACCTCGACCTCAATCTTCATCATAGGCTCTAACAGAACAGGAGATGCTTTCATCACAGCTTCTTTGATCGCCATTGAACCGGCAATCTTAAAGGCCATCTCTGAGGAGTCCACATCATGGTATGACCCATCAACCAGCGTCACCTTAACATCAATCACGGGATAGCCCGCAATGATACCAGATTCGCAGGCTTCTTTCATGCCTTGTTCTGCTGGCGAGACATATTCTTTGGGAATCACACCGCCAACAATCTTAGACACAAACTCAAACCCTGTGCCAGCTTCTCCCGGCTCAAGCTCGATCACAACGTGACCATATTGACCCTTGCCCCCACTCTGGCGAATGAACTTGCCATCTGCCTGAACTGGCTTTCGGATTGTCTCTCGATAGGCGACCTGAGGCGCACCAACATTGGCTTCAACCTTATATTCGCGCTTCATTCGGTCAACTAGAATATCGAGATGCAACTCTCCCATTCCAGCAATAACTGTTTGATTGGTTTCTGAGTCCACGCTGACGCGAAAGGTCGGATCTTCTTCAGAGAGGGCCTGGAGTGCTTTAGACAGCTTCTCCATGTCTTGCTTGGTCTTGGGCTCTACTGCGACTGAAATCACCGGTTCTGGGACGTAGAGAGATTCCAAAATAATTGGAGATTCCTCATTGCACAGAGTATCGCCTGTAAACGTATCTTTCAATCCCAATACAGCTCCGAGATCTCCAGCCCGTAGCTCGTCTATCTCTTGACGCTGATCGGCCTTTAGAATAATCAGGCGAGAAATACGCTCTTTCTTATCTTTAGTAGCGTTGTAGATATAGCTACCCTTAGTCAAAATGCCAGAATATACACGAACAAAGGTTAGACGGCCATAGGGATCAGCCATGATTTTGAAAGCTAAGGCTGCGAGCGGTTCGTCATCATCTGCGCTGCGCGCTGCAGTATCGCCGCTAGGCAACAAGCCTTGAATTGGCGGTACATCCAACGGAGAGGGAAGGTAATCAATCACAGCGTCTAGGAGCAGCTGCACACCCTTGTTCTTAAAAGCAGAGCCACACAGCACAGGAACAATAGTGCCTAGATTGGTGCCTTTCCTCAGAGCTGCGCGAATTTCTTCAGCCGTTAGATCCTCACCCTCTAGATACTTTTCTGTTAGGACATCGTCGGTTTCAGCAGCAGCTTCAACCAGCATCAGGCGGTATTCACTGGCGAGTTCTCGCATCGATTCTGGGATCTCTGTCTCGACGATGTCGGTTCCTAGGTCGTTTTTATGAAGGTAGGCGCGCATTCTCACTAAATCTACGACGCCCTCGAATTGATCCTCATTACCAATCGGCAATTGAACGGGAATAGCATTAGTACGCAGGCGATCGCACACTTGGCGATACACCTTGTAAAAATCAGCACCCGTTCGATCCATTTTGTTGATGAAAACGATTCGAGGAACCCGATAGCGGTCGGCTTGACGCCATACAGTCTCAGTCTGAGGCTGCACACCCCCAACCGAGCACAACACCGTAATGACACCATCCAGCACACGCATGGAGCGCTCGACTTCAATCGTGAAGTCAACGTGGCCTGGGGTGTCAATAATATTGATACGGTGCTCTAATGCTCCTGCCAGAGCCTTAATCGGCTCTTTTGGGTCTCGCTTCATCCAGGATGTACTAATAGCAGCAGCCGTAATCGTAATACCACGCTCGCGCTCTTGCTCCATCCAATCAGTGGTGGCATTTCCATCATGCACCTCACCAATCTTATGGACAACGCCAGAGTAATAGAGAATTCGCTCTGTGGTGGTTGTCTTGCCAGCATCAATGTGAGCAGCAATCCCAATATTTCGAACTTGATCTAGCGGGATAGTACGCGCCACGGCTCCTCCTTGAAGATAGTCGCCCTATCAACTAAGCGACTACATACATACTACAGTTTTATCCTGTTTCTTTGGTTTACTCAGCCGACTTGACGACCCCAAGTCCGATAAGCATCTAGTGATTGAATCTCGCAACCACAACTAGTCTCAACTAACCTAAGCAGACCTAATAGCGATAGTGGGCAAATGCCTTGTTTGCTTCAGCCATCTTATGGGTCTCTTCTCGCTTACGAATAGCGCTTCCCGTTTCGTTGGCTGCATCCATCAGTTCGTTGGCCAACTTGGCTGCCATTGAACGCCCAGCACGGCTACGAGAAAATTGAATTAACCAGCGTAAAGCTAATGCAGTGCCTCGATCAGAGCGCACTTCCATTGGCACCTGATACGTCGCACCACCCACCCGACGCGCCTTAACTTCTACAAGCGGCGTGGCATTGCGCACCGCACGCTCGAAGACCTCTAACGGATCAACGCCCGTTCGTTCTTCAATTAAGCTAAATGCGTCATAGACAACACCGTAAGCGATGGAACGCTTCCCAGACCGCATTAAGCGCGCGACCATCATCGTAACTAAACGACTTCCGTGCTTGGGATCAGGAGGAATCGGACGCTTTTGAACAACAGTACGGCGAGACATAAGCTGAGTTAGTGAGTGGTTGGAAAAACAATAATCAATTCGAGAGGCAAGAAGAAACCAGTTGACGATGCGTGATGCAATTCCTTGGATGCCTGAGCGCTATCGGCTTTCGGCGATCGCCCGACCCTAATGAGTCTAAAAGCAAAAGGCTTGACTTTGTGTTATCTGCTAGGGCTTGAGAGTCGCGCGCAGTGAACGGCATCCCCGAAAAGCCTCATGCACAAGAAGCCAGTTTGAGTACTTATTCTTTGGGCGATCGCTCGAATAACTAGCAATGAGCTAGGCAACCGCAGCAAACTAGCTCTGTAGAAAAGTGTGTGAAACTTTGCAACTTCCGAAACGTGCAGCCTAAAGCTGCCAGAACTCTACACAAGCCAATCACAAACTTTACTTAGCAGCCTTAGGCCGCTTGGCTCCATATTTAGAGCGGCTTTGCTTCCGATCCTTCACGCCAATAGTATCCAGTGCGCCGCGAATGATGTGGTAGCGAACGCCGGGCAAATCTTTTACCCTGCCTCCTCGAATGACCACCACGGAGTGCTCCTGTAGGTTGTGACCAATGCCAGGAATATACGCGGTAACCTCGAAGCCAGATGTAAGACGAACCCTCGCCACCTTGCGCAAGGCAGAGTTTGGCTTCTTCGGCGTTGTCGTATAAACGCGTGTGCAAACGCCACGACGCTGAGGACAGCTCTTCAACGCAGGAGACTTTGTCTTCTTAGTCGCTTTGTTGCGCTCACTTCTAATTAATTGCTGAATTGTAGGCATAGTCTTCTTTATATGCTGTGCAGAGTCCTTTAAAGGTTTGCGAAGTTTTCACAGTCTTCTATCGTACTAATTTATTTGCACAACTGTCAATTCTATTTTTAGGATGTGCTGAAGAACATCGGAATGATTACTCAGGCTTTTAACCTTTAGTTAAAGCCTAACCAGGCATTAAACCGAATCCGCAGTCGGCGAGAAAGATAGGCTGCATCCACAAGTAGACGCAGCATTGGGGTTATGGAAGCGAAACCCCCCTCCCATCAGATCCTCTGAATAGTCAATAAATAACCCATCAAGTAACGCTGCACAGCTCGGGTCTACCAGAATATTGATGCCCCCCTGTTCGTCTAAATAAGGAGTATCTACTCCTACATCGAGTGAAGAGATTGGCTGTAGAGATTGATTGGGATCAAGGGTTTCAATCGAGAGATCGTAGTAGTACCCTGAGCAACCGCCAGTTTGCACCCGCAGACGCAGGCAGGGATGAGGGTGTTTGGCCTTAGCCATAAGGCGATGGATTTCGGCAATGGATGCGGGACTCAACTGGATCATGAAAGTCACATACTCGTTAGTCTGGTTGCACCTGGGTTTGAGCGTCGTCGCCAGCTAGGGGATCAGAGCGCCTTGTCTCTGCCAGAGCGATGACTGGATGACTGCCACATCGAATCGTACAAAACCACTGTTGCAGCATTCCGGTAGTCAGCATAACCTAATGCAACCCCAGTTGGGGTTAGAACGATTTTGGCTTATTTCACACTTAGGTTAATGGATGAACCAGCCTAAGCGTTTAACCAAGGCGAGTGGGGTTAGCTTGGCCGCAGGGGGTCTCGATAAGTTCGTGGCTGAGAAGACGTAGAATAGTTGTGCAAGATTGAGATGTTTCATAGTGCACTATTCATCGTCGTTAGAGTCGTTGCGCGCTGAAGTAAATACCTTGCTGGATCACCTGCCTGCAATGAAGCACGGGCCGATCATTCAGCAGGCGCTGACTACACTGGTGCAGATGGCGGAGGTTGAGGCAGATCGCCTGGATTGGAAGATTCTGAACTCCGCATTACAGGATATGGAGCAGGCGTTTCGGGCGTTCTATCCCTATCGGCATGTCCGTAAGATTTCAATTTTTGGTTCTGCTCGTATTGCGCCGGATACGCCGGCTTATCAGATGGCGCGGGAGTTCGCCCGCTGTGTGACGGAGCAGGGGTTTATGGTCATTACCGGCGGTGGGCCGGGCGTAATGCAGGCTGGTAATGAGGGAGCTGGGCCAGGCGGCTCATTTGGGTTAAATATTCAACTGCCGTTTGAGCAAGGGTCTAATCCTTTTATTGAAGATGACAGCAAGCTAGTAAATTTCAAGTATTTCTTTACTCGTAAGCTGTTTTTCTTGCGGGAAAGCGATGCGCTGGCGCTGTTTCCGGGTGGATTTGGCACGATGGATGAGGCGTTTGAATGCTTGACGCTGATGCAGACTGGTAAGTCTGGGTTGGTGCCGCTGGTGTTGGTTGACACACCCGGCAGCGACTATTGGCGCAGTTGGGAAGCCTATATGCGGGAGCATTTACTAGGACAGGGACTGATTAGCCCAAATGATTTGCACCTATTTACCATCACCGATCGGCTGGATGTGGCTTGCGAGGCGATCGCCAGTTTCTATCGGGTTTATCATTCCAGTCGCTATGTAGATGGCAAGCTGGTGCTACGACTTAACAGCGAACTTAGCGATGAGGACGTGGCCTATCTCAACGACAATTTCAGCAGCATTCTGGTGCAAGGTCAGATCGTAAAGCAGTCGGCTCTGCCTCAGGAAAAGGAAGTCGACATTGCCCACCTGCCTCGTCTCGTCCTAGAGTTTAACCAACGCGATTTGGGACAACTCTATTACATGATTCGCACAATTAATAAGCTAGGAGCAGCAACCTCTGAAGCCGCTCATCCAGAACAAAAATAATCAGGATGAGATCGATCATTTCTTAGACGAACCCTGTGTCGTTGCGATTGCTGCGATTGGGTTCCGAGCTTCTATCGCGATAGCCCTGCTGCTTGCGGCTTAGCATTGTTTCAGCCCCGCGGCGCGGGGCTGAAACAATGCCATCGAACTCCCATGGCGTGAAGATAAGTAACCTGAGTTCGGGATAAGCTCAAACCCTTAATGTGCCGTGCGCGACGCGCACGGCACATTAAGGGTTTTGGGGCATCGCGCGTCGCGCGATGCCCCAAAACCCTCTTGACCCGAACTGACGTTAATTATGAATGGAATGGCACTGAAATAAGGCTGGTGGGAACTGCCCACCCTACGGCAGATCAAGGTTGTCGATGATTTGCGAGGGTTGTTTTCAACTTATTTCAGTGCCATTCGATTATGTATGGACTTCATGTAGGCGATAGAACTCATGACAGAGCTCATTGTTGAGCCATCCACGGGCTAATTCGTCTATCGGCTAATTGGTGAGGCAGACGTTAGAGGCTGTAGAGCTGGGCGATCGCCCCTGCGGGATCATGCTGCTTAACCAGGGATTCCCCAATCAATACGGCGCTGGCCCCGGCCTGAGCAACTGTGTGCAGGTCGGCAGAGGTGTGCAGCCCTGATTCGCTGATGACGAGAATGTTGCGATCGCCCAATGCCTGCTGCCGCGTCGCTAATAGCTGCTGAGTCGTGGCTAGATCGACTGAAAAGTCTTCTAGATTGCGGTTATTGATGCCCACTAACATTACGCCTTGCAGCGCTAGCACCCGATCTAATTCCTCTTCGGTATGGACTTCAATCAGTGCCGTCATGCCTAGCGCTTTCACAATCTTGAGAAAATATTGCAAATCTTTATCTGGCAAAATGGCGGCAATTAGCAGCACGGCATCGGCTCCATTAAGCCGCGCCATGTAAATCTGATACGGGTAGATGATGAAATCTTTGCAGAGTAGCGGCAGAGCTACAGCTTGGCGAATTTGCTGCAGATAGCTAAAACTACCCTGAAAAAACTTTTCATCCGTCAATACCGAAATGCAGTTTGCTCCGCCCTGGGCATAGGCTTGGGCGATCGCCACCGGATCAAATTGCTCGCAAATCACGCCTTTGCTGGGAGAGGCACGTTTCACCTCAGCAATCAGCGCGGGCGTGCGGGCCGACTGGCGTAGCGCTCCTGCAAAATCTCGCACAGCAGGGGCTTGATCTAACTTGGACTGAAGGTCTTGCAGCGGCTTCTGTTCGCGCCACCGCGTTACTTCTACGTCTTTATGCCACACAATTTCTTCCAGAATGTGGCGTGGCTCACTATCTGCCGATTTAACCTGATACCGCAAATACTCGACAGCAATGGCCGGATTCGGACGATGACGACGAATTTGCATAGAGTTTTAGATATCCGAATGAATGTCTGGACGTAAGGCTGGACTAATTTCAACACCCGATGGTTTACACCATAGAGCCGATGCAGTGGGCTCGTTAAGGGGGCGCGTGTCGAGTTATCCATGGATTTGGATTTGTAGACGGGGCATGATACTGCTACAGCCGTCTCCCCATCTACGAACGATCGCACTTCTCACGATGCAAGCGGCGCGTCTTCTACTTATGCAGGGTTGCCGCTGCTTTTTTGAAGGCTTCGTCGAGCACTTCAGATAGGGTGGGATGCGTGTGCACCATAAAGGCCAAATCTTGCACGGAGCGGCGTTGGGCGATCGCATTGGCGGCTTCTTGAATCAAATCTGAGGCATGCAACCCCAAAATGTGAACCCCTAATACTTCGCCTGTATCTTGGCGGTAAATAACCTTGGCGAGCCCATCGGTTTCGCCTTCGGCCAGAGCTTTGGAGTTGCCTTTGAAGTAAGAGCGCGCGGCTCCCACCAAGAACCCTTCGGCTTTGGCATAGTCTTGGGCGGCAGGTTCGGTCATGCCGACAAAGCTGACTTCAGGGTGGGTAAAGGCCGCAGCGGGAATGCTGCGATAGTCAACTTGGCGATCGCGCCCGCAGATATTTTCTACCGCTACGACCCCTTGGGCCGAGGCCGCATGCGCCAACATCATCTTGCCGGTGGCATCCCCAATGGCCCACAGCCCGGGAACGGGCTGCCCCTCCACAACCACCTGCATCTGATCATTGACGGGAATAAAGCCCCGGCGATCGGTCTCCACACCGACGGCATCCAAGCCTAAATCCTTGGTCGCTGGAATGCGCCCTGTGGCGACTAAGCAGGCATCCACTTCTAAAATCTCTACGACTTCTTTCGTCTTGGCATCGGCCAGCTCAATCAGCACGGGCGAGCCGGGGATGACCTTTTTCGCCAAGAGTCCCACTCGTGTTTCGATGTCGCGAGGCGCAATCAGCACCCGCTGAGCAATTTTGGCAATGTCGGGATCAAAGCCTGGCATCAATTGATCCAGTGCTTCGATCATGGTGACTTCTGAGCCCAGGGCAGTGTAAATATCGGCAAATTCTAGCCCAATGTAGCCGCTGCCCACGACTGCGACCCAGTCGGGTAGCCAGTCGAGCCGAATGGCCTCATCGCTGGTGAAGACGGTGTTGCCGTCTAGCTCAATCCCCGGTGGCACAAAGGGCACTGAGCCCGGCGATAGCATAATGTCTTTGGCCGTAATGGTTTTTTCGCCGTCGGGGCTGGTGATGGTGATTTTGTGAGGGCCAGCCATCCGTCCTCGCCCTTGGAGAATATCGACCCCAATGCGGCTGAGGCTATTGGTGAGGTCACCCCGAATTTTGCTGACCAAGTTAAGCGCATGGTCGGCGATCGCCCCCCGCTCAAAGGTTAACTGTCCCAGTTGAATGCCGAGGGATTGCAGATGGTGGGCATCCCGTAGTTCGCGCACCCGACCTGATGCAGCTAGCAGCGCTTTGGAAGGAATGCAGCCGCGATTAACACAGGTGCCGCCCATGTCTTTTTCTTCGATGACGGCGGTTTTGAGGCCATTGCTCACAGCATGGAGAGCCGCGCCGTGCCCCCCTACGCCCACGCCTACAATCACCAAGTCATAATCAAATCCGTCGCTCACGTCGCTTCTCCGCAGGGTTTCTGCAAAACTCTATAGTTGTCTATATCTACGATTCTTACGGCTTACGAGCATTTAGACAACTGTGATCCCAGAGGCAGGCTCTTCTAAGACGCGGCATCCAGATAAAAACTGATAAAAACTGTTGTAGATGTAACAGTTTTTATCTGAGCCATGCTGGGCTAAATCAGTTTTTACCGTAGGCAAGATGCTATTTCTCTGCGCGTCTGTGGCAAAATTCCGAGAAGCTGCGGAGGGGTGCAGGCGATCGCCCCCCTAGGCTAGTGTTATCGCCACTCAGTTATCGCCACTCAGTTATCGCCACTCAATTATCGCAACTCAGCAGTAACTCATAGACGGCTTCATAGAGAATCGCTATGCTACGAAACGTTCTGCTCCGTAATCCGTCAAGGCTGACTGAGCTATTGAGAAGGTACGCATATGAACCAGAATCAACGAGATCTGCGTCGCGCCGCCGCCCAGGCATTTATGGAATCGCTCGACCAGTTAGAGACTCGCCTGGCGGCTGATGCCTCTGCTGCGCAGGCATCGCCTCAGTCGCCTCCCCCCCCGCGTCCCAGCACCCGCCCACCCCAGGCAGCGCCGCCCTCAATTGTTCAAGAACTGGCTGAAGCCGTGGCCGATATTGAACACCTGATGATGCCTGACGAGGCTGAATAGCGTTCTTAACGTTTCGGAAGATTATATTTTGAAGACCTGTGAGCCGCAAGTAATAAGCACTGGCGACGAAGTGACGGCCCCACAGCTACTTCGCACGCTGGCGCTTGGCTTCATAGAGCAGCAGAGCAGCGGCGATCGCCACATTCAACGACTCTACGGCTGGCGCTTGGGGAATATGGACTGCAACATCGGCGATCGCGGCTAGATCTGGTGACAGCCCTGCCCCTTCGTTGCCCAACACAATCACGCTGGGTCGAGTGAAATCTACATCCCAATAGCAACAGGGAGCGTCTGCCCTAGTGGTGACCACCTGCACCCCATGCGTCTGCAGGGTGGCCAAATCACTATGTAGATGCTCACTACAGGCCATAGGCATTCGAAACCATTGCCCTGCACTAGCTCGCAGCACTTTGGGGTGATCTAAATCCACACTATTGGCGCTGAGCCAAAGGCCATCGCCCCCAACTGCCGCCGCTGTGCGAATGATGGTTCCCAGATTTCCTGGATCTTGAATCGTCTCTAACGCTACGCCTAACGAAACTTGGGGCGGTAAGGGCTGTTGATGGTGCCGGGGAGCGATCGCCACAACCCCATCCGGATTAACCGTCGTGGCGATCGCCCCTATCACCTCTGCAGAGACCAGTTCTAGCCGCCGCGCCAAAGACGACACCTGCAGCCACAGTTGAGGATGGCGATCGCGCCAGAGTTCGGTGTAGCACACCACCTCCAGCGTTACTCCCATTGCCGTTGCTTCGTCCAGCAAATGCGTCCCTTCCAACAAAAAAGCCGCCTGTTTATACCGTTCGCGGGCCCGGTGCAGCTTTCGCATCCGCTTTACCAAGGGATTTTGCAAGCTCGTCAGCATAGTGATTGAGTAGCAGCGTAATTGAGTGGAGAGCAGGATTAAATTCAAGGATCAGAAGCATCATCGCTACGCGCTGCGCAATTTATGCAACCTGATCGATGAATTGAACAGTTCCAATGATAGAAATTTTATCTACGACTATTAAAAAATGATAAGTAAATCCAACCCTCTGTTCTCTCTAGTTGAATTCAATATATTGACCATAAAACTGATGAGGGAGGGGCGATCGCCCCTCCCTCACTAGATCAATCAACTGGTAGAACAGCTCTACTGTTCTACAGCTGTAGGGTATGCGGAACCCGGGACTTGAACCCGGAAGTCTTTGCAGACACTAGAACCTGAATCTAGCGCGTCTACCAATTCCGCCAGTTCCGCTCGGCAGTGGTTAAACACTGCGATTTACAATCATCCGGTAAATTCGTACATCAGTCAAGCAAATTTATTTTTTGCAGATTGATACCCTTCCAGAGTCGGTCTAACGTAGTGGCCAATTGGGCGGTACACTCAGCGAAACCCTATAGACATCGTTAGAGTTTCCGGTAGAACCATTAGCGGAATTTCAAAGATTCCCTGTCAAAATCGGGAATCCTTGAACTGATTTGCCAAATTGCTTCTATTCTCATAGGCAGAGCCTGTATTAACTGGCATACCTTGGTTCTAATCTCACAGATTAAATGCAGTCAGATAATAATAGGCCATTCTATTCCGAACCCATGGCCTCATGGTTCGCTTATCGTAGAAAGCTAATCTTGATGAGATTCAGTCTGACAAGATTTAGAGTTGAGAATTTAAGAGCAACGCTCAAGAACTTAGTTGAGCCTTGGCTGTCAGGGTAACTTTAGCGCTCTATCTGGAATCGTGGCCTGATTCTGTGTTTCATTGCTGATTACGGTTGTTCTCTGGAGGGCGTCCCTATTTTTTCATCCTATAGTTCCCCCAATCACAGTGCAGCTTCTGAGCTAGAAGCTGCCGTCCTGGAAATCTCCGGCGGGCACCGTTTATCGGGCGATGTGCGCATTAGCGGAGCCAAAAATTCAGCCCTCGTGGTGATGGCTGGGTCGCTACTCTGTCCCCAAGATTGCCGCTTGCGCAATGTGCCGTCGCTCATGGATGTTTCGCGTATGGGCGAGATTCTCAAGAGCCTAGGGGTGTCTCTGTCTCATCAGGGCGATGTTTTAGACATTGACGCTAGCCACATTAGTCAAACTAGGGCTCCCTATGAGTTAGTGAGTCAGCTCCGCGCCAGCTTTTTTGTGATTGGGCCATTGCTAGCACGGCTTGGAGTGGCGCGGGTGCCACTGCCGGGGGGGTGTGCCATTGGGGCGAGGCCGGTAGATCTGCATGTGCGAGGTCTGCAAGCGATGGGTGCAGATGTGCAGATTGACCACGGCACCGTGTATGCGTCGATTCCTGGCTCTAACAAGCGGCTGAAGGGTGCCAAGATTTATCTGGACTATCCCAGTGTGGGCGCCACGGAAACACTGATGATGGCAGCAACCCTGGCCGATGGCGAAACCATCATCGAAAATGCCGCGCAGGAACCCGAGGTTGCTGATCTCGCCAACTTTTGCCGAGCCATGGGAGCGCGGATTCGCGGCGCTGGTACGAATACCATCATTGTGGTGGGCGTGCCGTCCCTGCATTCAGTGGACTACAGCATTATTCCTGACCGCATTGAAGCGGGAACATTTCTGATTGCTGGGGCAATTACGCGCTCAGAAATTTCGCTGGCACCCGTCGTTCCTGATCACCTCGCCGCTGTTATTGCCAAGCTGCAGGCCGTTGGGGTAGATGTGTATGAAGAAGGGTTGAATCGATTGCGGGTGGTGCCGGGCGATCGCCACATTGCCACTGATATTGAGACACTGCCCTATCCAGGGTTTCCTACGGATATGCAAGCCCAGTTTACGGCGCTGCTAGCGCTGAGCGAAGGCGACAGCATCATTACCGAAACGGTGTTCGAAAACCGTCTGCGCCATGCCGCTGAACTGGTGCGAATGGGAGCCGACATTCGTGTTAAAGGCTCCAACGCCATCATTCGCGGGATGCCCTTTCTCTCGGGCGCGCCAGTTAATGCAACTGACCTGCGCGCATCGGCCGCGCTGGTGGTGGCAGGTTTGGCAGCACAGGGCACCACCGTCATTAGCGGCCTGCATCATCTCGATCGCGGGTATGACAATTTAGAAGGCAAGCTGTTGAAGCTAGGCGCTAAGCTAAAACGCATCCACAGCAATGCTGCTCCCGTATCAGAGCCAACGGGGATCACCGTCGACACCGCAAAAGGCTAGATCACGTCGGTTATGAGTCCAAGCGGTTGCTAATACACGAGAGGGGCGTTGCATCAGGTGCAACGCCCCTCTCGTGTATTGGTGGTGCTGATTGACGCGAGATCGATGGCGATGGTTTAGCCTTGCTTTATGAAGCTGAACCCTCGCTCAACCGTGCTGTCCGAGACGCGGGCAGTACGGTTGTAAGAAGTTGCCTAACATTCATGTCACCAGCTATAACCAGACCCGAGTTCTCGTGAAGCCGGTTTTGAGGGACGGTGCGCGTTGGGCGGTGCCTTAACCCCAATCTGACGTTAGGTAGCACTGCTCGCTTTGCCCTGGTCATAAATCTGCCGGGCATAATCAGTCCACTGTCCTTGTCCCCAGTAGCGGAAGCAACTGGTTTGCAGCAGCAGGTTGTAGAGCAAGGCTTTTTGATAGTTGGGCTGCTGGCTATAGCTGGCATCTGACTGAAGCCGCGCATCGTAGGTTTGGTGGAAGCTGACGCTGAGGTCGTTCATGGGGGTGAGCACGTTGTCGTAGCCCTGCACCCAGCTAATGCTGCTGGTCCAAGAGGCCCCGTCCATGCTGAAGTGGGCGTCGGATTCGCGCAGGTGGGCGATCGCCCCCTCTACCTTCTCTGGGGTGCTGCTGTGGGGATCTACGGCCTCCCAAATTTTGTGCTGCTGTACGGCCTGACAGCGCGGATACTGACTGGGATCAACCCCACTTGCTTCCAGTAATTCTAGATATTCTGTGCCGTTGATGGGCACGGTGCCCTGGATGCCACCGCCCCCGTCGCGAATCTCGTGATATACCCGGACGAGGTCACGGGGATACTCATTCATCATGACGCCGCCGTTTTCGCCATCGGCAATTTGGGTCACCAGAGACGGAATGGAGCGATCGCCCATCTGCACAGGTTGACGTGACTTCGCCTCAAAATAGGGCTGCATCTGCGCAACCAGCTTTGTATCAGACCCCTGGGTTTTGATCAGCGCCGTAATGCTCACCGTCTCACCGTGAGAGTTGCGGGCAACCAGTTGGTTGGGCACATACTTTTGATCATGAGGCAAGGGATGTCCCTCCTGCGTTTCTACCGAATGTTCCTGCACCATCAGCCATTGATAGCCGCAGTCCTTCAGCGCTTTGACATACTCATATAGGGTATCGGGGTGGTTGGGCAGGTGCATCTCTGGCGGAGAGAACCCCCGCACTCGTCGCAGCGCGTCCACCCCAAACACGCTCGCGAAATAGTGCTGCCAGGCTTGAATATGTAGCTTGAGGTCGGGAATTGGCGTAGAAGGAACCACGGCATGGCTCCACATGGTGCCCAGCCATTCCACATGGGGCTGATATTGTGGGTCGCAAGTAATGCGCTTGAGGTTATCGAGAATATCGTGGCGCTGCATCTGCTGGAACCCCCAAAGGAGATTACCGGAATAATCCAACATGATGCGGGGGTTGCACCCCTCTTGAACGAGTTGGGGAATAAATTCACCCATGCGGGAATAACACCAGGCGAATGCACCCGCGTTGTGATTATCTCCCTCACCGGAATGCTCGAACATATATTGCAAATGCGAGATCAACGCCCCGTTGATGCCAGCGGGGATCGTCGGCTGGTGCATGTGCAACGCGCAGGCAAAGCCAGCGGTCATGCGATCGAGAGAAAGATTGGTGGTCGGTAAAAAGACCGGATCGCGATGATTGGTAATAGCTTGAATGTCTGACTCCCATCCGCAAATGTTAGGAAGGTTATTGCGAGTTGGCTCTAAACGAGGAGAGGCTTGTAGTGAGGCAGCAGAGGTCATAATTAGGCCTGGTTTAAGGACAGTAGCGCTAGAAGTGCGAGTTGCGCTGGGGCTTTCCATAGCTTAGCGGGCTATCGGAAGGCGAATGCCTTGGGGAATGGATGACGTGAATGCTCCGCGTTGGCTTTGACGAATTTTTTAAGGCGGATGTCTTGCTCGGCGTTCTCAGCCACGGCTTGAGCTAGAAAACCTGAGCCGAACGGTTTAAACCTGAGCCAGGCCAGTTCATCTGCGAACATCCTCCGGTAGAATCGGGAGATGAAAAATTTTGATGCTGCTGCCGATATTCCCGCTTGTGCCTGGACTCGCCCGGTGGGGCTGGGTTGGGATCAGCCTTATACCGTTCGCTATGCCAGCAATTTAGATGATGGGCCCTGGCATGGGATGCCGTTGGGGGGCTTTGGCGCTGGGTGCATTGGGCGATCGCCCCGAGGCGACTTCAACCTCTGGCATATCGACGGCGGCGAGCATGTGTTTCAAACCATTCCCGGCTGCCAATTCAGTGTCTTTGAGCATGCAGGGAACCAGCGTCAGGCCTATGCCCTTTGCACTGAAGCCTCCCAGGACGGCACCTTGGCGACCTGGCAATGGCTTCCGACAGCATTGAGCACACCGAATACACCGAGCATCCAGAATTCTGCACCCAACACCTATCACGCGCTTTATCCCCGCAGCTGGTTCGTCTACAACGATCCGTTTTGCGCCACGCTGACCTGCGAGCAGTTTTCACCCATTTGGGCGCAGTGTTATCAAGAATCGAGCTATCCGGTGGCAGTGTTCGTGTGGACGGCCCACAACCCGACGACCGAGCCACTGACCCTGAGCGTGATGCTGAGTTGGCAGAATCTGGTGGGCTGGTTTACCAATGCGCAAAAAACGCCACAGGTGCAGGTGCGAGATGATGGGAGCCCGGTCTATGACTATCAGCCGCGCTGGGGCGAAAGCATAGGGAACATGGGGCAGTGGGTGACAGACGGCACTCATGCGGCCTGCATCATGAGTCGCCAACCCCTCACCCCTCAAGCCCCGGTTGAGGGCGAGGGGCAATGGGCGATCGCCACGTCCCTTTCCCCTGACGTTGAAGTCTCTTACCATACCCGGTGGAATCCGGCGGGGGATGGAGCCGATCTGTGGGATGCGTTTTCTGCAACGGGCAGGCTGCCCAATGTGGCCGACGAGACTCCTGCGGCAGCCGGCGAACAGGTGGGTGGGGCGATCGCCCTCCGATTTACCCTCGCACCGGGAGAAACCCGACAGGTGCCGCTGGTGCTGGCGTGGGATTTTCCCGTCACGGAGTTTGCTGAGGGCGTCTGCTATGCTCGGCGCTATACGGATTTTTTCGATCGCAGTGGCACCAATGGCTGGGCGATCGCCCGCAATGCACTCACCCACTATCCCGAATGGCAACGCCAAATTCAGCAGTGGCAGCAGCCAATTTTGGCTCGGCAAGACTTGCCCGACTGGTTCAAAATGGCACTGTTCAATGAGTTGTATGACCTGACAGATGGGGCCACGCTGTGGAGTGCGGCCACCCCTGCTGATCCCGTTGGACAGTTTGCTGTGGTGGAGTGCCTCGACTACCGCTGGTATGAAAGCCTGGATGTGCGGCTCTATGGCTCTTTTGCGCTGCTGCTGCTGTTTCCCGACCTGGATAAAGCCGTGCTGCGCGCCTTTGCTCGCGCCATTTCGGCAGAAGACGCCACCCCGCGCAAGATTGGGTACTATGCCACGCAAGGGATAGAGAGTCCCCTGGTGCCGCGCAAGGTGGCCAACGCCACGCCCCACGACCTGGGCGCACCCAACGAGCATCCCTGGGAGAAGACCAACTACACCAGCTACCAAGACTGCAATCAATGGAAAGACTTAGGCAGCGACTTTGTGTTGCAGGTGTATCGCGATTTTGTGCTGACGGGCGGCACGGATATCGAGTTTCTGGCGGAGTGCTGGCCTGCGGTGGTGGGTGCCCTCGACTACCTTAAGGGCTTTGATCAAGATGGCGATGGCATTCCCGAAAACTCAGGTGCGCCTGACCAAACCTTTGACGACTGGCGGCTGAAGGGCGTTAGCGCCTACTGTGGTGGGCTGTGGATTGCGGCGCTAGAAGGGGCGATCGCCCTTGCCAACATTCTAGAGACCTCGCCCCAGTCCTCCCTGACTCCATCCCTCACCACAGCACAGGCCACGTGGCGCAGTTGGCTCACCCAATCCCGCGCGGTCTATCAGGATGCCCTGTGGAACGGGCGTTACTATCGGCTTGATACCGGCAGTGGCTCTGATGCCGTCATGGCGGATCAGCTCTGCGGCCAGTTCTACGCACGCCTGCTGGGGCTGCCGGATGTTGTGCCTGAGGAGTGCGCTCAACTGGCGCTGAAGACCGTGTACGACGCCTGCTTCCTCAAGTTCCACAACGGTCAGTTTGGGGCCGCCAACGGACTGCTCCCAGACGGGGCACCTGTCAACCCGAGCGATACACACCCGCTGGAAGTGTGGACAGGGATCAATTTTGGCTTGGCTGCGTTTTTGATTCAGATGGGGCTGCGCGATGAGGCGCTGCGGGTGACTGAAGCCGTGGTTCGCCAAATTTATGACCACGGGCTCCAATTCCGCACGCCAGAGGCCATCACCGCAAGTGGCACCTTTCGCGCGAGTCACTATCTGCGAGCGATGGCCATCTGGGGGGTCTACGCCATGATGGCAGAAGGGTGGGATCAGCGGCGATCGCCCTAACGGCTAGATTCTCCACCATTGTCAGCTCCGCGTCACGAAGCTGACAATGCTGCGTTTGAACTCGGATTCAGGGTTTGTTCGCTCTTGCACTTGACTCGGCGACTAGAGTCTGAATATGACGTCGCACGAGATAGCGCTGCTGCTCGGGATCAAACTGCTCCGGGTTGATGACGACTCCGGTGCCGATGCCATCAACAAGGGCAATCAGGGCGTTGGCTTCAAGCGTCAAATCTAGCCCATCGCGAATCACCCGTGCAGCTTGCAACTCCACTAATTCCTGGACGATGATTTGCCGCAACATCGCATAGCGTTTCTGATGTTCTTGAATGAGGCGATCGCGCCCGATAGCATAGCCCAAAAACGCCACCCATATTTGCCAACCCGAAAGACCACGGGGTGACATAGGGAGAACAGACATTATCATCTGTTCTAATCGGTCTATCCCCTGCTGTCCTTGGGCACTGGCCTTCATGTCGGCAAAAACATTTTTAAACAGTCGATCTATTGCAAACAGCGTCAACTCCTCTTTGTCGCGGAAATGGTGGGTCAAAGTTCCTGTTGAGGCCCCGAGTTCTTGGGCGATCGCCCGCATACTCGTCCGACCTAGCCCTTCGCGAATAATGACGCGCCAAACTGCCTCGGCCACGTCAACCCGGCGCTCGTCGTAACTCATAGCTCTCCAATACTTGTACTTGCATCACGTGTTGACATTCTATTACAACAGTTGTTGTATTTTGACCCTCGATAATGTATAACAACTGTTGTAATAAGGCACTCAATTCAAGCAAGGAACCTAGTGTAGCGTCAGCTCTAAGAATTAGGGTTGATGTTCCCCGAAAGTCTTTCTTGGCATGCCTCCCAAAAGGTGGCAACCCTAAAATTAAGACTTGACGCTGCACTAGGGCGTGTCATCAATTCCAACCAAACGCCTGATGCTATGAGCGTTGCCACGCCCAACCCAAAAACCAGGCTAGGGGCTGTGACTGTTGATTTCTGGGATATCAGAGGCTAATTGATGACAGCCCCTAGTGATGACCCATTCCCTGTGGCATTCCTGGGCACTGCTCGGGCTTTCTGCAGTTGGGGCTTGTGTCGGCAATCTGTTGCTTGAGCAGGCAAGTCTTGTCTCAACCTCAACCGATTAGACGAGCTTTGGTTTGAGTCCTTATGGACGAGCCGCCCTGCCCTTGGGGCCTATTTTCAACGCTTGAAAGCACGCCCCAGCTACACCGTTGCTATTCAGCGTGATGTCATGCCTCTGCCGATGCTGATTGCAGGCTTACGGAGAACATTGATAGGGTTCTAACACGCATCACGCAGGCGATGTCTCACCAGACTTGCAGTGCAGCCTCTAAGCAGTGCAGCCTCTAAAGAGACGATTACCCACCCTCAATTCGGCGCATGTTCAACACATGAACGTCAGTCAATGGCTAGCAGCAGCCTATCTTGCCGCACCCTTGGCTCGATGTCAGGGGAGGAAGACATGGTGCTGTTAGCGAGGTACGGTTACTACATCTCTAGGATGGCGACGCGATCGGCAACAATTAGAATGACGGCAGTGCTCTTCATTGGGCTGCACTTGAGCCAAACGTGAGCCAAATGTGAGCCAAATGTGAGCCAGATGGACAACCATCCGCTATCCCGATCGCCCCACACGCCCCCCTCGGCCTATCCTACCGACAGCTAGCATGAGCGTACCCCCCAAGCCATCCCACTCTCAATCCCGGTCTGACGCTGCATCGATGCGGGGGCTAATTCCCTTAGGCCTGCAGGATAGTCACTTTCAGCAGGCGAAAACCAGTCTAAAGCAGGTGCTGTCTCGCTATGCTCAAGCCGTGCGATCGCCTCGGCGCACAGCGACCTCGGTAGAACTGCAAGCGGCTGTCAAAACGGAGCTGAACCAGGTTACCAACGCGTTGGATAAACTCAACGCCAGCCTCGTGCGGATTGCGGTATTTGGCCTGGTGAGTCGGGGCAAGTCTGCAGTAGTGAATGCGCTAGTCGGGCAAAGGCTATTGCCAACGGGGCCCATCAACGGTGTGACCCAATATCCCCGATCGGTCTACTGGTCGCTAGAGGTGGGGCAGCCCATCACAGTGGAACTCATCGACACCCCTGGGTTAGATGAGGTGGGGGGGCAGTCGCGGGCGGCAATGGCGCTGGATGTGGCCCAGGCTGCGGATTTGATTTTGTTTGTCGTCGCAGGCGATATCACCCGCACGGAATACCATGCCTTAACGGAGCTTCAGGCGGCGCACAAGCCGCTGTTGCTTGTGTTCAACAAGATGGATCTCTACCCCGATCGCGATCGCCGCGCTATTTATCAAAAGCTACAAGAGCTGATGGCCCGTGCTCTCACCTCTCCCAGTACGCCCCTCTCTGAACTGCTCCCCCAAGATGTGGTGATGGTGGCCGCAGAGCCAACGCCACTGCCCGTGCGAATCGAGTGGCCTGATGGTCGCATCACCTACGAACGCGAAACTCCGCCGCCTCAGGTGGCTGAATTGAAGCAGGCGCTAGTGTCGATTTTGCAAGATGAGGGGCGATCGCTCCTGGCTCTCAATGCCCTGCGCCACGCCCGCGATGCCGAACAAGCCATCGCTCGCAAAACCATTAAGCTGCATCAGCAAGACGCTGAAGATCTGATCTGGCAATTTGCCCGGTGGAAGGGAGCGGCGATCGCCCTCAATCCTATTGCTCTGCTGGATGTGGCTGGCGGCTTAGCGACCGACCTGCTGCTGATTCGCGCACTGGCTAATCTGTATGGCCTACCCATGACCCGCTACGAAGCCGGGAAGTTGCTCAACAGCATCGTCTGGAGTTCCGGCAGTTTAGTGGTGGGAGAATTAGGCACCAGCCTATTGTTCGGCGTGGGCAAAAGTGCGGCGGCGATCGCCACGGCCTTTGACAGCGTCAGTGGGGTGATGGCCTATGGCAGCGCGGCGATCGCCCAGGCCTCTCTAGCCGGCTATGGGTCGTATCGGGTGGGCAAAGCTGCCCAAGCTTACTTAGAGCAAGGCTGCACCTGGGGGCCGGAGGGCGTCAACACCACCATTCAAGACATTCTCAGCCAGGTCGATCGAGACACCGTGCTGTATCGACTGCGGCACGATATTGCAGAGACCAGCCAACCCCATGATGGACTTCGATAGTGTGCCCCCTTCTCCCCTCTCCGCAGAGCAGGCCCCCATCGCGCACCCGCCGGTGGTTTCGCCTCATACGGTTATGCAATGGCAGGGCGATCGCCCTCTAGTCTTAGCAGATTGCCGCTTTTCGCTGGCCGAGAGGAATCGCCGGATGGCGCGCGGCGGGCTATCCCCTCACGCAGGCCGTTGTCACGCCTGTGCCCGGTCACTTTGTTCCCACGGTGCAAGCGGATCGTGTGGTGAATATTGATCAGGTGCGATCGCTCCAGCAGCAGCCGGGTGGCGTTCTCGTCGATGCTCGCGAAGCCCCGCGCTATCGCGGTGAGCAAGAACCCATCGATCCCATCGCAGGCCACATTCCCGGTGCCGTGAACTATCCCTGGCAGGCGGTCACCGATGAGCGCGGCCAGGTGCGGGCGATCGCCGAGCAGCAGCACCACTGGCAGGCTCTAGACACTGCCGACCCAATTGTGGTGTATTGCGGCTCTGGCGTCACCGCCTGCGTTAACCTGCTATCAATGGAGATGGCAGGTATCCACCATGCCAAGCTCTACCCTGGCAGTTGGAGCGATTGGTGCTCTTACCACATGCCGCAGTCCTAAGCGCCAGAAATCCGGTTCAGGTATTCGGTTTAGGCATTCGGTTAGGCCTCGGTGCGAGATTTGGTAGCTGGATAAACGGGTGCAGGCATGCCATGCACCTCAGGCAACAGGCGTCTAGCCTCTGCGGCCAACAGAGAAGCCCCATGAGCACTCTGCTTTAATAGACAAAGAATAGATAGATCCGTCAGGCTCGCATTTCGATTGTTTTCTATACAATTGAAGAGAGCATAACCCGGAGGAACAGAGCACATTTTCTCACAATAAACCAATTGCGATGTTGATTAAAATACCGATAGAAACCCATGATGCTTGGCAGTCCTAGAGCATCTAAGGTGCTAATAATCGATGCGGTTAATGCTAAAAAACCCTTATCCTTGCCTACGTTAGGTTTGTTATATTTGCCTTATTTTTTATTGAAAAAATCTCTTGCTCCTGCGTTTCAGTTATCTAAGTTGGGCGATCGCCCCCATTGGTTCAAGATTCGTTCAAGATAGACATAAGACTGCTCCCATAGCAGTTGCTTTATCTTATCTTCAACACACTCAAACTCTCATCAGAGAAACACCCTATTCCAAATACGTCTAGATTTTGGACAAATTCAGATAGATTGGTTCCGAAAAGCTCAAACCAACCGAAATGCTGGCGTTAGTGCAGACGCTGCCACAACAGCTCATCACTCAAGCCAAAAGTAAAGCGTATCGCGTATTGCCGTTTCGCTGTGAGTTAACCTTTATAGTTCGTGGTTCCATTAGCATTCATGTCGGATCAACTCTATTTGCATCAGGATCATGATTTACGGTAACCGTTCTGTATAGAAAATTGTCAGATCCTCCATTGGTTCGCAACCTTAATTAAATTCTCAAACTAAAGTATTAGGCTTAAAATTCTATGGCTTCTACAACTCGTCTGTCCATCTTTGTGGATGGCAACAACATGTTTTATGCCCAGCAAAAAAACGGCTGGTTCTTTGACCCCCGCCGGGTGCTGAAATTCTTCATTAACGAGCAGCCCGACACAACCTTGATGAATGCATTCTGGTATACCGGCCTCAAAGATCCGCAAGATCAGCGAGGGTTTCGTGATGCGCTGATTAGCCTGGGGTATACAGTACGCACCAAGATCTTGAAGGAATACTACGACGATATTTCTGGTAAGTTTTCCCAGAAAGCGAATCTTGATATTGAAATCGTGGTGGATATGTTTAACACCGTCGATCAATATGATCGCGTGGTGCTGTTTAGCGGCGACGGCGATTTTGAGCGGGCTATTGAGCTGCTGCGCTCTAAGAATACTCACATTACAGTCGTCTCTACCGAAGGGATGATTGCCCGTGAACTTCGCAACGTGACCGATCGCTATATTGACTTAAACGATATCCGTGCCGTTATTGAAAAGTCTGACATGTAAGCCTGATCGGTTTGAAATCATGCAGATATGACGGTTCTAATGCTGCTTGCTCTCAGTCTGTGCTGAGGGCTTCTACCTCCAATCAAATTTCTATTGCAGGCTTGCCTTATATCAGCCCTACAGTCGTGATGGTTTCCATAGAAGATCACTACCATAGACGTGTAAGGTGTTGTGTTGTAAGGAAGATTTGGCTTAGACATAATGAGTAACCAAATTTCGACCCAGGCAAGCAAGGTTTGGCAGTTGGTAACTGATGCTGAAACGGCTAAAACCTATAGTCGTGCAGGTAGCCTGACCGGGTCCATTATCAAAGAAGTGGGGCTGCTGTTGTGGCTGGTGATTTGCCTAACCTTAGTGCTCGGGGACTGGTTCTGGAAAACCTCTGTGCGTTTAGGGCGCGCGACCCGCGCTAGCATTGAAAGCTTTGAACAGCCCACCACCGATCGCCTCGCGTCTGAAACGGGCAAAAAGCTGATGACGGCGCTTCGGGGCAGTACTACCTATGCACTGACTCAGGCAAGGGAACAGTTGGGCTTGCCCCACCCACCCACCGAAGAACCGCCCCTATCCACCCCGAATGCGGCGATCGCCCCCTCTCCCACACCAACGCCCACCCCGCCTCCCGCCCCGGGGCCCGCATTTGATATCGCCGCCGAACCGGCCTCTAAACCGGCGATCGCTCCAGAGCCCGATCTAGTCCCTGAACCTGATTTAGTTCCTGAACCTGATCTAATCGAGGCTGCGGCTGAGCACGATGGGGAGAGTGCGGATGCTGCCGACGGCCACGACGATTGAGAGTGCGCTATCAAAACGCCGCTGGTAGCAGGTTGCCTCTAGGTGATTGGATGTGCCACTCTGGGCGATCGCCCATTTCATCCGGAAATTGGCGCAAACATTTGCTATCCATAAATAGCCAGGTAGAACAAATAGATAAACTCGAAGTGCGAGCAAGTTTAAGAGCGATGCCGTGACGGCAATCCTTAGATAGTAATTCTCAGGAGGAACGAATTGGGTTTTGCAGCAGGACTGCACCATTCTCAACCCATCACTCGACAGGGCATCCAACTTTTGCAGTCCACTCATAGAAAAGCCGCTCCGTATCTGCCCCGTTTGGGAGAAGCGATGTCCTGAGCTTATCGAAGAGGGGCTGGAGGATGGAGATCTATGCTCTTCCCGCAGGGTGGGAAAATTTGCAAAACTGGGGTGCCCTTTCATTTAACATTATTTAATGTTGATTTAATGTTGAATCGGGTTCCCATTTAACGGCTATGGGGATAGCGAGAGACAAATGGCTAGAAAAAACGGGTTAATTTTGCTGGGATGGGTCATCATCGGCAGCGTGGTTGGGGGTGTGGCTGCTGCCACAATGTCTGTGCACCAAGCCTCGCAAGTGCCCGACTGGTATGCAGAAACGGCTCCCGCAGATGTACCAGAACCGGAACGGAGTGTAGAATCGTCTCTGCCTGCTGATGCCGTGGCGCTCAGCAGCGCAGAGCTTCAAGAATGGGTGGAAGGGACAGTTGCTAACAGTAGCCCTGAACTGCGGCGCACGGCTGAGCAGCTCAACACTCGCATAGAAGACGGCAGGCTCAAGACCGGAACGGTCGTCAACTTATCAGAATTGCCCATTGATCAACTGCGGGGTCGTGAGCGCGAACTCGTAGAACGAGCGGTGAATCTTGTCCCTGGGTTGTCAAATCGCGACGTGTTTGTGGGCTTAGAAGGCAGCCCCAGCATTGAGAATGGCCAATTGTCGCTAGATCGCGACATGGTGGTGAAAGTGGGCAACCTCAGCTTGCCGTTATCGGTGGTGGCCCAGCAGTTAGGGCTATCACTGTCAGAGCTAGAGCAGCGGATTAATCAAGAATTGCAGGCAAAGGGTGTTGATATTGGCAGTGTGGAAGTGGTGGGCGATCGCCTGGTGATCCGAGAGTAGGGATTGGGCAAATGGGATGATTTTTCTAGCTACGGCCTCGCGGTAGACTCGAGGGACAGGCTCTGTCGTCCTTTTACTCCCCACTGCTATGCCGAACCGTCTTGCCCAAGCTCAAAGTTTGTATCTGCGAAAGCATGCCGAAAACCCGATCGACTGGTGGTCGTGGAGCGATGAGGCAATCGCCGCTGCCCGCGCTGACAACAAACCGATTTTTCTGTCGATCGGCTATTCGAGCTGCCACTGGTGCACGGTGATGGAAGGCGAAGCGTTCTCAGATGGGGCGATCGCCGACTACATGAACGCCAACTTCCTCCCGATCAAGGTTGACCGAGAAGAACGGCCTGACATCGATAGCATCTACATGCAGGCGTTGCAGTTGATGACGGGACAGGGCGGCTGGCCGCTCAACATATTTTTATCACCCGATGATTTGGTGCCGTTCTATGGCGGCACCTATTTTCCTGTCGATGCGCGCTATGGGCGACCGGGCTTTTTGCAGGTGCTGCAGGCATTGCGCCAGTTTTACGATACCGAGCAGGGTAAGGTGCAGTCGGTTAAGAGTGAGATCTTGCAGCGGTTGCAGCAGGCATCTGGGGCAGAGGCCGCGACCGATCTCTCTGAAACGCTGCTGCGTGATGGGCTTGAGTATAGCGCCGGGGTGATCTCGTCCACTAGTATGGGGCCGAGTTTTCCCATGATTCCCTACGGCATGGCGGCAGTGCACGGCATCCGGTTTGCCTCAGACGAGGCTCGCTACAATGCTGCCGATGCCTGTCGCAAGCGGGGGCTAAACCTAGCGCTGGGCGGTATTTTTGACCAGGTGGCGGGTGGATTTCATCGCTACACGGTAGATCCCACCTGGACGGTGCCCCACTTTGAAAAGATGCTCTATGACAATGGGCAGATTGTGGAATTTTTGGCGGAGTTGTGGGCGGCAGGCGAGCAGGAACCGGCCTTTGAGCGGGCGATCGCCCATACAGTGAAGTGGCTCACGCGCGAGATGACCAGCACCGACGGCTACTTTTATGCCGCGCAGGATGCAGACAGTTTTGTAACTGCAGACGATGCAGAGCCTGAGGAAGGCGCGTTCTATGTCTGGCGCTATGAAGAATTAACAGAGCATCTGACTGCCGAAGAACTGGCCGAGCTGACGGAGCAGTTTACCGTAGAGGAGCGCGGCAACTTTGAAGGCCGCATTGTGCTGCAACGTCGCCAGCCAGGCCCTTTGAGCGATCGCCTAGAAGGGGCATTGCGCAAGCTGTTTAAGGTGCGCTATGGCGCTCCAGACTTGGGCACCTTTCCCCCGGCTCCCAGCAATGCGGTTGCCAAAGCCTATCGCTGGGGCGGGCGAATTCCCGCTGTGACTGATACAAAGATGATTGTGGCCTGGAACAGCCTGATGATTTCGGGGCTGACTCGAGCAGCTATGGGGTTTGAACGGCCCGACTGGCTAGAGGTGGCGATCGCCGCCACCCGCTTTATCCTCAACCATCAGCAAGAGGGCGATCGCCTGCATCGGCTTAACTACGACGGGCACGCTAGCGTCATTGCCCAAGCAGAGGACTATGCCCTGCTGATCAAAGCGCTGCTCGATTTGCATCAGGCTTGCCTGCTGCGAGGCACCACGCCCACAGCCCCTACTGCGCCCGCGTTAGAACAGGCCGAGGCCGCTGATGCAATTACCCCAAAAATTTCCTTCGATACCGCGTCGTCAGCTTACTGGCTTAGCCATGCGCTCAAGCTCCAAGCCGAGTTTGATACATACCTGTGGAGCGCCGACTTGGGCGGATACTACAATACCGATGCCCGGGCTGATTTGGTAGTGCGCGAACGCAGTGCCGATGATAACGCTACGCCGTCTGCCAATGGGGTGGCGATCGCCAATTTGGTGCGGCTCTTTCTGATTACTGGAGACCTGGACTACCTGCACCGCGCCGAGCAAGCGCTCAAAGCCTTTAGCAGCCTCATGGAGCGATCGCCCTCCCAATGCCCCAGCCTCTTCACAGCCCTCGATTGGTTCCGCAATGCCACGCTGATTCGCGCTAGGCCAGAGCATCTTGCGCCCCTGCTGCGCCAGCCGTTGCCCACCGCTCAACTGCAGTTAGAGTTTGAGCTGCCAGAGGGGGCGATCGCCCTTGTATGTCAGGGGTTAAGCTGCAATGAGCCCGCGACGAGCCTCGCCCAGATGCAGGCGCAAATTGCAGACAGCCTCTGCCGTGCCTGAATTACAGCATGATTTGGAAGGCCGGGTGCGATCGCCCAATCAAGCTGGGTTTCATGCTGCACGCCATCCTGGCTCATCTTCCTCCAGTAAATCACGCACAAAAGTTTGAATCTTTCTAAAGAAGTCTGCTAAATTTGGGTAGTTTAGCGGACGTAAATTCACTAATCGGTTTTACAAAGGCTCTATTCAGTGCTCTGGGTCGAATTCCCCATTTGGGGTGATGTTGGCCTCATCAGCTCGGACTTAAGCTATGGCTTACGGTGCTTCTTGACGCTGGTGGCTGATTGGCCGCATCCAAGCAGGTTTGGCATTGGTTTTTCTAGATTTTGTCTGGAAACAGAATGCGTGACCGTGAAGTAAAGTAGCAGACCTACTGAAACGCCTTCTAAATCTTTGCTGTAACGGACTAGCTATAACGGACTACTGGCCTATGCTGTCGCTCAACCCTACTGCTGCTTACGATCTCGAAACCTGCATTCGCAACGCGCTGACCGCAGGAGAATTGACGCCTGATGCTCAACAGCATATTCACCAGCTCACTGCCGGGGATGGACTCTCTCGCCGAGATCAAGCACTGCTGGCGCTGCTAGAAGATGCGATCGCCGATGGCTGTGTGCAGGCATCCTCCTCCCCCACCTCGGCCTAGGGCGTGTCATCAATTCCAACCAAACGCCTGATGCTATGAGCGTTGCCACGCCTGACCCAAAAACCAGGCTAGGAGCTGTGACGGTTGATTTCTGGGATGTCAGAGGCTAATTGATGACAGCCCCTAGCCCTACTGAATTTCAACAATTGGTTCATGATAAGAGAGGTGTATGGCAACATGCACCTCTTTTGTTGTGGTCGAGAATGCCTTGGCTTGACTGGATAGAGAGCGGGTGTAGGGCCGGGGGCAGCCGCGTTCAGAACAAAATCGCGATGGATAGTGCGGCGGATAGTGCGGCGATCGCCCCGCGCTCAACTGATTTAACCCACCTGCGTCTGACCGGCTCCGCTGAATCAACGTTCGTCATGGGATAGAACCAAGACCGAGCTAGCTAGCTACGGGCTACGCCATGAGGCGTTAACCTATGACCACAGCACAGAAAATGCGGTTGCTAGCGCCAAGACTAGACTGAACCGATCAGTGAGGCAGGGGAGTGCAGGTATTTCGATATTTAGATCAGACCACGCGGAGCAATCTGATCGTGCTGTTCGCGGCGGGGCTGCTATTTTGGGCGGCGATCGCCTCAATTTTGCCAACGCTACCCGTCTATGTAGAATCGACCGGGGCAAACAGCCAAACCATTGGCTGGGTCATGGGGATGTTTGCGGTGGGGTTGCTGGCCTCGCGGGCTCACCTGGCACGGTTGGCCGACAGCCGGGGTCGCAAAATCGTGATGCTGATAGGCATGGTCGCGGTGGCAACGGCTCCGCTGGGCTACGTGCTCACCACGTCTATTCCGCTGCTGATGCTGCTGCGCGCATTTCACGGCATCAGCATTGCGGCTTTTGCGCTGGCCTATAGCGCCTTGGTGATCGACCTATCACCGGCGGAGTTTCGGGGTGAGTTGATTGGCTATATGAGCTTGGTTAACCCCGTCGGCATGGGGCTTGGGCCTGCCATTGGCGGGTTTGTGCTGCAAGAGGCGGGGTTTGCCCCGGCCTTTTGGGTGGCGGCGATCGCCGGATTTGTGGGCCTGGGGTTTACGCTCAACGTGCGCGAACCGCCCATCCCCAAAGCCGAAACTCAGGGACAATCCCTGCTAGATTTTTGGGTCACGCTGGTGCGACCCCACATCCGCACTCCAGCACTGGTGCTGTTTATGATTGGGCTGTCCTTTGGGGCGCTGACCACCTTTGTGCCGCTGCTCGTGCGCGAAGCAGGGCTAACGCTCAATGTAGGGCTGTTTTATTCCACAGCGGCGATCGCCGGGTTTGGCATTCGACTCATTGCCGGACGCGCTTCAGATCGGATCGGGCGAGGGCCATTCATTACCCTGAGCCTGGTGCTCTATATGCTGTCGATGGTGGCTCTATGGCGCGCCACAACGCCCATGGATTTTATGCTGGCAGGCTTTATCGAAGGCGGCGCAGCCGGAATTCTGATTCCGATGATGGCAGTGCTGATGGCCGATCGCTCGCTGCCCCACGAGCGGGGCAAAACCTTTAGCCTATGCATGGTGGGGTTTGATTTAGGCATTGCTCTGGCAGGGCCGATTCTAGGGGCGATCGCCCTCTACACCAGCTACCGAGCCCTATTTGGGATCTGCGCCCTACTCTGTCTGATCGCGCTGGGCATCTTCCTCAGCCTGTCGGGCAAAAACCTGTTGGGATCGGTACGATTTGCTTTGGGGCGAGGGGAGGATGCCTATGCGGTCGAGCCTACATCCTCCATTGGATAAGTCCTGTTCAATTCACCTATGCTTGACTATTGGTTCTGGCTCCTGAGAGCGCTGCCAGAAAGGCCCCGTATGCTGTGCGGCTTCGAGCGCACTGACGGTTTACGCGCCTGGGCAGATTGGCTTGGACTGTCCCCAGTCGATCTGTCTGGCTCCTTCAGGCCACTGCACTATCTACGAACGCGCTGACTCCGCCAGGCCTGAAGATATCTACAAATACCTACAAAAATGGGGAAGGCGATCGCCTTCCCCATTTGACGGGCTAGGAGGGATTCGAACCCCCGACACCGTGGTCCGTAGCCACGTGCTCTAGTCCACTGAGCTACAAGCCCTTGCTTTCGAATATTGATAATAACATACATGCCCTGCCCATTGTTACCCATTTGCTTTAGGAATTTGTGAGAACCTGCCGCTTGAGGCCATGCCTATCCTCCATTTCACCCCTTCTTGGGCGTTGAGCGATTGGCGATAGACAGGACATACAGGGTTTTGGGACGCCGCACGACGCGCAGTGTCCCAAAACCCTCTTCGCCCGAACTGACGCTACATTATTCTGAACGTATTTAAATCTGGAGACCTGTTATGTCTGATCGCGCATCGCGTCCGCTGACTCACCTTGACGCCACCGGACAGGCGCAGATGGTGGATGTATCAGCTAAAGCCGCAACGGTGCGACAGGCCACAGCTGCTGGGCAAGTTCGGATGCAGGCCGACACACTAGCCGCCATTCAGGCCGGGAATGCACCCAAAGGGGATGTGGTGGCGATCGCCCGTCTGGCTGGCATCATGGCGGCCAAGCAAACTGCCACGCTCATCCCCCTATGCCACCCCCTCCCGCTACAAAAGGTCGAGGTGCAGATTACCCCCGACTCAGCCCTGCCGGGCTACCGCATTGAAGCCACCGTCAAAACCAAAGCTGAAACCGGGGTAGAAATGGAAGCGCTAACTGCCGTTTCTGTGGCAGCACTGACGCTCTACGACATGGCTAAGGCGCTAGAAAAATCCATGCAGATCGAGGCGATTCACCTGGTGAGCAAGCAGGGCGGCAAGTCAGGAGATTATGTCGCACCGCCCCAGGCAACCCCTAAAATAGAGAAGACCCAACTTACTGAGTGACGTTCGCTTATGCCGCCGCGCTGGCCCCGACAACCCGACCGCAATGATCCCGCCTATCGCCGCCTCGATGACCGGATGAACTTTGCAATGCATGTGGCGATTTTTGGCGCTACCAACAGCGGGCTGTGGTTCTTCCACACTCTTAACCCTGAGCGGCTGATGAATGTGAGCATTGTGACAGGCGTGTGGCTAGTAGGGGTCGTGGCCCACGCGACCTATATTTTTGCGATCGCCCAATATTCTGACCCTGGCGCTAAGTCATAACGCTAGCCCAAATGAGGTAAATCATGTCTTATGCCAACAGTTCTGAAGCGGTCGAGGCCCTCGCCGCTGAAATCGGCAAAAACGTGTATCTAGACATTGCCAAGTGGCATCTATACCTACGCGAGACCGCCTTGCATACGCGGTTAGCCAATACATTCTATCCCATGATGGCGAACGGCACCATTGCAGAAGCAGATGTGGCGCAGGCGCTATCGGGAATGACAGTAGATGTAGGCGGCGGCAAACGGGCGATCGCCCTGACCGATTTTCTACCCACCGCATCCATTCAAGAACTGCTCCGCACCCTCGAAGACTTCCAGCACGATCTGTAGCGGCACTGGTTAGGAGCGCATTAGCGGATTGGGCAGACAAGACGAGACCCGATGGCATTGTGGAACCCGCATAGCGCAAGTTTCACAATGCTTTTTGTTGCCTCGGGGGTCTAGGGGACGTGCTTCGTCCCCTAACGGAGGTTCGGGGGGACGTCCCCCCGAGGCTTGGTTCTGCCGCCCATTCTTAGCCCAACATCAGGCTTGTCCTAAGCGGAGGTTATTCCTGAATTTCTAGCGTGCTCAGGATAGTAGCGCAGGTGTCTCGCGCTTGCTCAAAATTCTCATCCAGTGCACCACAGGTGAGGGCATAGCCCGTAGAAGGCGAGGCTACAATGCGCTGTAGCAGGCGCACCGGGGGCATCGAGTCCATTCGCGATTCCACCTCAGCCCCTTCCATTGCGCCAATTTGCAGAGGTTCTTGACTCAGCACGGTGATCCCAGCATTGTTTAAAAACTCCACGCTGTTTTCGAGATAGGCTTCCTGATCTGCCGGGTCAATAGGCTCAGTCACCAGATTGACCAACACCAGCCCACCGACGCCACTATATTGGGCAACGACAGACACATTGCCAGTGCTAGATTCGCTGGGTTCAGTCGCTTGAAAACCCGGCGGTACTGCAAATGACCAAGCATCGGCATCAACCGTCTGGTAGCCTTGGGGCACTTCTGCAATTACTATCGACTGGGATTCGGGCGTGTTGGCAGTAGCCGAAACGCTGCTCACAAAGGGAACCGCGAACAGCAGCAGAGCAGGCGCGAGGAGATGTAATTTCATAATGACAAGGATGGCAACAACAGACACCCCCCTATGCCCGCAGCCCTAGGCTGGGTGGCACAGAGGGTGAATCTGTAGTCTAGCCTAATGGCTTAGGCTGATATTGGCAGACCCGATACCAAAGGCGATCGCCCCTAAGTCCCCATGTCACAACCCATAGAGCGATCGCCTTAAGCTGATCTTAAAAATGATTGCACCCTGACTACACAGCTAGGGCATTGTGGATTGAGAGACGACCACAGTAGCCTGATAGGCCTCTGGGGCGATCGCCCCAGAGGCCTGAGGATAAGGCGACAGTTCTGTAAGCTGCATCGTGTAGCCGCCAAGCGTCTCCACAGCGGCGGCAGCATTGCCTGGCTGCAACACCAGTTCGACCTCACCCAGATTCACTTCGCCCTGATGCAGCGTTAAGACCACTCGCGCCTGCCCTGGCCACACACAGGTCACCGTCTCGGGACAGCGAGAGTCTTGATTGACCTGGCGAAATTCTAGAATCAGCGGCATCGCGGCTTCCGACGGATCACCTGATGGCTCTTGTGACTGCGGGGCGATCGCCACTGGCGCATTTAGCGCCAGCACCACAGGTTGATCCAACACTGCGTCAGGCACCCCTGCCGACGGCGCTCCGGGCAGCGCTCGTGCACAGCTGAACCCTAGCACCGCGGCCATCGTTCCTGCCAGCACCAAACGCCAAATGTTTTTCATCATGTGCTCCGTCTTGCTACTGAGACTTGCTACTGAGGCTTGCTACTGAGAAGGGGGTTTAAGATTCAGACGAGCGACGTCGGCCTGCTCTACGAACGGCGCGTTTGCTGAATGGCGAGACTGCGCAACCGCTGCACTAACGGGCGCACGCTAGCAGGCATCGAGATATCGGTCATCCGCAACTGCTGGGTGCGATCGCCCACCTGCACCGTCAACTCATAGGTCATCACATCAGGGAACAGTCCCGGAACAGCATCTAGCTCAGCCTGGTTTAGCCCCAATACATTAGACTGCGCCACCAGGCTATCAAGTTCCTCAGCGTCATTGGGCAGTAGCGTGGCCGTATCCACCGAACACTGCAATCGCAGATTGGCAAACCCACCCGATGTCTTAAAGTCGATGTGCATAGCAGTTTCCTCATTGGCCCCATCATCCGCGTACTATACCTGAAGCGCGTCGTGAAGTGCCCTCTGCAAGAGCACTTCACGACATGAGGCTTTCACCAGGCTCAAACCTTAGAGACCCACATCCTTAAACGCAGCGCGGATCACCTGGGGCGATCCTAGCGGAGCCTTGCCATCGCGAGTCAGCTGACGAGCCTGCTCCACAATCACCGTCACTGCATCCGCAAAGTTGGCCGTGGGCCATAGCTTATTGAGTGCGTGGTACCAAATCAGGGTCGCCTGATCCGTGCCGATTTCTAGCGCTGTTAGATAAAACGCCCGATTGGGAATGCCGCTGTTGATATGGACGCCCTGATTATCTTCGGGGCCCGCGTAGTAGTCCTTCATATGGGCAGGCTGCGGGTCTTTGCCGAGGAATTCGTTGTCATAGGCTGTGCCCGGATACTTCATGGAGCGCAGCGCCTCGCCATAGAGAGCAGGGCCCATAATTTCGTGCCCAATTAACCAGTCGGCATCACCAGCATTGTTCTCGTTGACATGCTGCTTAATCGCCATGCCAAACACATCCGAGAAATGCTCATTCAGCGCACCCGACTGGCTTTGATATTCCAAATTAGCGGTGTATTGCGTGACGCCGTGAGCCAGTTCGTGAGCCACCACATCGAGCGAATTCGCAAAGTTGGAGAAGATTTCGCCATCGCCGTCGCCAAAGGTCATCTCTTTGCCGTCCCAAAAGGCGTTCATAAAGTCCACCCCAAAGTGGACGTTAATGACCAGATCCATGCCGTTATCGTTGATGGAATTGCGCCCCAGCATGGTTTTGAAGTAGTCGCGCACCGCCCCGGTATAGTCGTAAACTGTATCCACGATTTCCTTATCAGTGGGATCATCGCCTTCATCGCGGGCGATAGGGTCAACGCGCTGCACCCACTGATTCTGACAGTCGTAGATTTTGCGGCTGGCGCTCTCTGGAGCGCTGATTTCGGTAAACGGATTGAACGCCATCGCGGTGAGGCTGCGGCGGGCGCGAATTTGCTGACTCTCTTGAATGCTGACGCGGGCTTCTTCTACACCCTTCTTTGCTAGATTTTCAGAAATATTGGGGGGAATAAATTGGCACTGACAGCCGGTGCCGCAATAGTGTCGTCGTCTCATAAACCATCCTCAGTAAGGGGGGAACGAGGGAAGCGAATTGCTTCAATACGCCGCAATGGTGCGGATCTTCAATAGCTTCAACGCCTGGGCAAGATGTTCCGGGAAACCGTCACATATTGTCTGAATATCGGAATCTATGAGCAGCGTATCCCAAGTCGTTCGCGCCAAATGTTAAGTTCATCGACAGGCAACTGCCGCCTCTAAAAGGGCGTTGGGGCCTGGAGTTGCAGGCGCGTCTTGCAGTCGGGATGGAGAACCCACAGCTCGCGGCTATGCAAGTGTAATCGCAGCCCAGGGGTGGATGTGCCATAGAGGCGATCGCCCACAATGGGTGCCCCCAGCCCTTGGGGATGAGCCGCATGAACCCGTAACTGGTGGGTGCGTCCGGTGACGGGCTGCAATTCCAAGCGGGTCTGGGTCTCTGTGGCAGATAGCACCCGAACGCGGGTGCGGCTGGGTTTGCCTCGCTGCCAATCCACCGTTTGATAGGGGCGCTGCGTGGGGTCGCCCCACAGGGGCAAGTCAAGGGTCGTCCATGCACTAGCCTGAGGTTCATTAAGTGCAGGCACCAAAACCTGCCCCAGCACGACAGCTTCGTAGAGCTTGTGTACGGTGCGCTGCTGAAATTGCTGGCTGAGGTGACGGTGGGTGGCGGCATCGCGGGCCAGCAGCAGCACTCCCGAGGTGTCTTGATCAAGCCGATGAACCGGAATCAGGCGATCGCCCTCCGATACTTGTAGCCGCAGCCGACTCAGCACGCTATCGTGGCGATCGCTCGTGCGCCCCGGCACCGACAGCAGCCCCGCAGGTTTGTCCACTGCGATCAGCCAGTCATCCTGATAGAGAATGGGCAAGGGCCGCTCAGCCTCAGCCTCATTGAAAGTTATAAAATTTGATGCGGGCTGCGACCCCGACAACAAAAACCCCATCAACGGCTGGCAGCGTTCGGCACAGGCGGTATAGAACACCCCTGGCTGCTTGTCGCCACTGGGCGCGCCCCACCAAATTTCGGCTAGGGCCAGCGGCGTTAGCCCTTGGGTGGCGGCGTAATGGAGCAGCTTGGGGGCGCAGCAGTCTCCGGTACCAGTTGGCAGTCCCCCCTGCATCAACTGTTCCAGCGTGCGAGACTGCCCCGCAAAGTTGGTCAGGTGATAGTGGGCGTGCATCTGCGTCTGCAAGTGTCGCGACAGCTCGCGGCGGCGGCGCTTGAGGGCCAGCATCCGCGCGTCGGCAGCGGCAACGATTGCCTGTAGCGGATGCAGCACGGCGTCGCGCTCGCGCTTGAGGTGGCGATGGGCAATGCCCGCTTGCTGGCTCTGGCGCGTGAGGGCGTCGAGGGCTGCGGTGAGGTCATCCCCGGTGTGGGTGGCGAGAATCTGCTGACGCTGCTGCTGACGCTGCTGTTTTTGCTGTCTGTGTTGGGCCAGCAAGGCTTGAATTTGGGTCGCAAACTGATGAGACGTCTGCTCTAGCAGCTGCCGCTCTGGAATAGTTTGGAGCCTCAACAGCTCGTGTTTAATGCTGTCTAATAGTGCCAAAATTCTGGCTTCTTCCATCGCGGTGCGATCGCGCCCTGGAATGGGGGGGACCCATCCGTCTATCGTTTCACGCCCATGCCACAGCCCTGAAAAGGCTTTGAGGATAGCGCGATCGCCCGCTGCATCTTCAACCAGCAAGATCCCAATCATCTTGCCCTCATCGGCAGCGGTAGGACGAGCGGGTTGCGTCCCGACCTGATGCATCCCGACCTGAGGTGAATGCTGGAGGTGCGATGCCACGTGACGGGCGATCGCCTCAACCAGCGAGGTTCTGGGCAATCGCAGCCACTCACCCGTGGTGGGGCAGCGTCCCTGATACCAATCGTGAGGGGTTGAATCGGGAATGGCCGCAGGGTCGCTCAGCGTTGCCGTTTCAGAGAGACTCGCCTCGCTCAACTCCATCGCGGCCAGCACCCCCGATAGCGGCTGAAGCAGGCTCAGACCCAACGCTGGTTCTGTCATCTCCTTCATCACAGAGCTATACCTAGGCTATACCTGACCGGGCGCAGCCTTTGTCACCGTTGACCCCGTCGGATCAAGGGTAAACACCAGCGGCACTCGCTGCTCATAGGCACGCACCACTTGGCGATACACGTCGTAGCGGGTGGGCAAGGTGCGGTTGTCTTCACCCGGCAGGCGAAAGGTAATGAAATAGTCCACACTCTTTTGCAGACGCGGGGAACCAATCACATCTTGGGGCTCTTGGCGGGCCTCCATCTCGTCTACGGTGGGGCGAGGCGGCAGTTCTGGCCACCAGAGACCCTGGTCATCTGGCCCAGTGACGGCATCGTTGGGCTCTTGCCCATTGCGGTTTTCTAGCGAGGTTGTCGCGAACGATTCCACCCGAGGGCCGCGCTCTTGGGCACCGCCTCGGCTCGATTGATATTCCACTTGCCAGGTATAGGTGGTGCGGGCTGAGGCCTGGTATTGGTCGCTGGTGGTTTGCTCACAGGCGGTGAGCGCAAGGCTCGTCGCAACGAGGGCGGCGATCGCCCCTGATTGCCGCAGCGGCAGCCATGAAACTATCGGAACAGTCATAACGCGATGGTGGTAACAGTCGTTAACGTGGGATTAATGTGACAGGGCTGGCGGAGCCCATTTTTCTGCCCCAACTATACCAAGGGGATGGCGGAGAGTCAGGCGGGATGTGCCGATTCCTGGCTTCGGCTGGACTCCGTTGGGACTGGTTGGGACTGGCTGGAGCTGCGTTAAAAGCGCCAAACGGCCTGTACTACAGCAGTCAAGCTGACGATTTTCAGACGGGTAGTATTCGGGCGATCGCCCGCATCAAGGTCTGTCCCCAGCAAGATTTCGACAGCGTCTGACAGCACGCTAAGGTGAGAGAGCTATCATAAAGACTAGTTGATATTTCTTAATAGTCCTTAACACGATTGACCGCTAGGACATCCACGACACCGTTTTACATGCCGTTGTACATGACAGTATCCCCTTCCAGCGATGCAAAACCCGTAGCTGGGTTGATGAAAACGCTCCTATTTGGCAACGAACCGACGCCAGAACTGATGGCAATTCTGCTGGTCTATTTCGTCCAGGGAATTTTGGGCTTGGCACGGCTAGCGGTGAGCTTTTTTCTTAAGGATGAGTTGGGGCTGACGCCAGCCCAAGTGTCTGCGCTGATGGGCATTGTTGCGATTCCTTGGATGATTAAGCCGCTGTTTGGCTTCATCTCAGACGGGTTTCCCATCTTTGGCTATCGGCGGCGACCCTACCTGATGCTATCGGGATTAGCAGGTGCTGCTGCTTGGGTGCTGCTGGCAACGGTGGTTCATAGTGCTTGGGCGGCGACAGCGGCGATCGCCCTGAGTTCACTGGCGATCGCCGTCAGTGACGTAATCGTAGATTCCCTGGTGGTCGAGCGCGCTCGGCTAGAGACTACAGAAGTTTCTGGATCGCTGCAAGCCATTTGCTGGGGTGCCTCAGCGCTAGGAGGCCTAATGACGGCCTACTTCAGCGGTTTTTTGTTAGAGCATGTCAGCACCCACACGGTGTTTCTGATTACGGCTACGTTTCCGCTGATTGTGTCGCTCGTGGCGGGCCTCATCAGCGAACCTCACGCAGCGCAACCGTCAGATTGGCAGGCCCTGCGGCAGCAGATGGGGCAGCTCAAGGGGGCGATCGCCCAAAAAGCGATTTGGATGCCAACGGTCTTTCTCTTTCTCTGGCAGGCGACTCCGACTGCCGATGCAGCCTTTTTCTTTTTCACCACCAACGATCTGGGGTTTCAGCCTGAGTTTTTGGGGCGGGTGCGCCTGGTGACGAGCATTGCGTCACTGGTGGGCATCTGGATGTTTCAGCGGTTTTTCCGCAGCGTCTCATTTCGCCTCATCTTTGGCTGGACGACAGTGGCGTCTGCCGTGCTGGGCATGACCATGCTGCTGCTAGTCACCCACGCCAACCGCGCCATTGGCATTGACGATCACTGGTTTAGCCTGGGCGACAGCCTAGTGCTAACGGTATTGGGGCAAATTGCCTACATGCCCGTGCTGGTGCTAGCGGCGCGGCTGTGCCCTCCGGGGGTTGAAGCCACGCTGTTTGCCGTGCTTATGTCAGTCACCAATTTTGCCTCGCTGCTGTCCTATGAACTGGGGGCCGGGCTGATGCACCTGCTTCATGTCACCGAATCTGACTTTACGAATCTGTGGCTGCTGGTGCTGATTACCAACCTCACCACGTTGCTGCCGCTGCCGCTCTTGGGCTGGCTCCCGGGTCGCAACGACCTTCCAGACCGATTTGAAGCAGATGCGACGCCAGAGGCGGCTCAATCCGCCGATGTCAATGCTGCCCTCAACCCTAGCCTGCCTCTAGTTGAGCGCCCTGACGCCTCTCTCGTCACCAGTCCCCCCGCTGAGTCTTAACCCAGATCACACGCCTTACTCCTTCCTCCTCACTCTTTACTCCTTACCTTATGCAAACTCAACAGTCACCAACTGCCCAGTCCTACACGGTTGAAGACTGGCGCAAGGGCTACAAATCTCTGTATGACGAGTTCGACTACGCCATTACCGATAGTGAAGGGCAGATTCCGCCCGACCTTCAGGGCACGCTGTTTCGCAATGGGCCGGGCCTGTTGGATGTGGGGGGCGATCGCATCCAGCATCCCTTTGATGGCGATGGCATGGTGTGCGCCGTTTCCTTCAAAAATGGACAGGCGCGGTTTCGGAATCGGTTTGTGCGAACTGAAGGCTATGTCGCAGAGCAACAGGCTCAGAAGCTGCTTTATCGCGGCGTGTTTGGCACGCAAAAACCAGGGGGCTGGCTAGCCAATGCCTTTGATTTTCGCCTTAAAAACATCGCCAATACCAACGTGATCTATTGGGGCGGCAAACTGCTGGCTCTGTGGGAAGCGGCAGAACCCTACCGACTTGATCCTCAAACCCTAGAGACCATTGGCTTAGATTATTTGGGTGGAGTGTTGCAGCCGGGCGATGCGTTCGCGGCACATCCCTGGGTAGACCCCGACTGCAATGGGGAGCCGCGCTTGGTGAACTTTGCCATTAAACCCGGACTTTCTACCACCATTACCCTTTATGAGTTTGACGTCGCCGGGTCGCTGGTGCAGCAGCACAGCCACTCAGTTCCCGGCTTTGCCTTTATCCATGACTTTGCTATCACGCCGCACTACTGCATCTTTTTCCAGAACCCGGTGCAGTTTAATCCAGTGCCGTTTGCCTTGGGGCTGCGGGGGGCAGGGGAGTGCATCACCTTCCGCCATGATCAGCCGACCCAGGTGGTCATCATTCCCCGTGACCCCGCAGGCACAATGCAGGTGATTCCGGCTGAGTCGGGGTTTGTGTTCCACCATGCCAATGCCTATGAGCAAGGCGAGACGCTGGTGGTCGATTCTATTGCCTATGATGCGCTGCCTGCCGTTGAGTCTGAGCAAGATTTTCGCCAGGTGGTGTTTGAGTCGCTGGCACCGGGCCAACTCTGGCGGTTGCGCGTTGACCTCAACACGCAGACGGTAGAGCGATCGCCCCTAGAACTGCGCTGCTGCGAATTCCCGGTGGTGCATCCCAATCGGGTCGGGCGAGAATATTCCACGATCTATGCGGCGGCGGCCCATCAGCCTAGTGGCAACGCACCGCACCAAGCGATTCTAAAGGCCAATGTAGAGACGGGCGATCGCCAGCTCTGGAGTGCTGCGCCCTGGGGCTATGTGAGTGAGCCGGTTTTTGTGCCCCGCCCCACAGCCGAGCCAGACGCAGAAGATGACGGCTGGCTGTTGACGCTCGTGTTCAACGCGCATACCGAGCGATCGGAAGTGGTCATCTTAAACGCAGCAACCATGGCACTAGAGGCACGCCTCAAACTTCAGCATCATGTCCCCTATGGGCTGCACGGCAGCTTTGCCTTTGAGATTTAACCTCGAGCCGAGCCTTCTCAATCACCGACACAGATCATCTTTGCCATTCACCGATCGCTTGAATTTGCTTCGGTGCATTGGAATTCTAGACTGTTTATTGAGAGATTAAAGTTTAGCTATCGACTGGTAACTTCCACCTAGGGTAAGTCCGATCCAATATCTCGCGCTGCTGCCCGAGATCGACTTGCGGTAATGTCCTTTCGACCAGATCAAGAACTTCCTCAATGAGTTGGCGTAGCTCATGAGTTCCGCTTACGGCATCAGATTGAAAAACATGCTCTAGCCGATTGAAAAAATTAGATGGTTGGATGCTCATTTCTTCAACCCAGTACCGTGTCCATTTGAAGCCGGGATGATAAATGCGATTTAGCCCAAACAGTATGTTGAGAAGCCATCGCACAATAGCGCAGTTATTTTCGTACAGCAAGGGAATCTCAAGGCGTTCAGTTAGGATCTGTTGTCCATCAAGCGGGCGGAATTTTAAATGTTTCTGAACCATCGCAATAGCAAGTTCTTCAGGATAATAAGAAAGCCGATTTTGCCAAGGTTTGATAATATTTTCGCCGTAAATAGTAATCGCGTTTTGAAGATTAGACGCTGATGCTTGCTTCTCAAACAAAAGCCCGTTTTGTGACACATCGTAATGATCAACAACATCCATCACGATGTTGTTCATCGTATCTCGCGCCCAATGACCCGCTTCAACTTTCATGCCGTACAGATAGAATTGCTCCAACCACGCCTGTTTTGCTTCCCCATACGGCTCAATTTCCCAACCTTTCACACCAACCCTTTGGGCTGTTGCTTGCAATTCTTCGGCAGGCGGCAGTTGGAACCAGATAAACGCCAATTCAAGGTCAGAATACTGGTCGGCAATCCCTAACGCTGCCGAACCAAACACAAAACACGCTTCGACTTTAGGATTAGCAGTGAAAGCAGGAGCAATCTCGTGAGCTAACGAAATGCGCCAGACGCTATGTTCAGTCATGCTGAGAATTATAGATCTTTTGCCAAAGCAAGGTATCCCAAGGCAGGTTAGCTACCGTTTAGCCTGCCGTTGCAGTGCTTAAAGCGTTAGTTTGACTGTCAGGTCAGCAAATTCCTAAACCCGTATTGCCCACAACGCGGGCAATACGGGTTTACGCTGTTTCAGCGTTAAGAACGCGCTGAGTGTGATGCGATTCACGTGCAGCTCGGGTTCCGAAATACCAGACTGCCTAACCGACTCGACCGTTACAATACCCCCATGACATAGGACATCCCATGGGCAAAATTAACCTAGCTGAAAAGCTGACTCAGTTCTCGGAATATTGGTCGCCGAGAACCGTTGCGCAGCTAAATCACTACGACATTATGGTGGTGAAAGTCAAAGACGAGTTTGTGTGGCACAAACACGATGACACCGATGATTTTTTCTTGGTGCTCAAAGGGAAGTTGACGATTCAACTGCGCGATCGCGATGACGTGCATCTAGAAGCAGGTGAACTATTTGTGGTGCCTCGCGGTGTTGAGCATTGTCCCCGAGCTGAAGAGGAGGTTCATTTATTGCTGATTGAACCGCGGGGGACGCCCAACACAGGGGATGTGCGCACGGCTGTCCCTCGCCAGATCCTCTAGCGGCGTGTTTGGGGATCTCGACAACGGTTGGGGGCGATCGCACCTAGGCAGCGCTTCAGTGCTAGCGCTTTAGGCCTGCGTGCTTAAGCCCTGGGCATCCCAAAAATCTGCCACGTCATAGCCCAAGTCGCTGAGCATGGTGCGCAACAGCGGCAAGCTTAGCCCGATCACATTGCTATAGCAGCCGACAATTTGCTCAATCAATGCGCCGCCACGCCCCTCTAATGCAAAGCAGCCTGCGCAGTTAAGCGGCTCGCCGCTGGCCACATAGGCTTCGATTTGGCGATCGCTCACCTCCGCAAACTGCACCTCGGTCATGCGGCTCCGCACTAGGGTGCGCTGCTGGGCCGTATCAATCAACGCATGTCCGGTATGGAGTTGCCCCACCGCACCGCGCATCTGCTGCCATCGGGCGATCGCCTCTTGGGAATTAGCAGGCTTACCGTGAATCTCTCCGGCGATCGCCAGCACCGAATCGCACCCCAACACCAACGTCTGGGGGAACTGAGGGGCGACCATCTGCGCTTTTCCCTCAGCCAGTTGGCTGACGAGCTCGGCCGGGTCAGCACAGGCAACCTGCGCCTCATCAAACTGGCTCGGGCACACCACAAGCTGCAGTCCCGCTTGCTCAAGCAATCGTCGCCGTGCCGGAGAAGCAGAAGCCAACACAAATTGAGGAATCATCATGCTAGGACGTGTCATCAATTCCAACCAAACGCCTGATGCTGTGAGCGTTGCCACGCCCGACCCAAAAACCAGGCTAGGGGCTGTGACTGTTGATTTCTGGGATATCAGAGGCTAATTGATGACAGCCCCTAGGGGCCCGCTGAGCAGTTGCTATGACATCACAGCGGCGTCTTCTTCATCCCAAGACTCCACCGAGAGCAGCTCACTCACGGGGTCTTGCATCGTGAACTCAAAGTCTTCTAGTTCCCGCTTCCAGTGCGCCCAATCGTCGCCATAAAGCAGGGCAACTTTCCACAGCGCATCGGTTGGCTTAAGCACATTTGAATCGACGAGCGATCGCACCTGACGCTGAAATTTCACCATCGGATGTGCGGCTGCCGAAGAAGCAACACCATACTGAGTCATAACCAAATTTTGAAATTCCTAATTTGAATGCTCCGGCCTAGAGCCTGACATCGAAACTCTGTCGCGGTTCTGTTGGGGAGAGAGCTGGCAAGACAGAGCCGGATAATAAACTACTGATCGGCCTACTCAGCTATGTATGTTAGCTCATGTCTCACAAATTTTAAGCGGGCTAGCGGGAGGAATATTAAAAACTTCAGTCTTTGGTACTAAACCTGCTGCAGCCATCAGAAAAGCTGAATTAGCGGCGCAGTTGCTTAAAGCGGGTCTTCTACATTAGCTATGAGTCTGCTATTATAGATTGTTTGTGGATTCATTTTGGAGAATGAGCTAAATGGCGCGATATCGAGGCTCTCGCCTTCGCATAGTCCGGCGGCTGGGAGAGCTACCTGGCCTCACTCGCAAAATTAAGCGCGAGTCTGGCAAGCGGGCAAATCCCCCTGGGCAGCACGGCGCTGCCCGCAGAAAACGGTCTGAGTATGCAATTCGATTAGAAGAAAAGCAAAAGCTGAAGTTCAACTACGGCGTGTCTGAGCGGCAAATGCTCAACTACGTTCGCAAAGCGCGCAAGATCTCCGGATCTACGGGTCAAATCTTGCTGCAACAGCTCGAAATGCGGTTGGACAATACCGTATTTCGCATGGGTATGGCACCGACGATTCCAGCAGCTCGCCAGCTAGTCAATCATGGGCACATTACTGTAAATGGTAGCCGGGTTGATATCGCCAGCTATCAGTGCAGACCGGGTGAAGAAATTGGCGTGCGCAATACCGAGCGCTCTCGCAACCTTGTAGAAGAAAACATTCGCTTCCCTGGCTTGGCAAACGTTCCGAGTCATCTAGAGTTTGACAAAGCCAAGATGGTGGGTCGCGTTAACGGCGTCATTGAGCGCGAGTGGGTTGCGCTGCAAGTGAATGAACTGCTTGTGGTGGAGTATTACTCTCGACAAGCCTAGTGCTTAACGGTGTCACTGTGCGGCTGCGGTGCGCCCTCTGAGTTAGCACAATTCTCCAAAAGCTCTCTTGCCCGTCAGCAGAGAGCTTTTTTAGTATCTTTTTGGAGGATGGATGGCAGCTGCCACAGGCTCAGGGAATGGGAGTAAGGGACGGTTCTCTGCGAGACCTCGAAGCTGGACACTCCACCCGTGCATTAAGTTTGTTAAACTAATTTAACGCTTTGCAGGGTTGGCGTCATTCTCTGGTTTGGGATCGGGCGATCGCCCCACGTACAATCAAATTACTTAAATTTAAGTCGTTATTTCTGTGCACGAAGATGGCACTCAGGCCATGAGTTTGCATGAGTCTGTGGTATGTGCAGATCGACTTCAAAGTTCAGCCTTAGTCTTTAATGAACCAGGTTTAACTTGCAGAACAGATGCACAGAATCACTCACCGCCCCTTCTTTTGGCCTGCATGAGCTGTATCTCTGTCTGATAGATATCTAATCTGATAGATATCTAAATAGATGGCTATAGGTGCCTAATAGGTTTCTATCAAAATGCTCGCTAGCTAACGCATTGATGATGCATCCATAGAGCATCTTGGCTCCAGTGCAAGTTCTCAACACCATTGAGGTACTCCTGATCAAAAAACGCTAGGCCAAAAACAAGCTGCTTCTAGGGTGTGTGCAGGCGATTGGTTAACCTGCGTTACTGTTGTTCGAGAGATCAGCCCAGAGCGCCTCGTGATAAAAGCAGCCAGTTTAGAAGATTTGCTGTACTTTCTTTTTATGTAGTTAGGCTCGCGCCTGAGCCGATTTTGGCTTAACTTAGTCTCTTTCCGTTTCCCTTATACTCAGGTTGGCATGCCGTGACTGTTCAACTCGACCATACGTCTCAAAGCAACGCTGCCCCTGCAGCCACTGGGCCACTCACCCAGCAGATGATTGTCATTCTTGACTTCGGCTCTCAATATTCAGAATTGATCGCCCGACGCATCCGCGAGACACAGGTTTATTCTGAGGTCATTTCTTACCGAACTCCAGTTGAGCAGTTGCGGAGTCTTAACCCCAAAGGCATTATCCTCTCGGGTGGCCCCAGTTCTGTTTATGACGAGGGTGCGCCCCACTGCGATGCTGAAATTTGGAATCTGGGCATTCCCATTTTGGGTGTGTGCTACGGCATGCAGCTGATGGTGCAGCAGTTGGGCGGCGGCGTTGAGCGGGCCGAGCGCGGTGAGTATGGCAAAGCCTCGCTGATGATTGACGACCCAACCGATTTGCTGACCAATGTGGACGATGGCACCACCATGTGGATGAGCCACGGCGACTCAGTCGCGGCAATGCCACCCGGCTTTGAGCGGCTGGCCCATACCGACAATACGCCTGTTGCGGCGATCGCCCATCATGAGCGCAAGCTCTACGGCGTGCAGTTCCACCCCGAAGTAGTGCATTCTCTCGGGGGTTTGGCGCTGATTCGCAACTTTGTGTATCACATCTGCGACTGCGAGCCCACCTGGACGACCGAAGCCTTTGTCGAAGAGGCGGTGCGCGAAATCCGCGGCAAGGTTGGCGAAAAGCGCGTGCTGCTCGCGCTGTCGGGCGGGGTTGATTCGTCTACGCTGGCATTTTTGCTGCATCGCGCCATTGGGGATCAGCTCACCTGCATGTTTATCGATCAGGGCTTCATGCGGAAGAATGAGCCGGAACGGCTGCTGAAGCTGTTTCATGAGCAGTTTCATATTCCAGTGCAGTATGTAAATGCGCGCGATCGCTTTTTGACATCCATTGATGGGATTGCCGATCCCGAAGAGAAGCGCAAGCGCATCGGCCATGAATTCATCGCCGTATTCGAATCAGAATCTCGACGGCTGGGGCCGTTTGACTACTTGGCGCAGGGCACGCTATATCCCGATGTGATTGAGTCTGCCGACACCAATATGGACCCCAAAACCGGCGAGCGGGTGGCCGTAAAAATCAAGAGCCACCATAATGTGGGCGGCTTGCCAAAGGATCTGAGATTTAAGCTGGTAGAGCCGCTGCGCAAGCTGTTTAAAGACGAAGTGCGAAAGCTGGGGCGCTCCATTGGGCTGCCAGAAGAAATTGTGAACCGCCATCCATTCCCTGGGCCGGGTTTGGCGATTCGCATTTTGGGCGAGGTGTCAGAGGAGAAGCTAGAAATTCTGCGCGAAGCCGACTATATTGTGCGGCAAGAAATCAACCGCCATGATGTGTATGCCGATTTCTGGCAAGCGTTTGCGGTGCTGCTGCCTATTCGCAGTGTGGGCGTTATGGGAGATCAGCGCACCTATGCTTACCCGATTGTGCTGCGGTTTGTGTCGAGCGAAGACGGCATGACGGCAGACTGGTCGCGGGTGTCTTATGACCTGCTGGAGTTGATTTCTAACCGCATTGTGAACGAAGTGCGCGGGGTGAACCGAGTCGTCTACGACATCACGTCTAAACCGCCTGGCACCATCGAGTGGGAATAGTTTGACGGGCGCTCAAGCCTCCTGATGCATCCTTCATGCTCGAAGCGTGGGATGGAGTGGTGCTGAGTGCAGCTCTATTCGATAACGCGGATGGTTTGTGGCCAAATTGGGGATGACTTCATAAAACGGGTGTACCACTTTTCCACAAAATTCTGTGGAAAAGTGGTAGCTTGCTGTGGAAAACTGCCCTAAAGTCAACAAAATTGTGGAAAACGTTCTGCAACGTGAGTTCAATTGCGTTGTTTTAGCTCTACGCTACAGGACTGAAACAACGCTAAATCGTGTTGCCTGTGTCGTGAGCAGCACGGCTTTGGGAATTTGCCGAATTAACGGTTCTGTAAGTTTGCCTAAATTGGGGGCAGAGATGAGCCGACAATGAGGCCGGAGCTAAAGCCTAAAGGCTCATCCCCTGATACAGGCGGGCGTAGAATCCCTGTGCGGCGAGTAGGGCCTCGTGGGTGCCGAGTTCAACCAGGTTGCCGTTATCGAGTACGGCGATTTGTTCGGCCCGCTGAATGGTGGACAGGCGGTGCGCGATGATCAGGGTCGTGCGATCGCACTTTAGGTGATCCAGCGCCTCTTGCACCAAGCGTTCCGAGACAGTATCCAATGCGCTCGTCGCTTCGTCCAGAATCAGAATGTCTGGATTTTGCAGCAGAACTCGGGCGATCGCCAGCCGCTGTCGCTGCCCGCCTGAGAGCAAAATGCCGCGATCGCCCAGCGGCGTGTCCCACCCTCGGGGCAACTCTGCAATAAACTCCCACGCATGGGCGCGTTTAGCAACATCCAGCAGTTCCCCATCCCCCACGGTATCGCAGCCATAGGTGACGTTTTCTCGCACCGTGCCGTTGAACAAAAACGTATCTTGGCTGATGATGCCCATCGAGCGCCGCAGCGATCGCACCTCAAACTCGCGGAGGTCGCGGCCATCCAACAGAATGCGGCCCTCAGTTGGATCATAAAATCGAGGCAGCAGTTCCCCCAGGGTCGATTTGCCCGCACCCGACTTGCCCACCAGCGCTAGGGTCGTGCCCTTGGGGATCTCTAGCGAAATAGACCGCAGCACCTGTTCCGCCTGCCCTGGATAGGTGAAGAACACCTGCTCAAACTGAATGCTTGTTTTTAACGGGGTGTAGAGAACACTGCCATTGGCCATGAGGGGCTTATCGTTGCGGCGCAAAAAAGCGGTGGCGATGTCGATGCTGGCGATCGCGTTGGCGTACTGATTACGCGCTCCGTTGAGCTGGGCAATCAGCGGCAGCAGCCGAAAAATGAGTAGCAGGTAGGTGAGCAGCACCGTAGAGGCCAATTCTACCTGCTGCATGAGAAACAGCCGCCCCACAATCACCACGGCGATCAGCGCTATCACCCCCGCCACTTCACTCACAGGGCCAATCACCGAGAAGCTGACGAAGGATTGGTAATCGGCCTGTTCGCGATCGCGCATGAGCTGCCGCAGGGTGATATATTCCTGCTCTTCGCTGGCGGTGGCCCGCACCAATCGCATGCCGTTGAGCACATCCAACAGGCGCATGGTGTAGTCGCGAGAGGCGTCTGAGAGCTGCGTCCCAAACTGCTTTGCCCGCACCAGACTGAGCTGATTGGCGAGCATCACTAGCCCTAGCATCGTCCCCGTGACCAGCGTCAACTGCCAAGACAATACCAGCAGCAGCACCCCAAACACCAGAATGGTGATGGCGGTGGTGAGCGATCGCACGGCAATTGTAATAGCTAGCGCTGCTCGGTTTAGCTCCGCGTTCATGCGGTTCACAATATCGCCCGTGCCCTCCCGAGTGAAGTAATCCAAATCCACTTCGAGCAGCAACCGTAGCCCCGACTCCCGCAGGTCGATTGCCATCAGGCGCTGGAGCCAAGCCGACACCGCCATGCTGGCGAAAATTGAGCCATTTTTTAGCACAATCAGCACCACAATTGCGAGCGTGATTGCGACCAGCCGCCACGGGTCGGGAATTCCCTCGAACGGAGCAAACAGTCGCGCGAGCACCGGCACATTGGTTAAGGAATCAGGGGTTTGGCCTAAAAAATTGAGCAGCACGGGCACAATCATGGCGGTGCTCACGCCGTTGAACACGGCACCCGAAAACCCCAGCACTACGGTCAGCACCACCCAGCCCGGGTATTGACGCGCGGTTTGTAGCAGAAGAGATTGAGACGGCATGGGTTAGCAAACGTGATCCAGAACGGGAGCCAAGAGAGACGCTAAGGCGTCGAGGCTATCGTAGCCTATGCAACGAGCGATCGCCCTCAGAGCGCGGGCGATCGCCTTTGAAACATCGGCTCTACGAGAATTGCGGTATCGCCCCCAATCTATGGGTTTTGCTATCGCCATCCCCTCGGCTAGCTGGAGCGGAAACTAGGCTCGGGCGATCGCCAGCCCATACCGCACCAATGCCGCAAAAAAATGATCTGGTAACGAGTGTCAATCATCACCAGATCATGAGCGTTGAGTTGTAGAGGAGAGAGGAATTGTGAACCTAAACGATTCTCAGGAAGAGTGGAATTTGCATTAGAGGCTGCTTGAAATGAATTCAAACCGTCCATAGCAGCCTGCGCTCAATGACGAGACTTGGCATTAGACAGGGATAATCCAGGCGTTGCGGGTGTCGCCGCTGATGATAGACGCGGGCACATAGTCAATATCAACACCTAAGGAAATAAAGGCGGCTCGAATCGCAGTTGCGTGGGAGGCTTCGACAGCGCCGATGCCTGCCCCTGCCGTAACTAGCGCCGGAGTTTTCAATTGAGCTACTTCGCCTGCATAGGCGATCGCCGCATCCACTTCTAGCGCTAGCGCCAGTTTGGCAATGTTGACATCAGAATCGAGGTTGCCATCGCCGCGCTCAATATAGGCTGAGATATCGTAGCTGTCTTCTGCGCCGATTGGGGTGCCGCCCAATTGCTGAATCACCGTGATTAGCGTATCGCGGTGCTCCATATGATCGGCTTGGTTTTTGAGCGCTAGTGCCAGAACCGCCTGCCCCACAGCCGTATCCGACAGGGCGGGCGCAGCGGCACCATAGGCCCAGATGGCCTCATGCTCATAAAATAGCGCTCCATTGAGGATGCGGGCATCATTTGCAGCATCTCTGGCGCGCTGCCGATCTGTAAAGGATGCCTCGCTGGGGCGGGCTGCCAAGCCGAGTGCCGTCGTAACTCCGGCGATCGCCCCACCGAGCACTACGCCACGACGAGACATGCGGCGTGCCGTTGAGGATGAAAATAAAGGTTGACTCATCGAGATAAAGACTCCAGACAAAAGGATCGGATAAGCACTAAACATGGACGTGGTGTCGGACATAGGGGGTAGCGGTTGACCGGCGTGCCGCACAGCCATTCCAACTGGCCTTATGGCTTGAGCACCAAACTATGAGAAATACGACCCTGCCCATTAACTGGATTGGATGAGAGGAAAAAAACTAGAACTTACATCCTAAGTAGGTTGCTTTAGGTGCAGAGGCAAAAAATTGTCCATCCAATCCCACTGCAGTTTCGTATTCTTGAAGGAGTCGAACACGAGCCCTGGTTTATCGAATGTCGTCAGACTCCCCAAATCGCGCGTCGCTTGATTGGTCTACTGCCTCTGATGCGGATGTGTTGCAGGCCATGCGATCTGGCCAGACCGATGCGTTATCTGCACTGTATGAGCGCTATTCGCGCATAGTTTATGCGCTGGCGCTGCGGCTGCTCACCGACCCCCAGGAGGCTGAAGACCTTACCCATGAAGTGTTTTTGTCGATTTGGCAGCGTAATTTGTACAATCCAGATCGAGGCTCTTTGAGCAGCTTTTTGATGATGATGACCCGATCGCGGGCGATTGATAAGCTGCGATCGCGCGGAAGTAAAGGACGATTTTTGCAGCGGTGGAAGGGGCTGGTACGCAGCGACTCTGGCAGTCCCTCACCGTTAGAGCAACTTTCTATAGATGAGCGATCGCAGCGGGTGCATGAAGCACTGGCGCAAATACCTGACACGGAGCGGCAGGTATTAGAAATTGCCTACTTTGAAGGCTTAAGCCAGTCAGAAATTGCTGACCGACTCAACATGCCCTTGGGTACTGTTAAAAGCCGCTCTCGACAGGGGCTAACCAAGCTGCGATCGCTCCTTCAAAACGCCCTCTAACCCCACATCTACACCTCTTCTATTCCATCCTCATTCCACCCGGTTCTGCGCATGACGCACTCTTCCCTTCCCGACAATTTGCACGAGTTAATCTCAGGCTATGTATTAGACGACCTCAGCGCTGAGGAAGCGGCGACGCTACAGCAGGCGATCGCCCTCCATCCTGAGCTAACCGCAGAATTGGATGAGGCGCACGAAGCCCTCGACTCGCTATGCTACGGCCTGGCGGAGGTGGCACCGCCGCCAGGGTTGCACGATCGCCTGCTGGCCTCGGCCCAGGCAACTCCTCCAGCGGCGCTGTCTGAAGTAGCGCCACCTAGCCTGTCCGGTCTGTCAATGGCTCCTCGCTCCCTGTCTCGCCCATCTGCGCCGCGCCGGGAACGCTGGTGGGTGGGCGTGGGTGGGGCGATCGCCGCCGTGGCATTAGGGGCGATCGCCCTCGACAACCTGCGTCTGCGGCAAGACCTAGCCCAATCCCAACAGTTGGTAGCAGCGCTGCAGCAGCCTGATGCACGCCTTTATGCGATCGCAGGGACTGAAGAAGTTGAAAATGCAGCGGGTCGGCTGGTGATTGACCCCAATCGTCAGCAGGTGACGGTGCTGGTGCAAGATCTTCCTGCCCTACCCCAAGGCAATGCCTATCGCCTTTGGGCCGTGGCAGAGGGCAGCGCTGAACCGGCGTTTTGTGGGCAGTTCACGACCGAGGCCTCTGGCCCCACCATCACCAAGTGGGCCTTGATCGATGAGGACTGTAGTGTCGATGGCAGGCAACTGTTGATTACAGCCGATACGGCTAGCGCTCCCTTGGTACCCGAGGGGCCGCTGCTGATGCAGAGTGTGCTGTAGCGCTATACCACGCGATCCAGTTAACCTGGCATCAGCCGTTCAGCCTTGAGCGATAAAAATGGCCTAGATTGAAAAGGACTGCGCTGTTTCCCATCCCCTTCTCCTGTGCCCGAACTGCCCGAAGTTGAAACCGTGCGCCTGGGTCTCAATCAGGTGACTCTGCACCAGCCCATTGCAGGGGGGGATGTGTTGCTCGACCGCACCATCGCCTATCCCCAGCCGACGCTCGTGTTCTTAGCCGGGATACAGGGACGGGCGATCGCCCAGTGGCATCGGCGGGGCAAATACCTCTTGGCCGAATTGACCGATATCTCCTCACGGTCTTCCTCGTTTCCCCCCTCCTCCCCTATTCCCCCCTCCCCCGCTTGGCTCGGTGTTCACCTGCGGATGACTGGGCAACTGCTGTGGCTGAGCAAAGCCGACCCCTTGCACAAGCATTGCCGAGTGCGCCTAGACTTTGGGAATGGGCGAGAGCTCCGGTTTTTGGATCAGCGTACCTTTGGGCAGATGTGGTACGTGCCTCCCGGCATCGCACCAGCCACCATCATCACCGGCTTGCAGCGGTTGGGGCCAGAACCGCTGTCGCCGGAGTTTTCCTGTCGGTATTTGACGGAGAAATTGAGCGATCGCCAGCGCCCCATCAAAAACGCCCTGCTGGATCAGGCGCTAGTAGCCGGAATCGGCAATATTTATGCCGACGAAGCCCTGTTCCTTAGCGGCATTCGTCCTCAAATTCACTGCGCCAAACTACGCCCTAAGCGCATTGCCCGCCTGCACGCGGCGATTCAGCAGGTTCTGCAAACTGCCATCGACGCCCGAGGCACCACCTTTAGCGATTTTCGCGATATTGCAGGCACCAACGGCAACTACGGCAGCATCGCCTGGGTATACAACCGGGATGGGCAGCTCTGTCGGGTTTGCAGCAGCGGGATCCAGCGGCTTAAGCTCGCCGGACGATCAGCCCACTTTTGCCCCCAGTGCCAACGATAGAAAGGCTGTGATTATAGGACAAGGCTCGAACATGCGGGCTGTATCAAGGCTCATTGATTAACCGGGCATCGGGCAAAAATGGATAGAGATCGTCTAGAATTGAAAGGTTGTGTCAAAACTGTTCAACTACGGCCATGGCTGTTCCTAAGAAGAAAACCTCTAGCTCAAAGCGCGATCACCGCAAAGCCACCTGGAAACGCAAGGCAGATCTGCAAGCGCAGCGTGCGTTATCCTTGGGCAAGTCAGTGCTAACTGGACGCTCTGAAAGTTTCTACTACCCTCAAGATGACGACGAGGATGAGGACGAGGAGTAGACGCAAGCGGTCTACTGGATGGGCTCTAGCGGGTTGGTATGCCATGCTGAATACAGCCTCAACACCCTAAAAGCCCTATAATTTGAAACACTGAACGTCCCGAATTGTCCACATTTTTAGATGGGTAGCGGATGGGCAAGTTTTTTGAGAAGCCAGGGCCAGAGCTAAGCGATCGCGTTCCACCCGGCCAGCATTTGGCAAAGGGATTTCCAGTGCTGACCTATGGGGCAACGCCTCAGATCAGCCGAGACGACTGGGAGCTGCGCATTTGGGGATTGGCAACGCCTATTACTTTGTCCTGGGCAGATGTCATGGCGCTGCCGATTCACTCGTTTACCGCTGATTTCCACTGTGTGACGACGTGGTCAAAGCTGGATGTGCAATGGCGGGGCATTCGTGTTACTGACTTAATGCGGGCGATCGCCCTTGAGCCTAGCGCCAGCCATGTTATGCAGCACAGCTACGGCGACGGTGACTTTGCCTATACTACAAACCTGAGCCTCGACGACTTTGTGCGCGACGAGAATTTTTTTGCATTTGAGCTGTTTGGCGAACCGCTGCCCGCTGAGCATGGGGGGCCAATGCGCCTAGTTGTGCCCCATCTTTATGCCTGGAAAAGCGCTAAGTGGATTCGGGGCCTAGAATTCTTGAGTCAAGATGAACCGGGATTTTGGGAGCGCAACGGTTACCATCATCGAGGTGAGCCGTGGGCCGAAGAACGCTATAGCGTTCGCTAATCAAGTTTTTGCAACATGCGTGTCTAGATCACGAGAGTTCGATAGCGGTGCGTCTGCCCTGCCTTGCGGCCCGAAGATAAAACAACAATGCAAAACCGCGCTGCTTGTGCCGCAAGCAGCGCGGTTTTGGTATTTGCCGAACTCATGAGACGCAACGTAGGGGTACAGCGCTTTAAGTGCTATACCCCCACGGTTTATTCGTCTACTTCATCTACGGAGAGGGAGGGATTCGAACCCTCGGTACCTTTCGGTACACTCGATTTCAAGTCGAGCGCATTCGACCACTCTGCCACCTCTCCAGAGTTAATTCCCTAGAGCTTATCTATATTACTGCATTCCGGCGATGCTGCCATGCTGGGGGTTCATTGCGTCACAGTATCAAGCTAAGACGTTTCAAGTTGGGGCCTAGGGCACTAGGGTTTGCGTGCGATCGCCTCGCTCCGGTTCGCAGATGCGGCTTGCCGATACAATAGCTCAGTGGATTGAATCGCCATATCCTGCCCAATCCACACCAGTTGAATCTCAGCCACCGTTTCCTGACGCAGCGTCACCAGCGTCACATTATGCAGGCAATCCGTGTCTGTTTTCACAATGCGGGGAACCCGCGCCGCATTTAGATAAACAGTGCCTGCCGCATCTATGTGGAGCGATCGCCGTAGCTGGTCGCGGCGGTGGCGTAGGTTGTGGTGCATATGACCAAACGCCACCAGCGGAATGGTTTTGCCGTTTGCGCGGGCTTGGGCGATCGCCTCTTGCAAATCTGGATCACCAAAGTCGCCTCCGATCGGTTTCCAGTCGCGCCCGCAGGGGTCTTCTGGTGCATGGCCTAAGCCTGCAGGGCCACAGTGCCCAATCATCACAAGCGTGCCATGAGCGGCTGCCGCAGTGGCCGCTACAATACGCTCCGTCGACTCCGCCATGGATGTAACTCCAAAGCGATCGCGGTAAAAGGTTTCATTTTTCCATTCTGCGCCGCCCCAGCTGAAGGGCCGCCCTCCCACCACCGACAGCCCTAACTTGGCAAAGTCGCGGCAACCATACCCGACATGGGTTTCTCCCAATGCCTGCAACTGCTGCTGCACCCAGTCTTCCTGCTGACGATCGTAAGGGCATTTCCGTCGTCCCCATTCGGTAGCGCTATACCAGGCATCGTGGTTGCCCATGATCACCGCTTTAGGCAGATCGAGTCGGGCGATCGCCCGCACCACTTCTACGGATTCATTGCCAAAGTCACCCACCAAGAGCACCAAATCAACCCCTAAATGGTGCAACAAACGCGCATCGTGGGCATCCCACTGATCGTGGACATCGCCCACCACCGCAATCAGCACATCATCGGGGTCTTTTTTAATGGGAGGAGGGGATGGGGACTGGAGGTGCTGGCTCATACTGGCAACTGGGGCGGAATGCGATATATCTGTAAATTGGGCCGTACCTGGAGCTAAACTCCAAGCCCAAGTCGGAAACCTAGCGCAGCGAGAGCCGCAGAGAACGCTGGCAGCCCTGCTACGGATGCAACATCGCTTCAATATTATCTAAAGATTATCTAGAGCAATATCGTCTAGAGATTCAGACGAGCCCGAGCCTCTAGTGTAAGAGGTTTCGGGTAAGGGGAGCACTTGGGGATGGCTGAGTTGGCCTTTATACTGGGCCAAGGTGGGGAGGATGCAGCAGCCAGGGCGAACCCCATGGTGGGGATCTGTAACGTTTTTCTACGCCATATTCGGATGATCTTGCCCAAGCTTTGAAAATAAGGATCAGATCGAGTTGCGTGAAGTTTCTGTAAGGATTGCCCTATGGTGCCCTATCTCGTATCCCAGCTTTTTTCTAACTCTGGTTTGAGCCCCCAACCTGTGGGCTTGTCCCTGCGCCCCCTGCGCCAAACGCCGCAACGTGTGAGCAGGGGGCGGCGCGTGCTGCTGCTCTTGACCCTAGTGGCTATGGGAGGCTGGGCGATCGCCTGTCAGCCCCAGGCTCCTCGCGTTACGGCCTCATCTCAACTTGAGGTAGACAGCACCGCCGAGGTCACACCAACCGTTTCTACCTTCACCCACCGTGAGTTTGACTTTACGTTTACTTACCCTTACTCCTACATTGCTGAGCCTATAGACCTGGGGACAGAGAACCACGATCCTGATCTGAAGGCGTCTATTGACCTGTGGAGCGATCGCAACTACGCAGCGATTCGGGCCAATGTGTACGAAGGATCAGAATATCCTGCCAATGTGACCGTCTCTGTGTACGAAAAAGCTGAAACCATTGGACTAGAAGAGTGGATTCGTCAAGATTTTCGATTTTTAGCAGTGATGGATGTAACGTCGTTGCAGGTAGCAGGCCAAGACGCCATCCGCTTTGACTCGACTGGGCTCTACGAGTATGACAATATCGCGGTGCCTAGCCCCGACGGCAAATCGGTCGTGATTATCAACCTAGCTCGCTTAATGGAAGACAACGAAGCCTATAAGCCTGCCTTTGAAACAATTCTGTCGACTTTTGAGTTTCAAGCTGCGCCCGAGCAAGCCTCATCAGAGCCGTCGGCAGATTCCTAAAATCGGCCTAACAGGCTAACTCAACCCTGAGTATTTGGTAGTAGCCCCCATCTCATTCTGTATTCACGCAAATTCAGCGCCATTGATTTCAGTGCCATTGCTTCAGCCCCGCAGCGCAAGACTGAAGCAATGGCCCTGAGTAACCTGAGTTCGGGATAAGCTCAAACCCTTAATGTGCCGTACGCGACGCGTACGGCACATTAAGGGTTTTGGGGCATCGCGCGTCGCGCGATGCCCCAAAACCCTCTTAACCCGAACTGACGTTGAGTAAGGGAATCTAGGGCTCCGATTCCGTCAGGTGCTTGAGAGTATGCTGATCTACTGGAGAGAGTTCTGCATCGGAGTCACGAGCTGTGCGGGCTTTTTCGGCGAGGGATTGCCACTTGTCACTGGCGTGGTCGCGAGCCTTCTGAATGACGGCTTTGCGCCCCTCGGTTTTGCCGATCTCTTGCTTCGTTTGGTCCAACCCTTCATAGATTTGTTCTGAAGCCCGCTCGGCACTATCCGCAGCTTTATCGGAATCAAAAGAATTCTCTGCTTGGGCAACCAAAGGGAGGAAATTAGAACCTATGAGAGGTGAGGCGATCGCCCCATTCTCAAAGCTAATGAAAAGGGCGATCGCCAGCCCCAGCGCTATCACCATAGCCGAGCGAAACCAGGATATTAAATGACTTGACATAATAGTAAAACCCATCAACGACCTATGGCTTGAAACCCTCCCTATTCTGCGGGCATCTGGTCGCGATAATGGGCATCTACCCAGCAGCGGGGCAATGGTTCGCCCGAGGGGAACATCAACTCGCTTTTGGCAAACGTGCTGGAGGGCTGCTCGTTTTGTCCAGCCTGCATTTGAGCTTTTATTTCTGATTGACTAGGGTTGATTAATTCAGTTAGGTCAACCACTTCAACTAGCTGATCCGTTTGGGATTCTTTTAAGAACATAAAAGTAGGCGCCATAGAAGCAGGCACTATAAAGGATTCGATTCCATTGAAATAATGGATTAGAGATGGAAAATCAAGGAATGTCTCAATCGGACGATACTCTCAATACAAATACAAGATTTGCGTTCCTTGCACCTTTCTATCTTACGGTTGTGTGTTGCTGTGTCCTGACATTGAATTGTGCATCACTAACGTTTAAGTTAGCACTTGGTAAATTCATCCCTCATCTATCATCAGAGCGAATCTAACCAAATCTAAGAGGTTAATGTTTTAGTTTTGACCTGCTTTTGTAGCAAAGTCTCACGACTGCTAACGACGCTTGAACTAGAGTAAGTTCCATCAACTCTATTGAGACAACTGCAAGCCCTTAAGGGAATCTGCTGCCGACATGGGGAAAATTCACGCTAAGTTTATGTAGGACTGATGCACTACTGACCTAATTTGCAGCTACAGTTAACGTGGCAGTTAGACTAGCAGTGCGCTCGAGTGCAAACCACCCTGGCATTGACGCACTCAACTGCGGAGCGATCTGATTTTTTACTGTGTTTCTTGACCTATGACTCAGCCGTTTACGCTCTCGTCACTGCACACGATTGGCACGGTCAAGGGCCCAGGCGATACGGGAAACCAGTATGTGTTCATTACCGCCGACAGCCGCCATGTCAAGATTGGTGAGTTTGTCTATTATGAGGTGGCGCAATCGGGTGAGCAGGCGGCGTCGTTCCAAATTTTGGGCAAGATTTCGGCGCTGACACTGATTGACCACCTGCCTGACCGCATGTTTGCCGATACAGAAATTAGCCCAGAGGCGATCGCCGCTCTGGTGGGTTTTACCCATCCCAATCCCGAAATCTATGAAGTGGTGGTGGATGTGGTGGGCTACTTTGACCCGCGTATGAGTGGCTTTATCAACCCTCGCATGACGCCAACGCCGGGGACGAAGGTCTATCTGACCAGCGATGAATCGCTGCGGTGGGTGGTGAACAAAAAGCAGCGCTCAACGGTGGGTTCTGCCTGTTTGGGGTCGCTGCTGTTGCGCGAGCAGGATGCAGTGCCCGTGGTGATTGACGTGAAGGAGCTGGTGAGCACCCACATGGCGATTCTGGCCGGAACAGGATCGGGCAAATCCTATACCGCAGGGGTGCTGGTGGAGGAGTTGCTGTCGCCCTATAATCGCGCGGCTGTGCTGATCTTTGACCCCCACGGGGAGTATGGCACGCTGGATGCAATGCGCGGACATCCGGCGTTTACGGTTGAGGATTATGCTCCCACAGTCAAAATCCTTAAGCCCGAAGATATTCACATTCGCGTGTCATCGTTGGATTATTACGATGTGCTGGCGCTGCTGCCATCCATGAGCGATCGCCAACAGTCTATTCTTAACCGCGCGTTCACCAAACTGTTTAGCCACCGCCGGGGCGAAGAATACCGCTGGAGCATCAATGACCTGATCGCCGCTGTCTACGAAGTCGATCGCAGCACCGACGACGAAGGCAATGAGAAAACCGGCTCCTCTGCCCCGGCGCTGGAGTGGAAGCTAGAGCGCCTTGCCAGCTCACCCTACTTCCACACGGCGAAGCACTTGGCTCCTAAAGATCTGTTCTGTCCGGGGCAGGTGACCGTGCTGCAAATGAACGAAATTAGCCAGGAAGAACAGCAGGTGATTTGCGCAGCGCTGTTGCGGCAGTCGAACCAAGCCCGCATGAATACGCTGAAAGAGCGCATCTCTGTGGATGACGAGAACTATTTGCCGTATCCCGTTTTCATTCTGTTAGAAGAAGCGCACCGCTTTGCCCCAGCCCACGATCCATCTCGCTGCAAAACTATTCTTCGCACCATCCTCAGCGAGGGGCGCAAGTTTGGCTTGGGGGTGGGGCTGATTACGCAGCGCCCGGGCAAGCTGGACTCTGATGTGCTGTCTCAGTGCATGAGCCAGTTCATCATGCGGATTGTGAACCCGGTTGACCAAGATAGCCTGAAGTATGGAGTAGAGGCGGCAGGGCGAGATCTGTTGAAGGAACTACCCTCTCTTACCAAAGGCCAGGTGATTATCGCTGGGGCCTGTGTGAACACGCCAGTGCTGTGTCGCGTGCGGCAACGCGTGACTCAGCACGGTGGCGAAACCCTGGATGCCCCTGCAATGTGGCAGGACTTCTTTCAACCGCATCAGGTGCGATCGCGCCAGATGGAAGAAGCCCCCACAAGCAGCCGTGCTAAACCTACTACGGTTCGTGGCGTCAGCATTGATTAGTGGGAGAGGGTATTTCGTTGAATGAGCGGAAACGCAGAGCTGGACTGCTTTGTCTAACTTAACGAGACGATCGCCCTCTCACCTGGGCGATCGCATCACTTTGGCCGAGCATTGACCGCTGCTTGCCCAATGACGGAAGAAACGTTAACAGCGTTAGCCAAATGACTAGTGCACTCACTTCAAACATAGTTTTCGATGCCTACAAATGGGTAAAAACCTGCGTTTACGAAGCGACTCATCCATATATCCGCTGATAATATCCACTGATGGGCTAACCGCCAGTGTCGATTAATCCCAGAGCCCATCCAGATTCAGTCTAGACTCAGTTCTGACAGACTTTTCAATAGCAGCCCCTGATCTAGCTAGATTGCTATGGGCTGTTATGTGGAGCATATAGATCCAAATTGATCTCAAAGATTGTTTGCGCGAACACTTAATGTTTTAGCATATCGGGCCATACATCTGTGCAATTAACTCCGTAGATTCACTTAATTTTCACGAAGTTAAATGTAGTACTGGGTAGAGCGAGTGCTCACACTCTATTTTCTGACTGAAGGATTGCACCCTTAATTGAGCCTGGCCTGATGATTTGATTGGGGGGAGATTTGGGGCGATCGCCTGTCTCTTAATCATTGGATGAATCAGACTGATCTCAGATGGGTGCTTAGAGATGGAACCCAGTCACATTTTTGTCACGATTCAAAGCTTAAGCTCGTATAAAATCTACGCGATCCAAAGTCAGATCACATCTGTCTTTGGAGGCATCACCCTGCGAGCAATGCCCTATCCCTAGAGCCAATCGAGCCATTGTGGTTTATAAAACAGCGTTTGGGATAAGGTCAAACCCTGTTAACCCCAACTTCTAAGAAACAAATCCTATGGGTAAAGCTGAAACCCTTGATGGATAGACCTTTTGTTTCTTTTGCGCCGTCCTGCCCCCCGGCATCGGAGACTGACGTTGAAACAAGGTCAATAGCTGATAGAGTGGCATACTGCTGTGATATGGCGGGTTTCAACCGTAGGGGAAGGCGCGATGGTGGGGCTTGATACGGGGCTGGCAAGCGTAACGGTTCGCGTTCCTGGAACAACTGCGAATATTGGGCCAGGGTTTGACTGCTTAGGGGCAGCACTCACCCTCTATAACCAGTTCACGTTTACGCGGCATCCGGCTGGCGAGCGGCTGCAAATCTCTGTCTCTGGGCAAGAATCGGCGCAGGTGGTTGGGGACAAGAGCAACCTTGCCTATCGGGCATTTTGCCATCTTTTTACGGCACTTGATCTGCCACTTCCGCCACTGCGTCTAGAGATTGGGCTGGATGTGCCGCTGGCGCGGGGGTTGGGAAGCTCTGCCACAGCCATTGTAGGCGGGCTGGTGGGGGCTAATGCGCTTGCTGGGTCGCCGCTGAACGAAGAGGAGGTGATGCAAATGGCGATCGCCCTGGAAGGACATCCCGATAACGTGGTGCCTGCGCTGTTGGGGGGCTGTCGTCTGGCTGCAGCAGAGGCCTCGGCACCCACCTGGGCCATTTGTGATGTGCCCTGGCATCCTGACTTAGTGCCTGTGGTGGCCATTCCTGATTTTGAGCTATCCACCCAGGCGGCTCGCCGAGTGCTCCCGGCGAGCTATGCACGGGCAGATGCCATCTTTAATATGGCGCACCTGGGGCTGCTGCTGCGAGCGCTGGGGGCGGGGAATCCCGACTGGTTGAATGCGGCGCTGCACGACCGCATTCACCAGCCCTATCGCAAAGCCTTGATTAAGGGCTACGACGCGGTAGAACAGGGGGCGATCGCCGCTGGAGCTTATGGGTTGGTGATCAGCGGCGCAGGGCCTACCCTATTGGCGATCGCCCCGCCCACTCAGGCCCAAGCCGTGGCAACAGCAATGCAAACGGCTTGGGCAGCGGAACAGGTGACGGCTGAGGTGCGTGTGTTAGGGATCGATACCCAGGGAACTCAGATTAGGGCGATCGCAACCGACTAAGCCTGCCAGGATTGGAGCACAAAGGCCGCAAGTTTATGCGCGGGTAATGGCAATTAAGGGGATCTGGTCTTTGCCATCCTCGTTCGAGTGCATCCCAGTTTTGCAAGTTTGCCCTCATCCCCTTCTCCCCTTCTCCCAGAACGGGAGAAGGGGAGCCGGAAAGCCTTGCCGGGCCTTTCCCTCGCCCATGTTTGGGAGAGGGGGACTGAGGGGGTGAGGGCCAAGATTGTGTATAAGCAGCAGCCCGTTCTGGTTCTTAAGATACAAGGGTGAGGGTTACAAAAGTGGGATGCACCCTCCCCGGTCTTTGTCCCAATCATTCGTTGCTAGTGCGGGCACAGGAACCGGAACTTAACGGATGCAGCGTGCGATCGCGCCGCATCGGCTGAGGCCGCAGGCTCAGAATCCCTCAGTTAGGCCAGATTTATATGTCTGCATGGCGGTGATGGCTTGCCAGATAGCGTCATCGGCATTGGCAAGCGTATGGTTGCCCTCCAGCTCCACAAGCGTTACCCAGGGGCGGCTAGCGGCATAGTCGCGGCTGGCCTGAATCGGAATTACCTCGTCGTCGAGCCCGTGCAGAATGAGGGTAGGAACCGGGCGGCGAAGCTGAGTTGCATCATAATGCTGGGCATCGCAGACAAAGCCATAGTGCAAGGGAATCTCGCTGCCCTCACGATAGTGATAAACCGGGAGGTAGCCATTTTGCTGCCACTGCTGCAACGTTGTTTCGCCCAGTTTAGGAAGCCAATGGTCGAGAAAGCCAAAGGCCGGAGCCAGCAGCACCAATGCGTGAACAGAGTCATGGCGATCGCCCAGCCAAGCCGCCGTCAGCCCCCCCAGGCTAGAGCCAATCAGCAACACAGGCGGCTCCCCCAGCGGATCTAAGGACGACGACGGCAGCAGCGCTTCGACCTGCTGCATCTGGCGCGAGATTGTAAGGTGTGCAAAATCATTCTGATTTAGATCGGGGATCAGCAGCGGCAGCCCTGCCTGAACAAAGCGCTGCTGCACGACCCGCGCCTTCTTTGAGTGGGGGCTTGAGGCAAACCCATGCAGATAAATGGATAACATTGCGCGTGAGTTAATTCCCCTATAGTGGAATGTTCAGCCGGATATTGCTGGAGGGCCGTGCCGTAGTTGGTTCGATTCAGCCCCATCGCTCATTGCTTGAGTGTATGAATTGAGTGCATTGATTGACTGTACAGGACTGAACCCATGACGAATTTGCAAACCAATCGAGTGGTGATCATTACCGGAGCCTCTGCGGGGATCGGCGCTGCACTGGCTACTCGTTTGGCCCAGCAGCATCCGGGGGTGCGGCTGGTGCTCGCGGCGCGGCGACTAGAGGCACTGGAGGCGATCGCCCACACTTGCCGCCAATCTGGAGCCGACGTGCTGGTAGTGCCCACCGACATGGCCCAGGCCGATCAAGTTCACACCTTGGCAACCAAGGCGCTGCACTACTTTGGGCACGTGGATGTGCTGGTCAACAATGCGGGCTACGGTCAGATGGGGCCAATTGAACTGGTGCCGGATGAGGCCGTGGCGCAGCAGTTTGCGGTGAATGTGCTGGGGGCGATCGCCCTCACCCGCGCTCTGATCCCGGCGATGCGGCAGCACGGCGGCGGCCATGTAATCAATATCAGCTCCATCGCTGGGCGCATTGCCTTTCCCATGGCGGGCATCTACAGCGCTTCAAAATTTGCCCTAGAAGGCTTTAGCGATGCCCTGCGCCGCGAGCTTGAGCCGTTTAAGATTCGCGTCAGCGTGATTGAGCCAGGCCCCGTGAAAACTGAGTTTGTGGATGTGGCTAAGCGCGCCATCGAAACGCATATTCCCAACGCCGCCGAAAGCCTTTATCGCCCCGCCTTTGAGAAAGTTGTGGCGCTCGAAGACACCATGACCCGCCAACTGTGGAGTGCTGACCGCGTCGCGCAGGTGATTGCCACCGCGATCACGGCTCGCCGCCCCCGTGCCCGCTACACCGCCGCCACGGGTGGCGATCTGCTGCTGTTTCTGATGACGAAGGTGCTGCCCACGCCGTGGGTGGATCGGTTTTGGCAAACCTTCTATGGCATTGATCGGTTGGGGGGTGGGAAGTAATGGATCTGCTCGAATACCAGGCTAAAGATTTGTTCCAGCAAATCGGCATTCCCGTGTTGCCATCACAGCGGATTACCAGCACGCAAGACCTCAAAGGGCTGAAGATTCCCTATCCGGTGGTGTTGAAGTCACAGGTGTATGCGAGCGGGCGGGCTAAGGCCGGGGGAATTCGCTTTGTAGAGAATACAATTGACGCGGTGGCGGCAGCGCAGACGATTTTTCATCTGGCGATCGCCGGGCAGGAGCCAGATGTGCTGCTGGCAGAAGCCCGCTACCAGCCAGATGAGGAACTCTATTTGGCGATCGCCCTCGATCGGTCAGTGGCCTGCCCTGTTTTGCTGGGGTCGCGGGCAGGCGGGGTCGATGTGGAACAGGCGCTGAACCAAGTGCAACAAGTGATCGTCGATCAAGATTTCTCACCGTTTTATGGCCGACGGCTGGCGCTGGGCATGGGGTTAGAGGGGCCACTGCTGCAGTCCGTAACGAGCATCATCGAGAAGATGTTTCGCCTGTTTGTGCAGCGCGATTTAGATTTGATCGAAATTAATCCGCTCGCCGTTAACTCTGCTGGTGAGGTGATGGCGCTGGATGGCAAGGTGAGTGTCAACGACAATGCCCTAGCTCGCCATCCTGACCTAGTATCGCTCAGTCCGGCGGTGCTGCCTGCGCGTCGCCGTATTCGCGAGGTGTTGCCCCCAGGCATGAGCCTCGTGGAACTGGAGGGGCGCATCGGCATTTTGTGCAATGGAGCCGGGCTGGCGATGACCACCATGGATCTCGTGGTGCAGGCTGGTGGTAAGCCCGCCAATTTCCTCAACGTGGGTGGCGAGGGCGTGCTTGAAGCGCCTCCCGATGCGCTAGCGGCGCGGGTTGAGGCGGGACTGGCGCTGCTGGGGGCCGATCGCACGATCAAGGCGGTGCTGATCAACGTGCTGGGGGGCGTCACCGGCTGTGGCGAACTGGCAGCGGCGATCGCCCGAGGGCTACAATCCCTCAGCCCGCCGCAGCGGTCGGCCTGTGTGGTGCGGCTGCTGGGGCGACAGTTTGAGGCGGCACAGGCGCAGTTTGAGGATGTGGCTGTGCCGCTGTATGAAAACTTGGATGAGGCGATCGCCCAGGTTGTGGCCCAGTCCCAAGGTAAAACGGGGTAATTCATCATGGTGTTTTCTGCCGACAGCAAAGTTTTGGTGCAGGGCATCACCAACTCCCTGGGGCGGGTGTATACGCCGCTCATGCTCACCTACGGCACCTCGATTCTGGCGGGGGTAGACCCCGGTGCGGGGGGGGACACGGTGGCTGGGGTGCCCGTGTTTGACCTCGTTAGCCAAGCGCTAGACGCGGTGGGGGACGTGGATGTCAGCATTATTGTCACGGCACCCTATGCAGCCTTGGATGCAGCGCTAGAGGCGATCGCCGCTGGCATTCGACAGATTGTGATGGTTACCGATAGTGTGCCGCCCCTCGATATGGTGCGGCTGCTGCGCAAAGCCAACGCCACAGACACCCTGGTGATTGGCCCCAACAGTCCGGGGGTGATTGTGCCAGGGCAGGTACTGCTGGGCACGCACCCCGCTGAGTTCTATGCGCCGGGGAACGTGGGGCTGATTAGCCGCAGCGGCTCCCTTACCTATGAGGTGGCGTTGCAGCTGACGAAAGCCGGGATTGGGCAATCGATTGCGGTGGGCATTGGGGGCGATCGCATCGTTGGGTCGTCCTTTCAGCAATGGCTGCAAATTCTAGACGAAGACGATCGCACCGACGCCATTGTGCTCGTGGGCGAAATTGGCGGCGACAGTGAAGAGGTAGCCGCCCGCTATATTGCCGAAGCCATTGATAAACCGGTGATTGCCTACCTGGCGGGGCGCACTGCGCCCAAAGGCCAGCAGATGGGCCATGCCGGAGCCATTATTGCCTCACAGTTTGGTGATGGCGGCAAAGAACTGGGCACGGTGGAGAGCAAACTGGCTGCATTTGAGGCGGCAGGGGTGCCCGTGGGCGATCGCCCCTCCGCCATTCCCCATCTGGTTCGTCAGGTGCTCCAATCACAAAACTGTCAAAAGAAATCCACGAATTGAGGAGGTTTACAGTAGACTGCTTTGATAGAGCTGCTTTACTGATCCATGTTGAGTGAGCAATCGGCGCGTCTCGTAGATTCCGTCGCTCAGCAGATTCCAGGCAAGGGAACTGGAACGGTAGAATAAACTGTTCCATCGCCAGTCCAGAACGTTATGCCCCCCATCCGCCGTCTCTACAGACTGAAGACTCTACAGACTGAAAGACTCTACAGACTGAAAGAGAGGAATGGGAGCATTTATACCTCTGGCTTCACTCCCTCTGGTTTCACTCCCTAATTCTGACGCGACCGCGTGAGGGTTGTACGGTAATTAAACGTCGTAAGAATCCATAGAATCTATACGGTTCAATCTTTTCACAGACTTTTCACAGAAGCGCAGCAGTGCTGCCTTTCCCGAAAACATTCCCCATAGACCTTAGCCATGCCTAGCGTTAGCCCTATTCGTTACGGCCATTCAGTATGATGAAATCTTTGTAGAACAAAAATTTCATCATACTCGTTTACTCTACGGCAATGGCTATTGCCAGACGTCAGCAGGCAACGGTCGCTGTCCCTTGAACTTGAGAGAGGTATTACATCGTGGACGAGTTGAGAACGGCGCTGGAATTGGCCTCTGATGAAGAATTGGAGCTGTTGACCGACATCTTGTTTCGCCGTCAGCTCAACCCCATCGACTACATGTGCACCCCCGATCCACTGGATGTGCAGAGCCAAGATCGGGACGATTGGATCGATATGCTAGAAGACCGATTTCGATTTTTGGCGGCGGATGGCATGACGGTGCTGCGGGGGCGATCGGCAGAGGTGAGCTATCGCCACGTGCTGATTCAAGTGTGCCGCCATCTCAAGGTACCGTATTCGCAATCGCTATCCACGGCCGATTTAGAAGCAGAAATCTTTCTGTACATGCTGCATCGCGCCTGGATGAAGCTGCCCCCTCATGAGCAGCGCGTGTTTCGCGGAGAGCTACAGCAGGTTGTGTCTCAGTCAGATTTAGCGCAGCAGTTGCCTGCGTCGTTTCGGGATGATCCGGCGGCGCTGTTGCTTAAGGGGGGCAGCGTAGTTGCCATTAATTCGTTAGTGCGCCCTTGGCTGTTGCAGCAGGTGGCGAAGCAGTTCATGGTGCACGCAGCGACGTACCAGGTCGCGCGACAGGCGGCGGCTCAGGGGGGGGCGATCGCCACACAATTGGCGCTGCATACTGCAAAGCGCAGCATGGCAATGAGTGCTGCGCGCTATGGGGCCACCCGAGCCATGTTTTCGGTCATTAGTCCGGCGCTTTGGATGTGGCTGTTTGCTGATTTAGGCTGGCGTGCGATCGCAACCAACTATAGTCGAGTGATCCCTGTCGTCTTCACCCTGGCACAAATTCGCCTCACCCGCGAAGGTCTATATCAGCCTGCTTAGGGTAACGACGCCGCTACGCCAGCGATCGCGCCGCAGCCTGCAACGGTTCTAGCAAGTCTAGCGGTAGGCGAAAACTGTTGAGACGGGGTAGGGTGCGATCGCCCAACGCCAGCGAAGGGCCATGATAATCGCTGCCGCCCGTTACAATCAGGCCGTAGTGGTCGCACCAAGCTTTTAGCTTCGCCATTTGGTGGGGGCTGTGCCCTGGGTGATACACTTCGATCCCCATTAGCCCTGCATCCACCAGCGTTTCTAGCACCGCCCCTATCTCACCGCCCCGAAACAGGTAGGGATGCGCCCACACTGGCACTGCCCCGCTTTGTCGCAACAGCCGAATGCCGTCGAGGGCTGAAAATTTATCGTATTGCACGTAAGCGGGTTTGCCCTCGCCCAAAAATCGCTCAAATGCTTCTTGAGACGTAGAAACGTAGCCTGCTGCCACCATCGCGCTGGCAACGTGCGGACGGCCCGGTGCCATGCCCTCGCCTCGCTCTGCCAGTTGAATCGGGTAGCCCAATTCGGCTAGCGCGTCGATCATCCCCTGAGCGCGGCGCTTACGCCCCGCGAGTCGCTCGGTCAACGGCGGCAGCAAGCGCATGTGATCGGGGTAAAAGCCAAGGATATGGAGCGATCGCTCATTCCACACGGTACTCAACTCCACCCCGGGCACCACGTCGATGCCTAGCGCCTCTCCGGCTGCAATCGCCTCTGCCCAACCCGATAGCGTATCGTGATCGGTGATGGCGATCGCCTTAACTCCTGCCTCTGCTGCTGCATCCAACAACTGCGTCGGCGTCAGCGTTCCATCCGAAAAAGTAGTGTGGCAGTGGAGTTCGAGCATTAGGAACTAGAAGATAAAGGGACTAACCCGAGCGATTGGAGCCGGAACCCTCGCTGTGTCGTGATATCAACCCCCTACTCTCCCAATTCAACACTGGGGTCGAGTCGCGATGGCTCGATGTCCTTTGGGGGAATGGTACGAAGCCGCACAGAGTCTGCGTGAGAGGGCAACCCCTCAGCGGTGGCTAGCGTGTCGATCTCGCTGGCAACCTTTCTTAAGGCTTGGGGTGAATATTGAATGAGGCTGGAATGCTTCATGAAGGTTTCTACTCCCAGTGCCGAGGCATAGCGAGCCGACCCTGACGTAGGCAGGGTGTGATTGGGGCCAGCTAGGTAGTCACCGACGGCTTCGGGGGTAGAGTTGCCCAGAAAAATGGCGCCTGCATGGCGGATATGCTCCAACAGGCTCCAGGGGTCTTCGACCTCAAGCTCCAAATGCTCTGGGGCAAAATGGTTGGAGAGATCAGCGGCGCTTTCGAGGGACTCTACCACCACCACTAGCCCATAGTGGGCGATCGCCTTTTCAGTCAGCAAGCGGCGGGGATGGTTGCGCAGCATGCGCTCCACTTCGCCCACGACGCTTGAGGCTAATTTTGAGTCCGTAGTGAGTAGAATAGCGGCGGCCAGCGGGTCATGCTCGGCTTGAGCCAACAAGTCTGCGGCCACATGGGTGGGATTGGCCCCTGCATCTGCAATCACCAACACTTCAGACGGCCCGGCGAGGGAATCAATACCGACAACCCCATAGACGAGCTTTTTGGCCAGGGTGACGTAGATGTTGCCAGGGCCAGTAATCACATCCACTTTAGGAATCGTCTCTGTGCCATAGGCTAACGCGGCGATCGCCTGCGCCCCCCCAACGCGATAAATTTCCTGTACTCCGGCTTCCTGCGCAGCCACCAACACTGCAGGATTGACGGCCTTATCCGGGCCGGGGGGAGTAGCAATCACTACCCGAGGCACTTGAGCAACCCGAGCGGGGATCGCATTCATCAGCACCGTGCTGGGGTATGAGGCACGGCCACCGGGCACATACAGGCCCGCTATGTCTACGGGGGTATAGCGCTTGCCCAGCACCACGTCATCCTCCCCAAACTTCACCCAGCTCTTTGGCACTCGCTGTCGGTGAAAGGCCTCAATATTGCGGCACGCTAGGCGAATAGCAGCCAAAAGCTCTTTTGATACCTGCTGATAGGCCGCATCAAGCTCAGAGCCACTGACCTTAAGCTCATCGGGCGACAGCGTCAGCTGATCAAACTCTTCTGTGTAGTGCAAAAGCGCATGATCCCCCTGACGCTTCACGGCCTGAAGCACTTGGTGAACCGTGGCCTCTTTGTGAGTGACCTGATCATCGTGGGTGCGATCGCAAATGCGCCGCAGCTCAGTCAGTGCCTCAGATCGCTGATGAATGATTCGCAGCATCGCAAGTCTTTAAAAGAACCAGCCAAAGGGTTATAGATAGATTCTTCCCATCACTCTTGGAGCGAGTTCTAGGCAGAAATAGGGTAGTCCTAAATTTTTAGCTAGCCGTCTAAGCTAGATTTCCTAGATTTCCAGCGTTTTAATGTCAGCTCTTGAGCGAGCCAAGACGCTTCAATCGTTGACCCTTACTCTAGGTTAGCTCGGATTCTTTCTGGTTACAGCAGGAGGGCCGAATGAAAGGAATGTTTCTTATGCAAGAACAGTTGCCATTCTAGACAGGAGTTTGTTAAGCTTATACATTGCAGAATTCATGAGAGATAAGCGGTAGCAGTGGCAAATATTAAGTCTGCAATAAAGCGGGTAGAAATCGCTGAGCGCAATCGGTTGCGCAACAAGGCCTATAAGACATCCATTAAAAATCTAATGAAGAAGTGCCTCGCAGCGGCAGCTGATTACCAAGCTAGCCCGTCTGCAGAGCAAGATGAAGCGGTTCAGCAGCAGCTTGCAGTTGCTTATAGCAAAATTGACAAGGCGGTTAAAAAGGGTGTGCTGCACGCTAACACGGGAGCTCGTAAAAAAGCCCGTTTGGCCAGAGCGGTGAAGCGTGAGCCAGTGTCTGCTGCTTCGTGACCTGTGTAGATGCAGCTCTCTCAGAGATATCTCTCTCAGATCATAGAGAATCAATTTATGACAGAGATCCGTATGACTAGAGATTAAGCGATCAAGAAGTCGGTTGAACCCTTGACACGTTGTTCGGGTCTTGGTGGATATAGCGCTTAGCTAAGCATGCTTCGGCTTGTAGCGGTAAGCAATTCTAGATCTATCCAGATGCAGAGGAATGAGGCTTTAGTAGATTGCTTGTGCTCCGTCTAGGCTTTTGGGTTTTTATGCACCCTACCTGCGATCGTTATGCAACTGGTTGATACCCACGTCCATCTCAATTTTCCAGATTTTCAGCCAGATTTGGCTGAAACAATTGCGAATTGGCGCGCGGCTGGAGTTGTGGGGCTGGTTCATTCTTGTGTGGAACCGTCAGAATTTGATGGTATTCGTGCGATCGCCGATCTAGTGCCAGAGCTTCGATTCGCAATAGGCCTGCATCCTCTAGACGCAGGCCAGTGGGTGCCCGAGATGGCGGAGCAAATCGCAGTGCTGGCCTTGTCGGACTCGCGGGTTGTGGCTATTGGAGAAACCGGACTGGATTTATTCAAGGCTGACAATGTAGCGCAGCAACAGGATGCCTTTCGGGCTCAGTTAGCGATCGCCCGTCAGCAGCAGCTTCCTGTCATTATTCACTGTCGCGATGCGGCAGTAGAGATGGCGGCACTGGTGCGAGATGAGTGGGCGCAGCATGGCCCTGTGTCTGGTGTAATGCACTGTTGGAGCGGTACCCCCGAGGAAACCCAATGGTTCTTAGATTTGGGATTTTATATCAGCTTTAGCGGCATTGTGACCTTTAAAAATGCCCATCAGGTGCATGAGTCAGCTCAGCTAGTGCCGGGCGATCGCCTGCTAATAGAAACAGATTGCCCATTTCTCTCCCCCGTCCCCAAGCGGGGTGAGCGGCGCAACCAGCCTGCCTATGTTCGTTACGTCGCGCAGCGAGTCGCAGAACTGCGGCAGCAATCGGTCGGGGCGATCGCCCATCAAACCAGCCAAAACGCGGCCACGCTGTTTGGTCTATCGTTGCCCATCCCTGATCTCGCTGAACCGATTGGCGTGTAGCTCAGAGGTGCGAGTTCTATCTAGTCGTCGTGTGTTTACCCAAATCGGTGTCCAAATGTCAACTAGATGCGGCATAATTTTGTAGACTAGGAGAAGTGAGTCTTGTCAACCGTAGCTCAGCAATTATTTAATTCGGTCGGTCTTAACTCCCGCGCTCATTTAACCCGAACCTAGCGAGTCTTTGAACCTTAGCCATACGCGGCTGTTCTGGTATCCCCCAACCCAGCTTGATCCTTCCATCGTTGACTTATCGATTCCCCATTAGATTTAAACTGCTTGATTCCCATCGAATCTGCTTCGGCTCTTTGCCATAAGGGCTGAAGCTTTTGTTGTCCACTTTTTTGGTTTCGCCAGCATCCCCGTGCGCACGTTGTTCTGAGGAGACGCATGACTAACGCAATCCAATCCGCCACCACCTTCAACCTGCCAGATTTAGTTGAAATTCAGCGCTCCAGCTTTCGTTGGTTTCTCGAAGAAGGGCTGATCGAAGAACTCGATAGCTTCTCTCCCATCACAGACTACACCGGCAAGCTTGAGCTGCACTTCATCGGCAAAGACTACAAGCTTAAACGCCCCAAATACGATGTGGATGAGGCCAAGCGGCGTGATGCAACCTATGCGGTGCAGATGTACGTGCCCACCCGCCTAATCAATAAAGAAACCGGGGAGATTAAGGAGCAGGAAGTGTTCATTGGGGATTTGCCCCTAATGACCGATCGCGGCACCTTCATCATTAACGGGGCCGAGCGCGTCATTGTTAATCAGATTGTGCGCAGTCCTGGGGTCTACTACAAGGCCGAAACCGACAAAAACGGACGACGCACCTACAACGCCAGTCTGATTCCCAACCGAGGTGCCTGGCTTAAATTTGAAACCGACAAAAACGACCTCGTCTGGGTTCGCATCGACAAAACCCGCAAACTGTCAGCCCAGGTGTTGCTCAAGGCGATGGGGCTGAGCGATGGCGAAATTTTTGACTCGTTGCGCCACCCTGAATACTTCCAAAAAACCATCGAAAAAGAAGGGCAGTTCTCAGAAGAAGAGGCTCTAATGGAGCTGTACCGAAAGCTGCGCCCGGGTGAGCCGCCTACCGTCTCTGGAGGTCAGCAGTTGCTTGACTCGCGCTTCTTTGACCCTAAGCGCTATGACCTGGGTCGAGTTGGGCGTTATAAGCTCAATCGCAAGCTGCGGATCAACACCCCGGACGCCATTCGTGTGCTTACGCCGCAGGATATTTTAGTGGCGATCGACTACTTGATTAACCTGGAATTTGACCTGGGCAACGTAGACGACATCGACCACTTGGGCAACCGCCGAGTGCGTTCGGTAGGAGAGCTGCTGCAAAACCAGGTTCGAGTTGGCTTGAACCGTCTTGAGCGAATCATTCGGGAACGGATGACGGTTTCTGATGCAGATTCGCTGACGCCGGCTTCTTTGGTAAACCCCAAGCCATTAGTGGCGGCCATCAAGGAGTTCTTTGGCTCCTCTCAGCTGTCTCAGTTCATGGATCAAACCAATCCCTTGGCGGAGCTGACTCACAAGCGCCGGATCAGCGCACTGGGGCCGGGCGGTCTCACCCGTGAGCGGGCGGGCTATGCGGTTCGTGACATTCACCCGTCTCACTATGGGCGTATTTGCCCGATTGAAACACCAGAGGGCCCCAACGCTGGTCTGATTGGCTCTCTTGCAACCCACGCTCGAGTCAACTCCTATGGCTTTGTAGAAACGCCTTATAACAAGGTCGAGAACGGGCGGGTGCGGCGCGATTTGTCGCCCATTTATATGACTGCAGATGAAGAAGATGATCTGCGCGTGGCTCCGGGAGATATTCCGGTTGATCAGGAGGGCTACATTCTTGGAGATCAGGTGCCGGTGCGGTATCGCCAAGACTTCACCACGACTTCGCCGCAAGAGGTGGACTACGTGGCGATCTCTCCGGTGCAGATTATTTCAGTGGCCACCTCGCTGATTCCGTTTTTGGAGCATGATGACGCGAACCGAGCGCTCATGGGTTCTAACATGCAGCGGCAGGCGGTGCCTCTGTTGCGTCCTGAGCGTCCTCTGGTGGGTACGGGCCTGGAAGGGCAAGCGGCTCGTGACTCCGGGATGGTGATTGTGAACCGGGCGGATGGCGCTGTGTCCTATGTTGATGCGAACCGCATTCGGGTGCGCAGTGACGATGGCCGAGAAATTGAATACCAACTGCAAAAATACCAGCGCTCGAACCAGGATACTTGCCTGAACCAGCGCCCGATTGTATCGATGGGCGATCGCGTCCTAGCAGGGCAAATTCTAGCGGATGGCTCGGCCACCGAAAGCGGTGAGATTGCACTGGGGCAGAACGTTCTCTTAGCCTATATGCCCTGGGAAGGCTACAACTATGAAGACGCAATTCTGATTAGTGAGCGCTTTGTATATGACGATGTGTACACTTCAATCCACATCGAAAAATATGAGATTGAAGCTCGGCAAACCAAACTAGGTCCTGAGGAAATCACCCGAGAAATTCCAAATGTAGGCGAAGACGCCCTGCGCCAACTTGATGAAGGGGGTGTCATTCGTATTGGAGCTTGGGTAGAATCGGGCGAGATTTTGGTTGGTAAGGTGACGCCCAAAGGGGAGTCGGATCAGCCGCCAGAAGAAAAGTTGCTGCGGGCTATCTTTGGCGAAAAAGCGCGAGATGTGCGTGATAACTCGCTCCGAGTGCCTAACGGGGAAAAAGGCCGTGTGGTTGATGTGCGGGTGTTTACCCGAGAGCAGGGGGATGAATTGCCTCCTGGCGCCAACATGGTGGTTCGGGTGTATGTGGCTCTAAAGCGGAAAATTCAAGTTGGGGATAAGATGGCGGGTCGCCATGGCAACAAGGGGATCATCTCCCGCATTTTGCCGATTGAAGACATGCCCTACTTGCCTGATGGCACGCCCATTGATATTGCTCTCAATCCGCTGGGGGTTCCCTCTCGGATGAATGTGGGGCAAGTATTCGAGTGTTTGCTGGGTTGGGCTGCAGAGAATCTAGATTCCCGCTTTAAGGTGACGCCGTTTGACGAAATGTATGGCAGTGAGGCATCGCGCCTGACTACTTACGACAAACTGCAAGAGGCGCGCGATCGCACCCAAAATGACTGGGTCTTCAACCCCGACAACCCTGGCAAAATTCAGGTGTATGACGGACGAACCGGCGAGCCTTTTGACCAACCTGTGACGGTGGGCAAAGCCTATATGCTGAAGCTGGTTCACTTAGTGGATGACAAGATTCACGCCCGCTCTACAGGCCCTTACTCATTGGTGACGCAACAGCCGCTGGGCGGTAAAGCCCAGCAGGGCGGACAGCGATTTGGCGAGATGGAAGTGTGGGCGCTAGAAGCCTTCGGGGCGGCCTATATCTTGCAAGAGCTGCTGACCGTGAAGTCTGACGATATGCAGGGCCGTAACGAAGCGCTCAATGCCATCGTTAAAGGGAAGCCAATTCCTCGTCCGGGTACGCCAGAGTCCTTTAAGGTGCTGATGCGTGAGTTGCAGTCGCTCTGTTTAGACATTGCGGCCCATAAGCTGCAAACTCAGGAAGACGGAACCAGCCGCGACCTAGAAGTGGATCTGATGGCAGATGTGAGCGCCCGTCGCACCCCCTCGCGTCCTACCTACGAGTCGATGTCGCGAGACGAACTAGAAGAAGTAGAAGAATAAAGGCCGATGTGAAGGAATTGGGGGCGATCGCCCCCAACCTCCCTCAATACCGACTGTAGAGTGCCGACCGTGGGCGGATGCCTGTTTGGGTATGCGCCACTGCCCCATCACAATGAATGAAGTTTAAGGAAGGATACCCGATGCCAAAGCTGGAGCAGCGATTTGACTACGTCAAGATTGGTTTGGCATCCCCAGAGCGGATTCGCCAGTGGGGAGAACGAACCCTGCCCAACGGAATGGTGGTAGGCGAAGTAACCAAGCCAGAAACCATTAACTACCGTACCCTTAAGCCCGAAATGGATGGGCTGTTTTGCGAACGCATTTTTGGCCCGGCCAAAGACTGGGAATGTCACTGCGGCAAGTATAAGCGGGTGCGGCACCGGGGTATCGTCTGTGAGCGCTGCGGGGTAGAAGTCACCGAGTCGCGGGTGCGTCGCCACCGCATGGGCTACATCAAGCTGGCTGCCCCTGTAACCCACGTGTGGTATCTCAAGGGCATCCCCAGCTACATGGCAATTTTGCTGGATATGCCGCTGCGAGACGTTGAGCAAATCGTATACTTCAACGCCTATGTGGTGCTCAACCCCGGCAACGCCGAGAACCTCTCCTATAAGCAATTGCTGACGGAAGACCAGTGGATCGAAATTGAAGACCAACTCTATAGCGAAGACTCCCAGCTTGCGGGTATTGAAGTGGGCATCGGGGCAGAAGCCTTGCAGAGCTTGCTAGCTGACCTCCAGTTAGAATCTGAAGCGGAGCAGCTGCGTGAAGAAATTGCTGCCTCTAAAGGGCAGAAACGCGCCAAGTTGATCAAGCGCCTGCGGGTTATTGACAACTTTGTGGCTACTGGTTCTCGTCCTGATTGGATGGTGCTGTCAGTGATTCCGGTCATCCCTCCCGATTTGCGCCCGATGGTGCAACTGGATGGTGGGCGCTTTGCCACCTCTGATCTGAATGACCTCTATCGCCGGGTGATTAACCGCAACAACCGCCTTGCTCGTCTGCAAGAAATTTTGGCACCCGAAATCATTGTTCGCAACGAAAAGCGGATGTTGCAGGAAGCGGTGGATGCGCTGATCGACAACGGGCGACGGGGACGCACTGTTGTAGGAGCCAACAATCGACCGCTGAAGTCTCTCTCCGACATCATCGAAGGAAAGCAGGGTCGTTTTCGGCAAAACCTGCTGGGTAAGCGCGTTGACTACTCCGGTCGTTCGGTGATTGTGGTGGGGCCTAGCCTCAAAATCCACCAGTGCGGTCTGCCGAAGGAAATGGCCATTGAGCTGTTCCAGCCCTTTGTGATTCACCGCTTGATTCGGCAAGGCTTGGTTAACAACATCAAAGCGGCCAAAAAGATGATTCAGCGCAATGATCCTCAAATTTGGGATGTGCTGGAAGAGGTGATTGACGGGCACCCGGTTATGCTTAACCGGGCTCCAACGCTACACCGCTTGGGAATTCAGGCCTTTGAGCCGATTTTGGTAGACGGGCGCGCGATTCAGCTGCATCCGCTGGTATGTCCGGCGTTTAATGCTGACTTTGATGGCGACCAGATGGCTGTGCATGTGCCCCTGTCGCTAGAGGCTCAGGCAGAGGCTCGATTGCTCATGTTAGCGTCGAACAACGTGATGTCTCCTGCTACCGGACGGCCCATCATCACCCCAAGTCAGGATATGGTGCTGGGCTGCTATTACCTAACGGCAGAAAACCCGGCAGCTAGCAAAGGCGAAGGCCGTTACTTTGCCAATATGGACGATGCGATCAGAGCGTATGAGCAGGGACAGGTTGACCTACATTCCTACATCTGGGTGCGCTTTGATGGACAGGTAGAAGATCCGAAGTCGGATGACAAAAAACCTGTCCAGGTGGATCGGTCTGAGGATGGCACCGTAACCACTACTTATAAGTTCCGGCGGGTGCGGGAAGATGCGGATGGAACGTTGATCTCTCAATACGTTCGCACTACGGCAGGCCGGGTGATCTACAACAAAACCGTCCTCGACAGTCTGTTGGGTTAAGGCTGCGGCAACGGGCAATCGCCCCAGTTCAACACGCTGGGCGATCGCTCGTCTCATGAAGGGGTATCTCTTCGTTCCGGCGACCATTTCATTGAAGGGCAGAGAAAGATAATGGCTGAGCAACACTCCAACCAAGCATCACGACCGACCGCAATTTTTCGCAACCGGGTAGTAGACAAAAAGGGATTGAAGAATCTGATCTCTTGGTCATTCACCTACTACGGCACTGCACGCACCGCTCAAATGGCAGATGAGCTCAAAGAAATGGGCTTTCGCTATGCCACCCGTGCTGGGGTGTCTATCAGCATTGACGACCTGCAAGTGCCAGAAAGCAAGCGAAGTCTGTTGCAGACCGCAGAAGAAGAAATTCGCAGAACAGAAGAGCGCTACAGCCGAGGCGATATTACGGAAGTTGAGCGGTTTCAGAAGGTGATTGACACCTGGAACGGCACCAATGAAGACTTGACCAGTGCCGTGGTGCGCAACTTTGAGGAAAGCAATCCACTTAACTCGGTCTATATGATGGCGTTTTCTGGCGCTCGGGGGAATATCTCCCAAGTTCGTCAGCTTGTGGGAATGCGGGGTTTGATGGCCAATCCCCAGGGTGAAATTATTGACCTTCCCATTAAGACCAACTTCCGCGAAGGCCTGACCGTCACAGAATATATTATTTCCTCCTATGGTGCCCGCAAAGGTCTAGTCGACACAGCGCTGCGAACGGCAGACTCAGGCTACCTCACCCGTCGACTGGTCGATGTGTCTCAAGACGTGATTATTCGCGAGCTCGACTGCGGCACGGAACGCGGGGTGCGGGTGCGGAGCATGACCGATGGCGATCGCGTCTTGATTCCCATTCAAGATCGCCTGCTCGGCCGAGTTGTGGCAGAAGATGTGGTACATCCCGAGACAGGCGAAATCATTGTAGAACGCAATCAGCCTATCTCTGATGAGATTGCGATTGCCATTGGCGAAGCCAAGGTTGAAGAAGTGCTAGCGCGGGCGCCCCTCACCTGTGAAGCAACTCGCTCCGTGTGCCAAATGTGCTATGGCTGGAGCCTAGCTCATGCCTCTATGGTGGACTTAGGGGAAGCCGTGGGGATTATTGCGGCTCAGTCTATTGGTGAACCGGGCACCCAGCTGACCATGCGTACCTTCCACACAGGGGGGACATTTACTGGAGAACAGGTGCCGCAAATTCGCGCACCCTACAACGGCATTGTGCGATTTAAATCGAAACAAGTGCGTGCTCGCGCGTTCCGCACCCGACATGGTGAAGACGCACTGGTGATGGAAGCCAGCCTTGATTTGGTGATTGAGAAAGATAGCCGCAAGCAATCGTTCTCTGTGCCCCAAGGCTCAATTCTGTTTGCTAAGGATGGCGACTCTGTCATCCTTGGGCAGACCATTGCTGAATTGCCCGTCACAGGCCGAGTTCGCAAAGTCACCGAAAAAGCTACTAAAGACGTGGCCTCTGACTTGGCGGGCGAGGTGGTATTTGCGGATGTGATGCCAGAAGAGAAAAAAGACCGCCAGGGCAACACCACCCGTAGCGCCCAGCGCGGTGGTCTGCTGTGGGTGCTGTCGGGAGAGGTGTACAACCTGTTGCCTGGGGCAGAACCTGTCGTCAAGAATGGCGATCGCGTCGAAGCAAACAGCATTTTGGCAGAAACTCGCCTAGTCACCGAAAACGGCGGCACGGTGCGCATCCCTGAAGATAATGAGGGCAAAACCAGCCGCGAAGTAGAAATCATCACGGCTTCGGTTCAGCTAGACCAAGCTCGGGTGCTAGTCGAGTCGACTCAGAGCCGCGAGCACTACGTCATCGAGACCCAAAACAATCAACGCTTCTCCCTAATTGCCACCCCTGGCACTAAGGTGATGAACGGGCAAGTGGTTGCAGAGATGATCGATGATCACTATCGCACCCAAACGGGCGGTATTATTCGCTTCTCTGGAATTGAAACCGCCAAGAAGGGGAAGGCCAAGCAAGGGTATGAAGTGATTCAGGGCGGCACCATTCTATGGATCCCTGAAGAATCTCATGAGGTCAATAAAGACATTTCGCTGCTGCTAGTAGAAGACGGCCAATATGTTGATGCTGGAACAGAGGTGGTTAAAGACATCTTCTGTCAAAGCAACGGTGTGGTTGAAGTCACCCAAAAGAATGACATTTTGCGGGAGATCGTCATCAAACCCGGCGATTTGCACATGCTGGACAATCCTGATGATTTCTCTGGCGAAAGTGGCTCCATTGTGGCTGCAGGCCAAGAGGTTGTGCCAGGTTTGGTGGCTCCCGATCTCTGTTATGTAGAAAGCATTGAGACTCCAGAAGGGTTCGCGCTGTTGCTGCGTCCTGTGACAGAGTATCAAGTGCCGGATGAGCCACCAGTGCCTAGCCAAGCGTCCGTCAGCGAAGATTCGGGGCGCTCAATTCAGCTTCGTGCGATTCAGCGCATTCTGCACAAAGATGGCGATCGCGTAAAATCTGTCGAAGGGCTAGAACTCTTGCGCACTCAGCTCGTGTTAGAAATTGACTCTGATACTCATCAGCTGGCTGCAGATATCGAATTGGCTCAGGATGAATCTGATCCAGACACCCTAAGATTGCAGCTCGTGATTCTAGAATCGCTGGTGGTTCGTCGCGACATTGCAGCTGATCAAACTCAAGGCAGCACCCACACCCGCATTTTGGTGAAAGATGGCGATCAAATTGCCGCTGGGGATGTGGTGGCTCGCACTGAAATCCAGTGTAAGGAAGCGGGGATTGTGCGCGGCATTGGGTTTGGTGAGGCTATTCGTCGGCTACTGGTGGTCAGAGAAGCTGATCAGACCGTCATTGATACTCAGGGCAATGGACCTACCGTTGCCGTTAATGACTTGCTGATCGCGGGTGCAGAAGTTGCGCCTGGAATCGTGACTCCCGACTCAGGACAAGTGGCTGCTGTCAATGCCAATCAAGTGATACTGCGCAATGCCCGTCCCTATCGGGTATCGCCGGGGGCAGTATTGCACATCGACGAAGGTGACCTAGTGCAGCGAGGGGATAACCTAGTGCTGCTGGTGTTTGAACGCGCCAAAACCGGAGATATTATCCAAGGTTTACCCCGAATTGAAGAGCTTCTAGAAGCTCGGAAGCCCAAAGAAGCCTGCATTATTTCTGCCCGTCCTGGTACGGCCCAGGTGGTTTATAGCGATGATGAAATGGCTGAAGTAAAGGTGGTGGAATCTGACGGTGTGGTCACTGATTACACCATCGGTGTCGGGCAAAACATGCTGATCATTGATGGTCAGGAGGTAGATACTGGAGAGCCGCTGACTGATGGCCCTGCTAATCCCCACGAAATCCTAGAAGTGTTTTATCAGGTGTATCGAGAGGAGATGGGTTCTTACGAAGCAGCCCTCAAGAGCCTAGAGAAGGTGCAGACCTTCTTGGTGAATGAAGTTCAGTCAGTGTATCAATCTCAAGGCGTTGAAATCTCTGACAAGCACATTGAAGTGATTGTGCGCCAGATGACGTCAAAGGTGCGCGTAGACGACGGTGGCGATACAACAATGCTGCCGGGTGAGCTGGTAGAATTGCGCCAGATTCAACAGGTCAACGAAGCCATGTCTATCACGGGTGGTGCACCAGCAGAGTACACTCCAGTCCTGTTGGGGATTACCAAGGCATCCCTCAATACTGACAGCTTTATTTCTGCTGCTAGCTTCCAGGAAACGACTCGAGTGCTGACAGAAGCTGCGATTGAAGGTAAGTCTGACTGGCTGCGTGGCTTGAAAGAAAACGTGATCATTGGTCGTCTCATCCCTGCTGGGACGGGCTTTAATGCCTATGAAGAAACTAATACCGTTGAGATGGATTTGAGCTACGAAGGCGGCGTGCTGGAAGACGATATGACGTTGGGAGATGTGGTGCTAGACGATCGCACTGCTCGTACCTATGAGCTGGAAGGTGGCTTTGACGTTTTTCCTGCGGAGGGCGCCCGCAATGGGGGCGAATTCTCTCGAGGAAACTATGGCTTTGGCAGCGCCCCTGCTCCTAGTAACGATGACGACGATTTAGGAGATGAGTTGGTCGGCGGCGGCAAAGCTGACACCGACCCCGTGAATGAGGATGATCCTGACAATGGATTTGAGGATTAATCTTGTGTTGGGATAGATCTTAATAGTTCACGATTTTGTAGCGTCTGCCCTCTGGGTAGGCGCTACAAAACTATGCGATAGACTAAGCACATCAGGACTATTGTGACTGCGTCGTTGACTAGTGCAACTGTTTTTTGGAAGGCCTCTCGCAGTAAAGCCTTCCAAAATATACGGCTCAATTAAGCTTTGGGGCCAGACAGCTTGGAGTAGATTCTATTCCAGCCGCTGGGCAGTTGAGATAGGGGCTTGATGATGCGTGCGCTATTCCTTAGTTGTGTTGCAATTCGAAGTGCTTATCGGTATTCACAGTGTTGTAGATTCTTCGCGACGCAGGGGTCTACAACACTGTTTGCTTTAACTCACTCAACAGTTGCAATACAAGCCTTCGTTGACGCCGATTCAATGGATTGAGGTGGTGCGTAGGCTAGTCCATCCTGTGAAACTAATGGAGGTAAACATGGTGCAACTCGCAAGTCAGGACAATGCTGCACAGGATATTGGCGCATTGATGCGGCAACAGCGGCAGTTTTTCGATGCGGGCTCCACGCGTTCTGTCGCAGAGCGGGTTGAGAACCTCAAGCGGTTAAAGCAGGCTGTGCTGGAAGCCCAGGCAGATATTGTGCAGGCGCTGGCAGCGGATCTGGGTCGCCCGGAGTTTGAAGCCACTACATTTGAAACGGGTGTAGTGATGGAGATCAATGAAGCGATTAAGCATTTGAAGCGGTGGGCTAAGCCTAAGTGGGTGATGCCGTCGCTGATGCAGTTTCCCTCTCTGGCTCAGATTTATGCAGAGCCGCTGGGAATTGTGCTGATTATTGGGCCGTGGAATTATCCCGTGCAGTTGATGCTGTCGCCGCTGGTGGGGGCGATCGCCGCTGGGAATTGTGCTGTATTGAAACCATCGGAACTAGCGCCTCATACGTCTCGGGCGATCGCTCACCTAATCCGCAAGACCTTTGACCCTAGTTTTGTCGCCGTAGTCGAGGGCGGCGTGGAGACCAGTCAACAACTGCTAGAGCAGCGGTGGGATCATATTTTCTTTACCGGCGGCACCGCCGTTGGCAAAATTGTGATGCAGGCGGCAGCCCAGCATTTAACCCCTGTCACCCTAGAACTCGGCGGCAAAAGCCCCTGCTTTGTGGATGCAGACATTGACGTGATGAAGGCGGCTCAGCGCATCGCTTGGGGCAAATTTATTAATGCAGGGCAAACCTGCGTTGCTCCTGATTATTTGCTGGTTGATCGCCGCGTGAAACTAGCGCTGGTAGAAGCGCTTAATACTACACTGCAGGCGTTCTATGGTGACGACCCTGCTACTAGCCCTGACTATGGGCGCATTGTGAGCGATCGCCATTTTGAGCGCCTAGCAAGACTCTTGGGCCAGGGGGCGGTGTTGACTGGAGGGCAGACTAACGCCGAACAACGCTACATTGCGCCCACCCTGCTGGATGACGTCTCTTTGAGCGCTCCCATTATGCAAGAAGAGATCTTTGGCCCAATTCTGCCGATCATTGCCTATGACACCCTAGACGAGGCGATCGCCCTGGTGCAGGCTAAATCAAAACCATTGGCACTCTATATCTTTTCGCGCGATCGCGATTACCAAACGCGCATTCTGCACCGCACCTCCTCTGGGGGCGTTTGCATCAACGACACCATCCTGCAAATTGCAGAATCGCAACTGCCCTTTGGCGGTGTAGGCGATAGCGGCATCGGCCGCTATCACGGCAAAGCAAGTTTCGATACCTTCTCCCACCACAAGAGCGTATTGCGCAAGTTCTTTCGCTTCGATCTCGATTGGCGCTATGCCCCCTACAAAAACAAACTCGGCATGCTCAAGACGATGATTAAATAAACATAAGTTCGATCGATGCAAAAAACCGTGCCATTCGCTTCGCGAATGGCACGGTTTTTGGTTATTCCAGCCCTGCAGCACGAGGCTGAAACAACTCTATCGAACTCATATTGTGAAAGCATTGCAGAAAATAAAAAGCCAAGTCAGCGTTTAGCATGCGGATTCCACTACACCCGCAGCCCGAACCAACGCAACTGTTGCACTCTCTTGATCTAGAGAAGCCTTTAACGATGACGCTTGCCCAATGGAACTTGAGCAGTTCTTATCTAGTCTTCTCATATTCCTCAGGATGCTCTCATTTTTGCCCTGCACAATTCAGAAACTCCGCTGAGGCAAATGTGTGGATCTACCCTTTGTAAGAGCCGCACAAAGTTCAGGAGCGCTATCTTTAAGAGGCTTTAAGAACTTACCAAAAAGCAGCACAGGTAAAATTTAACCGCTATAATCGTCAACATCAAATCTGAAATTCCGTTTTAAAAGTTTATAAATACAGACCTATCGTTACAGGGGGAGAGGTTATGACAGGAGGTTCATCAACACAGGCTAGGCTGATTCAGTTCCTACGGGAAGAACTGGCCATCCCTGCTGCATCCATCCAGATGGCGCTCAAACAAAACGAGCCAGAATCCAACATGCTGCCCATGGTGCTGTGGCAGTATGGGCTGATTACCCTCGATCAGCTCAATCGCATTTTTGATTGGATGGAAACTGCCGCTTAACGGTGGGCTCCTCGATAGTGCCTCAAATTAATGTGGGATAAGTAGCGATGTCGGGCGTTGCATCATTAGCTGTACATCAACGGCCTTCGAGTTTCGAGCCGTTGAGCGGGGCAAAGGGGTACATCATACGACGGTGATCACTTGGGTGAAGCCAGTCGGTAAGCGACTCCCCAATGCTTACGACCCTGACACAACGCCAGAAGTCGGCGAACTCGACGAATGGGAAACCTTTGTCGGCTGAAAAAACAAGCTTTGGCTGTAGACAGCCGTTGACCACTTCAAAAAGGGGATGGTGGGCTGGGGACTGGGCGACCATCGTGCTGAAACCTTTGCCCCACCCTGGTCATCGTCGCAGCCTGGAACTGCTATTTCTATGTTGTGGATGGCTGGTCGGTGTATCCCGGCTTCATTCCAAAAGGCGATCCGATTGTCTGCAAGACCTACGGGACTTGGGTAGAAGGCGAAAATACGCGGTTACGCCATTGTCTAGCTCGGCTGCATCGCAAAACACTATGCTATTCCAAGTCCGTAGAAATGCTGTCTCACTCCGTTCGTAGGGCTACGCCCCGCCGCAGGCGTGTGTTACTTCACTACCTCCAGTTCGAGGACGTTCCAGTCCCTGCTAGGTTCATCCCTTAATTCAGCAACGCCGGAATTTCTATAGCCGTCGGATTTTAATTCTTCAGAAAAATTCTTCTGGCGACAAACTATTCTATTCTCTTGGTCGCTCTTGGTTTTTTTGGCTTGTCAGTAGCTTTTGATGTTTTTGATTTTGGGGCGTTGCATAATTAAGAGATGAGTTAGGGAACTTTGCAATGCAATGTCCAGAGTGTGGAGCTACCCATATCCGTAAGAATGGGAAGAGAAAGGGTAAACAAAATCACATCTGTGTCGCGTGCGGTC
>JAESGQ010000069.1_pt1 | contig 125950 bp, 124 predicted proteins | sample 9266251 | NCBI WGS metagenome assembly JAESGQ01 (sample SAMN17056778, study PRJNA650883) | algae metagenome | isolation source: Kaiparowitsia implicata GSE-PSE-MK54-09C and co-occurring heterotrophs from... | place: USA: Kaiparowits Plateau, Grand Staircase Escalante National Monument, UT ...
GCATCCACAACGAACTAGCCTTGCCATCTTCGCCACGCTGACGCTCGCTAAAATCCAGCTCGCCAACACGCTCATGCAGGGTGTGCTGGAACATATTCGTCGCGGCCATCTGGTTGCCCAGGTACGCACCCACTTCCGGACGATAGATCGGCGTGCTCGGCTTACGCTGAGGCGGCTCAATCGGCTTGATCGGGTCTTGTGGATCAACCGGACTTTCAGGATCGGTGGGCTCCTCAGGCTCAACCGGAGGCTCAACCACCGGCAACTCCGAGCGTAGGTACCAGTTGCCATCCGCGGCATAGCTCTTGCCGCCTTTATCCAGCAGGTACTCATTGGTGCCCGCGATAACGCGGTTAGCCAGTGAGAAGGTGCCGTTAGATTCACCGCCAACCTCAATCAGCTCAATACCATTTGCGGCGGTGTGAGCCCCCCCCCCCCCCATGTTGTTGACCTGCACAAAAGTGTGGCCGTTGGTATCACCCAGTACCGTTAGCTTACTTGAAGGCGAACTGTCATCACCAAGCACACTATCAAACACAAGTGTTCCGTTATTGCCAGTGTAACTCCCCCCAATGACCAGGGTTTCCATTGCTTCTGGTAATGAATATCCTTTATAGCTAAACGCTGGAGCACCTCCAATTTTCAGAAGTCCGCTATTAACCACATCCCCCCTTATATCCCCACTGGCGATCATTTGGCCACTTGAGAAAATATTGACATTGCCACCAAGACTTGTGTTACTCGTTAGAATCCCACCAAACACGTTTGTTGTGCCACTAAAAGAGCTACTAACTGCCTCCAAAGTGGTAGATCCTGCAATAATATTGATAATTCCTGCCCCTTGAATTCGCGGGGAGAATATATAATCGTTATTGGTGTGATTGAAATTAAGCTCACTCGTAGCGCTGACAAGATCAATGTACCCATCAATTATATAACCTGCACCGGAAGCGGCTTGCCCTTTCTCGGAGCCTATATTGATTGAACTCACAGCGCCATCTTCAGCGTATGTACCCACGCTGAACTGGTTTGCTTTAACCGTAGCCTCATCTGAAATGGTCAACACACCAGATTTTGTGCCAATCCCAATAAACATGGCTCCATAATCGAAAGCATTAAGATCAGTTGTTAAAGACGACCCTTTGCCTCGAACATGGACAACATCGCTACCAGAAAAATCAAAGGAAGTACCAATCTGCACACCTGAGGTATTTACAGTTGATCCATCAGCGATAACCAGCGACCCTGAGCCATCCTTACCGACAGATAACTGGCCAGTATTGAAGATAGAGTTTCCAGAGACATGCATCGCACCTAACCCGAAGTCACCAATGGTCGTGGAGCCCTTAGAGTTGACGACCGCGTTGTCGGAAATACTAAACCTCCCTTCGCCTCGATAACCTACACGAATATCGTTGGTCAGATTTATCGTTGACCCTGCTCCCAGCACTCCAACAGATCCTACTGAAGACGACCCAGAGGCAACGATCAAATGCTTTGCATTGACAACACCACCGTTGGTTACCGTCAGATGCCCGTCACCATCACGTCCGGCGTAAATACTTTGATTAACATTGAATGTAGAATTTTCGCCATCAACATTTACATAGCCTTTGCCAGTCAAGCCATTGCCAATGTACGCGTACGTTGTGCTAGCGGAACCACCTTCCGAGATATTCAGCGCACCACTATTGTCGCCTCCAGAATCATCAGAAGCGATATACATAACACCACTCACATCAAGCGTAGAGTCTTGCCCCTTGACGTTCACCGTGCTTTTGCTGTCACCCTTAAAGGAGATTAGCAGGTCGGACGCGGCTGTGACGCCTGCACCGGCAACAATATCCAGTACACCACTTCCTTCAGTGCCCACAAATAAATTTCGATCAACATCGAGCCGCGAACCAGAACCAGACACTAAAACTGAGCCTTCGGAATTATGTTGCTTGCCGATAGTCAGACCTTCTGTGTATGCATCAATGTCAGTATTAACTTTTGCACCATCAGTGATGACAAGATAACCAACTCCTGCCTCACCTACCACAATACGTCTTGAGCTATCCCATTTGGAGTCTGCACCTGATACAGCCATACTGCCCATGCTTCCTTGAAGCAAGCCGAGAGTACCACCAACAGTATTCAGAACAGAACCCGAATCAACGAGTGCATCAGATGAGCTTGTTTGCCCAACAATCAAGGCATCCGTATACGTCAGTTCTTTATCAGATGTTTCTATATTCTTATTCGCATCACCGTTAATCATTATATCTGAGTACACCGGAGATGATACAGCCAAACTCAATGAAGCAGCTATAAACGTTCTATTAAAAAAATTCATCACTTTCTCTTGCTCGCCTTTAGTGACCATCCCATATCAACAGGATAAAGGGACTTATAAATCCAGCCGCGCACTATAGAGATGGAACCTCAACGGCTGTATCGGAAAGATACCGTGTGACTGTAGGAACTTTCTGACTGAGGGGTGATTGGCGAGCAATGACCTATACAGATCTAGCCACATAAATAATATCAACAGGCATCCATGCCGTCATGCCTAACACCATGCCGACAGAATAAATCCAGATATATTAGAAATATGCCAAATTAAATATTTAGCAGACGCAAGATTAAAAATGCAAGCCTACATCAGAAAAATTATAAATCGAATGAGAACAACTTATCACAACGCACTCACAACACTAAGCCCCCGCAACATATAAGCACACAGAAGTGACTCTTGAAAAAGTGATGAAATCAATGACCCAATATTATTTCTTCGATGACACTAGATGAATAATATTTGACGGACTAGATATCCAAAACGCCTTGAATTCATCCGGAAGCGGCTCGATCTCGTCTCTACGATGACAACCCGCTTCTCTAAGCCGCTCATCAGCTTGGCTAATATTATTGGTTACGATTTCCAACCATATTTCAGACTGACTGAGGCCAGGCATGCAGTCTAGCCAAAGAACTTTATCGCCATATTCAAAGCAAGGTGTATCTCCTACAGAGTTACCCGTAACCTCTTTTAAGCACAATATCTCCCGATAAAAATTGACTGTCTTAGCATACTCATGAGCGGGGATTTTTATTGCAATATTATTACCTGTCTTAAACTCTATATCCATATACAGCTCCTTATCGTCAAAGACACACAACTTTTAGATCAAACGACTATAGTACAAACTTACAGCACTAGTTAAGCATCTCTTATTCATAAGAAGCCATATAGAACACATAAAAAACTAGCCGCAATCGCACCTGCATATAAGAAATTTCTGAAAATGAGATTCTTCAGAAAACAGTAATATGAGGTTCTTAGTGCAATCGGCTCCCCCACTAAATAACCGGCCCAATAAAAAAGCCGCCTCAGTTACCTGAGGCGGCTTGCCTTCCATGGCCAGGAGATCCTTCTCCCAGCCATCCGTGCTGACTCCTTACCAGCTGAACTTAACCCCCAGCTGACCGCCCAGGGTGCGCTCATCGCCAGCCGCACTCTGCGAGCTCAAATGGCCCCAGGTGCTCCAGCCATTACCCACATCCACTTCCGCCCCCAGCTTCGCTTCGAAGACATCCTTGGCGCGGTTGAGCTTCAGCGTCGAGTCGTTGAATGCCATGGCGTTGTCGCCTTCGTTATGCCACCAGTTCGCTTCCACGAACGGCTGCACCCGGGTACCCGACTCATTCAAGGGACGGATATAAGCGCGCGCGCCCAGACGGGTCGTCACACCACCGGCTTCCTTAGACTCAACCACCGTGCCGTTGTGCTCAACATGCTTGTCCGCATCGTACTCGCTGTAGATCACCTGGGCCTGCGGCTCGACGAAGTAAGCGCTGACGTCATCACGACCCACTTCAACCGCATAACCCGCTTCCAGCGACGCACTCCAAGTGCGGCTGTCGTAGCTCTCCTTCGTCAGGCCATCACCCTTCACGGTGTTCTTGTAGCGGCCATGCTGCAGCCAGGTATCGATGTACGGCCCAGTGCCTTCCTTACCTGTCTGGTACCAAGTGCCGTATACGCCCACGCTATAGCCGTCTACTTCACCTTTGGCGCCGTACTGGGTCACATCCGATTTCACCTGGCTACGGGACTTGCCCTCACCCGCCATCACACCCACGTGGAAACGGTTGTCACCCTCACCCCAGCGCGCAATATCACCACCAATCTGCATCAGGTCTGTCGTGGTCGCCAGGTCGATCTGCTTCGAACCAGTGTCAGCTGTGAACTCGCTACGCTTGCCTCGCATCCACAACGAACTAGCCTTGCCATCTTCGCCACGCTGACGCTCGCTAAAATCCAGCTCGCCAACACGCTCATGCAGGGTGTGCTGGAACATATTCGTCGCGGCCATCTGGTTGCCCAGGTACGCCCCCACCTCCGGACGATAAATCGGCGCACTCGGCTTCCCCTGAGGCGGCTCGATCGGCTTGATCGGTTCTTCCGGATTGCTCGGGGCCTTCGGATCAACCGGGGTTTCCGGATCGATCGGATTCTTCGGATCAACCGGAGCTTCCGGCTCGTTCGGATCCTTCGGCTCAACCGGGGTTTCCGGATCGGTCGGCTCCTCAGGTTCAACCGGAGGCTCAACCACCGGCAACTCCGAGCGTAGGTACCAGTTGCCATCTGCGGCATAGCTCTTGCCGCCTTGTTCCAGCAGGTACTCGTTGGTACCGGCTACTACACGGCTAGCCAGGGTAAAGGTGCCATCCGATGCACCACCAACTTCGACCACCTCGATGCCATCGGCCGTGGTGTATGCGCCTTTACCGCCCGCATTGTTGACCTTCAAGAAGGTGGTGCCGGACGTATTGCCTTCTACCACCAGCTTGTCGGTGACGGAGTTGTCGTCGCCCAACACTGTATCCAGCTCAACCACGCCGTTAGCACCGACGAAGTCGCCCGACACCGTCAGCGCGGTACCCGCAATGCCATTGTCCAAGGTGACGCGGCCTGCGTTTGCCACGCTGCCCAGTACCGAGTGGCCGTCTTGCAGTGCAGCCAAAGTGCTGCTCGCATCGATGGCCAGCCAACCGGCCAGGTTGTTCGTGTCCAGGCTGGCGCTGCGCTTGGCAGCAGACGCACCACTGCTCAGTTGGAAGTCGCGCTCCAACGTCAGCGTCGTGCCATTGATCAGCTCAACACGCTCGAAGTTTTGAATCTGGTCTGTGTTCTGCGCCGTGGCTTGGTAGTCGTGCGCGTTAAACACCAGGGTGTCGAGCCCTGACGTACCTCCGAGCAACTGTCCGAAGCGCACATCGGCGCCCTGTACTTCAACCAGGTTGTCACCCTCGCCGGTGAAGAGCACACCATCCAGCTGGCTCGCGTCGGCAAGCAGTACGGTGCTGTCGCCATCACCCATGTTCACCGCACCGGTGATACGCCCGTCGCCCAGGTTGGCGAAGGTGCCTGCGCCTTCCAAGGACACGGCGGTCGCATCTGCACTGGCAGCCTGCAGCACGCCACGGTTGACCACGGTGTCGGCCTTGCCGCTGACCAGCGTCGCTTCAGCATTGCTAGCGGTCAGGCGCGCTTCTTCAGAAAGCACCAGAACGCCCTTCTCGTGCGCACTTGCCACGGCGGTGCCGCTGCCGCTTACATTGACCTGGCTACCAATCACTGTGGTACCGGCGTTGTTGGTCGAGAAACCAGAGCCTTTACCGGTCACATCGACCAGCCACTCTTTACCAAAGGCCACGATACGGTCGAGCATGCTGCGATCACTCTTCATCACCGCAATACCGGTACCCTCACCGCTGGAAATCACATGACCATGCGAGTCCTGGTGCAGGTTGTTTTCCGTCAGCAGTGCAGCACCCTTACCGGCCATCTCCAGCGTGGCACCGTCCACCAGGGTATTGCCGGCCACAGCCAGGTTAGTGATCAGGTTGCCAAGCGCTGAGCTGATGCCGGTGATCTTGGCATCTTTCTCGATCACCACCCGACCAGCATCAGCGCCCACCAGCACACCCGAGGCCGAACCATCGACGGTGATGTCGTCCATGGTGTTAAGCGTGGCACCCGCATGCACGTGAATACCGGCGATGCCGTGATGCACCGTGATCTTGCCGCGCTGACCATTGGCATCGGCCACCATGCTCGAACCAATGCCGGCGATTTCAATCGCAGTACCGTGACTCAGCTCAATATCGCCGGCGTTGATCAGCTTGCCGCCATTGCGCACGGAAAAGGCCGTCACGTCCTTGGCATCCAGCACCTTCAAATCGGCGCTGTTGGTGAATGTCGACTGCGCGCTCGCCACCGCCTGGCCGCTGAGATCGTACTTGAGATTGTCGACTACCACCGCCGTGGTGCCATCCTTGAGTGCGAGTTTGGCCGCACCGCTCATCTGGCCAGTCGCACCACCCTCGACTTTGACCGCCGTCGCGCCGTCGCCGGACACCGTGATGTCCATACCATCCAGGTTGGCCGTCGAACCCACACCGGTGACCTGCACCGCAGTCGAGTCCTTACCCGATGCAATCAGCTTGGCACCCGCCGCGTTGTTAATGGTGGCGCCGTCCTCAATGCGGAACAGCGTGGAATTAGCAGTGCCTACGACTAAGCCGGCCTCAGGCGCTGAGGTGATATTGACCGAAGAGCCAATACCATGAGCGAAGAAGCCAATTTGCTGCTCCCCATTGACAAAATCGATAGCACCACCGCCCATGCTTACATTGCCGCCATCATGGGCATATGCACCAATAGCACCATCACCGGTCAGAGTAATAAGACCATCGCTGATCAATGCTAGAGCTTTATTGCCTTGGGCCTCTACACCAATATTCCGAAGCCCGTTAGGGTCAATCGAGCCAGAAACATTAATGGTTCCCGTATTAATTACTGTAGAAGCCAGGCCACTGCTCGCATCAGCCTTAAGGCCAACAGCATTCGCACCAAGTAAGTCGATACGACCATTGTTGCGAACATCAGTAGCGCCATAGGCCAACATACCGACGTTCTGCAACTGATAAGCACCTAGGTCGCCCAGGATACGGATCTGGCCTTCATTGACCGCACTCGCCTTAGAACTGGCAGAAATAGCTACGGCATTGCCCATTTTTGAACCCAATGTAATTGAGTTCCGGTTAACCACCGATCCATTCATACCTGATGTCAGGATTGCATATGTAGCGGCTCCAGATGCACTTTTTCCAGCCTCGACATCGGCAACAACTTCCGGACTATCAAGCTCATACTGCGGGCCACGCCCAACATAAATCTCGCCGTCGTTGGTAAAGCTGCCATTGGTGGCAACAACACCGCTTAAGGTACCTTGAGATTTGTTCGGACTGACCCCGACGTTGATAGTCCCTGTATTGGTTGCACTCGCGCCATTTCTAACACCTATGCCATAGACACTCGCTCCACTACTAGCACCGCTGTTACCAGCAATGTTTAAGATACCGTTATTCTCAAACGTAGCATTAACGCCCTCGGCAACAGCACCGTAGGCTGCCCAGGTATTCATAGCCGCAATTTCGTCAGCGTCAGGATCGTGGTCGGCCGCCAGAAAATTCACATTAATCAAACCATTATTGATGCCTGATCCGTCTAGTACTTGGATACCAGTTGACACACGTGCCCCACTCGAACTACCCAAGGATATCCGCCCCTCATTGATCACTGTGCCGCCTTGCTCCGCTAGCAACACTCCGCCTTTCTGATCACCGTATGTACCCACGTTCAATGCGTCAATTCGCGCGTCACGCCCTACTATTGCAGTCGCGTTGGCACCTTGGGCATGTAGTATCGCCACTTTACCCAAAGGCAAGAGAGTTTCGTCGCTAGGGGAAATATCATTGCTATAAGTGATCTTGCGCGATGTTAGCTGCATGCCCTGCGCGAAGGCTGCATCATATTCAGTCTGGCTACGAATCGCCCCTTCGCTGGCTTTTTGCTTCAGCCAATCGCTATAAGCGACCATCTGATCGTAATCATTGACCTCCCATTGAGTGCCATCAAAAGCAGTGAATGCACCTTTATAGTCAGGACGAAAATTTAACTCTAGAGTGCCATCTGCACTCTCACTATTAGGAGGCACTGAGCCCTGATAGTTAACACGCATATTGCCTGCATTCCACTCAACAACGCTTTGCGCGTCGCCGGTACCGTCAGCAAGAAACAGCGACGTGCTTTTCGGCACAATGGTGATGCTATTGGCAGATGAAGTAGACTCCTGTGATGCGTCGCCAATACGCACGTCCAAATGCCCTCCACTCGCATCTACAGTGCCTACACGTAGGTCAATGTATTGACCACCTTTTGCATTAGCCAACGCCGAAACATTCGGATCTCCCAGCTTGGAAACCTTGAATAATGAAGAGTCGTTAACACTTAAGGTTTTATAGCTGTTGGTAGCGGCATCGAAGTAGCGCACATTGGTTCGAGCCAAAGTAATGTGATCAGTGAGCGGATTGTTAGGCGTAGCATACTCAGCACCCGAGATAATGCGCCCCTCACTCAGCATCTGACTGAGCTTAATCGGCTCAGTTCCGGTCACACCTCGCTCGAATTGCGCATCGCCAACAATTGTAACGGAAGAACCGCCACCAACCACTGTCGATCCGACCTGATTGTCATTATCATAGGGGTTGTAGGAGCCAATAGTTACAGTCTCGGCGCTAACAAATGTAGGCGCAAAAGCAACAAGCACGGAAGCCATCAAGAATTCGCGCGCCCCTGTAGCCCATCTCGATACCAATCCCAACCCTTGGATCGAAGAGTCAAGATTAGGCTTGCGAGCTATAACAATTGACTTACTTACTGAGCACTTCTTATTACGCGTTGCGACTTCAGAGACAGCTACCCAGGCCTGAAGCGTGGAATGCCATACAAGAGAAAAAATTTTATTCACAGCGTTAATCCTACCTAGAAAAATTTAACGCCTGCAAATTAAACTAAGAGCCTTGCATTCTCTGTCGGCACACGGCCAAGAGCTTGTCGGAATTTTCTGACGAAGCGAGAAACAAGCCTTCCAACTCATTTAGTCCAGCAAGGGCTGGTATTACTTTCCCGGTCGCCCATGCATAAAAATAACTATTAAATTTACTTCCAAAAAAGTTTCCACCCACTTACTTTCTTGATATCCAAGCAAACTCAACTCAACTCAACTCAACTCATAAGCAGTAAGCACTCACTCTTCAAATAAATAAGCCCCTATCGTTCAGCAAAACTATATGCATATCAAGAAACAGCCCCGCACCAAAAGCCTAACCCCACAATATAACGCCCCTTGCAACGTGCATGAAGTCAATCATCCAAATATGCCAAAAAATTTTCGTAAGTCAGTGGCTCCGAATAATAGAAGCCTTGAACAATACAACCACCGATATTTCGCACCACCTCCAGCTGCACCTCATCTGCAACCCCTTCGACGACAACATCGAGACCCAACTCCCTTCCTAAAAAAGCAACGCTCTTTATAATGGAAGCGCTCCAGGGCCTGAAGTTTATATTTTCAATAAAAATAGCATCTAATTTTATTTCATTAAAAGGAAGCTCCGCCAAGCGACTTAAAGATGAATAGCCCGCACCGAAATCATCCATTGCGATGCCAACTCCCATCAAGCGCAGCCTCACCAAGTTTTCCAAAGTAGTAGCTGGCGCCGTCAAAAATCCTGTTTCCGTTAGCTCAAGTTTTACTTCACGCGCGGGTACCCGATACATCCTCAACATCTCTCTTACCTCCGCCGGAAAGGAAGGAGAAGATATCGTCGATGCAGTTACATTAACGGATATTTCCATACTGTTTTTTACAGAAGAGCAACTATTCTTAAACTGGCAAACCTTCTCAAAAACTGACCAAAATAAGCAATCTGAAATACCTTCACGCTCCACGGCAGTCAAAAACTCTTTTACACCTAGCAACCCTCTTTCAGGGTGCAACCAACGAGCCAAGGCCTCAGCCCCAACGATCTCCCCCGTTTCAACTTTAATTTTAGGCTGAAAGAGTGGAATAAATTCGCCAGCCTTCAACGCTCTTTTAAGCTCTTGTCGATCTGGCAACTCAACCAAATCGAGAAGTGCAGGAAAATGGCTTAACCGTGATTCAGTACCATAACTTCCAATCATCTCTCTAAGCCGCTCGACTTCAACAGGCTTGCTAAGGTCACCAAGAAACTCTAATCCGAGGTGGCGAATCATTGTTATGATTCCTTGCCGCATAGAGACATGTATCGCCGAGCTTAGTACCACCGCTTTAACAAGGCCCGCATTGGCTGCTTTCCTCAAAAAGCGTAGCCCGTCCTCGCCCGGCATTGTGATGTCGCAGATGACTATATCTACACCTCCTGCTTGCTTCACAGCATTGAAGGCCTGCCCTCCCTCCGTTGCAGTTAGAACAGATGACGCCCCACATGACTTAACGGCTGATGCAGTAGCGGCCAACTGCAAAGGGTGATCTTCTAGAATCAAAATTTTTATTGAGTTCATAAACCACCTCCATAAGTGTTTACAAACTTTATCATCCACCGCTTCAGCATTATCGCGGAACCAGCCCAAATGTACGTGGGAATTTTCCCAGGCACTATGGTTCAATTGCTACAGCCTGAGCTACACTAGTAAAATCCCCCCCCCGACCGGCGAGATTTATAAAGCATGAGTACTATCCTGATAGTTGATGACCATCCAGTTATTAGAATCGCCGTGAAGGCCGTACTAGAAAAACAAGGACATAAGGTTATCGCTGAAAGCGACAATGGCGTTGACTGTATACAGCAGTCCCGCGAACTTTCCCCAGAACTTATTATCCTAGATATAGGCATTCCGATGCTCGATGGCCTAGAGGTCATAAGCCGAGTAAAGACGTTTAATAGCAATATCAAGATAATTGTTTTCACATCTCAACAGGCAACTCTTTTTGCGCCCCGCTGTTTAAAGGCCGGAGCATCAGGTTTTGTCACAAAAGGGGGGGCGATGGAGGAGCTTGTACGAGGAGTAAGGACAGTCCTTGACGGCTATTCATTTTTTCCTTCAAGCACGATGAACAGCGCTTATCCAGAACGAACAACCAATTCAGACCAAGCACTTATCAAGTCTTTGTCAGATAGAGAGCTCGTTGTACTTACGCACTTAGCTGCAGGTTTATCAAACAAAGAAATTTCTGAGATCTTACTCTTGAGCAACAAAACCATCAGCACCTATAAAACAAGAATAATGGAAAAGCTTAACTTAAGTAACCTATTAGAAATATGTGATTTTGCCAGAAGAAACAAAATAAGCTAAAAGCTAAAAGCTAAAAGCTAAAAGCGGAGGTTCGTCACGGAAAATTATTTACCCAACACATCCGCTGACATGATCTGCTCAAACTCCGCTAGCATTGACACAAGCTTATTGATTGATGCTTCAAGCTCAGAGCTGATAGCCAAACTAGACAACCTCTCTATTTTTTCACATTTCGCTACTATTTTTCCTGCGCTAACTAGCTTCATCCCCCCTTTAATTCTATGTGCGATAGATGAAATTTCAACAAGGTCCCCCGAAGCCAACGCCTCTTTCATCGCTAAGCTGTCTTCATAATTACTTTTGAACAGCTCTGTTAGCAGCAATCTAGTCAGCGCCGCATCCTCACCAGCAATTTTCCTTACCTCGCCAAGATCATAAGAAAAAACCACTGCTGCATCCCGACTGGCTGAGGAGCTATACCCAGCAATTACACGCTTTAGTTCTCCGAGAGTAATCGGCTTAAACAAGCATTCATTCATACCAATCTTGAGGCACCTCTCGCGCTCTTCAATCTGAGCATTCGCTGTATATCCGATTATCGGTACTTTACCTTCCGTGCGCTGGCGTTCGGACAGTCTGATTTGTTCTGTTAACTTATAACCATCCATAATCGGCATCTGACAATCCGTTATCACCATGTCAAAACTATGGCTACTACATAGCTCTAGCGCCTGAGCCCCATCTCCGGCTTCTACAACCTGGTGCCCTAAAAAACTTAACTGCTGCGAAAGTAAAAGCCTATTGGCGGGGTGGTCATCAACTAAAAGTATCTTTTTCACATCGTCGTTAATAGAAACGTGCTCATCAAGTCTTACGCGATCTACAGACTCTTGGTAATTTCTTTTAGCTTCAACTAGCGGTAGTTTTGCAATGGCAACAACACCACCACCCTCTCTACTTAATATTTTTAAATCCCCCCCCATCATTTCACAAAGCACGTTACATATCTTAAGCCCCAGCCCAGTACCTGCTCTTTTATCGGCCTGCGCCCCTTGAACAAACGGCTCAAAAATTCTTTCTAAATCAATGTCGGAAATCCCAACTCCGGTATCGCGGACTTCAATCAATGCAAGTAACTCACCGCCCTCGATATCAGCCACCCTTAAGTGCAAGCTAACACCGCCTTGATCCGTAAATTTAATAGCATTTCCAACTAGATTTGAAATTACCTGCCTTACTCTAACCGAATCAAATAAGTACTCATCATTTAGCTTTTCATCAGCCTCAAATGCAAGCAACAATCCTTTCTGCTTTGCCAGACCTGAAAAAACATTAACAACAGAGCTAGCAACTTTGACTAAATTCGCAGGCTGGCGGCTAATCTCGATTCGACCCGATTCGATTCTTGACATATCCAGCACATCCCCTATCAAGTCTAAAAGCTCACTTGCAGAAGAAAATGCTATTTTAACCCCATCAATATAGAATTCTCCTAGCTCATAACGAGCAATTACCAACTCCAACATACCTATAACTGCATTCAGTGGTGTACGAATTTCATGACTCATCGTAGCCAAGAAAGTAGTCTTTGCCTTATTCGCACTCATGGCTTGCTCTTTAGCAAATGCCATCTCTTTGATTAGCTCCTGCTTATCAGTAACATCTATCCAGCCACATATCGTCCCTTTTATATTACCCCCAGCAGTAGTGTATGGTCTTGCCCAGTGATATAGTGTATAGAATGTACCTTTATACTTAATTTCCTTATCGCCTTCCGCTCCACTGAGCAGCGAGTCACCTGACAGTTGATATTCCAAAAACTCTCTAAAAAGCTTATTGAGCAGTGATAGCTCGCCAGGGATATCTATATCACCACTCACTCTTGCAGAAATAAGAAAAACAGCAAAAGAAGCGTTATATCCAGCTAACTCCCCTTGCGCATCGCAAAAATAAACAGGATGCGGGATACTGTCTAACATATCCCGTATGAAAGCCAGTTTATCACCCAACTCTTGCTCTGCTTTCTTTCTATGAACTATCTGCCTCTTAAGATATTGAACCCATATAAATGCCAAAGACAAAAGCACAGCAGCAAGTAAAGTAAACTCAATTATAATAGCGCGATAGTCATACCAGGTCTTAACTCTCTCCGCGCTATTTGAGCGCCATCGAGTAGCGACAATATTAAGCTCATCAGGAGGAATAACTGCTAATATTTTATCCAAAATCGACTGCAATTCCACATTTCGCTTTGAAATTCCAAAAGCAAAACTAGCCGGCACATAGTCTAAAACACCAGCAATCTTTAAATCATCCCCGTCTTGCCGCGCCAAGTAGTACTGAACTACACTAATTGCAGCAATAGCGCAGTCAGCCTGACCACTTCGCACCAGCTCTAGAGCCTCATTAAACGTATAAGAATTTTTTATACGATTTTTTTGACTTACGCTATTTAAATAGCTTAACAACACATGCCCTTTAGGCATCGCGATTACGCCCTGGTTCAATCGACACCCTAGCGGGTCTTCACTCCTAGACACCAGTGCGAAAGGCTTTTTTAAAAATTCTCTTGTAAAGAGTATCTCTTTTTTCCGCTCCTCACTTTCTGATAGCACAACTATATCTGCACCATCACCCCTTACCTCTACAAGCAAATCGTTCAATTTATTTGCACTGCCAGCATCTACCCTGATGCCGGTCCTTAACGTAAATAGCTTCATTACATCCGCAGCAACACCGCTAAAATTCTGATCTTTATCAATAAAAGCGACAGGTGCTTGATCACCGCTAACAAGGAATCGAATACTACTAGTTCTAGATACCCACTCCTTCTCTGATTCAGTGAGTTTGATATTTAAGACCTTCAAAAACCCTATACCACCACTCCATCTTTTGATGATTCCTTCACGCACATCAGAATTGACACTAGAGATAACCTCATCGATAGCCTTCAAAAAACCAACATGCTCTTTATTTATAACAAATGCCGCCCCGTAGCCTTCTCCCGAAAGAACTTTATCCACTTTAACATAGTTAAAATAACTGCTATTGATCAGGCTGTTTGTTGAAATTAACTCCCCGACAGCAACATCGACCTCTCCAAACGAGAGCGCAGCTAAAGCTCGCTCATTTGTGCTGTAGATAGCTGGGTCGCTTAAAGAAATACCTTCCAACCCGTTTCTAGCATTATATAAATCCTCAGGAAAACCTATCTTTACACCACGATAATCGACAGCCATATTTCTTGAATCATTTATTCGCCTAAACACAGCAACTTGTGACGACACATATTTCTTACTATAAGAAAAACCATCTTCTTTAGGCGGCAGCCATCCTTGAACACTAATTGCATCTATTTTTTTTTCTGTTAACGCCTGCTTTGCCGTAACAGCATCAGGATAGACTCTTATCACTGGCTCTAATAAAAGTGCCGAGGCAACAATCTGAATCATATCCGAGGCAATACCCTCATACCCTCGCCCGGGTCGAATCATGCTGTAGGGCGGATTATCATTAGCCAAAACGCCTATATATAACTTTCTATCCCCTCCCTGAGTAGACATACGATCATCTATAGGGATGAGCCCAATCGCGCCTGCATCTGAAAGTGCTAGCCTTATAGACTCTGCTTTGGAATATCCCGTAGACGTAAAAAAAACCAAAAATAACACTAATATCGGCTTCACAAATATCGAGCTACTCATCAGATACTCACCTATAGCATTCACCAAATATATAGCTTTATCGATAATCCTTATGCCCTGCCAAGCGCCCCATCAGGAAAAACCGAATAACCTCCAATTACAGAGTCCAGAATATTGTATAGCTCTTTCAAATCACATGGCTTATTTATAAGGGCAATAGTAGCAAGGTGCCTAGAGCGTTTTAATGCCAGATTAGCCGGCAGAGATGTTACTATCATAACGGGTAGATTTTTATTTTTTGTCTTCTCTCGCAACCCACACAAACTACCCCCGTACAACAATGGTTCTACAATCATCAAGCTTGGTGTTCTTTTATCAACCAATTCAATTAGCTCACTATAATCTCTTGCCACAGTTGATTTTCGCTTGCGTTTATGCAGATATTTTTGAATTGTTTTATCCAACATATCATCACACGTCGCTATTATTATGCCATGCATTTTAATCGCCTCATTTTACCCCGCACGAACGAATATACATGCACAAAAGACGAATAGCTGACACCACCCTTAATAAGCGAATTTTCTTACGCAAAAATAGCCTAACTGCCTGACATGAAATTTTTTCGCTAAGGTGATTGCTCATATGGAGATCGCCAACCCACCTGAAGCATCAGACAAATACGCAGAATTTTATTGTAGGTTATAAATCCCAATTATCCAGCCCCGCTGGATGGGGCCTGAAGGATACCTGCTTGTCCGCCCGGCCTATAATCCGACTGCTGCCCAACCTCCCTTGCATGTGCTAGCAATGTCTACGTGACAACCGCTGACGCTACATGGCGAACAGGATCATCCGATGCGATCCTCTTTAGGCGCTACCAGTGAAGCACCTTGTTATAAGTAAACTAACGTTTAATCACGCTCTGTCACTTGATCATCGAATCTACCTTAACAAACCTTGCCTTAGAATGTTGCAGGCCCACTAGGCTACTGGTGGCTAGAGAGGGTTTTGCCTAGCCCAGGGCTTACATCTAGATGCAGTTCACGAACTGCGCTTGGTGTGAATATATTTAAATCAAGGAGGGACGCCAGAAAAATCCTGCTTTTATTATTTCAGCTTCTCTCTAAAGCAAACGCCCCGAACTAGTCGGGGCGCATATGGTTGAATCAATTTATTGCCAATTTTCCAAGAAACTCGAGCGTCCTGATTCTTGTAAAATCATTACGGCTTAACCTGAGTTTCTACTTCAGCTTCTACACGGCGGTTGATTGCACGACCAGAATGAGTAGCGTTCTCGGCGACCGGACGCGACTCACCGTAACCGGCTGCGCTAACACGAGCTGCATCAACACCGTACTGATTGACTAGAACTTCACGTACTGCAATTGCACGACGTTCGGACAAATTCTGGTTGTAGGCCTCACCGCCACGGGAGTCGGTGTGACCTTCAACCACGGTGGTGGTCGAGGGGTACTGGCTCATAAAGTCGGCCAGTGCCTTTATATCGGCATAGCTTTCTGGCTTGACATTGGCCTTGTCGAAATCAAACTTGACGTCCAACTCAACACGAACCACTTCCGTAGCCTCTTGGGTTTGGACAGTCTCGGCCGTAGGTTCTGGCTGGTAAGCAGCTGTAACCGGCGCATTAGGCTTGCTGCTGCCGCCGAAGTTGACACCCACGCCAACACCCGCTTGCCACTCTGTATTCTCGGTATCCAGGCTATGCAGAACATCCACACCGGCTTTGGCAAAGAACATTTCAGAGAAGTAGTACTTTGCACCTGCGCCCACGATAGCGAAAGTTGTCTCGTCATTACCGCGGCCGTAGGTGTTGTCCAGGTTCTGATGACCGAAGCCGGCAGACACATAGGGACGAAAGCTTTTAGCCTCCGGGGTACCAAAGTGATAGACGGCTTCCAGAGTACTCAAATGGCCGTCGATCTTTTCACGACCATGGGTAGAGCCTGGCAAGGTGTCGTTAGAGCGAATACTCTTGTACACGCCATGAGACAGGTTCAGGGAAACGTCGTCGGTCAAGTAATAGCCAACGCTGCCTCCGAATAGGTTGCCGTCAGTAGCGTCACGATTGCTCTCAGTAAAGGCTCGCTTGCCAAAAACATCTACCTCAAATGCGTTCTGGCCCTGAGCCAGAACGCCAAAAGAGGAAACGGCAGCCAACGCGCCAATTACAACACCTAGAGTATTCTTAAGTTCCATCAATCAAGCCCTTGAATAGTGATTTTTAACTTGCGGTTATTTGGCGTATCAATTTATATCGGCGCTTTGTAGCCCCCTTGTAGACAACAACAATGCTTATTGCTCGCTTGCTAGAGAACTGCCCACCACCAAGCTCAGGCCAGCACTAAATATGTCGCCATTTTGCTCCACAGCTTAAGTTATCCCTATAACGCCTACATTCAGAACCTGTGAAACATAGGTTTCGGGAACTTAGCCAATGCCAACTCCTGACAGGTATATTTCCGAGAAGCCGCTTCCACTTTCCTGCTTTATATCTACTAATTTACTTTCAATCCAATTACGCTATCGAATACACACAGCCCAACATTAAATTTACTACGTTGATAGTACAACCTGATCGATTGAAAATATAGCGAAAGCAAAACTAAAGGAAATCTCCTACATCACCTAAGGAATGGCATTTTCAAATACTATAAAAATGCCCCGAGCCCGAGCAGTTGCCTGCACTTGCATCTCAGACTTATGGCGTACTCATATTCGATCACCTATGGCTATTGACCTTAGATTTTTCGACACAACTCAGGAGCGGAATGAAGCCGAAAAATTCTTGCTGGCTAGGCAGATCAAGTGATCTTTCATTTCTGTGTTGTAGCTGCTTACAGGACGCTAGAGCGTGAAGCCGAAAAGAAGATGCATTTTGCTGCTTCGTTACCCCCTAACTAGAAGGCTGCAAATCGGGGGAGCCCCATTGAAGAATCAGTCGCTTATAGAAGTTCAATAGCGGCTATTTCAACGCACAGCCCAAGACATCGGAGGGGGGGATAACGGCGACTACGATCAAACCACACCTATCAGGACAGCTGGCAAGATTGAAGCTGGAGCCTCACGTCCAAGCATTGGCTAAACTCGTAGTGACGAACAGCGCCTGCATCAAACCCAGAGACGTTTACTGCAGAGCAGGTGATGCAGCTCTCCGCAGAATAATTTGACTTCGTACCGCACAAGATCAGCCCTGGTGCCTGTAACTGTGTGCTGGACTTACAGTGCTCAGGTATAAGCGGCAGATGTTCAGCGTGGTGCTGTTGGCTGCCACACTGTCATCAGTAATCGGCGCGACCTGTACCAGCGTCAGCTTCATGTACTTACTGCACCCAGCCATCCGCACACATAACCAACAGGTAGTGATTACCTTCATCGCTTGCTCCACGCTGATCTACAGCCTGATCGGGCAACCAGTGAAAGTTTTGATAGTTGCGGGGGCACTGAATGCCTTGGTGCTGCCTCTAGCGCTGGGCGGCATCCTCTGGGCGGCGAAGAAACCGAACATCGTCGGCAACGAGTATTGGCATCCGCACTGGATGCCAGTTGCCACTGCCGTTGCGTTGCTCTCTCATTCAATGCATTGCTGCAATTCTGGCAATCATAAAGTGCTAATGGCGTTGCTTATACCTAGAAAGCTAGTGGGCGATGTTAGAGTATGTAGGTGCTAGGCTGTCGATATGTCGTCGAGAGGCATGAAAAGCACCATAGCTGCAGTGAACTCACTACCGCAGCTATGGATTTCCTAACTTGACGTGGTGTTAGCTGCGCTCAGGAATCCCTGAACCATCAGCGGATATGATTACCTCTACTCGGCGGTTCAGTTGACGGCTATCCGAGCTAGCGTTACTCGCCACCGGGTACTCTTTACCGTAACCTGCGGTGAGTATTCGCTCCGGAGTCACCCCCAAACTTTGTAGGGCAAAGGACACAGCATCCGCACGGCGCTCGGACAAACGTTGGTTAAAGGAGTCCTCACCAACGGAGTCGGTGAAACCTTCGACGCGAATTCGGCGATTCGGATTGTCGCGTAGGTAGCTGGCCAACTGTTGCAGCTTGTATAAACTTCCGGAACGCAGCTCAGCCTTACCCGTATCGAACAGTACATCACCGAAAGTTACCACGGTGCCGCGCTCAGTCTTCTTGGCATTCATTTCCTGCAAGGCTTTGAGCTGCGCAGTACGCACGTCTAAACGAACTTTTGTACGTTCAGCGTCTAGCCCTTGGATCTCTGCCTCCGCTTTACGCAATATGATCGTTTGCTCAGCCAGATTGATCTTGCTGGAAGCGAGGTAAGCAGCTTGTTCGACAGCCGGAGCCGTCCGATCCTGATTAGAAAGCATATCGGCCTTGGCTAATGCAGCAAATGCGTCTCGCGTCTCCAGGGCTGCAAGGGTATAAGCATCTGGCTTTTCCTTTAGCTTCTCATACTGCGTACGCGCTGCTAGCAGCTCGGCATTCTCAGGGGTTGAGCCGCAACCCGCTATAGCTAAGGCTAGAAGCGAAACTACGGAAAGAGATAAATTCTTGTGCATAATCGGCCTCAAAGTGCGCTACTGTGGAAAGTCTGCGGTACACCAGGTGCATGGAGCATTTCCTGCTCTAACACTTTGATGCCTTCACGAGCACTTTTTAGTGTCTGCTGTGCTTTATTAGCGCGAGCCTTGCGTTCGGCCAAATTGGCATCTGCCTCAGCCTGCTGAGCCAGTACGCGAGCTAAATTGTAGTTTTTCTCACCGAGAGCCCGCTCCATACTAAACAGCTTGTCTTGAGCGCTCTTCATTTCCACCGGTGCGTAGCGGGTGGCTTCCGCCGAGACTGCGCGGTTCACCGCATTCTTCGAAAGCAGCATTTGGTCTTCTGGTAGCGGTACACTTGAGCAAGCACTGAGAGAGCCTAACAGCACAAGCACGCCGCAGTGAGAAACGTAACCACCCAAGGTTCTCTTGGTCATTTGTAACTCCAAAGGTTTCATCAAGTAGTCGCGCGGATTACGCGTGATTCCTGCAGAAGCAAGCTCCAACTTAATATGGAACTTGCGGCCACTTTAGGGACAAGAGCGGAGTAGTATCTAGGTATTTAAGGTCAACGCACCTATATCTTTCCGCGTTAGTCGCTGTCCTACACGCAACAATACGGACAAAGCGTGTGCACCTGTATAAGAAAAGTCTGAAGACAGCATCAGCCCTAAGCTGTGCCACATCCGATTATGAGGCATTGAAGAGGATCAACGTCATTCGCTAGATAGGTAGAGTTCTAATCGGGGCGTCATAAAATTTACTATGTTTACGAAACTGACCTGCCGTCACACCAAACATGCCACGGAAACGGTGCTGAAAATGCGCGGACGTAACGAATCCGCTGGAAATGGCGACTTCGAGCAAGGGTTTATTGGTGTATTGCAGCAACTGGCGTGCACGCGTCAGTCGCAGCTCCATGTAGTAACGAGGTGGCGTCGCCTTTACGTACTGGCAAAAAAGGCGCTCCAACTGGCGCCTAGAAATACTCACATACTGCGCGATCTCATCTATGCCGATTGGGTCCTCAATATTAGTGTGCATTAGTTCTAACGCGGCTTTCAGTGGTTGTGGCAATGTAGGATCGGTGTCGATCGAAACAACAGAAACGTCTAACGTCTCGCGCAAATTGTCGCAACTCAACACTTCTTCGACCGCACTCACCAGCTCTCGCCTCGTACTGCGGCGGACCACTTCTAGCATCATGCCCAAAGAGCTGTTTGCCCCCGCGCAACTGATCCGACGCCGGTCGACTACATACGAACGACTCGTCACCCTTGCCTTGGGAAACAACTCAGTCATCATGACCCGGCCATCTGGATGAAAGGCGTACTCGTAACCGTCCAGCAACCCCGCTTCGGCGATAAAATAGGCGCCATTCCATAGCCCACCAAGCATCGCACCCGCAGCATCAGCCTGACGCAGCTTAGTTCTGAGCAACGGATTGGCATGCAACTGCACACGAAAACCGCCGCAGACTACAATCAGATGCTGCTCACGCTCACGTAGGCTCTCCAGACTACAATCCACCGAAATGGAAAGCCCCAAATCGCTGACAGCAACACCCAGACTACCGCTGACTACCAACACCTCATAAAGCGGTGTGGGGCTCATCAGATTGGCAGTTACGAGGGCGTCAACCGCACCGGTAAACGCCATCATCGAGAAATTATCCAGCAGGACGAAGGCAACACGCTTCGTCACAATACTCGACTCGCTAGATTGCACTCGCTTTAGATGTACCCGATTTTTGTCCTTCAGGACACTCTCAAACGACGGTTTCACCTGGTAACTATTTAATTAATGTAGAGGCCAGCGACGGCGATAAGAGACAGCTCTCACCAAGCGGTTATCAGAACGACAATAGCTGCTTGCCTTAGCACCTACGAGCCGGATAGCTCGAACACACCCTCATGGGTGAAGACTCATTCAAATTCGTGGCAGGCGGCTTCATGCTATCAACCATAAATATTCTTTTCTAGGGTACGCGGAAGGACACGCTTAATTGGTCGACACAAGATCGGAAAGATACATAATGGCAATCCGTATTAAGAGTCAACAATACGACGCTGCAGCACTACATCAAACTGATACTCACAAGTTACCATTCTAGCTATAACGTCGACGATTGTTGCCGTACCGACAACTTCGGCCAGAGCAAATAACGTAAAAGTTGCCAACCGCTGTGAGTTTGCCAAGTAAACATTTTGCCTTCACTCTCAGGCTTATCAAAATCATGACACTCGTAAAGTAAGTGCTCTGATTCTTGCCCTGTAAAGGCAACTGACGAATATCCAACGCAGATCAATAACCCACAAACATCAGCAAAAAAACTGATCAATCGATTATTTAATTACGCTACGCAACACCCCACCATGGCTTAGGCTCGAATTTATAAAGATCTTTTAAATGAGAGCGAATGACTTCTTGTGCACGCTGCATTCCTACGGCGCAGGGGTAGTCATTAAACAGGACAACCGGGGGCGGTACTAAATTATCCGGACTGGAACCTGCGTACAGGGCCTGACTAACGGAATTAACTTCTACAGAACGAAAAACAACCTGATCCAAAACCGACTTTGTTAAAAGTATGGGCGCAAGCTGAAATGCAGCCGAGAATATTTTATTTTTTTCAAGAGAACCGCGATATAAAACTCTCCCTACAGAGTTAAATATCCAAAATTTATCACAGAAAGCAATGCCTAAATCACGTAAAATATGGCGACCAAATGCAATAGGGATAAGCTGTACTGCTTGCGTAGCAACTCCAGGAGAAACTTCCTTCTCACAAAGCGAATTATAAATGAATTCATCGCTAGTATATTCCACCTCCACAACAAGCCTTGCATACAAACCAACAACCTTTTGGTTATCCATAAAACCTAGACTCCTAACGATTAAGTTAAAGCGTGAAACAAAAGCATTAAGTTAATCGGGCGTATATCTGGGAAAATAATATCAGATACGACACAAAAGAAACCTCTCAACCCAAGGCACAAGAAATTTCTGACTCCACTACCAGACAGCGGAGTCCTGTTTCCCTGATCAAACCACTACAACCTGAAGCCGCCATCAGGATTCCCTTTAAAGTCGCCGAACAATTCCTATTTTATAAGCCTACCCATATCGAACGACGATGGATTTTGCCAAATCTTCAATACATATACTTTACTTATCCACGAGAATTTATCCTCCGGAACATAGTTATTCTTTAATAGCACCTTACCCGATTTATCAGCTGCGCAGCCATCAAAGCGACGTGACGCATACCAACTTCAGCCTACTATTCGGCGATTTCAACGCAGTACTTTTATTGCTGAAATTAAATAAATCAGAATAATATATACTCTCACGCCACAAGAAATACGAAGCTCTATTCATCAAAGGTGCTAGTAGCTGCTGGGCAGCGCTGGGGCTAGCTTCAGACATTATGAAGTTGGGGCTGTTGATTTATCGGGAAAGACTGCAAATAGCTAGCCACATCGCCATTCACATTATTGAGGAGCTTCCGATACTTGCCGTTACCTCAGCGCGATACATTTAAACCGTTACAGCGTCTGAGTCGAAGTGCAAGCTCAGTGCGATGTATATAGGCTGGATATCGCCGCTTGGGAACCAAATGATCGCATCTTGATACTCGGGCGGATACACAGGGTTGACTAAGATCTGTTCGGACCTTTCGGTGGGAGGATAGACCCACACTGCTGGTAACTTATGCGCCCCTTCTAGAGTCGGAATTCTTGGTACCTCGTTCGGATCGGCGGCAGGCGTCCAAATTAGTTCGATGCCACGAGCTATATTGGCGGTGAACTGATCCCCTCGGGGGGCGGCCTTAATAATTGGCACGCTCTCCCATTTAGGTTTGCCCCCCGTATAAAAACCATATACATCGACCGCCCCTTCAGGTGAGCGCCTGATGTTCAGTCGCACACGGGTTCGCCCCATATCGATCGCAGCATATTGTTCTTGAGTGTAGTAGGCACTATCTGGGGAGAGGGTATTGTTAGGTAGAAGCACAGCAATGGTCCCATGCGCCGTCCCGCCCATACAACCGGCCGTGACCATTTCATCAGTAAGCCCCAAAGCGATATTGCCGCCCAGGCGTGCAGATAATGTAATACTGGAAGAAGAGCCGCCTGCTAATTTCAACGGTGTACCGGTTGCCGAAATAGAGGTCTCGGTAACTAATACAGCCCATTCCCCATAGCTTTTCAACAACTCCAATGGAACGAAGTTACCAGGGTGATAATAATTGATAACGCCGTCAGGCAAGCTGCAAGACTTGGCAAACACGCAACCGGCCTGCCTCAATTTTTTGTGAGGGGCCTCTTGCCGATTTCCCACCACAAGAGATTGCGAAATCTCATGGTCAAAATTTCGGTTATATAGCTCAACACCTAACGGCAGTCGCCTACCTCTATTATTAGACATATAGACGCTACTCATTTTCGATAGCTCCAGCAGATATGGCACGGGTCCGGGAAAATCTCATCTCGTCTCTGTGCATCACGGCTTTCGCATTGATATAGGAAAGTATTAAACTTGGTGATGGACTGAGTTAGCCATGCATATTTGAATAAGGTGACCCGATCTAAATGGATCAGGTCACCCGCTCATTAAGGCATTTCAGCCGCCGCTAAGCCTTCCACAGCTACCATTTTCCACATTCCAAACGGCCCACTCTGTAGTCGCCAGCAGGTGTCAGTGCACTAATCACAGGTTCGATGGTGCGAAGTTCACCTGCTTCGCCTTAGTGCCCCGCAGGTAAAATCTTGGTTTTTTTTCAAAAATCAGGGAATCATTTTCAGTGTTTCCCTGACACTTCAACCAAGTAGCCTATCCTCTCCACTTGTTCAGTCTTCTTTAGCTATTACTCTAAACATGAAAGCCCCCAGCAAAGCCCCTACTAACGGAGCAAACCAGAACAACCAAAGTTGCTCTATAGCCCAATCACCAACATACAGTGCAACCGCAGTACTACGCGCGGGGTTCACGGAGGTGTTAGTCACCGGAATACTAATCAAGTGAATAAGCGTCAAGGTTAAGCCAATAGCAATTGGGGCAAAATCCTTTGCGGCTTGTTTGGTAGTTGCCCCAAGAATGATGAAGAGGAAGAATGCGGTGAGCACCAACTCACAAACTAGAGCAGCCCACACCGAGTAACCGCCCGGCGAGTGAGCCCCATAACCGTTAGCCGCAAAACCGCTGGAAACATCGAAATCGGGCTTACCACTGGCAATCGCCATGAGGACGCTTGCAGCGATTATCCCTCCGAGTAATTGAGCAATCATATAAGGCGCTAACTTACGCACCGGAAAACGTCCGCCAACCCAAAGACCAATAGAAACTGCCGGATTAAAGTGCCCCCCTGAAATAGGACCTACGGCATAAGCCATCGTCAACACGCTCAACCCAAAAGCCAGAGAAACCCCGACAAAACCGATCCCGAAATCTGGATAACCCGCAGCCAAAACTGCACTACCACACCCCCCTAGAACCAGCCAAAATGTGCCAAAGCATTCGGCAATATACTGTTTCATCGTAAGCACCTTGTTATACATTTTAGAAGTGAATTAAAGAACCCACACAAGACAACCCTCACATCAAACTTATGAGGCTCGATTAATTCACAAATCACATGAAGAAGCTCTGCATAAAAACCAGATATAAAGGCCTAAAGCCGTCTCAATGCATTCTCTATTCTTAAGTTACCTAATAACTCAATCAGGCAAAAAATATTTGCGATATAATAGTGTGCAAAAAAAAATAATTCACTCAGCAAACCACCCTTCGGCACGTGGGAGTTTTCCGAAAGATATTTTTTGCGAAATTAGCTGATTAACGTACTCGAACAGATAAACCCAAGATGCATAACACAACATTTTCCCCATAAAAAAACCGCCTCAGTCACCTGAGGCGGCTTGTCTTCCTTGACCGGGAGCTCCTGCTCCCAGCCATCCGTGCTGCTTTAGTTACTCCTTACCGCCTGAAGCCACAAGGCTGCGTAGTCTTGGGCATCACCCTTCACGATGTTCTTGTAGCAGCCGTACTGAAGGCAAGCGTCGATGTACGGACCAGTGTCTTCTTTACAGCCCGGGCCCACCCTACCAGTGGAGCGGTAAACAATGGTGCGCAGCCCTAATGATCCACGGGCCGCTGAGGTAAGCTTGAAAGAGGAGACAGGATTTCATTCCACACCCTGTCACGCAAATGTGGAAGCTGACTCTTCTCAAGTTCGGTTAGGCCGTAATCGTCCGGATTCTCTAAGACATCGTAGAACTTGACGATTCGGCAGTTGAAACTTCCGCCGCCAAGATCCTGGTTAACAATATAAATCGGCAATGCTTCGAGACCACATAATACCCTACCGTTCGTGACCGATTCTGTTGCTGTAACCTTCGCAATTTTGAATTTTATAATGTAGGAAAGCTTCGAGTTTCGACTTTCCGGATGATAACTAACAAAATCGCCGAAACTGTAGACGACTAACGCGTCCTGCTTGCCTGGGCGCGCAATAAGCTCCGAGGGCTGACTAACATGCGCATGGTTACCTAAAATGGTATCGACACCGCATGCAATAATTTTCTGGGCTGCCTCGCGAATATTGGTATGTGGATACATCTCAAACTCCCACCCCCAGTGGCAGTAAGCGATGATCCAGTCTGCGCCTTTGGCTTTGGCTGCCGCGACCTGCCTCTCGATCATCGAGTAATCGGGGGCGGGATTGACGTCGTTAAATCGTACTTCGTTGGCAAGATACGACTTACCTGGGGGCGCTGCATAGCCGTTAAGATCCATTGTGAACGCCAACAAAGCAATGCACAGGCCATTCGCCTGAATGAAACGTATTGCTAAATCTTGGCTGGACTGACTTGGCGCAGTCCCAGAGTAAACCGCCCCTGAATCGTTTAGTACACTAAGTGTGGCGAGAATACCTTCCTCACCCCAGTCCATCGCATGATTCGTTGCGGTACTAAAAAAATTTATCTTAGCTTCTGAGCGAAATTTTTGGAACATCGCCTCAGATGTATTCATTTTAGCAGGGGCTCCCAGCGCTTGAGTACGCCCCAAAGGGCTGCTCTTATCAACGGTCGTCTCTAAATTAGCGCTAACGATATCAGCGCTGCTATAGAAGTCGACAATATCGTCGAACAAGTGCTCTGTATTTTTCGGTGTCAAAACATCGACCGCAAGTAGGTCTCCCGCACATGATATAGAGACACTAGTGAAGTTATGCGGAACCTCACTGAGCTTACTAAGGTCCTGAGATGCGAATAAAGCTTCCAACCCCGAGCCTTTTTCAGCTACTTCAAGCTGATTGAACCAATAGCGGTAAAGCCATTTTAATTTTTCAAATGGATTATTCGCAATATCATAGACGCCTGTTTCTGGTTGCGGATAATGGAACTCATCATAAAAAATATAGCTAACCAGCAAAACTACTAGCCTAGCCAGGGTACGCTTATCGATATCGTTAGCTGCGAAAGGAAGCTTTATCGCGGACTCAGATTCGCCGAAAATTTTATCGAGCGCTAACTCTCCACTAAATTTACCCGGTTCGTTCAACACAGGTTGAATCTTTGCCAAGATGTTTAGCAACCCAACTTTCGTAACCCAACCGAAAACCTCTCGTGCGTGCTCTTTCTCATCAGAGCTAAGCGTCTCACACAGCTCCAACTCACCAATCGCTACACGCTCAAGTGTAGCAACCACTTCATACCCATGTTTATCAAGGTAAATTTTTAGAATTAACATTAATTCTTTTAGCTGCATTAAATATTCTTTCATGTTTATAACTCTTTCGCCTTTAATAAAAATTTCATAAACCCATGTGTAAATTCCAAAATACGGAACCCAGGCTTTCAAGCCTGTTTATAGAATTTTCTAAGGAAATTAGTCAAGAATCTAAAAGGCACTATCCAACCTGGCACGCCAACCGACAATGCAGTTCTAAACAGCCTAGATAGAGCATTTTTTTCGTAGCACCCACTGAATGACCACCATGTCAAGCAATACACCAACTACTTACACCAAGCCTTACTAAATAACACTGCAGAATTGGCCATTAATTAGTAATTAAAAGTAGCAATTTCCCCAATACCGTCAACCACACAATTAACTATACCCATCCACTTTAGTTTTTAGACGTGAAGCACTATCGCAATACAGCACAGCCTGCAGGCCAAGGTGCCGAATCTCACCGCCCATATTTTTCGTATAGAACCAGTCGCACCTTATAAAATGAAAGGCATAAAACATAAAAGCCCAGGCTACACCTGGGCTTTTATGTTTTATGCCTGTTTCGGTACAGAAATCAAGTTACGCTGTACAGCGCAGCAACCTTAATAACGCAGGCTTCCCGGCGCTCTTTAAGACTTTGTAAGCAGCGGGTTCAAACTTGAAAGTGGAGACAAAATCGCTCCCCAAACATTATCACGTAAATGGTTAAGTTGGCTTTTCTCTATATCAGTAAGTCCATAGCCATCCCGGTTACCTAAGACATCACTAAACGGCACAATACGGCAGTTGTAACCCCCCCCCCCTAAATGCTGGTTCACTATGTAAACAGGCATTGCTTTTAGGCCACTCACCCCGATTTCTGCAGAAGAACCGCTGCCGCTTTTATAGACTTCAAATTTTACTATGTAAGAGAGCTTTGAATTGCGACTGCTGGGGTGAAAGCTAACGAAGTCACCGAAGCTATAAATAACCAATTTACCATTAATGATCTCCGAAGGCTGACTTACGTGTGCATGGTTACCAAGGATAGTGTCAACTCCTAGGTCAATAATCTCCCTTGCTGCGTCGCGAATACTGCTATGAGGGTACATTTCAAATTCCCAGCCCCAGTGGCAATAAGCGATGATCCAGTCTGCGCCTAGCTCTTTCGCAGTATTCACCTGACTCTGAATCAGGCTGTAATCGCGCGCTGTTGCGGGAACGTCATTGAACCGTACCTCATTAGCAAGGTACGGTTTAGTTGGAGGTGTCGCATAGTCATTAAGGTCCATAGTGAATGATAATAACGCGATCTTGATGCCATTTATTTCGCGAATCACCACCTTACTCTGACCTGTTTGGTCTTTAGCCGTGCCTGCGTAGTCCACGTTATATTTGTTGATAACATCAATTGTGGCTTCAACACCAATTTCACCCCAGTCCATTGAGTGGTTTGTTGCTGTGCTAAAGAAATTTATCCCTGCCTCCGAGCAGAATTTCTTGAACATATCCTCAGTCGTGTTCATTTGTGCAGGCTTGCCTTGGTTTATTTTACGCCCTGGCTGCCCACCTGCGTAAACAGTTGACTCTAGGTTGGCACTCACTATATCAACACCGCTGCTATAAAAATCAGCGATATCATTAAACAGGCGGTCTGTGTTACCCGTTAGCAGCGCGTCAACTGCAAGTAAATCGCCTGCGCACGTAATAGTGGCAACGGAAGACCCAAGTGGCGCAACTCTAGCAAGGCCACTCAAATTTTGCTCTTTAAAATACTTCTCCATCCCCGACCCTCTCTCAGCAACTTCCAGTTGATTAAGTTGGAGACGGTAAGCCCACTTCATTTTTTCAAATGGGTCATTCGATATATCGTATTTTCCTGTTGCTGGCTGCGGGTAATGAAAATCCTCATAGAAAAAATAGCTCATCAGCATAAGCACCTCCTGCGGCGTAAGCTGCTCATTCGCGAGCGGTAGCTTTGCCTTACCGCTTGGTTTTCCTGAAGTATTGCCAAGCACTACTTTTCTGAGTGTCGATTGCAAGGACTCCGGCAACCCTGTTTCTAATACCGCTTCACAAATTTTCCGAAACCGCTCGGCCTCCTCATCAGTCACCGTCTCGACCAGCTCCAGCTCACCACTTACTACGCTCTCAAGGGTGGCGATAACTTCATCTGGATGTTCCTTAAGACGAGCCCTGAGTATCTCAATAATCTCTTGTATTTCTGGGATTATATGCTCTGGTATATCAAAGTTTTTCATTTTATTTCTCTTCTATTAGTCATGGTGATGCTGCAATAAACGATATAGCCAAAAATCTTTGGCATATGCCACAAGGCCGCAAATGAAACTGTTTGAGGCGAGAACTCTCACCCCAGATAGAAATTTCACGCAGTTCCCTATATTCGAGCTTAGGTGCTTTCAGGCTCTACAGCCTTCCATTTAGCTATAGGTATAACTATTGCCGAATCGTTACGAATGACCGCATAGCTCCCATGCCTAGGTGGCAGAATGATTAAGGATTTTTCATGGATTGAAGCTATAGCGTCGTTTTTAGTGGCACACGTTCGAAGAGGTGCCTGAATGAGAACCGCAGGGTCGGTACTAACTTCGACATGCTGGACTCAAATTTAGCCATCCGTGGTCACGCGAATCTCCACGCTTCAGTGCCCATGGCATTACCTTTCGCAGAGAGATCTATCACCTGCTCGTCTTTTGGCTATAGGTATAAGTTTTTTTCAGAAGGCAGAACTTCAGCTACCTCCTAGGATGCCAGCGCAACTGCCCTCAGGCAGTTACCCAACAATGCGCCGTACGGCGACCGCCACGGCCTTCATTGCACAGCAGCTTAGGTGGATAGCCTTATGAATAGAACAAAAAAAGGTGCAGGGGCTATATACCCCCATGCTCTGGCAATGGCTGTAGCCCTTGGGCCGTTAACGGCACAGGCTGCCAGCTTCAAAATCGGAGAGGTTGAGGGGCGTTTCGACTCTTCGCTATCCATTGGCGCTAGCTGGGCCATGGACGATGCCGACCGCAAGTTCATTGGCAAGGCCAACGGCGGTACGGCCTCGACCCGCACCAGTGATGACGGCCGGCTCAACTTCAAGAAGGGCGAAACGTTCTCGAAAATATTCAAGGGCATCCATGATCTGGAGCTGAGCTACGGTGACACTGGCGTGTTTATGCGTGGCAAGTACTGGTATGACTTCGAACTGAAGGATGAACACCGGCTGCTCTACAACATCGATGACAGCCGTCGTGACAGCGCAGCGCAATCGTCGGGCTTCGAACTGCTAGATGCCTTCGTCTACCACAACTACCTTTTGGGCGACCTGCCAGGCAGCGCTCGAGCTGGCAAACAGGTGGTGAGCTGGGGTGAAAGCACGTTTATAGGGAACAGCATCAATGCCATCAATCCGGCCGACGTTGCCGCGTTCCGCCGCCCTGGCTCGGAACTTAAGGAAGGCCTGATCCCGGTCAACATGCTCTATGTCGCACAAGGGCTGAGCGACTACTTGTCCATCGAAGCCTTCTACCAGTTGAAGTGGGAGAAAACCGTCCTCGACAATTGTGGCACATTCTTTGGCAGCGACACAGCGGCCAAGGGCTGCAACATCGGAATGACGACTTTCGGCAGCGACTTCGACCGCGATGACCTGACGGCCTACGGCTACGTGCCGCGCCTAGACGACCAGAAAGCACGCGACAGTGGCCAATTCGGCGTGGCCATGCGCTGGCTGGCACCGGAGCTAAACGACACTGAATTCGGCTTTTATGCCATGAACTACCACAGCCGCACACCGGAGAGTATGTGGCTAGTCGGTGCTCCTAGCCTGGCCAGCCTGACGGGTGAGCCCGGCCCGTCTACGTCTCGCTACTACCTGAATTACCCTGAAGACATTCGCTTGTACGGCATCAGCTTCGCTACCACCACCCCAGATGGCACGGCGCTGTCTGGGGAGATCAGCCATCGCCCGAATATGCCGCTGTCACTCAACGGTACCGAAGTATCCACAGCAGCTGGCGTCGGCAGCCTGGTCCAGATGCTCGGTATCGAAGGCCTGTCAATCTTCGACAAAGGCTGGGCCGATGCCAGTCAAGGCAGTCTAGTTCAGGGTTACAAGCGCATGCCTTACACCCAAGCCCAACTCAGCGCCATACGAACCTTCGACCAAATGCTAGGCGCCGATCGCCTGACTCTAATTGGTGAGGTGGGCTACAGCCATATCGGCAACCTAGGCCCCAACGACGGCTCCGATCTGCGCTTCGGCCGCAGTAGCGTATTTGGCTATGGCCGGCTCAGCGATGCTGCAGCAGCCTTGGGCATAACCGGTAACCAGCTCTGCCAGAAGTTACTCAACACCAGTAACCCTGACGAGTGCAGTAACAAAGGCTTCTTCACCCAAAATTCCTGGGGCTATCGCCTACGCACCGTACTCGACCTCAACAATGCCATCGCCGGCATCAACCTCAAGCCCAACCTAGCCTTCGCCCACGACGTCGAGGGCTATGGACCCACTTTCACCGAGGGCAACAAGTCGATCAGCGTCGGCCTCGACGTCGACTACCTGTCCAAATACACCGCCAGCTTGAGTTACACCGACTACTTCGGCGGCGATTTCAACACCAATACCGACCGCGACTTCCTCGCGTTCAGTCTCGGCATGAGTTTCTGAGGGTTATGCACATGACGTTTTCCCTGATTAGTACCGAACGGCTGCGTTCCGCCTGCTTATCTCTCGGCATATTCGCTGCCGGCCAAGCGCTGGCGGCCGTGCCGGCCGAGCAGGTCGGCCGTCTGGACCAAGACCTTACGCCAATAGGTGCCGAGCGGGCTGGCAGCACCGACGGCAGCATCCCTGCCTGGGCCGGCGGCATCGGGCCGGACGCAGGTCAGCGCGATGCCAGCGGTTTTCTTAGCGATCCATTCAGCACCGACCAGCCACTTTTTACCATTACCGCAGAGAACGTCACGCAGTATCAGGACAATCTGACGCCTGGCCAGCTCGCCCTGTTCAAACGATACCCGCAGACCTATCGAATTCCAGTTTACCCAAGCAGGCGCTCAGTCAGTCTGCCCAAAGAGTACCTAGACAACAGTCGCCTAAACGCTGCAAATACTCAGTTAGCCGAGAACGGTAACGGCTTACTCAACTATCAAAGCGGTGGCCTGCCGTTCGCCGTTCCACAGAACGGCCTTGAAGTGATCTGGAACCATATCGGTCGCTATCGTGGCCTGACATTCCAGCGCACGGTTGTTCAGGCTTCGCCCCAAACCAACGGTGCATTCACCCCGAGCCTGATCAAGCAACAGCTGGCCTACCCGGTCGGCTTGACTGACTATGCCTCACAGGAAATGTCCAATGTTCTCTACTTCTATCGAGAGGAGTTCCTCTCCCCGGCCCGCCTAGCTGGGGGCGTGCTGTTGGTTCACGAAACCATTAACCAGGTGAAAGAGCCGCGAATGGCATGGCAATACAACGCCGGACAACGCCGCGTACGCCGGGCACCGCAGATAGCGTATGACAGCCCGGGAGCAGAAGGCATGCGTACCGTGGACGACTTCGATATGTTCAACGGCTCACCGGATCGATTCAATTGGGAACTGGTAGGCAAGAAGGAAATATATATCCCATATAACAGCTACAAGATGGGGTCGCCCAATGTGAAGTACAGCGAGATCATCCAGCCAGGTCACCTCAACCCGGAACATGCCCGGTACGAGCTACACAGGGTCTGGCATGTAAAAGGTACTCTAAAGGAGGGCCAGCGCCACATCTACTCACGTCGCGACCTATTCATCGACGAAGACAGCTGGCAGGCTGCTGAAGCTGATGCCTATGATGGCCGCGGTCAGCTATGGCGTGTTTCCGAAGGGCATGGAGTGTTCTTTTATGACCAGCAGGTGCCGCAGTTCAGCGCCGAAACCCATTATGACGTACTGTCTGGGCGCTATGCCGTCAGTGCGCTATACAACGAACAACAAAACGCCTACCAATTTGGCATGCCGTACAGCCGAAAGCAGTTCACCCCAAATGCCCTCAGGGCCTCAGGCATTCGCTGAAAACACAACGACCACTCTGAGCTTTTCGGCGGCCTTTCGGCCGCCGCTTTTGCTTCAAGTGCTTGCCAACATCCTCTCTACCCCAAGACAGGTTAGGAGTCCCAATGAAGCTGCACCAACTCCGCGCTATCGTCTCAATTTGTGAAAGCGGCAGTATCCAGGAGGCCTCTCGCCTTCTTCATATCTCTCAACCCGCACTATCCAAGGGGATCAAAGACCTTGAGGCGGAGCTGGGCGTTCCCCTGCTGCTTCGCTCTAATCGTGGTATTACAGCCACAGAATATGGCGACCGCTTGGTTAAGCGTGCGCGACTAGTGCTCGAAGAAATACGACGCGCACGCGAGGAGATCGAGACACTCAAAGGTTTGATGGACGGCAAAGTCGCCATTGGTGTGTCACCTGTTACGCCCAGCCAGCAGTTTGTGGCTTGCCTCAACCGTTACCGCAAGCGCTTTCCCAAGGTTCAGGTACAGATCCATGAAATGCGTCCTTCCAAGCTTATGGAAGGATTGCGAGAAGGACAGTTGGATCTGGTGTTGACGTCAATGCCTCAAACCCAAAGCTCAGATGGTTTTCACTGGACCGAGCTATACGAACAAGCCACCGCACTTGCTGTTCGCAAAGATCACCCAATGCGCCACGCACGCTCATTAAGCGAATTGCAAGGCCAGGAGTGGCTGCTGCAAGAGTCACTGGAACAATCGAAAGTCGCACAAATGCTCAATGAAAACGGAACCGCGAGGCCAGAAAACATAGTCGAATGCGCCTCGGTCGTTTTGTACGCGGAGTTGGCGGCAAGCAGCGACGCTATTAGCTACTGGTCAGTACGCGTTCTTGAGCTAACCCAGAAACTGCTCAACAACTTGGAAATACTGCAGATTCATGAGCCCGTCCCTTCAATGGACATCTCCCTGGTTTGCCGAGACCAGGAGCTGATGACGCGTGAAGCCAAGGCACTAGCAGATGAGCTGATATACGCCTACACAAGCCCACATGCGCCCAAGACCAGTGATCTGCTCAACAGTTGACCCTGCCTTAGTGTCAACGGATGTCTCATAGCCGCCTGAATCGCTATGAGACGCTTGGCACATGCTTAACCAAACCTGATACACATACGCAGAGGTGATTATTCACCACTCGGAGCCTGCGGCATGCTGCGACACACCTATCGTGCTCACGTCCGAGGTTGTCGCATGTATCCGACTCAGCCCGCGCTGATTCCACAGATCGTCGCTTGGCAGCGCGAGTTTGCGCAGATTCGCCAACGAATTCACCAAAACCCCGAACTGGGCTTCGAGGAGCAGCGAACCAGCCAGTTGGTGAGTACGTACCTGCATCAATGGGGCTATAAAGTACACACTGGTATAGGTGGGACAGGTGTTGTAGGTGTATTGAAATGCGGCAGCAGCAACAAGTGCATCGGTATTCGGGCAGACATGGATGCCCTACCGATTCAGGAAGAAAGTGGCGTGCCTTATTGCAGCCAGCATGACGGCATAATGCACGCCTGTGGTCACGATGGTCATACTGCCATTCTGTTATGCGCAGCTCGCTACCTGGCAGAAACGCGCCAGTTCGACGGTAACCTCGTGCTGATTTTCCAGCCCGCCGAAGAAACTCTCGGTGGAGCAAAGCGGATGATCAAAGAAGGATTGTTTCAACAATTCCCCTGCGATGCTGTATATGCCCTGCACAATATGCCGGGCTTACCAGTGGGCGTTTTCCTAACTCAGGCAGGCGCCATGAGCGCCTCATCCGATGTAGTAACCATCCGCCTGATTGGCTTAGGCGGCCATGGTGCGATGCCGCACAAGGCCAAGGATCCAGTAGTAGCCGCTGCTGAACTGGTGCTAGCACTGCAGTCGATTATTGCGCGTAATGTACCCGCTGGTGAAGTAGGTGTGATCACTGTCGGTTCTCTTCAGGCTGGTGAAGCGCATAACGTCATCCCTGATGCAGCAACACTGAAACTCAGCGTGCGTTCGACCAATCCGGATATTCGCAAGCTGCTAAAAAAACGCATCAGCGAAATCAGCCAGGGGGTGGCGCAAGCCCACGATTTAACTCTGGAACTGGATTACGAAGAGCGTATCGGCGTATTGGTCAATACTGAAAGAGAAACCGCCCTTCTAAAGGATGTGGCACGCACACTTGTAGGTGAGCAGTCCGTTCTAACCACTATTCCTAGCGGCTATTTGGGTAGTGAAGACTTCGCCTCCATGCTCGAAGTGAACCCAGGTTGCTACATCATCCTGGGCAATGGCAGTAGCGGTCCAAGCGGCTGCATGGTGCACAACCCCGGATATGACTTTAACGATCAGGTAATTCCCTTCGGCGCCAGTCTCTGGGTACGCCTGGTCGAAACCTACCTGAGCGAGGCATAAGACAATGCAGTCCACTCCAGAGAGACGTCGCGGCCTGATCGTTCTGATGCTTATGACAGTAATGGTCATCAGTGTATTAGACAAAACCATCTTCGCCTTTGCCGGCCCACAACTCATTGAGGAGCTGCAGTTATCACCGGAGCAGTTCGGTTTTATCGGTAGCGCATTCTTCTTTCTTTACTCAGTTTCTGGCGTGTTGGTTGGATTTCTAGCCAACCGTATTCCAAGCCACTGGATTCTCTCAGGCATGTCTGTGGTTTGGATGGTGGCTCAGATACTTACGGCCCTCAGCACCAGCTTCTATGCAATGGTTGCCAGTCGCATGCTGCTCGGGGCTGGCTGCGGCCCAGGCACAGCGGTAACCCAACACGCTTGTTTCAAATGGTATGGACCACGCGAACGCGTGCAGCCAGCTGCTTGGATACAAGTTGCAATCATGGTCGGGGCTATCGTGGGGGCACTTTCACTGCCCTTACTGATCCAGCATGTCGGCTGGCGCAATGGCTACTTTATCCTTGCAGGAATTGGCTTGGTCTGGCTAGTCGTCTGGCTGATAGTAGGCCGCGAGGGGCAGTATGATGATTCGGCTGCTGAAGGCTGTGGCGGTACTGCGCCTTATCGGCACCTGCTGCTCAACCGTACGTTTGTGTTCATCACACTAGCCGGGTTCTGCACTTACCTGCCCACGGCGTTGATCTATAGCTGGGTACCGACCTATTTGCAGAAAGGTCTACAGATGACCCCGATGCAGTCAGGCTATGTAGTGATGGCAGCGACGGTCGGAGTGATCATTCTTAATCTGGCAGTTTCCGGCCTGTCACAGCGCGCACTCAGGCGTGGCGCTAGCGTACGCATGGCGATGGTCATGCCACCAGCACTGGCATGCTTAATTGGCGGAGTTGCCCTGAGCCTTATGGGCTTCATCGAGCAGGATCTGTACGGCACCATGGCTCTTTATCTGGTGGGGGGAATCGTAGTGAACCTAGTACCAGCTTTCGCCAACACAATCGTCGCCTATATTGCCCCGCCCAAACAGCGCGGCAGCATGTTGGCCATCCACATTGGGCTGCTGACCAGCGCCGGCATGCTCGCCCCTCACGTTGTCGGGCAAGCAATTGGCTGGGAGGGCGGCGATCTGGTCAAAGGCTTCGAACTCAGCATCGGTTTGTTTGGTATCGCATTACTGGTGGGTGGCTTGCTCGCTCTGCGGCTGGTTGATCCGGAACACAGTCGCCAAAGGTTAACAGCGATGGCTTCTGTTGACTCACCACTTAGTCGTGAGCCAGCGATAAGCCAGATATAACCAAGGAAACCAATCAATTCCGAATGGAGTCACCTCCCCTTGCAACCTCATAACTGCCTAGGACTGCAAGCACGTTGGTGTAGTGCAAACATTGAATGCTTGCAAATCGGCGTTACTCAAAACTGAATTGGCCGTGTTCATAAACACCACCCTAAGCTGATAGCCCACAAGGCTACGTAAGGGGCTTAGGCCCTCACCTACATGAATCTCGCCGTCGCCCGGTGCTGGCCACAAGCCGCTACCGAAGGCTCGGCCATGCCCACAGAACTCCAGGCACTTTCGTATAAGGGGCTCCAAATGGATCATTCCAGCTTCTCGCAAACCTACGCCGAAGCCCGGCAGAAATTCCTTGATGCCGGCACTGCTGCGGGATTGGTCATCGAATCCCATGTACACCCACTTAAAGGGCAAAAGGGTGAGGAGCTTGCTCTTGATGTAGCACGACTCGGAGCACCTGATGCAACCAACCTGCTGGTACTGAGCAGCGGCTGCCACGGCGCAGAAGGATTCTGCGGCTCGGGACTACAGATCGATCGATTACGTGATGCGGCCTGGATTGAGCACTGTCGGCGAGAAGGGCTGGCCGTTCTGTTTCTGCACGCCCTTAACCCCTATGGTTTCTCCTGGCTGCGCAGAGTCAACGAGGACAATGTTGACCTCAACCGTAACTTCCTCGATTTCACGCAGCCTCTACCAGATAACCCGGACTACCGAGCAGTCGAAAATTTGCTACTGCCCAAACATCAGCCGCCGACTCTGGCAAGCACGCTCGGTCTGGTTGGCTATGCGTTGCGCAACGGTCGCATGGCCCTACAAGGGGCTATCTCGCGCGGTCAACACAGCGACCCAAGCGGCTTGTTTTTTGCGGGCACAGCACCAGTCTGGAGCAACCTCACTCTACGTCACGTTCTGCTCCAGCATGCTCAGCTTTGCCGACGCATCGGCTGGATTGATGTGCACTCAGGACTCGGTCCAACCGGTGTCGGCGAGTGCATATATAAAGGGCGGCAACAACCGGCAGATATTGCTCGCGCTCGAGAGTGGTGGGGGGAACACATTACCAACAGTGCCGAAGGCAACTCAGTATCGGCGAAGCTCAATGGCACGATCGACCTGATGGTAATGGAAAGCTGCCCACAAGCTCAGTACAACGGGTTGACCCTAGAATATGGCACCTTACCAGGACTGAAGGTGCTTAATGCATTGCGCGCGGATCATTGGCTGTACCGCAATCCGCAAGTTTCAGGAAGGCAACGTCAGAGAATCAAACGTCAGCTGCGTGATGCGTTTTATGTTGATACCGACAGCTGGAAACATCAGGTACTTCAGCAAGGTCGACAGGTACTAAATCTTACGGCACTGAATCTTTCCACGGAATATGCCCCCTATGACGTCATGCCATCGAAAAACTGCTTTGATGTTTAAGAAAACAGGAACTTAGCATTAATAATTAATGGAGCTAGCCGAGCTCAGAGCTACTGCATAAGCCTCAAAGGCTGGCCTAGCAACAGTCGAAAAGGCTAAGCAAAAGCCACACTTGCGCCTGAGACAAAATAGCCAAGAAGAAAGCCGCCAATTGCAGCAAGAACTACTCGGAGTGTGCCGACGCCTTCATGCTTATCCGAACAGTGCTGTTTTATCCAATAAATTGGCTGCTGGAGTTCACTCATAAGATCGCAAAACGCGGTTCGCGCAACCACTGGCCACAGATCATCGCCCAGCGCCTGCAGTCCAATGGCCCAATAACTTTGTTGGTAGTGCTGGAGTGCCAACGGGGACTCTGTGTATGAAGCTCCTCCGTCTTGATATACCTATCTTGAGCGGAGATCATTCGCGTAGGAACTTGATTCGTGAATCAAGCACCACAGTGCATACAGAAACATCAACCAAAGCGAAAAAACATGACCACGCTGACCATTTCCGCAGCCTGCTTAATCGACGACGCCGACCGCTTACTGCTGGTACGCAAACGTAACACGCAGTCCTTTATGCTTCCTGGCGGCAAAGCCGAGCCCGGTGAACCCCCCATCACAGCACTACTCCGGGAACTGCAAGAAGAACTCAACCTTATTCTGCCCCCCGCCGCGCTACAACTACTTGGTCGGTTCCACGCCGCTGCCGCCAACGAGCCCAACACTTGGATCGACGCCAGCGTTTTCCAAGCTTATCTACCCCATAGCGTCAGCGCCGCCGCCGAGCTGGAGGAACTACGCTGGCTCGCACCCGGCGATGAACTGCCGGCCACACTAGCTCCGCTGCTACGCGAGCATGTGTTATCACGGCTGTGGCCTGCGGCTTAGATGCACTGCACCATACCTAGAGTTAGCCACAGGGCAGCCATCAGCTTGAGCATGGAATATCCTAAAACACAGGAAGTATTCTGATACTAGGTGCTAGGGCTGCCTGCCCGCCGCATGGCCAGGCTCTGCGAACGGCTCTTGAGAATAATTCATTAAGTAGGCATCGAAAGCGGGACCTTCTCCGACCAACTTTTAAATGGCCGCACGCTTAAGTGTAGTAGCTACAAGAATTGTAAATTTTTAGTTGCAACCCTACTCAACTCAAGCCGTACCGTTAACCCGACGGCGACGCTGCAACCAGACCACTAGGGCGAACAGCAGGAAGCCAGGAATCCACATCAGCTCCTTGGTCCAACGATCCGTCGGGGCGTGGACCTTGAGGATTTCCTGATCGAACTCCAGACCGGCTTCGGCCGCTGGGCTGCCGAAGGTGACGCTGTCGACCAGCACCTTGCCGCCCTCTTCATAGGTCAGCAGGCCGAGTTTCTCCAAGCGCTCTTCGCCACTGGCACCGTCCGGCACAGGCAGCAGCAGGCTGAACTCGCGGGCATCGCCCACTGCATCCTCACCCTTGATGCGCAAACGCAGCTGGCTGCCATCGGCCACATCACCCAGGGCTTGGGCCAGCTGTGCGGGCGGGATGTCGCGGTAAGGGTCGTGCACGATGTCCATCCAGAAGCCTGGGCGGAACAGGGTGAAGGCCACCAGCAACAGCAGCACGCTCTCGTACCAACGGCTACGCACCAGGAAGTAGCCCTGGCTGCCAGCGGCGAAGATCAGCATGGCGGCGGTGGCGATGATAAAGATCAGCACACCTTGCCAGAAGTCCACGTCGATCAGCAGCAGGTCGGTGTTGAAGATAAACAGGAACGGCAACACCGCCGTACGCAGGCTGTAATAGAACGCCTGAATACCGGTCTTGATCGGGTCGCCCTTGGACACCGCTGCAGCGGCAAACGAGGCCAGGCCCACCGGCGGCGTCACGTCGGCCATGATGCCGAAGTAGAAGACAAACAGATGCACGGCAATCAGCGGCACGATCAGGCCGTTCTGCTGGCCGAGGGTGACGATCACCGGCACCAGCAGGCTGGACACCACGATGTAGTTGGCAGTGGTCGGCAGGCCCATGCCCAGCACCAGGCTGAAGATCGCCGTCAGCACCAGCATCAGCAGCAGATTGCCCATCGACAGCAACTCGACCAGATCCGCCAGCACCAGGCCAACCCCGGTTTGCGACACTGCGCCGACGATGATCCCCGCCGCCGCAGTAGCAATGCCAATGCCAATGCCGATCATATTGCGCGCGCCAGCAATCAGGCCTTCACGCAGATCGATCACGCCGTCCATAAACGAGCCGTGGGCATGCGTGCCATCGGTGCGCAGCCAGCTCAGCAGTGGACGCTGAGTCAGCAGGATGATCACCAGCATCACGCTGCCCCAGAAGGCCGACAGGCCGGGAGACAGACGCTCGATCATCAGGCACCAGACCAGCACCACTACCGGCAGCAGAAAGTGCAATCCGGAAAGCAGCACGGCGCGGGTTTGCGGCAGTTTGTCGAGCGGCGCATCCGGGTCTTCGGCCGGCAGCACCGGCACACTGGCGGCGATTTTCAGCAGGCCCAGGTAGATCAGCGCCAGCAGCGCGCCGATACCCGGCAGGGCGTATTCACCCAGCGCCGGCTTGAGCCAGCCGAGGCCGTAATACACCGCCAGCGACAGGCCGCTGATCAGCGCTGCACCGAAGGCAAAACCAATCAGGCGACGCAGCCAGGGCTTGGGTTGATGCCCGCCCACCGGCTGCAGGCCGAGCTTGAGGGATTCCAGATGGACGATATACAGCAGGGCGATATAGGAAATCGCCGCAGGCAGGAAGGCGTGCTTGATGATCTCGACATAGGGCATGCCGATGTACTCGACCATCAGAAAGGCCGCCGCACCCATCACCGGCGGCATGATCTGGCCATTCACCGACGACGCCACTTCCACCGCACCGGCCTTCTCAGCCGAGAAGCCGGTGCGCTTCATCATCGGAATGGTGAAGGTGCCGGTGGTCACTACGTTGGCAATCGACGAGCCGGAAATCAGCCCAGTCAGCCCCGATGCCACCACGGCCGCCTTGGCCGGGCCACCACGGAAGTGGCCGAGCATGCTGAAGGCCAGCTGAATAAAGTAATGCCCCGCGCCAGCGCGCTCGAGCAAGGCACCAAACAGCACGAAGAGAAACACGAAGCTGGTGGATACGCCGAGGGCGATGCCGAACACCCCTTCGGTGGTGATCCACTGGTGGTTGGCCATGGCATTGAAGCTGACCCCACGGTGCGCCAACATCCCCGGCATATAGGGCCCGGCAAGGCTGTAAACGAGGAACAGCAGGGCGATGATCGCCAGTGGCGGACCAAGCACTCGGCGGGTTGCTTCCAGCAGCAAGGGGATGCCGATGCACGCGGTCAACATGTCCGCAGTGGTCAGGCTGCCCGGACGTAAAGCCAGCTGCTGGTAGAAAATAAACAGGTAGGCGGCGCTGGCTGCAGCGACCAAGCCCAGGGCGATATCCAGCAGAGGTATGCGATCGCGCGGCGACTTGCGAAAGGCCGGATAGGCGAGAAACGCCAGCAACAGGGCAAGCGCCAGGTGGATAGAGCGGGTTTCGGTGTCGTTGAACACACCAATGCCGAACACGAACGGCAGTGGCGAGGCGATCCACAGTTGAAACAGCGACCAGAGCAGGGCCAGGCCGGTGATCACCTGCGCCATGGCCCCCAGCGGGGTGCGTGTACCGACATCCTGGGCAATCAGTTCTTCGGTGGACAGTTTTTCTCAGGCACAGAACGGTACACCTACGTTGTCATTTAGATAAAAGCGGCAAGCTCCCGCCGGACGAGAGGAGCTAGGTTCTGACCCAGAATACGGGACACTAAACGCGCAATTTTCTATTCAACTTCAAATGCGCCCGCTAGAAGAGTTCAGAGCCCAGCCAACTGCTCTCCATGACGGCTAAAGCCAGCCCTTCTCTTTGTAGAAACGCTTTGCACCTTCATGTATAGGGGTGGTAAGACCAGAGCGAATCATGTGCTCAGCGCGGAGTTCAGCGAATGCCGGGTGCAAGCGTTTGAAACGCTCCAAATTGTCAAATACCGACTTAACCAGCTGATAAACTACCTCGGGGTCGGTTTTAGCCGAAGTCACCAGTAAAGCTTTGCCGCCAATAGACGGAATCAACACGTCAACACCCGGATAGAGGCTGGCAGGAATATTCGCCTTAGTGAAGTAGCTGGCCTCGGCTAACAGTTTGTCGATACCTGGACCGGAGACAGGGATAAGACGTGCATCGACGGTGGCCATAGCCTCTTGGATAGCTCCGCTGGGATGGCCAACAACATAGGTAATGGCGTCAAGGTTGTTGTCGCCCAGTGCGGCAGCCATTTCGGCCGGTTTCAACTCAGCGGCGAGGGAAAAATCGGACTTACTCCAACCATTAGCCTGCATCACTTCATCAAACGTGTCGCGGCTACCGGAGCCTGGTACTCCAATATTCACCCGCTTACCTTTGAGGTCAGCGAACGTCTCAATACCGCTGTCGTTACGTGCAACTACGGTCAGTATTTCGCTCTGCAAAGAAAACACTGCACGCAGATCCTCGACAGCACCGCTCTTCTCGAAAGGCGGTAGGCCTTTCAGTGCTTTGTTCTGGTGATCTGACTGAATAAATCCAAAGTCATAGTCACCGTTCTTGATCGAGACGATATTGCTTACGCTTCCGGCGGATGACGGTGCATTACACTTAATGCCGTGGTCAGTGCCACTGCGATTGAGGAAGCGACAAATCGACTGACCTGCAGTGTAATAAACCCCCGTTTGACCACCGGTACCAATAGTAACGTAACGCTCTTCGGCTATAAGCGGAGTGCCCAGCAAGCAGCTCCCCAGGACGCACGCCAACAACCCCATAATTTGATATTGCTGCATATCTATGTCCTCGTATTATTGTTTTTGAACGAGTGATGCGCTGTCATCGTTGGCATCATCTACTGAAGTAAATGCGGCAACTACGCAGTTCTGCGTACCGCAACCACCATTATTTCGACTAGCACATCAGCGGAGGCCAAACGTGCCTCGACTGTTGCCCGAGCGGGTGCGCAACCAACCGGCAGCCAGGCACTCCAGATGTCATTCATGGCCTCAAAATCTCTCTCAATGTCGCTCAACCAGATCTGAGCACTGAGCATTAGGCTACGATCTGAACTTGCTTTGGTGAGCAATGCGTCAACCTTCGCTAACACTTGAGCGGTTTGCCCGGCAACATTCTGACTACGATCAGTTGGAACCTGCCCAGAAAGAAAAACCAGATCGGAGAAGATCGTCGCGCCAGAAAGGCGGTCGTTGGTCTGAATACGTTGAACAGTCATAACAAATACCTAACTTAGGTCACGGTTGATCGCCCGAGACAGCCTCAAGAAGCAAGCTTCAATCCTTCCAGAGAAATGTCCGGCTGTTGCTGGCTAATTAGGCAGGCCAGCACCTCTGCACTCCCGCAAGCCAGGGTGAATCCCAAGCTGCCATGGCCGACGTTCAACCAGAGGTTGTCAATGCCACTGGCACCCAACAAAGGCGTACCTGCTGGCGTAGCCGGACGCATTCCGGCCCAAGTCATGGCGGAAGCGTAATCCCCGACGTCAGGAAAACTGGCCTGTGCCAATGCCTTCAATGCAGCGATACGCCCCGCATCAGGGTTGGCATCCCAGCCACCAATGTCGACCATTGCCGCGACCCGTAAGCGATCACCGAGACGGGCATAGACCACCTTGTTGTCGTAGTCGGTAACATTGGTTTCCGGCACCGCCACTCCATCCGACAGCGGTAGCGTCAGGCTGTAACCTTTCAGGGGATATAACGGCAATCTCAGGCCCAGCGGGCGTAACAGCGCGACACTGCCGATGCCAGCGGCGATCACCAGATGATCGACCGCCATCTCTTGGCTTCCCAGCGCCACGGCCCTCACCCTGCCCCGCTCTATAGATATCCCTGAGACCTGCTGCCCCGTATGCAGACGGAAGAGCGAACTGCATAACAATTGACGTAACAACTGCTGGCAAAACAGATAACAGTCGCCCACCTCGTCTCCCGATGCGAAGATGCCACCCTGAAACCTACCAGCTTGTCCGGCCAGAGCCGGCTCTACTTCAATGCACTGATTGGCATCCAGCAGCCGCTGATGTGCTGAATCACCAACACCAGCGCAGGCCTTATGCAGACTTGCGATACTGCGATAGATCACCAACTTGCCATTGGCGCGCCAAGCAAAATTCTCCAGCCCTTGGTTCTCGCGCCAATCCTGTAACACCGTCTGGCTATACAACGCTAGGCGCAACAAGTGCGCGCCATTGCGTTGGTTCACCGAACGCCTACAAGCCATCAAAAAGCGCAGACACCAACCCCACTGGTGCGGACTCAGACTGGGGCGAAAACGTAGCGGCGAATCGCTCTGTAGCATCCACGAAAGCGCCTGCAGCGGCACGCCGGCATCAGCCAATGGAGAGACATAGCGGTAGCTGAGCTGACCACCATTGGCAAAGCTGGTTTCCAACGCCACTTCGTCACGCTGCTCAATCAACTCAACCTGGTGCCCTTGGCGAACCAGCGCAAAAGCTGTCGTCAGGCCTATCACTCCGCCACCAATAACAGCGATCCGCATTGCTCATCTCCTAGCGCCTGTACAGACTTAGAGTACGAAAGCGCCAGACAGACGACTAATGAAAGGATAGAGCCAGCCCATAACCCAAGGTTATCCTCCGCAGTCACGGTATTACGAGAGCATGATCATGCGTTTACGCCATGTAGAGCTATTCCAGGCTGTCCTTCAGACCGGTAGCCTCACTGCTGCGGCCGAGTTGCTGCATATCTCGCAGCCGGCGGCCAGCAAAATCCTTCAACATGCTGAGCAACAGTTAGGCTTCACCCTTTTTAGCCGTGTGCGCGGCAAGCTATTACCCACAGCCGAAGCACGCATACTGCAACAGCAAACCGAACGTTTGTCCGCAGAGCTGCAGGACCTGCGTCGCCTCTCCGACAGCCTGCGCCGAGGCGAAGAGCGCGCACTACGCCTGGTCTGCACGCCAGCCCTGGCCCAGACGTTGTTATCAGACGCAGTTTGTAGCTGGCGCAAGGACTTCCCACAGACCCGATGTGTTCTCGCAACCCAACACACCAGTGAAATTGTTCAGGCCTTGTTACTACGTGAGGCTGATCTCGGCCTTACTCTGCAACGGGTAGAACACCCAGGTCTGCACACAGAAGTGTTGGCACAAGGGAAAATGATGGCGATCGCCCCGCTCGGTTGGTGGAGTGAGGATCAATGCATCGCGCCTATAAGACTACAAAGTATGGCCGGCCTGAGCCTTATCGGCCTGGACACCCGGGACGCACTTGGAGGCCTGCTACGTGGACATATTCAGGAGCTGGAACCCCCTGTCCATATTGAAATATCAGTTCAGACCTACCAGTTAGCGCGGATGTTGGTTGCCGCGGGGCAAGGGCTGGCCCTCGTCGATCCTTTCACTGCGCTGGCAGACCACTTGGGTGACATTCAGGCTCGTCCTCTGGAACCCAACATACCTGTTCCCTTGTATCTGCTGAGACGTGTTGACGAGACACCCACGACGGCTCAAAAAGCGCTGCTGAAGCACCTGCAAACCCTGGCTATCGACCTGCTTGAGCTGCACGGCTAGCTATCTAACCAACTGGTAAACCACTTTTAGCCTGACCATTGCTTAGGTGGAAAACACCGCCTTGCCCCCTTCAAAATCAAAAGACGGTTTGAGTAGCTCATTGCACGCCTTTGAACCGCAAATATTCACCCAACCCGGCGCAATAGAACATCTGGAGGACGCTTTTAACAGTCGTCCAAATTGCACGCTCAGTAGAGTCACTCGCAGCAGCGAACGGAAAACTCAGCACCGCTTACTTGGCGTGAGTAAAAGCAGTACCCCGCACGTTTACTCAGTGATGGCCGCCTAACCAGGTTGCCTTATCGCCCTAGATACGTCTGCGCCAATCGTGCCGCGTTGTTGCAACCCGTTTCCTGACTGACCGCGGCTAACCCCAACCGCCCAAACGGTGCTGACCATGCGTTTGAATGCTGCGATTGTAGTGTTGCTAACCAGCCTGGTGGCAGCGACCTATGGCTTCGGGATTTACCTGTTTGCTCAGCTCGTGCCCGATATGCAGGCATCTCTGGGTTTCGACTTCTCGTACGTAGGCGGTATCACGGCCTCGGCGCAGCTTGGTTTTCTAATCTGCGCCCTACTGGCCGTCTGGCTGACGCCAAAAATCGGCGGCGGCTGGATGATCGTGGCATCAGGGGCGGTCTGCGCGCTGGCGTTACTGCTGATACCCCTGTCAAACAACATCCTGGTTATCGGTGCATTACTTACTATGCTGGCGGGCACGGCTGCGACGGTCTTTGTCCCAATGGTCGATGTCGTCGCCAGAGTTACAGCCTACCGCTACCGGGGTTTGGCCATGGGCCTGGTATCCAGCGGGACGAGCTATGGGGTCGCAATCAACAGCCTGCTGGTGCCCTTATATGCCGCGCAAGGGGAATGGCGCAGCGTCTGGTGGTGGGTAGGCCTACTGACGGTAGCCATGGCTCTTTTGGTGCTGGTGGTATTCAAGAAAGGTGGCTTGCTTAGCCCTACCGTGACTCCGACCGTAACGACCATGGCGGTCGAACCAACGGTGCCAAACAGGCGCTTAACGCTTATAAAGCCCTGGATATTGCTGATCTGGTCGATGAACTTTCTGATCGGCTTTGCCACCTTCCCGTTCCAAACCTACCTCTCATCCTACCTGAGAACCGAACTGGGTTTTGACGTGCAGTTCAGCGCCCAGGTCTGGGCCGTAATCGGCTTCGTTGGCATGTTTGCGGGACTGGCAGTCGGTTGGCTCTCAGATCGCACTGGGTTACGCGCTGCCATGTTGCTGGTCTATGGCTGCGTGGTAACGGCGGCACTGATCTTCGTAATACATCCTTCCGGTTATTGGCCATTAGTCGCTGCGGGGCTGTTTTCTACAGCCTTTTACCCAATCTTCGGCCTCATCCCCGCTTACGTTTCTAAGCTGGCATCATCCAGCGCGATGGCCGTATCCATATTTGGGATCGCCAACGTGATGCAAGGCTCTGGCGGCATGCTCGGCAATTACGGTGCGGGGTTGCTGGCCAATCACAGCGGCAGCTTTGCTGGGGTGTATGCCACCATTAGCGGCGTGGGGGTATTGCTTATCGTGTTGACCCTGAAGCTTCCCAAAGAAGCACCAGAAGCTACATCAGCAGGTTTAACCGCGAACTATCCGACTACGAGTTAGCGTCCAGCAAGCGACAGACAGACTGTCGAGAACAGGACGCGTTTTGATACTTATGGCGGCAGTAATTGCTGCCTACTGAGGGCATATCTAAGAGGCGGTACCCGCGGCTCTTCGAACAGCCTCATCATCACTTCGCGCACCGTGTCAGTGATTAAGCGACACGATGCCGAGCGGGAGTAATCCCTTAATCCACGATCTCTTCCACAACGGCCTCGACAGCCTTGTCCTGTACAAGCTCTTTCGGCCTTGTCTGATTCCGTCGAGCTTGTCCGCGCTGCCGTGTAGCCTGATGTTTCGCATGCAGCGCCTGAGCCGCCGTCACAATGCCTACAGCCTGGCCACTTAAGTTCAAGCGCGGCGCATTCTCCGTCATGCTTGCCCAGTATCGACTTCCTCGGCACCAGGTACCGATGCCCAGTTTGAGCTTTTCACTGGTTATTCCGAGCAGCTCCAGGTGTTGCTCAGCATCTTTGAGAATGCCTTCCTTTAGCGGAACTTTGGGGGCGGGACTGACCGGAAAGGCCAATGGGAAGTGCTTCTGCAATAGCCAGATCGCTTCTACTGCAGGATCTTGCTCGCGGAGCTTCGCCTGCGGAGAAGGCTTCCGCTTAGGCAGCTTCGTATTCTCAGGCTTTACCTGCACTTTTTCGGCCCGCAGGCGGTCGCGTAACTCAGCTAGTTGTTCAAAACCCATCATTCAGTTCGCAGCTTCAGTTGAAATGTGGAGCAAGGTTATCCCATGCTGTCTTTTGACACAGCCTAATCAAGAGCCGACATGATTAAGCATAAGGACTACTTTTGGCCGGGAGACACTCGTTGTGGCGGGCTACAACTGGCCAACAGCGGACAAAACCAGGCGCGCAAAGACATAGTCTAAAAACGAAGAGATTTATCTACGTTGTTAGCCGCGAATAGAAGCGGTGATGGAAAATTTCTCCGTCGTACCATCAGAACGGTTGACCCAGAAGCATCTGGTGCCATAGTCGGCGCTTCGAACGCTAAAATCGGTAATGCCACAACCGATTTTATTGGCAGAGTCCGGGTGATTCTCCAGGGCCGCTCGCAAGAACACTGCGTCGTCCGCGTTGACTCTATCGCCTAAGTCATAGCGCGCGAGAATGGCTTTGAGAAACGCAATAGCGTCTCCCCGCCTTTCAAAGTGTAAGGAGCCGAGAGTGATAGGCTTTGCCGGCATAGGTAAACCTCTAATTCCTGGGGTGACATTACTTAGCTGGTTCATCGGGTAGTGCAAGACGCTCACGCACCTCGCGTATGATAATTGCTGGAATATCCATTGCGTGGAGTTGGCCTGCGCGCTCGTAGACCCACGCTATGCATCCCTCCCTGCTGAGATCGTCGCGGGCAATTTTTTCGTATAAAGCAACAGCGCTCATGCGGGAGAGGCCAAGCTCCATGAGCGAAAGTAGCGTCGTCGAGGAAACGCCAAATTCAAGTTGCGTTCCGATATCCAAACCGTCATCGATTAGGTCTTCACGGCCAATCTCGCGAAGATGCAAATACAGCACATCCATATAGGCGGAAAGGTATTTTGGTGCTCTAAACCGGGCGATTTGCTCCACTAACTCCATCGTGCCACGGATAAGCTCAGGCAAGTTGAAAGACCTGCCGGCCTCTTGGTGCCAATCAATACTGTCGCGAATGATCCTGGCCAGCGAGTACCCCTTTAGCCATTTGACGACGATCAACGCATATAGCTTGATGCGGGTCCCGGGGGTAAAAGCAAGAAACAAGTGCTCGTTGACTCTCCCCATAATCGTTATGAATCGGTCATAGCTGTCGTTGCTCGCAACTTCAGCAGGGAGCAGGTTTTCTACATCACCTGGGTAGGCACGAAAAGCTTCGAGAAGGTGCTGAAGGCCAATCGCATTCACACCTGGGTGCCGAGCGGCCAGGTCGACGCTGATTTCGATCTGCTCTGCTAGCACCCCCAGGGCTTGGTCGAGTTTCGCAATCGATGCGGCGTCATGGCGTTTCGCGAGGCTAGCCGCTGATATGGAGCCGAGCCGCATAAAAGTGGTGAGCAAATAGGCTCCAACCTGCTCGAACTTATCCTTGTCCTCAATACTGGAGAAATCCGATAGTCCACGATTGGAGAGATAATCCGCCATGCCGTCACCAAGATCGAGAACAGCGTCACTTTCGCGCTTAATGGGGTAGCGTGCGCGACCAGGAACCCCGGCAGGCCAAGCCTGCTTGTCTTCCGGATCAATGCAGATGATGTTTCCTTGGAACTCATCACCCCATCTCCCTGCGCGACCAGCCAAGTTCCAGAAGTCGTGCGGCTCCATCGGGTGGCCTTTCCCTTTACGCGGTCCGCGCACCACAATTGTCCGACAGGACAAATTCACGCCCTCGATCAGAGTGGAAGTGCAAACCAGGAAACGTATCTTGCCTGACCGAAATAGCCGCTCTATCTCCAGACGGAGCAGTGACGGCATGTTGCCGTAGTGGAACGCTACCCCGAGCTCCACAAGCGGTGCCAGCCGAAAGTGCTGATGCACGCCCTTTCGAGCAAGCTCAGCGAGTTGTGAAAGTTCCAGATCAATGGGTTCAAGTTTGGGCAAAAGCTGGCTGATCAAGTCAGCGACCTCTTCCGCCTCTCCAGCTCCGTTCGCGTAGACGAGCGTACCGCCTCTTTCGCCGACAGCTGCTGCGATAAATGCGAGGCGCTTCTTGAGTCCGGCTGGTGTACTCGCGAGCTGAAGAACCCCTATTGGAAGTTCTGAGCCTTGCTGCCGAAGAGTAAGCGCCCAAAGCTTCGATTTTCGCGGCACTTGGGTCGCGACTATTAGATTCTGAAGGACCGTAGAGGAATCGCTATCGACAGCGATGGTCTGTACACCATCGGGAGCGTCGGAGAGTAACTCCTCCGGATTTTGGGTTGCAGGGCTGATAAAAACGGCTTTCAGTTTTGGGTTGGCGCGAGTGGCTCGCTCTATTGCGTCCTGCAAAATCACGCCGCGCTGGTTGTCACCGATCTTGTGCGCCTCGTCCACGATGAGCAGGTCGACCGAAAGCACATCGCCGAGCACGTTGGCGAGAAGGTGCAACCGCTCTTGCGTAAAGACGAGAATCACTCGAGCGCCACCCGCCCGCGCAGCTTTATATTTATCGGTGAGGGGAAGGGACGAAACCTCCACTAGCTCGGTATTACCGAGGAGCTCCTTGAGATTGGTCTCAATTTCGGAGACTAGCGCGCGGGTCGGGGCGAGATAGACAACCACCCGGCTCTCACCCGCTACCACTTGGTCGATCAGCCACTGAAGCACAAGAAACGTCTTACCAGAAGCAGTCGGTGCTGATGCCGAGAGCCAGTTATCTCCAGTCGCATTAGTCCAGAAGCGCTGCTGAAAATCGTTTACCTGAAGCCAAGCCCCGCTCGATTGCACCAGGATGGAACGATCCATCTCACGACGCTGAGCTTCAAGACGCAACGCAATACCAAGCCGCGCATTGAGATCGGCCTCCACCAATTCGCGATCGGTGGCTAACGTAATTGCCCGAAAGTTGGAAAGCTTGCCCATCAGGACGGCACCAGCATCTTTGAGTGCTTGATCATCCGTCAAAGAAATCGCAGCGGTTGCGACTCGTAGCGCGGCTTCTTGATCGACCCTTTTATCGGATCGCGCGAGAATACTGCCGGCGAGCAACAATCTGGGCCAGTCAATGGACGCTGAGGACTGTACCGAGGTATCTGATGCCAGATTGTCGAGTTCATTGCGTACTGTGAGTTGAGTGATCGTATCGAGATCGCATCGAACGCCTTCTTGGAGAAGCCACGATTGTAGACCGGCGAGGCTCATTATTCCTTGATCCCCATTGCCTTGAGGAATGCGGCGCGGAAACCTTCGGCCGACGGCAGAGGGATGCAAAACAACTCCACTTCTATCTGATCGAGCTTCTCCAATTTCAGCCGTTCACCAATACGATTGCTCCAACCTCTAAGTGCAGTACGGGACGCCTCGACGATCTCCTCAGCGACCGCCTTCGCTTCGCCTTTCGGGTAGAACGGTGCGTCGAAGCCTACAAGGGCCACGCCGCAATATTGAACCCGCTTAGACATGACCGATGACTTGTCAAAATACTTCTTGAGTGCATCGGTGAGTGCCGGATTGCTAAGGTCGGCCTTATCGCTAAGGAGCATCAGATCGCGCTCCCTCCCTGCCTCCTCGTGTTCGGGCTCCAGTAGAAAGGGGGAGAGAGAATTGAGACAGTCGCGAATCGCAGCACTCGCATCTGCGTAGACTTTTGATTCACCCCAGTAGAGCTTTAAAGTGCCCTCCGATGTCACTCCCGCATACACACCATCCGCACCGTGATAGTGCATACGCGTGTCCGTCTTGAGATCCATCTTGCAAAGTATCTGCGGCAGCTTGAGGAAGCGCTCCGCCAGCAGGAACAGCAGCATCTCTCCGCCCTCCCCGGTGTTCGCCAAGTCAGTAAACGAGCGCTTGGCCCGCTCGATTAGTTCGGCGACTGCCTCGGTGCTGTTGAATCTGTTGTCACGCGCTTTTGCGTCGGCGAGCTTCGAGCGCGGGATAGCATAATCAACGACGGCATTCCGCATGAACTCTGCCAGTCGATGAGGTTGAACACGGCCATTTCCATCCACTGATAGGCAGTGGCAGTGAATCTTGACTAAATGCCCATCAATGGGCACGTCACGCTCTACGAGCGTCAGGTGAACCTCAAGTGCTTCCGGGTTCCCCGTTAGAGCAGATTCGAGTTCGGCAGGGGTAATGATCGACAAACGGCCTCCGTTCCTTGTAGTCCACTCATCTGCAACGAGATGGCATATTGAGATCGCAATGTAACCGGCTTGCGCTGTGCTGAATAGGCCAAGCATTTGTAGGGCTCTTGAGCCTCCGCTTCTGGCCGACTGCAGCCATTGTTGTGGCTCACTCCTCGAATCCCCAAAAATTTGCACAAAAGTCCGTGGACTTAAGAATCCTCGTACGCATGAACAAGTGCGGCCCCTGCGGAAAAACATGGTAGAAGCCGAATCGTACACACCGCCCATCTACGCCCCAACATGTTGCCATCCTGAAACCCGCGAGCTAGAGTGCGCCCGTCGTGGTAAATCCCGCGACCGGGCGTCAGAACCCGACAAATCGAGGGCGCGGTAGCGTCATAGCGAAGCGGCAGGCACTCCAGTGTTTTGCTATCGCTTTTCTATGGCAGGCCGTGCGGGGCAGGCGTTTGCCTGGCCGGTTCCCTCGGTTACCGGTTTCTGACCCCCGTACGGTCTGCCACCATACTGCGTCAGAACGGATGGTGGCGGCTCCTTAATCAAACCGAGGAGCATAAGGAAAATGCGCTACCCCTTTTTTACCCAAGAGCTCCGCCTTGGCCTTCTACTCTGGCTGTTCATCTCTGCTACCGCGGAGGTGCGTCATGGCTGAGTTCGAAACCTGCGTTGTACCCTTCCCACGGCAACCGAGCCCACTGCACGAATCAGAGCGCTCTGCCCTCCCCGTCGAAGCTGCAGCTGAACTGCGCGCAATCATGCTCGGCAATCTGCTGGATCAAATGGCCGAGCCCGATGGCCTCCAACCAGAAAACCTACGGTCCCGCGTGGCGGCTTACTCAGCCTTGGATCTGTTAGACGAAATGGTGGTGCTCTACCGCCGTGCACTTTCCGAAGTGCGAGGAGGTGCCAGATGAGCAAAGGCGTTATGACTTGCCTACCGGCCCATGATGGCCACCCAGGAATAGAGATCATATGGGCGGCTGACTGCCGGCAGGCGTTCAATCAAGGCGTAAAGCTGGCTCAGGCATGGCTCGACAATGCGAAGACTGGTTGGCTGTGGGCAGCCATGATCGCCGAGCGCGACCTTCTACCCTGCGCCATTGAAAGGCGTGCCTTCGAAGTGGGCTTCCTGAGCCGAATTCATCAACGAATATGCTCGCTACAGCGCAACGAGCACCAGGTAAGGGACCTTCCTTTGACCTTGTAGCAGATACCTCTAGCCGGCAATGCCGGCTAGTGACTCTATCAACGCTGACTTATCCACCAAAGTGATCTGAGTCTAGTAGCTGCTTTCGGCCCAGGCTGTGTAAAAACACAAGCTCCGTTCTTGGTCAGTCAGCAGACCTGAAATTTGCGTAGGAACGCGATTTTTGTTCCGACTCAGACCATCAAGCCTGCTCGAAAACGTTTTTACACAGCCTCGGCCAAGAGCGGTCATATGGTCTCTATAAACCCTCCCGGCAATTGAACTCGATAGGTGGCAGCCGACTGACGGCCGCCACCCATTAGGATTCAGCCCTGCGGGCTAGCTGAGGGCTGACCACGGGTTTTCCAAAGCGAAAGCAGCACACCGCCCAGCAGTAGACCCAGAGTCACGCTCAAGGAAATGACGGCCGGAATCTTGCCGATGATGCCAACCAGGAAGATCTTACCGCCGATAAACACCAGCACTAATGCCAGGGCGTACTTGAGGTAGGCGAATCGGTGAATCATTGCCGCCAAGGCGAAGTACAACGCGCGTAGACCAAGGATGGCAAAGATGTTCGAGGTATAGACGATGAAGGGATCCTGGGTAATGGCGAAGATCGCCGGCACGCTGTCTACCGCGAACACTAGGTCGGCACACTCGATCAGCACCAGGGCAAGGAACAACGGCGTCGCCCAGACCACGGCTTTACCGCTGGCATCTGCCTGGCGGACGAAGAAGCGCCACTCATGCAGGCGCTCGGTCACCCGCATGTGTTTGCGCAGAAACTTCACGAGTGGGTTTTCGCTGAGGTCAGGGTGTGCGTCGACCTTGCTGAAAAGCATCTTCACCCCAGTAAGCAGAAGGAAGATGCCAAACACATAGAGAATCCAGCTGAACTCGGCGATCAGCGCCGCCCCGAGACCAATCATGATCGCGCGCAGCACGATTACCCCGAGAATGCCCCAGAACAGCACCTCGTGCTGGTACTTACGCGGAATGGCTAGAAAGCTGAAGATCATCGCCATCAGGAATACGTTGTCCATCGACAACGATTTTTCGATCAGAAAGCCGGTGTAGAAATCCATCCCGGCGTCACCGCCCTTGACCTGCCAGACCCAAAGGCCGAACAGCAGGCCGGCCGTGATATAGCCAGCCGACAGCAGCAGGCTTTCACGAACGCCGATTTCTCGATGCTCACGGTGTAACACCCCGAGGTCAAAGACTAACAGGCTGATGACGATGCTGATAAAAACGAGCCACAACCAGGTGGCAGTGCCGAGAAACTCGGCTAGGAAGAACGGTTCTAGGGCAGTCATGAGCCCCTCCTCTAAGTGTCGAAGTTGTACAAACTGCAACTCCGACATGGCAGCGGTTAGCTGTCAGAGGGGCCCGGCGTTGCCGGCGGAAATGTAGAGGGGTGTGTGGAGCTTCTCAATCACTCAAGAGTTGCAAATTATTTCATTTTTGGAGGCCACAGCTGGGCTCAAAACGGCCAAAAGCGGAAGTTTGCGGCTGGCAGCCCAGGCAGAAAAAGACCTCCAAGGTGCCGACAAAATTAGGGGCGACTCACTGTTAGCTCTTTCCGCAAACACCAAGAACCAGACTGCGAAGCCATCGATGAGCCGGATCAGCACTAAATCGTGGATGCCAAAGCATTGAAACGGTGAACTCCGCAGTATGGAAAGGAAGCGGGAAACTATGCATGCCCTCGCGCAAACTCGCGGTATGGCGCTCGGGAACACTGGCGATCAGGTCTGATCCCCGGGCCAGCCCCAGCGCGGTTGAAAAGCCACCGACGATCGTGACTATCTTTCGCTCCAATCCAAGTGGCAGCAGCGCGTCATCGATGGGGCCTTTTTCTATCCCTTCTCGCGACACGGAGATATGCATGCCCGCCGCATACTTTTCCGGCGTGATTGTGCCGCGACTTAATGGATGACTGGCTCGTACAACGCCAACGTAATTGTCTCTGAACAAAGACTGGCCCTTCAGCTCGGGGGCAGAGGCCAGATCTATCACACCGGTTTCGAGATCGACGATTCCATCGCGTAATGGCTTACTGTCTTTGTCCGGCTTCTGCATAAAGAACAGCCGTACTCCAGGGGCTTGCTCCCCTATACGCGCGATAAGTGCAGGGCCAAAGTTCTCAGCAAAACCCTCACTGGTCCTGATCGCGAATGTCCGGTCGAGTTTTTCCAGGTCAAGAAGCTCGGCTGGGCGCAAAACCTCCTGCGCATCCCGAACAAGCTGACCGATGCGATCACGAAGTTCGATCGCCCTGGGAGTAGGAACGAGCCCACGTCCCGCCCTAACCAAAAGCGGATCTCCCGTGGTTTCTCTAAGCCGCGCAAGTGCCCGGCTCATCGCCGAGGGACTGAGCCGCAGGCGTTTAGCTGCACGCGCGACACTTCCCTCAGAGAGCACTGCGTCAAGGGTGATGAGCAGATTAAGGTCTGGATTCGACATAGTCCGATGTTAGCCCAACTCGCCTAATACATGGCGTCAGACGCAACAATAAAGTGCAACCAGTGCGTCTTCCGCCATGTCTGTACGCTGCATACAGTTCTCTCCATCGGCACATTCGTACCGAAGTGGATGAGGAGATGATGCATGAACTCGTTGAGCAGATTTGTTGAGGGTGTCCAATCAATCTGGGGCCCGCTCAGTTCTGAAGTGGTCGCAGGCTGCCAGCAGCAGCTGGATGAACTTCTGAAGACGCCTGTCACCGAGCCGTGGTTGGCGGACCTACACCAGCAGGCATTGGCCCAACAGGAGATGTACCGAGATCCGGTAAACGGATTTATGCTGCTGGCACACACCGAACCTGAAGGGCTCTATCGGCCGCCTCATGATCACGGTCGTGGCTGGGTCATTTACGCGGTGCAGCACGGTGAAATAGAGATGGGCACCTATGCCAAGGTGCAGGCCCCAGATGGCCAGGTGAAACTGGTAAAACGCGGTTCCACGCGGGTGAGCGCCGGTCAAACGCAGGTCTATCTACCGGGAGATATTCACGATACGCACTGCATTTCCGGGCCGGCTTTGCTCTTTCGCTTCACCGAGCGGGATTTGAAGAAAGAGGACAAAGAGGCCCGCAAGCTGACACGGTACATCGAGCAGGATGGTGATTGGGTTCCGGTTAGTCAGTGCGCTCCCGAGCTGTTGAAGCCATGAGGCTCGGCCCAGCTACCAAGGAGCATGCTGTTGACGCGCGATCAGTCCGCGCAAAACCGAGGCACCTGGCAGCCGTCAGCTCAGTGCTGGCCGCCATGGTGCTGGTGGTGCTCAACACGGCGATAGCCAACATGGCGTTGCCAACGATCGCCCAGTCGCTGCAAGTGACACCTGCGCTGTCCATCTGGATCATCACGGCTAACCAGGCGGCGCTCCTGATGGCTTTGCTGCCCTGCGCAGCGCTGGGTGAAAGCCTTGGCTACCGTCGGGTATTCCGGTGGGGAGTGGCGCTTTTTCTGGGCGCCACTTTGATGTGCGCACTGGCGCCGACGCTGTCTTGGCTTATCGCCGCGCGGTTGCTGCAGGGGCTTGGAGGCGCGGCAGTCATGGCGCTCGCCATTGCACTACTTCGCCAAGTAGTGCCGAGCCAGAAACTGGGCGCCGCTATAGGTTGGAATGCACTTGCGGTAGCCCTGTCATCAGCAGCAGGCCCCGCAATGGGAGCAGCGATTCTCAGCGTGGCAGACTGGCCATGGCTGTTTGCTGTGCTGCTCCCCTTCGGGCTCTGGGTGATGCTAGCGGCTCGCGCGTTACCTGCTGTGGACGGCACTGCGCGCAAAGCTGATCTGTTGAGCATTGCATTGAATGCCGGGACCTTTGCATCGCTGGTCATAGCCGCTGGGGTCATCACTGAACACCCTGCACTGGCTGCAGCGTTGCTGGCCACCTCTGCCATCCAACTGACGCTATTGGTTAAGCGGGAAAGGCAGAAGGAGTCGCCACTGATTCCGCTTGATCTGCTCAGATCCAACTCATTTCGTATTTCAGTTATTGCCTCGGTACTCTGCTTTGCTGGGCAGACCGCAGGCCTCGTGGCGCTGCCCTTCTACCTTCACCACAGCCTTGGACAAGAGGTGCTGATGACAGGCCTCTACATGATCCCCTGGCCTTTAACCGTTGCGCTTGTAGCTCCGCTAGCTGGCCGTCTTTCAAACAGATGGCCGACTGCCTGGTTCTGTTCGGTAGGTGGCATTTGTCTTTCAACAGGATTAGCAGGGGCTGCGCTTTGGCCACTGCAGGAAAACCTCATGATGCTTGTGCCGCTGACCATGCTTTGCGGTCTCGGCTTCGGCCTCTTTAACGTGGCCAATAACCGCAGCATGTTCCTCTCGGCGCCAATGAGTCGGAGTGGTGCGGCAGGAGGGATGCAGGGTACCGCTCGCTTGCTCGGACAAACTGCTGGAGCAGTCATCATGACACTGCTCTTTAACCTATTCCCCGCCGACTCTGCGCCTCAGCTTGCCCTTGGCGCGGGAGCCTTATTGAACGTATTCGCAGCCCTGATAAGCGCACTGCAAGGCAGGCGCACAGCTACAAATCATGACGTTGAATCGCCCCTGACGCTCATGACGAAGTAACTGCCCGAAAGGCCATCGGCAGTGCGTTTCAGCGCGACTTCCACCTGCTTGCTCTCGGTCCCGGTGATCTATATGCAGGCCTTTCAGGCCTCCATTGCTTCAAAAAATCCCTACGATCGTGAGGTTAACGCAACCGCAAAATGGATGGAGTTGAAAATCCTCACGACTGTGCGGATTAGCCAAAAATCATAGCGCCCGTCATAAGCCCTCAAATTCATGCGGACAAACTCAAGAGCCTGCGCGCTTCGCTTGCGTGCGGTGACCATACAATCGGGGGAATAACGGTCTTGCTGTTTCCTCTCACCCTATCACGGCGTTCTCGCCGTCAAGGGCTGCGTGCGCTTCGCGTACTTGCGGCAGGGCCGGCTATCGCCCCCTGACTGCTGCGCTACACCGTGCTTGTGCCGGTTCCGGGCAATTCCGCCCGAGCAACTGGAGCACGATCATGTCGCAACTCTCTCTGGCTTTTAACGCTTCGCTACTGGTTCAAGACGACCAGGGTCGCTACTTGCCAGCCACTGCGGAGCAGATTTTGGAAGAGGCACGTCGGGTCATCGACCTCAAAACACAACGCGGTGAAGCGTTCACTTCGCCTGAGTTGGTCAAGGAGTACTTGGTGACCAAGCTGGCCGGTTTCGAACATGAGGTTTTCGCAGCACTGTTCCTGGATGCCAAGCACCAACTGATTCAGTACGTTGAGATGTTTCGCGGCAGTATCGATAGCGCGTCGGTCTACCCTCGGGAAGTGGTCAAGGAAGCACTTCATTACAACGCGGCAGCAGCGATCTTCGCGCACAACCACCCAAGCGGAAATCCTGAGCCAAGCCAGGCGGACAAAACGCTGACCCAACGGCTCAAGGAAGCATTGATGCTCGTCGAGGTGCGCTCACTGGATCACATCGTGGTCGGAGGCCGACAAACAGTGTCATTTGCCGAGCGCGGATTGATGTGAACATCGGGGGCTTCGCCCCCCTTTTTGCTTCGTCTATGGTCGATTGAGAATCCCATAATCACGACCGAACTCACTCTCTCAACCTAAAGGCTCCAATTGCTTGAGAAGCCAACATCAGTTCATCACCTGCCAGATGCTGTTGATAGTGAGTAATAAGTTCAGCCTCCCAACCAGCGACCTCGTCAAGCACTGACTCGGCTTGCTCGATGCTCAAGTCGAAATGCTTAGCATGGCTGAGCATGTTTTCCCGTGTGACGCGACGCCCACTACTGCCAACCTCCATAGAGAGGGAAGCCGGAGACTCACCGTCCAGTGTCGGCACCACGTCATACATAGGGGAAAGCCGCCAAGCGTTCCCCTGCCAAATGATTGCATGGTTTTTGGGATGGTCGTCATCGTTGCCAACCAGAGCGTTGAAGCACATGCGCTTATAGAGCTCATGTAGATCACTGAGCGGTACCTGGCGCCGCCGCATCTCGTCAGCAACAGCGGCGTAGCGCCATCTGTTTCGCTCAGGAGCCTGCCAGTCGCTATCTAGCAACGTCAGCGCGCTGAGCATGGGAATGCGCCGGAAACGGCCGTCCTGAGCTATACGGTCAAAGCGATCCACAAGCAGCACATTCTTGCTGCCTCGATGCAATTCCACCTTCGCGACATTCAGTCCTTTGACCTGCGCAAAGCTCATGCAGGCGTATTCCATAGCGGGGACATCGAAGTCGTCATGACGATCACGTGGCTTGGCGAGAATCAGCTGTTCGCCTCGACGCAGCGTGCACTTCGGCCGCGCACCGCCCAGAGATGAACGCTGTCGCAAAGCCTGCCGTGCGACAACATCGATTTGACGCGGGAACTGGCTCTGGATGTTGTCAGCAAAGGCGATAAAGTCTTCCAGGCTAGTGATGTTGGCCATGCCGGCCTGACCAACCCCGCGCGGTGGCGTTTTTGTAGTGCCTACCATCAGGTTGCCGGTGCGGTCATGGTTAGTCGATTTCATCAGATAGCCAATAGCGTCCAGATCACTGCCAGCGGCCTTTGCCAGCACCCGCTGACCCCAGCCATCGGGCGCAGCATCGCGAATGAACCCTGGGATGCCACTGTTGGTTGTGATTCCTTCGTGAAATTCGCCACGCAATGGATAACGTATAGGGTCGGGCACCCAGCCGCGTTGGTTCACATAGGTAGGGCTGTACACGAACGCTCCAATCCCCCTATTGATGTCCAAACGTCCCAGGGTAACGACTTCATCCGACTCGGGAAGCTGCATGTAGATGTAGGCGCTGGCCATTAAAACTCATCCCTTTTGGGCTTCTTCAGGCGGACACGTTGCTGAGGCGGCTCCTCCGCAGATGCAGCATCAAGCTTAGCGATCACCTCGTCGAGCAAACCCAATTGCCACAACACATGCATAAAGGTGCCCAGTTCCACCCTACGCTCGCCGGCTTCGATTCGGCCAATGGTCGGGTTTGAAACGCCCACACTCGAGGCGAGATCAGACTGCCGCATCTTTAACTCAAGACGCCTCTGCTTAACTAGAAGCCCTATCCTGCCTAGCTTCTCGCTGCAATCGAGTGGAAAGTAGTCGCTCATAAGATAAATTATCTATCACTTTAAGTAGCTTTATATAAAATATAACAGCATTTAAATTCATCACAAGCTGTTCATAACGCATTTAGCGCGCAGCCCGTATTACCTTCAGCTAACGCGATGGTCGGAAGACTACGACCGCCTCAAGCACGATCTCAACGCGGCAGCAGTGATCTTCGCGCACAACCACCCCAGCGGAAATCCTGAGCCAAGCCAGGCAGACAAGACTTTGACCCAACGACTCAAGGAAGCATTGATGCTCGTCGAGGTGCGCTCACTGGATAGGGATAAAGCCGACATATTGTCCAAAGATTGAATCTTCAGAGGAAGTACCTTGGCAATTTCCATCTACTACACCGCTCGACGTGTTGTGGCTCAATGATTCTGGACACCCCGATAGGGCGTTTCCCTCCCCAGCTTTTCTGAGCGTCTTGTCGACTTTGCAACCAGCCTTCCGCCCGAATCAGCATCGGCCAGACCTTCTGGGGGGGGGAGGCTTGGCGGTGCAGGTTGACCTGGCGGTAGCAATGCTGCGCCTTGGGAGGCAGTCCATCTGGCTTAGCCTACGCTCCAACAGCGCAGTGTCCATACCAAGCAATGCAGCCGCTTGTTCGGGGACAAGAGCCTTGGACTCGATCAGATCGCCAATCCAACTGACCAGTGTCGCTTTTGCAGCATGGCATCAGCATCGAGTATGCCCAGATCGGCATAGTCGTTTCGGCTACCTCTTTCGATGAACATTAGAAGCCTCGTTGTCCACTGAAAACTGCCGGCACTTTACCCACCTCAGTTTCCCGATCGCAGGTCGGATTAAAACTTCATGACAAATAGCAAGATCCAAGCCGCGTAGCTGCTCCCAGGCACAGAACCGCCTGTTGACTATCGTCGGTTAACACCTGAATAGCCAAATTACCTAACTGTAACCTCGACGAAGTCGCCAGCGGACGACCGTCGAGTGCCGCGGCAGGCTGTGTGCAGTGAATAAAGTGTGCATCGAAGCTTGAGTGGGCTAATACTTTAGGCAATTTCCTCATTCATGGGGTGCCAGCATGTCGTCGCGTAGTTGTCAGACTCTCGTTCGTAGAATTCTGTCGCTGATGCTCATAGGCCTGGCCAGCGCAGTGAGAGCAGAGACGCTGGTTATCGCGGCGGATATCTGGTGCCCAATTAACTGTGTGCCGGGCGCTGAGCGTCCCGGCATCTTCGTCGAGCTGGCGCGGGAGATCTTCGCCGAAGCCGGCATCACAGTGGAGTACCGGGCTCTGAATTGGGCGCGCACTCTGCATGGGGTGCGCCGTGGTGAGCTGAATGCGGCAATCGGCGCAGGTATCGAGGATGCCCCGGACTTTCTTTTTACCGCAACGCCGGTGGCGCAATCGCGCATTTGCTTCTTCACCCGCGCAGACTCCACCTGGCGATTCAGCGGCGTGCCATCGCTGACACAACTGCGTGTTGGTGTAATCAACGACTATAGCTACGACGACGAGCTGAATGCCTACATCGACCGGTACCGTAGCAACAGCACGCGCATCCAGGTCGCCTCCGGTGACAAGGCGCTGGAGCTAACCCTGGACAAGCTGCGCCTAGGGCGGCTGGACGCCGTGCTGGAAAACAGCTGGGTGCTCCAGGCCATGCTGGCCCAACAGGGCAGGGAGGGCGAGCTGCGCGAGGCCGGCTGTCGCGAGTCGGATATACCTATCTATCTGGCCTTTTCCCCGGCGCTGCCTTCCAGCGCGCACTATGTCGAGCTATTTGAACAGGGTCTGCAGCGCTACCGAGCCAATGGTCGTTTGCAGGAATTGCTAGATGCTTACGGGGTGAGTCGGCCCTAGACTGCGCCGTGCGCACTAGCAACCTTGGCGAGGCCACAGTGCGAAGAGTGCAGCCTGGAAGTACCAGAGCGCCTTGCTGACGCTGGTCACCGCCTCGGTGGAGCATAGGTCGTCATAGCCGCTGAAGATGCGCTCATTGCCGGCATCCTACCCACGAAAGGTGGGTCAAAAATCTCCAGCATAGGTGGGTCAGAACCAGTAGAACAAAGTGTCAGAATCATTAGCGCCTACACGTCAAGGTGCGCTCGCTGGATCACATCGTGGTCGGAGGCCGGCAAACAGTATCATCTGCTGAGCGTGGGTTGATGTGAACATCGGGGGCTTCGACATGTGCGGCCGACCTTTGTCTACCAACCTGAACACTCAGTGGCAGTGAACACTTCCTGCCTTGTTGTCCATGTGACAGCACTGCCCTGGCGGGGAGCTTTTGCGACAGCCACCGCCGTGCTCAACAATTACGGTTCCGCCTTGCGACAAACCATGACTCGCTGAGCTGGCCGCTAAAGCCGGGGAATTAATTGCGAGCAACAGGAAAAAATACATAGCAAAACGCTTCATGCGTGACCTCACCGTGCCATCATCCTAATTGACCAAAAGAACACGTTATGGCGCCGCAGTCCATCATTCCGTCCCGTCCAGATGCTGGGGTTGGATGCTAGAAGCTATCCCATTCAGGAATTGACCGACCGATACAAGCCGCTCTACTCCGCTAAACTCACAAAATGCATTTTCTGCAGGTATCCCGCGTGACCGATACAACTGTCTCAGAAGCCGAAATGCGCCGCGCATTTGGCCTTGATCAGATACATGAGAAACAACCCGCCAAAAAGCCAAATCCATTTTCGATCTACACGATCGTTGAACTGAGTGTGCGCGAGAATGGTGGAAAACCTTTCCGCTTCGAGCATCGGTCAAACTCCATTAGCACACTGACAGCCCAACTCGAGGCCGAAAAAGCTGCACGGGACAAAGGCTATGAGGTGTGGGTCGTGCTGGATATCCGGCAGGTTTCAACCTGACATCTCCTGGCCTCTATCCGCGTATTGCGCTCACGTGCCTCGACGCGACCTCCGCCTCGGGTGCACGGTAAGAACGAAGCGATAGGTTGGATGCAGTTCGTCGACTCAACTTGACCATGACCTGCACTTAAGCAAATACTGTATATTAATACAGCATCTTGGTTATCCCTTCATGCCATCCGTCGTGACCATAGAAAGCTTGCTTGATGCGCGGCGCATTTGGCGTGGGCAAGCAGTCGCCACCTCGGCAGAGCACTGCCAGCCAACAGGGAACGCCGCTTTAGACGCCGTGCCCCTGGGGGTGGTTGGCCTGATGCAGCGCTGAGCGAAATACTGGTTGCTGCGACAGGCACGTGGGAATTGCGTCTCCTCTGGCCGATCTTGGCTCGCCTGACTCGTGCTGGCGAGCGTGTAATGCTGATCGGGCCTCTTCACCAACCCTACCCCCAAGCCTGGCTCGCAGCGGAAATCGACTTGCGCTACCTGAGCATTGTTCAGTCGCAGAGTCGTGACATTTTGTGGGCTACTGAACAGTGCCTGCGCTCAGGTAGCTGCGGTGCCGTAGTGTGCTGGCCTCTCGAGGCCGACGACCGTTCGTTACGCCGTTTACAGATCGCAGCCGAAACCGGCCAAACCCTAGCTTTTGCGTATCGTCCCTTGTCGGCCTCGGTTAACGCTTCACCAGCGGCCTTACGTCTGGTGGTGGACGCCCAACCGGTGCAGATCAGGGTGCTCAAATGTCGCGGCGGCATAACTTCTCCGCACCCTATCGCAGCCAATTGGCAGTAACCCGGCCATGCTTTGGGCGTGCTGAATCGCCCCTAGTTTCTGCGCCAGCCGCGATAATCTTCTCATCAGAGGGCTAAGGCAAAAAAGCTCGACGCACTTCACCAGATTATGCGATTCATTTTCAGAACTTCCCCCACCAAGGAATGACTCAAGGAATAAGATTGATGTCAATTTCCATAGCAAGTTTCCTCCACCCATATTTAAAATTCCTCCACGGCGCCGCCTACAACCTGCACCAGATTTTGGAAGGTCTGGGCGTCACATCATCGAGCTTCACCGAGCGAGACATTGCTGGAAAGGTCATCGGAGGCTACTGGTCGCCCGATGAAGCTATTGTGATCACGTTCGGCTTCCTAGTGATGCTGTCAATGCTGCTGACTTCCTTGCTAGCTGCAGCAGCCTATACGGTGGGTAAAAAGCGGGGCTTGCAAATCTTCTTCGTGGTGTTGTGCTTACCGGGCGCCATGAACTGTTTGGACCTGTTCCCCAACATCAATTATCTGCCCACCCGTTACACCATAAATGGCGCGGGAAAACTAGGCAGCGAGGTCGGGCTGATTCCCCTGCTGCTGATGTGCGTCATCACCGGCTGGACCGTCATGGTAATTGCCTATGACAACCTCAACCTCACCGAACGCTTCCGCCAAATCTACGATCACTTCTGGTTCCCACTGGCACTAATAGCTGCTGTGTTCTTCGTCGCTGACAACGGCGCCAACGAAGACACAGCCTTACTGAAGGCGACGACGGCGGAGATCCAGAGCGCCAGCGGATACCTGTTGAGCCAAATCAGACGCTACGATGACTACTGTAAGGCCAATGGACTGGAGGACCTGAAGTCGTGCCAGTGGAGCCGCGATTCGCAGTGGACCTTCACCCAAATAAAGGAAGGCGAAGCCGACTACTTCATCAAGTTCGCACCGGACGACTCCAACGGATTTTACTCTGCGCCTGGAAAGACCATAAGCGCTGAGGATGTAATCACCATTCGCACAGAAATCGCCGAATACAATCAACGGCTGTGCCCCGTGAAGCACTTTTCCCATGATCTGTCGCAAACTTCACCACTCTCCAGCAGTTGCGAGTATGTCCCCTACCACTATTGCTCGACCAAACCTGATGGTCCACCCGGCGTTGTGGATGACAGTATTGGGAGCCATACCGTCGCCTTGGCCAGCGAATGCATCATCCCTCGGTTCGCAGCCGCCAAGCCTTCCTTGAAGCAGCTGTCGACACTGGCCAGCCAACATGAAAAAGCCAAGAATCACCGTTGGCTGTACTTCCTCGCCGTCGCTGTAGCTGTCGGAGCAAAAGTGGCTCTGACCACAACCAAGCTATGCCTAATGGATGACCGCTCTAAGGCTGACAGACGTCGCTTAACAAGGGCTGCACGGCAGCGCCTGGGACAGTGCGCCCGTATTCTGAAGCGTCTGCTAGTCGGTTCCGGCCACGGGGCATGGGTCGCTACAACCCGATTAACTAAGCTGTTGAAAGCGATACAGGGGTCCTTGCCCCCTCAAAATCAAGAAAAATAGACGGTTTCCTCCCGGCCGCTGCGCTGGGTGGACCCTCCGCGATTTATCTTGATTTTTTCACGGCGGCCTTAGTCGCCCTAGTCGGCAGGGGTTCATGCGCAGCGCAAGCGCAGAACCCGGAAGACGAAGGAGCGAAAGCCATGAGCGAACACATCAGGATCTACGTTGCCGATCTAGCCGCCTATAACGCTGGCTATCTACATGGTGTCTGGGTAGATGCCACATTGGATCTCGACGACATCCATGCACAAGTCGACATCATGCTGGCGACGTCACCAGTCGAGGGTGCGGAGGAATACGCCATCCATGATTTCGAGGGTTTTGATGGCTACAGCCTCGGTGAATACGACGGGCTCGAACATGCCCATGACATAGCGTGTTTTATCGAGGAATACCCGGAGTTCGGGGGTGCCCTACTTGCCCACCTCAATGACATTGATGAGGCACGCAAAGCGGCTGACGAAGATTACTGCGGCTGCTACGCCTCACTCGCCGATTACGCCCAAGATCTAACTGAAGAAACCAGCAATATTCCCCCACACCTGGCCAACTACATCGACTACACCGCCATGGCGCGAGACATGGCGTATGGCGGCGACGTATTCACGCTGGAAACTGGTTTCGGGCAAGTGCATGTGTTCTGGAACCGTTAAGGCAATCAGATTGCACCGGGGCGAACCCGGTGCCTTTGCTCTTTGCGCCCCTGTCCTGCCGGCCACCCGCGCGCCCCACCCTGAAGGCTGGTGAACTGGCCTGTACACCAGCCATGAGCATGTAGAAAAGAGCTCTGCGGCAGCGGCCTATTCAGACCTTTACGGACTTACGTCTTTGCACAAATCAGCCAATCCGCATCTACAGATTTACGGATTTGCAGGAAACCGGATTTACGCTTTTACGTGTCTACAGAAATCCGTATATGCGCATTTCAGGTTCTACAGAAAGCCGTAGATACGCAAAACCTTGAGGTCGCGCGAGTTGGTCTCCGAAATGTCGTTTCAATTCGCAGTTGTTTTCGTAAGTGAGCGCACTCGGTCAGCGCCCAGACCTTGGGGGCATCAATCCATCGCCGATCTTCCTGCGAGTTCGCCCAGACCTAACCCGGCATGATCGAGCACGACTACTGCCGCACGGTGCACCTCCCACGTCAACGGAGGACACACCATGTCGCAACCACCAACTCTTCCCCACCATCAGCACCGCGTCGATCTCGACTCCCCGCTTCATCGCAAGGCCGGGCCAACGTCTCACGCCATGACCCCAATAACGCGCAATCAAGTAGCGACCGCGAAGCAAGCCGGTACTCCACCGCGCTACCTCACCAATACCGAGGCAGCGACCTACCTGCGCTTATCCCCGCGCACGCTGGAAAAACAGCGCGTACTCGGCGGCGGACCGCGCTTTCACAAGTTTGGCAGACGGGTCATGTACGCCCTGGCAGATCTCGAGACCTGGGCCAGTGAGCGCAGCTTTGAGACCACCTTCGATCCTGAGTACCTCGAACGCCACCCAGGAGCTCAGCGTGATGACCAGTGAAACCCTCGCCTATGAGTCGCTGCACGCCCCCACTGCCAGCGCAAAACGAGCAACTGGACCTGTTCCGCGCATTACCGGGCGATATGGCGCCACGCGACGCCCAGGACCTGATGGCAAATCCATTCTTCTCGCTGGCCAAATCTCGGCGCACGGTACCCATCGACTTTCGGTCAGGAGAGGTGACGGTGCGTGTGGAAGGCACATTGGAGCACGGTATCGCTACGATCTGGGATGCCGACATCCTAATCTGGGCTGCCAGCCAGATCGTCGAGGCACGCGATGCGGGCATTCCAACCTCGAGACTGATGCGCGCAACGCCCTATCAAATCCTGCGTTTCATCGGTCGCGGCACGTCACTACGAGACTACCAGCGGCTCAAGGCAGCTCTGGATCGGCTGCAGTCGACCAGCGTGGCCACCTCAATCCGCGAGACCACTGGCAGGCGCCTGCACCGTTTCTCCTGGATCAACGAATGGAAGGAGCTCGCCGCGTCAGATGGTCGCCCGCTGGGTATCGAGTTGATCCTTCCAGACTGGTTCTACAGCGGGGTACTCGACCAGGCGTTGGTGCTAACGATCGACTCGGCTTACTTCAGGCTCACCGGTGGCATCGAGCGCTGGTTGTATCGTCTGGTGCGCAAGCATGGCGGCAAGCAGGAGGACGGCTGGCAATTCGACTTTCGCCACCTGTACCGCAAATCAGGGAGCACAGCCCGCTATTCAGACTTTGCTCTCGACCTACGGGCGCTGGTCGCTCGGCAGTCGCTACCAGGATATCGCTTGAGCATTGTTCGATTACCCCCTTCAACCGAACTGCTCGCCTTTCGCGCCGTGCCGTATACGGCACGGGGATAACCTGCGCAAAAGCTGTGAATTCAGACGTGCTATCAGGCGCAAGCAGGCACGTGCTATCAGGAGCATCACCATCGTGCCATCAGGCGCACAAAATGCTCTGCAGGCCACGTCTGGCGAGGCCTACAGCCGCCCTTAACTTAACTAACTTAAAAGCTCTAACTTTTTATTGGGAAGCTGCCCGATTGTGGACAGGTGAAAACCGGCCCTATCTGTCCGGGGAGACTCGACCATGATCGTCGCTCTGCTCAACCAGAAAGGCGGGGTTGGCAAGACCACCCTGGCCACCCATATAGCAGGCGAACTGGCCCTACGTGGAAACAACGTCATCCTGCTTGATGCTGACCCACAGGGCTCTGCACTGGACTGGACGCAACGACGCAGCCAGCAGGGATTGCCTCGGTTGTTCAGCGCCGTCGGCCTCGCACGCGAGACGCTGCATCAGGAGGCCCCGGAACTGGCTCGCCGTACCGATCACGTGATCATTGATGGACCACCGCGCATTGCCGCCCTCGCACGCTCGGCGTTGTTAGCTGCAGACCGCGTTCTGATCCCCGTACAGCCCAGCCCCTATGATCTGTGGGCGAGCGCGGAGATGGTCAACCTGATCCGCGAGGCTCAGGTGTTCAGACCCATGCTACGCGCCGCATTTGCCATCAACCGTCGCGTCAGCACCACGGTAATTGGCCGGGAAGCCCGCAGCGCCTTGGCTGAACAACCGCTGCCAGCTCTGCAGGCGGAGATACGCCAACGCATCGTCTTCGCTGAGAGCGTGGCAGCCGGTCGCCTGGCCAGTGAGTTAGCACCAGACAGCGCTGCCGCACGCGAAGTCAGCAGCCTAGTGGACGAACTGCTGCGGTGGTCGCTGTGAGCGGCAAACGCATCGACATCGGTGCTCGTCCGTTAGCCAATCCCCAGGCCGATGACTGGATACGCCAGGGTGCCGTCCAAGACAGCAGCAAAGTCGAACGCTACAGCGCCCGACTCACGCTCGACGTCACACCGGCACTGCGCACACGCATCAAGCTCGCTGCATTCGATCGCGGTGTAACGATGGCGGAGATGCTGCGTGATGTCCTGGAACGGGAGTTCCCAGAGGTCACGTCATGTTGCTGATTGGTCGACAAGCCTTGTGGCCTATTGCCTTGAGCGTCGGCAGTTTGTTCACACTGGCTTGGATCGCTCTCGCCAACTCGTCACCCCTGCTCGTTTACAACGCATCTAACAGCGTACCGGTAGGTTGGTACCGCATCGCTCATGCTCGCAGACTGGCTGTTGGCGACCTAGTGCTGGTTCACTTGCCACCGGGGGCAATGACACTCGCCGCTCAGCGGGGATACTTACCAACGTCCGTACCACTGCTGAAGATGGTAGCGGCAACAGCCCCCCAGCACGTGTGCGTGCAGAGCAATCAAGTGCTGATTGACGGCAAGCTGGTGGCCAGGCAATTGCGAAGGGATCGACAAGGTCGCCCGTTGCCGACTTGGCGAGTTTGTCGCCGCTTGGTGGACGATGAACTGTTCCTGCTCAGCAGTAATCCAGAGTCGTTCGACAGTCGCTACTTCGGCCCTATATCGACCGACGCAGTAATCGGCTTAGCACAGCCCTTGACGCTGATGACGACGCCATGAGCCCGCATATCCAACGTCAACCAATCAGACAACTTCGTGTGTTCCGCTTGCCCAGCCGCGCGCCGCCTGCGGGCATAAAGCCCTGTCCCGTACTCAGCTTGGAACGCCACATCTGGGCGCCCTATACACCCCTGTTAACCCAATTCGGGACAACCACGGCATTTGAAAAGCAGAGGGCAAGATAAAAGGGGGCGGCACTTCGTGGCTCGCGGAGGTGGTCTGCACGGGAGGTTTAGGCGGCACACCGCATAGACGATCAGGTGCCGGAATTGCCAAGAACGCTCACAGACACTGGCCTATAGGTGTGCCTGGTACGCCCATCTGCGATCAGCATTGAGGAGCAATCAATATGAGCAAGGGAAGCCACAAAGATAACGAGCAAGAGTTTCGACTCCAGCCGGGCAAGCCACGGCAGCGCGGCCAAACCTTCGTCAATCAGGTCTTACACCAGGCCAATAAGGCTGGCACGGGGAAGTCGAGAAAAGCAGCTCATCAACCTGGCGCGGGTATCGGCCGCGGACATGTCGCTGCCCGTTTCAGCGCACAAAAACTGAACCACAACGCCCGTCGGGTGACCATCAAGACACGCTTAGTGAATCTGCGCCAAGCAGGTAAGCGTTCGACACTTACTCATCTGCGCTACATCGAGCGCGACGGAGTCAGTCGCGATGGCGATCCGGGTAAGGCCTACGGCCCACTCACCGACCAGGCCGACGTCGGTGCTTTCGAGGAACGGGGTCAGGAGGACCGGCACCAGTTTCGCTTTATCGTTTCGCCTGAAGATGCCGAGCAACTCGATGATCTGCGCACCTATACACGCCACCTGATGAGCCGAGTGGCGGCCGATCTTGGCACTCAACTTGACTGGGTAGCGGTCGATCACTGGAACACTGACAACCCGCACACTCACATCGTCCTGCGCGGCAAGGACGATACCGGTAAAGATCTAGTGATAGCGCGCGACTACATCGCCGAGGGCATGCGCAATCGTGCCGCAGAGCTAGCCACCGAGTGGCTGGGGCCGCGTACTGAATTGGATATCCACCAGGGGCTGCAACGCGAGGTTCAACAGCAGCGCTGGACCAGCCTGGATCGTACCCTGCTGCGTGAACACAAAGCTGGCGCGCTGCACATAAAGACTCTCGCGGACCATCCACACAGACAGTTACTGATCGGCCGCCTGCAATGTCTTGAGCAGATGGGGCTGGCCCATGAGGGCCGGACGGGGGAATGGGTCATATACGACGACGCTCAAGCTACCTTGAGGGCCATGGGTGAACGTGGCGACATCGTGCGCACGATGCAACGCGCCATGGCTGGCACGCAACGTGATCTAGCGGTTTTCGAGGCAGGCGGCAGCAATCCGAATGTGGTCGGCCGAGTGATGGCCAAGGGGCTTGCAGATGAACTGCACGATCGCGGCTACCTGGTAGTAGATGGTCTAGACGGCAAGGCTCATTACGTGACGCTGCCTGCCCGGGCGGAATTGGCCAACTATCCAATCGGGGCGGTGGTAGAGACACGATGCGTAAACGAACCTCGCGCTGTAGATCGCTCACTTGCCTCATTGGCTGTGGAGGGTATTTACCGCACTGATCATCACCTAGCGCTGGCCAGATCACAGGCTTGCGGGGGAAATGATCCTGGGGCTGTAGTCGAACGTCACGTGCGGCGATTAGAGGCACTGCGCCGGGCCGGCATAGTAGAACGACTGTCAGAGGGTGTTTGGAAAGTACCTGCCGACCTGCCCGAACGAGGTAGGCAGCATGACGCATGTCGCCTTGGCGATGTCACCGTGGAGGTGCGTACGCCGCTACCTCTAGAGCAGCAAACTCGTGCCGTTGGCGCCACATGGCTGGATCATCAATTAGTGGGTGGCAGCCGGGAGTTAGCTGACACAGCCTTTGGGAGGGAGGTGCGCGAAGCGCTAAATCAACGTACCGACTTCCTGGTAGACCAGGGTTTGGCAGAACGACACGGCCAGCGCGTCAGACTTGTACGCAACCTCCTGGCTACGTTACGCGGTCGGGAGCTGACAGCGGTTGCGCACGACATCTCCTCTCAAACGGCGATGCACTATCGCCCGGCGGTTGATGGAGTTCGAATCTCTGGGGTCTACCGACGCAGCATGCAACTAGCGAGTGGCCGCTTCGCAATGCTGGATGACGGTACTGGCTTCAGCCTGGTGCCCTGGAAACCAGTGATCGAACAGAAACTCGGGCAGCACATTTCGGCAGTGATCCACGGCAACAGCATATCCTGGCAGCTGGGACGCCAACGTGGACCTTCGATAGGTTGACCAATAATTGCCGGCGCTTACACCAGCGCCGGCTCCAGCTGCAGCCACTGCTCGAATAACTGACTCTCTGGCCTGCCCTGCTTGGGCGCGTAATAGACCAACCGCAGGTGACGATCTTCGTCGATCGTCAAGTTGGTATGGTCGAAGACAAGGTGCCCAACCGGCTTGATGAACAAATGCCGAACACCCTGGCAAGGCCCGTGAATATCCTGATGCCGCCACCACTTTCTGAAGTCAGGTGAGACCTTCTCCAACTCCTTAACAAGCGCAACGATCTCTGGGCTTTGAGTCGCTCGGACAAAGTCACGACGAAAACTGGAGAGAATTTTTAGCGCCTGATCTTCCCAAGGATCGAACAATTCGCGCATAGCTGGGCTGGTGAACAGCATCCACAACATATTGCGGCGCTCTGCGGGGATAGACGAGAAACCGAGTACCCGATCAGCTGCTGCGTTCCAAGCCAGCACGTCCCAACGCAGATTAATCACATATGCAGGACTGAACGGCAGTTCCCCCATCAGACGATGGATCACAGGGGGTACGACGCACCATGTTCGACCAGGTTCAGCCGGTGGGCGCTGATGCGCCAGTAGGAAAAGATGTCGACGCTCGGTCGCATCCAACTTGAGTGTTCTCGAGAGGTTATCAAGGAAGGCAGCGGAGACGCTGATATCCCGGCCTTGTTCTAGCCAGGTGTACCAGGACAACCCCACCCCCGCCAAAGCTGCTACCTCCTCGCGGCGCAAGCCTGGCGTACGTCGCCGGCTACCCACAGGTAACCCCACCTCCTCCGGTGAAATTCGCTCGCGACGACTACGCAGGAACTCGGCCAGTTCTGCCCGGGTGCGTTCAAGTGTGCGAGGGGCGCTCATCTGGTTACCTCTAGTAATAGCATAAACGGTCAAATTGTAACCCTTTCGAATACGAAGAAGAATAGCCCCAACTGGCCGCAAATACCTGAGCCAGAGCTCTTGCTTGATGAGGAAGCACACAGCGACGTGTCAGCAACTTGCTAAGGAGATAAACGGATGTACCAAGCACTACTTCGGGAACAATTGGAGACATTGAAGTCATCCAACCAGTACCGCACCTTCACCACCCTAAGCCGAATTTGCGGTCAGTATCCATTGGCCAAACTGGACGGCTGCGATCAGAAACCTGTGGTCGTGTGGTGCAGCAACGACTATCTGGGGATGTCTCAACATCCCTGCGTACGCAAGCAAATGCATGAAGCCCTGGATACCTACGGAGCAGGCTCCGGAGGCTCACGCAACATCGGAGGCTCACACGAGGTCTATGCCCAACTGGAATCTAGCCTGGCCGAGTGGCATGACAAAGAAGCGGCTCTCGTTTTCCCAACTGGCTTTGGTTCGAACGACGCCACGCTTCAGTGCCTACTGCGCAGCATCCCCGACTGCGTAGTAATTAGTGACGAACTGAACCATGCCTCAATCGTCAACGGCATCCGCTCAACGCCAAACGAGCGCCGGATCTTCCGCCACAACGATGTAGAACACCTGGCAGAGATCCTGGCCAGCTACCCGTTGGGTCAGCCGAAGATAGTGGTGTTCGAATCGATCTATTCAATGGACGGCGACATCGCACCTATCGCCGCAATCATTGCTGTCGCCAAGTGCTACAACGCCCTCACCTACCTCGATGAGGTACACGCTGTCGGCATGTATGGCCCGCGCGGTGCTGGGGTAGCTGCAACGCTTGGCCTCACCGACCAGGTGGATATCATCCAAGGCACCATGGCCAAGGCCATTGGCGTGATTGGTGGGTATATCGCATCGACCCGAGTGATCGTCGATGCAGTGAGATCCTTCGCCACCGGGTTCATCTTCACCACTTCGCTACCACCCGCAATTACCGCGGGCTGTCTAGCTAGCGTCGAGCACCTTAAAGGCAGCAGCACCGAGCGTGATCTCCTGCATGCACAGACAGCCAAGCTGCGCGCACGCCTCAAGCACTATGATGTTCCTGTCATGCCTTGTTCCCAGACTCACGTATTACCGGTGCTCGTGGGCGAAGCAAAGCGCTGCAAAGCCGCCGCCGAACGCCTGCTGCACACACACGGCGTATATCTGCAGCCGATCAACTACCCATCGGTACCCGTAGGTACCGAGCGTTTTCGCGTGAACGCCACCCCCAACCACAGCGACGCGCAGATTGAGCACCTTGCCGTCTCGCTACGTGAGACCTTCGATCACTTCGCCATACCGCTTGCGTCCCAGGTGTTCGGCGCGGAGGTGGCCTGAGATGGATCAGCCATTACTCACTGTGCGTCTGGCGACCGTGGCGGATCTAGCCAGCTTGGTGGAGTTACGCGCACACCTGCTAGATGGCAGTGCCGCCATCTACTCGAGCAAAACGCCTGACGACTCCGCTCGCTGGCGCGCGGCATACCGCGCCTGGTTGACCAATCGCCTTAGCGAGAGCGACTGCGTGCAGATCCTCGCAGCCGAGCACAAGGAGACCGGCCAAGTGCTCGGCTGCGCGACTGCCATTATTGACCAGCGCGCACCAGCCCCTGGCTGCCTGAACGGACTGTCCGGATGGGTACAGTCAGTGGTGGTCGAACCGCAATGGCGTAACCAGGGTATTGCTCGGATGCTGATGCAGCACCTGCTGCGCTGGTTCGCCAATCGAGGTGTTGGCTCAGTTGTGCTGCAGAGCACCGAAGCCGCCGGCACGCTCTATCAGACCCTAGGCTTTGAAATCAGTGACGAGCGCCTGCTGATACGTCAGGGGGCCTCGGAATGAAGATACTGATCATTGGCCTGGGTTATGCCGGTAACCGCTATCGCCGTGCCTTCGAGCATATTGCCGCGAGCACTGGGATGCAGTTGTCGCTGGCCTATGTCGGCCGCAACCAGAAGCCAACTGAGCTGCCCTACTTCAACAACATCGGTGTAGCGCTGACAGCCTTTGTCCCGGACATCGTCGTGGTCAGCGTCAACGACCACAACCATGCACCCGTACTACAGCAGTTGGCTGGTTTCCGAGGTTTCGTGATTTGCGAGAAGCCCTTGGTAACCCCAAGGGACGACCTCAAAACGCTGTTCGAAGCACTGAAGAACGTCAGCGGCTTCGCTCTCGACTTGGTGGAGCGTTACTCGGACGCTAGCCGCCAGTTGCGCGAATGGGTCAAGCGGCATGACTGGCAACTGGTGCGAGCTAACTTTCACTGGGGCAAGGACCGAATCAACGATTACCGCCCAACCTGCGGCGTAACCAGCGAAGTAATCCATGCCCTGGATCTGCTCAGCTGGGTTTGTCCACGCGCCGGTCAGCTCAGATTGCATGGCGTACTTGGCGTGCGCTCGGACTTCTCGATATCCGGCGATGAGGTGCTCGACACCGTGCAACTCACAGCCAGTCTGGGAGAGGCACGAGTCACCGGCTACAGCAGTTTCGTGAATATCGTTCGCCAGCGCACGGTGGACTTCAGCTTCGTTGATCGCAAATCCAAGTTGATTCACGCACGCCTGGTGTTCGACACACCGCGCTGGGATCACGACCAACTGCAAATCTGGACGCGCAGCACAAACGGTGCGGAGCAACTGCTGCATCAGTTCGCTACTGCTCCCAATGAGCCTGGGCTGAACACCCTGCATAAGCTCTCGCGGCTATGTCTGCAGGTGGTGCGAGCCGTGGCGCTCAAAGAGCCGCCGCACCAGGCATTCGCAGGTCTCGATACGGCAGCGGATCTACAGCGCCTGCTCAACGACCTCGACACCAAGGCCCAAACCCCACCACCGGCACGATATGTCCATGGAGAGTCGCGCGTGTTGCTGGCCGAGGACAGCGACCTGGAAAGCCTCGGATAACCCAATTCACAAGGAGAGAACTATGTGTGGAATCGCTGGATGGCTGTCTTACAGCCAGAAAATGGAACTGCAACGCGACACCCTGCAGCACATGACGGAAACCATGGCGCTGCGTGGGCCGGATGCCGGCGGGCTATGGATCGATGGTCCAGTAGGACTGGGCCATCGGCGCCTATCGATCATCGACTTAGAGGGTGGTCGCCAACCGATGACCGTCATGCATGGTGGTCTACGTGAGGTCGCTGCAATCACCTACAGCGGCGAGGTCTACAACTTCCGCGAGCTACGTACCGAGTTACAGCGGTGCGGCCATCTGTTTGAGACACGCAGTGATACCGAGGTGGTACTGCGCGCTTATGTGCAATGGGGCGAGGCATTCGTTGAACGACTTAACGGCATGTATGCCTTCGCGATATGGGATCTACGAACGCAGGAACTGCTGCTGATTCGCGACCGGATGGGCGTTAAGCCGCTCTACTACTTCCCGACTGCAGACGGAGTGATATTCGGTTCCGAGCCCAAAGCGCTACTGGCCAACCCGCTAGTGCCACGCAAGGTGCGCGCAGATGGTCTGCGTGAGATTCTGGAAATGATCAAGACACCGGGGCACGCCATATTCGCTGGCATGCATGAAGTGCGGCCTGGCGAGATCGTGCGTATTAACCGCCAAGGCCTGAGCCGCCACCACTACTGGAAGCTGGAGGCGCAGGAACATAGTCATTCACTGGACGAGACCATCCGCCATACCCGCGACCTGCTGGAAGACATCGTCGACCGCCAGATCGTTGCCGACGTGCCGCTTTGCAGTCTTCTGTCAGGCGGCCTCGACTCCTCAATCATCACTGCGCTGGCGTCGAAAAAACTTCTGGCCGCTGATAAGGAGAACATTCGTTCCTTCTCCCTCGAGTTCCTTGACCACGGAGGCGGCTTCACCAGCGATGCCGTTCGCGGTACGCCAGATGCACCCTACGTTCGCGACCTAGTGGCAACGATCCGTTCAAGCCATCAGGAGATTGTCCTCGACAGCAGTGAACTGGCAGACCCTGAACTGCGTAAGCAGGTAGTCCGGGCTCTAGATCTACCACCGGCGTTCTGGGGTGACATGTGGCCTTCGCTCTATCGCTTGTTCCAAGAGGTACGCAGGCACTCAACCGTGGCGCTGTCCGGTGAGAGCGCAGATGAGGTGTTCGGCGGCTACCGCTGGTTCCACGATCCAGAGGCCATTCAAGCAGATACCTTTCCCTGGCTGACCTCAGTCACTGGCAAATACTTCGATGGGAAGCCTCTCTTCGACCGAGGCCTGCTGACCCAACTGGATATGCAGAGCTTCTTGCGCGACAGCTACACCCAGGCGCTTGCCGAGGCGCCGACGCTGCCCGGCGAAAGCATAGTGGACCAGCGCATGCGCCAGATGAGCTACGTCAACCTGACGCGTTTCGTGCAGACCCTGCTTGATCGCAAAGACCGTATGAGCATGGCCGTTGGCCTCGAAGTGCGAGTGCCCTTCTGCGACCACCGCCTGGTCGCGTACGCCTTCAACATTCCATGGGAAATGAAGTCCTTCGACGGGCGGGAGAAAAGCATCCTGCGGGCTGCGACTCGCGATCTGCTGCCCGAGTCGATCAGCGAACGGGTCAAAAGTCCCTACCCGTCGACCCAGGACCCGGCATACGAGAAAGCCCTCCGTGAGTCGCTAGCCGCCATTCAAGCAGATCGTAATGCGCCGGTTACGCAACTGCTCGACAGCAGCCGTATCCAGCAAACCCTGGCCAAACCGCTTGGCAGCATTTCTCCGATGCATGAGCGGATGGGAATGGAGTTGGCGGTCGGCCTCAACACCTGGCTGAGCGAGTACGACGTCAGCCTCGAACTTTAACCCCCCCTCCTAAAAGATGCGGCTCTGGTACAGAGCCGCGTCATTCAGCTGTACCACTAGCGCGCCTCAAGAGCGCAAGCGAGCCTGAGCATGCACACACATAAACAATCCTCAATTTATCTGATAGCGCTGGGAGCCTTTGCCCTAGGCATGGCGTCATACGTCACCGCAGGTCTGATCCCGATGATCGAGGCCTCATTCGCGGTATCCGTGGCAGTGGCTGCACAACTAGTCACAGCCTTCACCCTTGCCTACGGTTTGGGTTCACCGATTTTCGTTGCGTTGACCCCGGCTCATCGCCAACGTACCGGCCTGTTACTAGCCCTCGGGTTGTTCGTCATCGCCAACGCTGCGAGTGCACTGGCTGAGGACTTCACTGTTCTGATGATATGGCGGGCGATTGCGGGCATAGGCGCTGGCGTATATCTCGCCATGGGTATTGGTGCCTCTGCGGCAGTGTCCACACCTGAACGTCGTGGCAAAGCTATTGCCATCATCATGGGCGGCATGGCCAGCGGCGTAGTACTTGGCGTGCCTCTTAGCCTGCTACTCGCGGAGCAGATGGGCTGGCAAGCCGCTCTGTGGTTGGTCACTCTACTTGGAATAGTGGCGTTTTTCGGCCTGCTGCTGAAGTTGCCAGCGCTGCCCGCTGCCACAGCGAGCACTCTGAGCCAGAAGCTTGCGATCCTCAGCGATGGCCATGTGTTGGTGATCTTGCTGGTATCTCTGTTGGCTGCAATTGCCAGCCTGGGCATGTACACCTTTATCGCACCACTGATGACAGACCCTGCGTATGGCGCCGTTAGTTCAGTCACCCCTTATCTCTGGGTCTGGGGTATCGGCGGCGTAGTGGGCAGCTTTCTGATTGGTCCACTGGTAGACCGTATCAAAGGCCCAACCCTGACCTTCGCCATCATGCTAATCCTCTGCGTATCGTTGCTCGTGCTGCCGCTGTCGGCTGCAATCAGCTCTTGGCTGGTGATGCTTCCAATCGCTCTCTGGGGTGCAGTCGGCTGGGCCCTTCAAGTGCCCCAGAACAACGAACTGATCCTCGCGCGCCAGGCACAAGGTGACGGCAATCTCGCTATCGCTCTGAATGAGTCTGCGCTCTATCTAGGTAGCGCTATCGGCGCCGCAGCAGGTGGTTTCGTGTTGCTGTTGCAGATGCCTACATGGACCCTAGCCGCAAGCGCCGGCGCAGTGGCGGCCCTCGGCGCCCTACTGCAGATAATCAATCTACGTCGCCGGCCAACCTGGACAAGCAACGTGCAAGCCCAACTCAACAACTAAATCACTACAAGGAGGAAGGCAGTGGAACTGCGCCATCTTCGCTGTTTCATCGCCGTCGCAGAGGAACTGCACTTTGCGCGTGCGGCCGCGCGTCTGCACATCGAACAATCGCCCCTCTCCAGAACCATCAAGGAACTGGAGTATCGCCTGGGTGTGCAGCTGTTCGAACGCACGACGCGCAGCACACGCCTGACATGGGCCGGAAAAGTGCTGTTGGAGGAAGCACGTCGGGTATTCGCCGTTGTCGATCAGGCCAAGGCCAGCGTCAAGAGCGCAGCGGCCGGCTACCAGGGGCGTATTCGGATTGCGCTCTCGGATGGTATTCCACAAGCGCGTCTTTCAGCCCTGCTCGCCCAGTGCCGAGAAGAAGAACCCGAAATCGATATCTGCCTGTCTGAAGTCACCTTCACCGAACAAGTCAGAGGACTAAACAATGACATGTTCGATATCGGCTTCGCTCAGTCAGACGAAGTCGGTGATGGGCTGGTGGCCGAGCCGGTCTGGTTTGACCCTTTAGTGGTGGCAGTGCCAGCCCGCCATCCTCTACTGAGTTATAGGCGAGTCCCCCTCGAGGAAATAGTGCGCTACCCATTAGTGCTCTGCGATCCGCAAGTCTGCGAAGGCTTCTGGCAACAGTTACAGCGAGTGCTGGGGGCAGTAGACACGCGGCTGACCATCGCAGACCGAGTGCCTACGCTAGACTTAATGATGGCCCTCGTGGCCGCAGGATACGGGCTAGGATTTTCTAGCCTCGCACGAATATCGGAACTCAATAACCCTGAGGTTGTGGCAAGACCATTGTCCGACTGCCCTTCAATGTTGACCACATACCTGATACGACGAGAAACTGAGCCGGCAGAGCGGTTGGCTCGACTTATCGAGCGGATAAGTCCGTCCGAAAAGTTGAGGCTAAAGGCCGATCCATCATCACTGGAACCAAATGACGTAGATAACCTTGCAAAACAGAGTAAACCGATGAGCGCATGCTGACCCACAATTAGCTGACCACATAAAAAAGCCGCCTCAGTTACCTGAGGCGGCTTACCTTCCATGGCCAGGAAATACTACTACCAGCCATCCGTGCTTCTTTAGTGACTTGAACTTAACCCCCAGCTGACCGCCCAGGGTGCGCTCATCACCAGCCGCACCCTGCGAGCTCAAGTGGCCTCAGGTGCTCTAGCCATTACCCGCTTCCGCGCCCTGCTTCGCTTCCAAGACATCCTTGGCGCGGTTGGGCTTCAGTGTCGAGTTGTAGAACGTTATGCCGTCGTCGCCTCCCTAGCTATCACGCACAACAAAACGCATAAAAACTGGAGCACTTTTAAAGGAAAAATAAAGCCACAGATAATCATTATCACCTCTAGGGTCAAGCCAAGCTAAAGTGGAAAATGCGATGTTGTATTCTAAAATCAGAGAAGCCTCTTGATGCCAGAGTACCAGCAACGACCTTGCAAAAAGTGAAAAGACTCAAAACGCACAGAGAAATCAATTTAAGTCGACAACAGTGCACAAGAAATAACAAACGGCAGAATTAATAAACTCCAACTCTACCCGGATCATTTGACAGTAAATACAATAAAAACGTGTACACCAAGAGCAAAATCAATAACACGAACAGAAAATTTAGCTAAGCACTAAAAATATAAATTTCAGCGAATGCAAAAATTAGAAATTTCACACAAAGACAGCAACACTAAACAAGCAGGTATAAGTCTCCGGACAAGGAATGCAAACAAACAGAACGCAAGAACATGAGGGAAAATGCACATGACCACCTCAAGCAACTACACACTTAGCTATATCGCCAAGCACTGGCACAATAAATTTATTCATTACAATGAAAGAAACCTTGAAGAACTCGAAATAACCTCTGAAAACAAAAAAACCTTAAGCGCTCTAGGACTGATGAACAGCGAGGAGTTCTCCAAATCAAGCGTGATAGCATTTAATAGGAATTTAGAATATGTAAAAAAACACAATGATAACTATATAAAAATTGCTAACGGACTTGGCTTTGGCCTTTATCTAAAGCGAGACAATGATCACGTCTATTACCTCACAGAAAGCCAAAATCAAAATACAGAAAACTCACTCTGCAACACAACAATAAAAAACTACTTAATATTCGAGACAATAAAATCAAAGAATCATTTAGAATATAGAGAGTTTGACGGGGACCACCTTAAGAGCTACATATTTGCAAGGGAGCTAATTGAGGATTTTAAAAAAATTGACCCACGAGCTATTTATCCTTACTCATACTGGTCAAACAACATCCTAAATTATGCAATTGATTACCTCTGCACCGAAAACTCTAAGCTCCAAGCAGAAATAAAAGAAACAAGCTTCATACCAAACGAGCAAATATATTACGAGGCTTTATTCCATGGAGCAGATTACTTATCAAAAAAATGCGAGCACCCAACTAGAAAACCATACTCTGACACCATGCATTTATAAACACCTTAACTCACCAACAAATAGCGCCACTTATGTAGCGCAATTTGTCTCTGACCTACATGCTGGGCAAAACCTATCGACCAAGAATTTGATATGATTTGCCATGCAACATTCATCTTATTTTATGACTTCAGCTTACTGAAGCACAGAACTACATCAAACGTATGGAGACCCGAGCACTGGGCTCTAACGCCATAGTTTTAATCACATACCAGCACCTATATATTTATAGTCAGAAAAGCCTGCCTTTCACTGAACTTATTAGGACTATTTTTAACTCACAAGTCCCAGTCTTCAGCCTCCTCAGGCTGGTATTCGACGTCTAGTAAAATCAGTTTTAATACTTTCCCAGTACTTGTAGGCCAATCAATCTCCTGCCCTACGGATAACCCCAACAATGCACTGCCCACAGGAGCCAAAATGGATACCAGGCCTTCAGCTCCAACTTGATGTGGGTAAACCAACGTCAAGCGATAGTCCTTGCCGCTGGACTCCTCACGGCAGTGGACCCGTGAATTCATTGTTACGATCCCAGCAGGAATTTTATCTGGAGTAACAACGTCCGCTCGATCAAGCTCTGATTGCAGAGCAGCTACTCCAGGCTCATCATCCTCAAGCCTCTCCAGTAGTCGCTCTAAACGTTGCAAGTCACGATCAGTAACGATAATTGGTGGTTTCTTATCCATAAAGTATCTCCGTGGTTTTTACAAAAAACATCATAACAATCATGCCTTCGCAAAGAGGGTAAGCACACAGCCCCAAAAAATCCGATGCAGCAGAGTATCTCCCGACTGTAAGCGCATATTGCCGGAGGTTCTTCTGGCCACGCTGTAGTTTTACACCATCTATTTCCATTCAGAATAGCTCTCGAAATGGTCTTTGACCTGCGCCCGCCCATTAACGAGTCTCCCACCGCGGCACATCTTCGTGCCGAGTGCTTCGTCATGGAGGCTGGGCTCAGGGATGCAAGCGACAACGGTGCTTTACGGCCAGGCGCTGGTGGTTTTCACCATCACCCTTTCCGGGGTATGGGGTGCTACTCAATGGACAGCTTCCGCGCTCGGCTATCAGGTGCGCTTGGGAATGCCTTGGTTCGAGTTGCTGGGGGTTCCGATATACCACCCTTGGCGCCTGTTTGAGTGGTGGTTCGTCTTTGACGCCTACGCGCCTGAAATTTTCAACACCGGCGGTAGTATCGCGGCCTGTAGTAGTTTGCTTGCGCTGGCTGTGGCTATTGGCATGGCAATCTGGCGCGCTCGCCAAGCTCGGCAAGTCACCACCTACGGCTCAGCACGCTGGGCGGGTGTAGAAGAAGTACGCAAAGCAGGGATGACTCAATCCGCAGGCGTATTTCTCGGATTGCTCGAAGAGCACTACCTGCGCCACGAGGGCCCCGAACACGTACTGACCTTCGCCCCAACACGATCAGGTAAAGGCGTCGGCCTGGTGGTACCCACCCTGCTCTCCTGGCCAGCCTCGGCTGTTATCCACGACATCAAGGGAGAAAACTGGAGCCTCACTGCTGGTTGGCGTTCGCGCTTCTCCCACTGCCTACTCTTCAATCCGGTAGACCCGGCATCGGCTGCGTACAACCCTTTGCTTGAGGTACGCCGTGGCACCCATGAGGTGCGTGACGTCCAGAACATTGCCGACATTTTGTGTCGACCCGGAAGGCGCCCTTGAACGACGCAATCACTGGGAGAAGACCAGTCATGCGTTGCTGGTCGGCGCTATCCTGCATGTGCTCTATGCAGGGCAGGACAAGACGCTATGCGGCGTAGCCAATTTCCTCTCTGATCCGGCCTGCACCTTCGAACTGACCCTGCACCGGATGATGAGCACGCCCCATCTGGGGGATGTGACTCATCCAGTTGTCGCTTCGGCTGCCCGAGAGGTGATGAACAAGAGCGATAACGAGCGTTCGGGCGTACTTTCCACGGCGATGTCGTTCCTCGGTTTGTACCGAGACCCGACCGTAGCGGAGGTCACCTCGCGTTGCGACTGGCGCATCGCAGACCTCATCTCTGCCAAGCACCCCGTGTCGTTGTACCTAGTGGTGCCACCTTCCGATATCAGCCGCACCAAACCTCTGATCCGTTTGATCCTTAATCAGATCGGCAGACGCCTGACCGAGTCGCTTGATGGTTCCGATGGCATTGAACGCAAGCACCAACTTCTACTCATGCTCGACGAGTTTCCCGCTCTTGGACGGCTGGATTTCTTCGAGACAGCCCTCGCTTTTATGGCGGGCTATGGGTTGCGCGCATTCCTGATCGCCCAGTCGCTCAATCAAATCGATAAGGCCTATGGCCAGAATCACTCGATCTTGGACAACTGCCATGTGCGGGTGACGTTCGCCACCAACGATGAGCGGACCGCCAAGCGCATCTCTGAAACTCTCGGTACCGCCACAGAACTGCGCGCACAGCGCAACTACGCAGGCCATCGTCTTGCGCCCTGGCTCGGACACTTGATGGTATCGCGCCAAGAGACTGCCCGCCCGTTACTGACGCCCGGCGAAGTCATGCAACTGCCTAGCGACGAGGCTGTCGTGATGGTCTCCGGTCTCGCGCCGATACGGGCGAAGAAAATCCGCTACTTCACCGACATCAACTTCAAGCCTCGCGTATTGCCTGCACCTGAGCTTCAACCGGGTCAGTACGCCGACTCACCTGCAGCAAGGATGGATGACTGGAGCAGCATTATTGTGGCCTTAACGGCCGATGCTTCTAAGGGCGGCTTTGCCGATGACGAAAGCATCGAAGACGGAGGACCTCGCCTTCAGCCCGAGTTGGCTGAGATCGTCCACGGACCTGATTACGACGACGCCACCAATGATCTGTTGCTCCTCGACGAGGACGATATCCCAGCCCCCTTTCCAACTCAGCCCGACCCACGTCTAAACCGCGTGGCGCGGCTTGCTGCCCTCGACCCTGATGACGGAATAGCCTTATGAGCCGAGCACGCCTAAACCTGTTCATCCAACCCGAGCACGCCAAACGCCTAAACGAACTGGCAATCAAAAAAGGCGTATCCAAGTCTTCGATCATTGCTGCAGCGCTTGCTTCCTGGTTGTCGCCTGAATCCGGCGACCAGCGCGAGATCGCGACTGCCAAGCGCCTGGATCGATTGTCACGCCAGTTCGAGCGACTGGAGCGCGACCAGAACATCCTGATCGAGACTGTGGCGCTCTATATCCGCTACTACCTCACCGTCAGCACGCCAGTTCCCGAGGCTCATCAAGACGCAGCCCGTGCCCAGGGCAAGCTTCGCTTCACCCAGTTCGTGGAGCAACTGGGTCGGCACCTGCAGCGCGGGCGTAGCCTGGTTAGAGAGGCATACGAGGATGTGAGGACAGACACTGCGGATACGGGAGAGCGTCAATGAATGCTGCCTCTCCCGCATTTGGTGCTGCGGCAACCTCCTTGGATCGCCGCAGCCGAATGCTGCGTACGGCTATGGGCTCTCTGATAGCAGATGCCCTGGATGACACAGACGTCGTCGAGATCATGCTCAATCCAGACGGGGCGCTCTGGATCGACCGCCTTACCGGCGGACGGTCCCGCCTGGGCGCGCTATCTGCGGCTGATGGGGAGCGGATTATCCGTCTCGTCGCCGCGCACGTCGGCTCCGAAGTACATCAAGGCAATCCCCTGCTCAGCGCGGAACTACCAGGCTCTGGCGAGCGCTTCGAAGGCGTCTTGCCACCCATAGCCGCCAGACCGACGTTCGCGCTGCGTAAACGCTCAGCCGGCGTCATCCCGCTTCAGCGCTACGTAACAGACGGAATCCTTACTGCACCTCAGGCTAATTACTTGCGCAGCGCAGTGCACGAACGCCAGAACATCCTTGTCGCTGGTGGTACCAGCAGCGGCAAGACCACCCTGGCCAATGCGCTGCTTGCCGAGGTCGCCAGCACCGGTGACCGCGTGTTGGTGCTTGAGGACACCATCGAATTGCAGTGTCCAGCCCTTGATCACGTTGCACTGCGAACTAAGCCCGGCGTGGTGTCCATGGCCGATCTTGTGCACAGCACCCTGCGCCTTCGCCCTGACAGAGTGGTGGTCGGCGAGGTTCGAGGCGGTGAAGCGTTAGATTTGGTCAAGGCATGGGGAACAGGCCACCCAGGCGGTATTGCCACGATCCATGCGGGCTCCGCGCAAGGGGCGCTGCTGCGCCTAGAGCAACTGATTCTCGAAGTTGCCCTGGCCGCACCACGGGCGCTGATCGCCGAAGCGGTCAACGTGGTGGTGTTCCTCTCAGGTCGCGGCCGTGCCCGGCATGTACAGCAGATCGCTCAGGTCATCGGCCACGACGAGCGCGGCTATCACCTCCGAGCCATCGACGCCCTCACCTCCCCACTCTCAGTTTCAGGAAATTAGTCATGAGTCTCCTCCCTGCCTCCGTGGTTAATCGTCGGCGTCTTGCCGAAGCATTCATCCTAGGCGCGCTCTGCGTGGGAATGTCCTTGCCTGCTCTAGCAGCCGGTTCCGGTATGCCTTGGGAAGGGCCACTGCAATCAATCCTCGACTCTGTTCAAGGGCCTGTGGCCCGCATCATCGCGGTAATCATCATTATTTCTACCGGCCTGACGCTAGCATTCGGCGATACCAGCGGCGGCTTCCGCAAGCTCATCCAGATCGTCTTCGGCCTTTCTATCGCCTTCGCGGCCTCGTCTTTCTTCCTGAGTTTCTTCAGCTTTGCTGGTGGGGCGGTGGTCGCATGATCGACGAGCGCGGATTCATTTCGGGCTTCGAAGTAGCGCTGCATCGGTCGCTAACCGAGCCGATCTTGCTCGGCGGCGCACCACGCAATGTGGCAATCCTCAACGGCACCCTGGCCGCCGCCGTTGGCCTGGGTTTGCAGCTATGGATTCCAGGCCTGGCGCTCTGGCTGGTCGGCCATTCGCTGGCCGTCTGGGGTGCACGTTTAGATCCGCAGTTCCTGCAGGTGTTCGCCCGACATATCAAGCAGCACCCGCTGCTAGACGTGTGAGGAGGCCAATATGTTGAACCTTACCGAATACCAACGCCGACCGGCTCAACTCGCCGACTGGCTGCCGTGGGCAGGGTTGGTCGCTCCAGGCGTGGTGCTGAACAAGGACGGTTCTTTCCAGCGCACGCTGTTCTTTCGTGGGCCGGACCTAGACAGTGCTACGCAAAGCGAACTCGTATCCACTTCGGCTCGCCTCAACAACGCCCTGCGCCGCCTGGGCTCAGGATGGGCGCTGTTCATTGAGGCAGAACGGGTTCCAGCCGCTGATTACCCCGACAGTGATTTCCCGGATGCTCTGTCCTGGTTAGTAGAGGAGGAACGACGCGGGGCGTTCGAGGCGCATGGCAGTCACTTCGAAAGCACCTACCACCTGACACTTCTCTATCTTCCACCAGAGGATTCGCGCTCGCGGGCCGCTGGTCTGCTCTATGAGCACAAGGTGCAGCGAGGCGCCGATTGGAGCGAGCGGCTGACCGCGTTCATCGTTGAGAGCGATCGCATTTTCGACCTGTTAGACGGTGTGATGCCAGAGCTCGGCTGGCTGGACGACCGACAGACGCTGACCTACTTACACGCCACGGTCTCAACGCACCGACAGCAAGTCGCTTTACCCGAAGTGCTTTTTCACCTCGATGCCCTGTTGGCTGACAACCCACTGACCACAGGGTTAGCACCGCGGCTGGGTGAGCAGCACCTGCGCGTACTCTCCATACGCGGCTTTCCCACCTCGACCTGGCCAGGTGTGCTGGACGATCTAAACCGTCTGGGCTTTGCGTATCGCTGGTCAACGCGCTTTATCTGCCTGGAGAAAGACGAGGCTGAAAAGGAGTTGGTGCGTCTGCGCCGGCAGTGGTTCTCCAAACGCAAGGGGGTCCTGGCACTGCTGCGCGAAGCAATCTTCCAACAGGAAAGCCCCTTGATCGACAGCGATGCGGCGAACAAGGCCAGCGACGCCGATGCTGCACTTCAAGAACTGGGCAACGATCAGGTTGCCTTCGGTTACGTGACGGCCACCGTGACGGTGTTTGACTGCGATGCTCAGGTCGCCGACGAAAAACTGCGCCTGGTGGAGCGGGCTATCCAGGGGCGCGGTTTTATCACTATTGCCGAGAGCCTCAACGCAGTTGAGGCCTGGCTCTCATCTATCCCCGGCAACGCCTACGCCAATGTTCGGCAACCGCTGATCTCCACGCTAAACCTGGCTCATATGATGCCGGTCTCAGCAGTCTGGGCCGGGCCTGCGCGCAATGATCACTTAATGGGCCCACCACTGGTGATCACGCGCACAGATGGCGCGACACCTTTTCGCTTGGTTACCCATGTCGGCGACGTTGGCCACACCTTGGTGGCCGGCCCTACTGGTATGGGTAAGTCGGTGCTGCTGGCGACCCTTGCCTTGCAGTTCCGGCGATACCCAAGTTCACGCCTGTTTCTCTTTGATATGGGGCGTTCACTACGCGCCACGGTGTTGGGCCTGGGAGGTGAACACTACGACTTAGGCGGGGATGGAGACCTTGCCTTCCAGCCCCTGGCACGCATCGACCAGGCAAGTTATCGCACCTGGGCGGCTGAGTGGCTGGCAGCCCGTCTGCTGCAGGAAGGTGTATTGGTTGGCCCCGAGCAGAAGGCCGCACTGTGGACAGCGCTCGAAAGTCTGGCCGGTGCGCCAGAGGCGCAGCGCACGCTGACCGGCTTGTCCGTGCTGCTGCAAGACAACGTCCTGCGCCAGGCGTTGCAACCCTATGTCTTGGGCGGTGCCCACGGACAGTTGCTGGATGCTGACCAGGATCGCCTCGGCACAGCTGATGTGCAGTGCTTCGAGATGGAAGAACTGATGCATAGCAAGGCAGCAGTGGCCGCTGTACTGAGCTACTTGTTTGCCCGCTTCGAGGAACGATTCGACGGTGCGCCGACGTTACTGATCCTCGACGAGGCTTGGCTGTTTCTCGACGACCCGCTGTTTGCTGCTCGTATTCGCCAATGGCTCAAGACCCTGCGAAAGAAGAACGTTTCGGTGATCTTCGCCACGCAGTCACTGGCGGATATCAAAGATTCAAGCATTGCTGCGGCGATCATCGAAAGCTGCGCCAGCCGCATTTTCCTGCCCAACCCACAGGCTTGTGAGCCGCAGATCCGTGGGATCTATCAGGACTTCGGCCTCAACGAGCGGCAGATCGAGATCATCGCCCAGGCCACGCCTAAGCGCGATTACTACTACCAGTCGCGCCTGGGGAATCGCCTGTTCGACCTCGACCTAGGGCCAGTGGCGTTGGCATTCACGGCCTCAGCCAGTCCGGTTCAGCAACGAGCCATCGATCAGGTTCAGCAAGCACATCGATCTGCGGACTTTGCCCCCGCTTGGCTGCGCCATTGTGGCCTGGATTGGGCAGCCGACTTGATCACGTCTTATTCCTCAGCACGCAAGGAGCGCCACCCATGAATCCACTCATCCGCAGATCTGCGTTCACCACGCTGCTAGTTCTTGGTCAGCTTGTGGCCCAGCCAGCAAGTGCCTTTACCGTCATTGATCCGACAAACCTGCTGCAGAACACCCTAACCGCTTTGCGCACCATGGAGATGGTCAGCAACCAAGCAAGCCAATTGCAGAACGAAACTCAGATGCTGATGAACCAGTCCCGGCATTTGGCGACGCTGGACTACAACGTGGTCAATCGATTGCGTTCGAACTTGGCCAATACCGAGCGGCTACTGGCCCAAGCCCAAGGGTTAGCCTTTGAGGTGCAACGTCTGGATCAGGAGTTCGCTCGCCTATATCCAGCCCAATACTCAAGTAGTGTAAGCACCCAGCGCATGGCGCAGGAAACGCGAGAGCGCTGGAAACAGGGTCTCGACGGTCTGCACACAGCGATGCGCGTGCAAGCTCAAGTGACGCAAAACCTGGCCCAGGACGAGCGCGCGCTGGCCGACTTGGTGCAACAAAGTCAGTCTGCCGGCGGTGCGCTTCAAGCGGCCCAGGCCACCAACCAACTGCTGGCATTACAAGCCAAGCAGTCGATCCAGGCCCAGCAACTCCATATTACCCAGAACCGCGCCGTTTCCCTGGAGCTTGCCCGCCAAGCCGCTGCGTCAGAAAAAGCCCGAGAGTTGCGTAAGCGCTTTATGGGCAACGGAACGTCTTACAGCGCCTCCCCCGTGCAGTTTTACCGCTAGTGAGATCGAGAGATGAATGCCCTCTCTCTCCTGCCCCTGCTGCTTATGCTGTCAGCCTGCGAACACGAATCTGATGCTCTGCAGGCCTCACACCCTGAGCCGCTGAGCACGCGGTTTTATTCCGGCTGCGCGCAGCCTGGTGAATTCCTGAAGCTCGACGGCCTGCCAGTCATACCGGCAAGTTTCGACGAGGACGTGCGATGAACGACGTCAGCGTGATTGACCGATTCCTCGAGGTATTCGGTCTGTATATCGACTCGGGCTTCGGTTTGCTGGGCGGCGAAGTGGCCTTTCTCAGCATGACCCTGGTGACCATCGACATGACCCTGGCTGGGCTGTTCTGGGCAATGGGTGGCGAAGACGTCAGCTCAAAGCTGATCCGCAAGGTCCTCTATGTCGGTGCTTTCGCCTTCATAATCGGCAACTTCAATAGCCTGGCCAAGATTGTTTTCAACTCCTTCGCGGGACTGGGGCTTTTAGCCTCGGGGTCCGCACTGAGTCATACCGAGTTTTTACAGCCAGGACGTCTGGCATCGCTCGGTATCGAAGCCAGCCGTCCCTTGCTTGATCAGATAAGCAGCCTCGGCGGCTTTCCTGAGGTGTTTAGCAATCTCGACAGCATTCTGGTGCTGTTCCTAGCCTGGCTGGTGGTGATCATCAGCTTCTTTTTCCTGTCGATTCAGCTGTTCGTCACGCTGATCGAATTCAAGCTGACCACCCTCGCCGGCTTTGTTCTGGTGCCCTTCGCCCTGTGGAACAAGACAGCCTTTCTCGCCGAGAAAGTACTGGGCAACGTGGTGGCCTCAGGCATAAAAGTGCTGGTCCTGGCGGTGATCGTTGGTATCGGCACAGGTCTGTTCGCCGAGTTCCGGGCTGTGCCGGATGAGCCTTCTATCGATCACGCGCTGGTGGTGATGCTCGCTTCATTGGCCTTGCTTGGCCTGGGCATCTTCGGACCGGGGATTGCCACAGGCCTTGTGTCAGGAGCCCCGCAACTGGGAGCCGGTGCAGCAGCAGGTACCGCACTGGGTGCCGCAGGTATGGCTGCAGGTGCAGCAGCCGTGGCCACGGGTGTCGGCGGCGCGGTATTGGCCGGCGCGCGGATGGCGCCTGGAGCGGCACGTTTAGCACTGGGTGGGGCCAAGCCTATGGCCGCTGGCACGGCACCAGCAGCAGGGGCTTCGGCCGGCGCCCAGACCACAGGTGCCAGCACATCTGCATCCGCCGCCCAACAACCCCAGTGGGCCAAGCGCCTTCAGCGCAAACAACAACTCACCCACGCGGTAACCACTGTCGCGCACACGCTACGCGGTGGTGATGGCGGCGGCTCATCACCCGGGCCGCAGATCAGCGACTCATCAAATTCGTGAAGGAGAACGAAGATGCGATTCAAACGCCCACGGACGCGTTATAGCGAAACCCCACAGCCCGTCACACCGTACCAAGCAGCGCAGCAGGCCTGGGACCGACGCTTGGGCAGCAGTCTGACCCACGCACGCAACTGGCGACTGATGGCATTCGGTTGCCTCAGCCTCGCTCTGCTGATGGCCGGCGGACTTGTTTGGCGCATGGCAATCTCGACGATCACACCCTACGTGGTGGAAGTCGACAACCTCGGTGAAGTACGCACCGTAGGCGAAGCGGCCAGCCCATATAAACCTCAAGACGCGCAAATTGCCCACCACCTGGCGCGGTTTATCGAGCAGGTGCGCTCCTTAGCCATCGATCCAGTGGTGGTACGGCAGAACTGGCTAGTGGCCTATCACTCCACCACTGACCGAGGCGCCGCCACCCTCAACGACTATGCCCGCGCCAACGATCCCTTCGCACGGGTGGGTAAGGAGTCCGTGTCAGTTGAGGTCACCAGCGTCATACGCGCCAGCGATAACTCATTCCAGGTTCGATGGATCGAGCGCCGCTTTGTAAACGGCGCAGCCGCAGGACTGGAGCGTTGGACGGCAGTGCTCTCGCTTGTGCTGCAGCAACCGCGCACCGAGGAAAAACTGCGGCGCAACCCACTCGGCATTTACATCAACGGCCTGTCATGGAGCCGCGAACTGGACACTACGGAAGGAGCCAAGTAACCATGAAATTACCCCTGCACTTCTACATCTGCCCACTGCTGCTTGCAGTGCTCACTGGCTGCGCCAGTCAGAAGCCGCCCGTAATAGCTCTGGACGAGCCCGTTGAGGCATTGCGTTTACCTGAACCACCAGATCCCATCGAGGTGGTGGAAATGCCCAAGCCCTTGGCATTGCCAGCGCAGCTCAAGCCGCTGACAGACGCGTCTGCCAGCAAGCCGAGCAAGGAACCAATCGATGAACGTGTGCGGGTAGCGCGTGCCAATCGAGACGCTCGGATCGCCCCCACGCGTGAAGGCTACATCAATGCCATTCAGGTCTGGCCTTACTCGGACGGCGCGCTGTACCAGGTCTACAGCAGTCCTGGACGTGTAACCGCGATCAACCTGCAGGCCGGCGAAGAACTAATCACCGTGGCAGCTGGCGATACGGTTCGCTGGATTGTCGGTGACACCACCAGCGGCCGCGGTGAAGAACTGCGTATCAGCGTGCTGATTAAGCCGACCCGGGTCGATCTCAAAACTAACCTGGTGATCACCACCACACGACGTACTTACCTGATCGAACTGACCTCCACCGAGCAAGCGTGGATGGCCTCGGTGTCTTGGGACTACCCCAAAGATCACATGCTCGCCCTGCAACGCCGTGCTAGTGCAGCACAGGTAGCAGCACCGGTGGATGCGGGCCTGACACTTGAACAACTGCGCTTTCGCTATGCGATTACTGGTAGCAACCCGCCCTGGAAACCACTCCGTGCGTTTGATGACAGCCGCAAGGTGTACATCCAATTCCCCGCAGGAATCGCCCAAGGCGAACTGCCGCCATTGTTTGTGATCGGTCCAGAGGGCGACGGCCAACTCGTTAACTATCGCTTCCGCTCGCCCTACTACATCGTCGACCGCTTATTCGGTGCCGCCGAGCTGCGCCTAGGGGCGGACAAGGGGGACATCGTCCGGATCGAGCGCACGGATGACAGTGTTCGGAGGCCCTGAGCATGAGTGCTAATCAAGAGATCAAAGGTGCAGTGCAGTCACCACTGCAGGCCAAGGAATCCCCCGAATCACTGGAACTTCGTGCACAGCCGCGTCCGGTCACCCGCCTCAATCCTCGTATGCTAGCGGTACTTGCCGGCGGCCTAGCCAGTGCAGTGTTGGGTGCCATGCTGTGGTCGCTGCAGCCGCAGCAACGCCGTCAAAGTACGGAGCCAAGCGAGCTTTACAACATTGATCGCATTGCACGCTCCGAGGGGCTGGAGCAGTTGCCCGCAGACTACTCGCAGTTACCCCAGCCTTCGGCACCTGCAGTACCGCAACTTGGACCGCCACTGCCTGGCGATCTGGGTGGCCCCATTCTCAAGTCCGAGCAGCAGTATCAAGGCTATGGCTACAACCAATCCGGGAGCGATCCAGTCGAGGCCGAACGACTCGCTAGGCTCAAAGAAGCCGAAGAAGCAGCGCAGTCGTCCGTATTCTTCCAAGCAGGTGGCCAACGACTATCGAGCGCCACGACTGCTGCACCGAGTCTTGCTACTCGCGACGAATTCAATCCCACTACGACAGTCTCTGGGCCACCTACGGATGCCGACGTAATGCAGAACCGGCAAGAGCAGAAAGAGGCGTTTCTCAGTAAATCCGGAAACGCGCAAATCCGTAATTCCGGATTTGTACAACTCCCGGACTCGCCCTATCAGGTTATGGCTGGAACCATCATCGCGGCAGCACTGGTCACCGGCATCAAGTCGGACCTGCCGGGCGATGTGATCGCTACGGTGACCGAACCAGTCTATGACAGCGCCACCGGACAGCATGTGCTCATCCCCCAAGGCTCGCGACTGCTCGGCCGTTATAACAGCCAGGTGAGCTACGGGCAGAGTCGCGTGCAGATGGTTTGGCAGCGGGTGATCCTGCCTGACACGTCCTCATTCCAACTCGACAACCTGGTCGGTGCAGATGCCGCCGGCTATGCCGGTCTGGAGGATAGCGTCGACTGGCATTGGGATCGGATCGTTGCTGGTGCAGCGATGACCACTCTGCTGGGCATCGGTGCCGAGTTGGCGGCGCCCTCAAGCCGTGCTGATGGCGACCGAATCATCATCGCGGGACGAGACAGCCTGCAGGACACAGTCAATCAAATCGGCCAGGAAGTGACCCGTCGCAACCTGGATATCCAGCCCACGCTGACTGAGCGTCCCGGCCTGCCACTGCGCGTGATCGTCAACCGCGATCTAGTGCTGCGCCCCTATCAGCCCCTAATCACTCAACAAAGGAACCGGCAATGAGCACCACAAAACTGCGCCTCGGCCCCTTGCCTAAAACCGAGAACCTCAAACTGACATTCAACTGCCCGGCCAACCTCAAAGCCGACCTCGAACGCTACGCAATGTTGCACTCGCAAGCCCACGGCGAAGAGGTCGATGCCCTGACACTCATACCGCACATGCTTGAGGCGTTTATGGCAAGAGATCGAGTGTTCAAGAGATCAAGCGCGGAAATCGACAAGTCCAGTTGATCCCCCGGCGTGCGCTCAACCTGGTCGCAAACGGCGAAGCCCTTATGGAATAGTCCTTTCGCGGTTGAAAACCGTGATCAAATACATCACACTAAAGAACATGATCATAAGCTTTAGGCACAAAGGTCTACGCACTTTCTACGAATCAGGCTCGACCAAAGGCATCCGGAACGATCACGCGAAACGTCTAAGCCGGATACTGAGTTTTATGGACAGAGCTTGCGAACCATCCGATCTAGACATACCAGGGTGGCGACTGCATCCCCTTAAAGGGGAGCTTATAGAATTCTGGTCTCTCACCGTCAACGGCAATTGGCGATTGATCTTTCGATTCGTTGGTAGCGACGTAGAACTCGTCGATTACCTCGACTACCACTGAACAGGAGGGGTTTTCCATGACCATGTTCAACCCGCCACATCCGGGCGAGACGCTGCTCGAAGACGTACTCCCAGAGCTTGATATCAGCATCGCCGAACTTGCCCGACGCCTTGGTTTTGCCCGCGAAACGCTGTCGCGGATCCTGCACGGTCATGCTCCGATTAGTCCGGATCTAGCCGTCCGCTTGGAATTGGCAGGCATAGGCAAGGCACGTACTTGGCTTGGCGTACAAATCGATTACGACCTGTGGCAAGCAACACATCGCGAGCACCCTCGTATCGAGCGCTTCGCCGCGATTGCTTAGGCATCCTAGGCAAGTAACTAGAGCCCCCAGCAGCCTAAAAATTGATCATGACCAAGTTGAAGATAAATCTTGCGACCAGCAGCCCCCTCCCTACCTTTTTCAGAAGCTGCTCTGATGAAGCGAAGCGCAAGGCCTATGTAGCGGCTTTAGAGCTAGCCATCGCAAGCCAGCGCATTACATTAGAAGCGGCCAAACGCATCAGTGATAATCCGCAACCATGACGACTACGGTAAAAATTCCGCATTCTTGCATGGCCAGTCACGATGGCTACTAGCCCCTACCTATGACCTGGCTTATTCACAAATACAAGGATATGCAGACGAGCACACAACGTCTTTCAGCGGTGCCGGCCTGGCCACCCGTAAGAAACTAAAACAGGTCTGCGCTGCCTTCAGCTACCTCAGGCCAGATGCCTACATCGAGCAAACACTAGACGCCCTGTCCGGCTGGCACTCGCTTTGTTGTGAACTTGAGATTGCCCCCGAACAGCAGAAATTCATTCAGCGGGCATTCGACGAGACCCGCAAACGCCTGGACTAACTAGGAGCTTGGACTACCCCCGCTCCGGTAGACATCCTCGGCCTATGCTTTCAGCACTGCGGGGTCGCAGCTGGGGAACGCTCGATCTCAGCCGGTCAGTTGCTCCGAGCAGATATTTTATTAAAGATTCTTGTCTAGGGCTTGGCGAACAATGGAACCGAAGCCCACGTAATACGGGGTTAGAGTCCGGTTCGCCGTGGGTATGGGCGGTTTTCGGGGCTTTGATTCTCCGAAAGGGTTTTCTCCACCGCTACCGACGCATCCTGGAGACTTGAGCGCTTGACTGGTTCGGGCTCGGCAAAACGCTAGTTTCCTCAAATTCTCCATGCTGTTCGGCATTACTCGCGTTATGTCTTAAGATAGGCGGTTGCCGAAAGAACCGTCATGGCCATAGCCATGAAGGGCTTTCATCCTTTACAAGTAAGTGTGGTGAAGATGAACAAGCCTTTCATTTCGCTGTGCTCTGAAATTACTCGGGCACACGCGCTGACGCTGATGGATTGGTTGGAGGATGAGCGCGTCACCTGCTATCTGAGCGATTCGCGTCATGTCTCCCGCTCCATCGAGCAAGCTATCGATCGAACTCAATTGCCGATCCTGACCCATCTATTCAACCGGGGCGGCCGATTCTTCATGGCCTATGACCGGCATGACACCCCGGTGGGCTTTGTCCGTCTCATCAAGACCGGCTCAAATTGCGAGATAGTCCTAGTCATAGGAGACAGCGACAAATGGGGCCGAAACCTTGGCGCCCGCACGATCCGCGAAGGCATGAAACTGGCTTTCCTCGAGATGCGGGCCGAGAAGCTCATCGCCAAGATCCACCCGGACAACGCGCGCTCGCTGAAAGCCTTTCTGCGTAGCGGCTTTCTGCTTGAGAGCGAAACGCCGACATTGAAGTCATTTTCCATGACGGCGGGGCGCTATCTCCAGTTCTTGCGCGAAGGTGCCGTTGGCGACTTCACTAGGATCTACATCACTGAAATCGACAAGGTCAGGCTCGAGAGTCTGATCGTGCTCGAGCCTGGCCCGGCCGTTGTTGAACTTGAACATGAGATTGAGCGAGCTATTGTCGTTGAGCCGCAGCAGGTGGCGTGCAATGTTGTCACGATGAACTCTAGGGCCTTGCTGCAGCTGGATGACGAAGAGATCGAGGTGGTCTTGGTCTACCCTGAAGACGCGGACAGTAACGCCGGGAAGCATTCCGTATGTTCCGACATCGGCGCCGCCATCCTGGGCTATCAGGAGGGGGACGCTATCGACTGGCGAATTTCTGATAGAGCCCGCCGGATTGAGATCAGGAAAGTGCTTTACCAGCCGGAGGCTGCGGGCGATTTCCACCTGTAGTTGAGCCTTTACCTCAGTGATCGTCCATCAGACGCGAGTGCCCTCCAAAGGACGGGGCCTCGCTTTTCATGCCTGAGCTGGATTGGCTGGAAAAGCGTTGCCCGCTCAGGCGCAAGTTGAGTACCGGTAGGCTACTTTGAGTTTTTACAGAAGCAAGACTTTCTGAATCGCAACAGCCTTTTTTCTCCGCAGCTACTGGGAGCGAGTTACTACGGGTTCAAAAGATAACAGGCGTATATCAAGACTGACATGAGCAACGATCTACCTGACAGCTTCAGCCTTGAATTCCGGGGTAAATCGTTGGGTGCTCATAGACTTCCTCCTATGCTCAAAGCATAGGCCGGGGATGTCTACCAGATCGGGGGTAGTCCACCAGAGCTGTAGAGTGCCCAGGAAATCCAGGGCGATTCGTACCATTCTCGGTATCGAGCGGCCAACTGGCAGACCATGTTTAAGAGCGCAAATCCGTAAATGAGCAGATGTATGCTTTGGTAGCGAGGGCCTGGACACATACGTCTAGGCCGCTAGATGCTCCAATACAACCGGCCATACAGCAGCGAAGCGGATGCCAGACTCGCACCCACCCTACCCCAGCCAGGCAGCGCCTCGATAATCGACTTTCATAAAAAGTCACAAGCAAGCCGAGTATAATTGTTGATCTGCCCACCGATCAGCGAGCATCAGGCAAGGAAGCTGGTCGTGCTGGGCAGTGCTCGGTTTAGGCATACAGCGATCATGATCGGTCGACTCCAGCTACTCATGAGTCAAAGACCATCTGCGGCACACCGCGTCTCGCTGAACGCATTTGGCTCCACCTACTAACGCCTGCACAAGCGGCAGCACTACTTGGTATGGATACTGTGCTGCTGGAGCGTTGGCTATGCGGTCAGTTCAGGGACGCTGATGAGGCGGTATTGCTTGAGAGGTTGCAGCGGCTCGAAATCGAGTTGGCAACCTAAGCGGAAAGCAGGCAGGGGGCCGGAGCCCCCTGCCTGCTTGGCTTTATGCCTTGGTAGCTTGCTTGCGCAGTGACTCACCCTTGAGGGCGATCCGGTGCGAGCGATGAACGATTCGATCCAGGATTGCCTCGGCCAGCGTCGCGTCACTGAACATGCTGTGCCAGTGCTCTGTAGGGAATTGGCTGGTGATGATCAGCGAGCCATGTTGCATACGCTGATCAACGATATCCAGCAGGGTGTAGCCTACAGTGGGCTCTACCGGCGCCAGGCCGAAGTCATCAAGGATCAGCAGATGAGCTTTGCTCAAGGCCATCCGGTACTTGGGCAGCGAGCCATCGCCAATGGCGATTTGCAGTTCCTCGTAGAGCTTCGAAGCTGTTTTGTAGATCACCGAGAAACCTTGTCGGCAGGCCTGGCTGCCAAATGCGCATGCCATCCAGCTTTTGCCCGTGCCAGTGGCGCCGGTCAGCAGCAGATTCTGCTGCTGTGCAATCCAGGCAAATCCTGCTAGGCCGGCCACCATTTGCTTGTCCAGGCCACGGCTGCTGCGGTAGTCGACATCCTCCAGGTGCGCGGCATAGCGCAGCTTTGCCTGTTTCAGCAACCGAGCCAGTTTCCGATTCTCGCGCTCGCTGACTTCACGATCTACCATCAGCCCCAGGCGATCATCGAAAGGCAATGCCTGCATGCTGGGCTGTTCGAGCTGCTCCTGATAGGCCTTCGCCATCCCGGACAGTTGCAGCTGTTGGAGCTTGCTGTGGGTCTGCTGGTTCAGCATGTGACGTCATCCTTCTCTTCGGCGAAATAGTGGGCGCCACGGAGGTTTTCGTGGGCAGGGGTGGTTATCGGCTGAGCGTTCAGGTTCGGGCGTTTGTCGGGTTGCTCGCGCAGGATCGATTGCAGGCTCTTGAGTGCGAATGTCTTGATACTTAGGGCGTACAAGCAGGCTTCCTCCAAACGTTGCTCGCCGTGCAGGCGGGCCTCCTTGCGTAGGGCACTTGCCGCCTTGTGTCCGTTGGCCACATCTGGGCGCTCGGTCAAGTGATAACGCAGGTGACGCAGGACGGCAGGCCCGACTCGCTCCCCCCATTCCAGGAGGGCAGCGGGTTCGCTATCGCTGTAATACTGGTGATTGGGTGGTCGGTGCTCTGAGAGGACGCTGATCCCGGGAGTGGTCTGCCTGGGGTGGCTGCCGACGCGCAGGTGGTTGTGGTAGATCTCCACCACCTGGCCGGTGGCACGCACATCCACTTGCTGCTGCACGAGCCGGCTCGGTACCGAGTAGTGATGATTGTCGTACTCCACCAGGTAGTCGCTGCGCACCTTCACCTTGAAGCGCCAATCCGCATGCTCGTAGAGATGTAGCGGCAGCGGCTGTAACGCCGGCAGTTCCGACTCCATGAACAAGCTGTAGCGGCTGCTGTTTGGCTGCCGCTTGAACGGCCGCTGATTGAAGGCGGGCAACAACTCCAAAATTGTCTGGTTCAGCTCTTCCAGGCTGAAGAAACGCCGATGCCGGAGGGCTGCCAGCAGCCAGCGCTGCACCAATTTGACTCCGGCCTCCACCTTGGCCTTGTCCTTGGGTTTGCGGGGCCGCGTCGGCAGGATAATGGTTTGGTAATGGTGGGCCAGTTGCTGGTAGATCAGGTTGAGCTGCACCTCATCACGGCTGTGTTTGATAACGGCGGCCTTGAGGTTATCAAGCACCAACAGCCGAGGTACGCCACCCAGGAAGTTGAATGCCTGGACATGGCCATGCAGCCAGTCCTCGATGCGCTGGCTCCAGAGAGCACAGGCAAAGGTGTAGTTGGAGTAACCCAGCACGGCCACGAAGATTTGTGCCTGACGCGGTTCGGGCTGGCCATCTACATAGATCGGCATGGTCTGCCCAGAGAAATCCAAGAACAGCTTGTCGCCAGGCAGGTGTACCTGGCGCATCACCAGCGGCCGCTGCCGCATGAACTGGCGATAGCTGGCCGTGAATTGGGAATAAGCAATGCCATCAGGCTCGGTGGCCCGCCATTCACGCCAGAGTAGCTCCAGGGTGACACTGGGGTTGCGCATCTCTGCGTGCACCCAGTTCCAGTCTGGAATGGCTTTCAAGCGGAAGCCGTTGAAAGGCGTCATGCCTAGCCGCTGATAAAGCTGCTCATCACTCCAACTGGCCAGTTGCGCCACATCGCACTCAATGTTTTCCAGATGCCGGCGCAACCGCTTGAGGCTGTTGCGCGACAGCCCGATACTGACAGCAATTTCCCGGGTTGATAGTTGCGTGCTGTAGTGCATGCGCACGGCTTCGCGCAGCAATCGGGGTTCAATCCTGACTCTCACATCAAACCCCTTCTTCCCCTGGCATGGGGAGTCGAACGGCAGGCAATAGCCTGCCCTTGACCTTGACAGTCGATAGAAGGACGCTGAGAATCTGCAAGCGCTGTAGTGCTTGCTTCATCCAGAAAGGCTCGGAGTTGCCGCTCCGGGCCTTTTTTGCGTCCACTGTTTTACCTCTTACGTCTACTCGCTATTTGATAGCGCTCCCTCCCTCTCACGCCTGCATCAGTGCCTGTTATCGGTACCGGCCTGCGCGGCCAGCCAACGCTCGACTTCCTGCTTGAGGAAAAGGCGACGGCGACCAACGCGAAACGAAGGCGGCATGGGCAGCCCCATGCTCAGCCGGTTGCGCGCCGTGTGCTCCGAAATTCTGAGAATCTGACTCACCTCTGTGAGTGTCATCGTCTCCACCGTCATCCCCTCGCCTGAGCTGCAATATCCCGATGCCGCATGCTAGGCAGTTGAGGGATACTCATCTACTAGCCAGTTTGGACACTTGATTTTGCCGCTCTACCTGGATGATGAATTTCTCGACACCTTCGTTTACGAAGAAGTGGCCGTAGCGCTGTGGGCCATTCGGCTGCATGTGCATGACGTGGCCGTAACGCCTGCACTGGCGTTGCGCCTGATCAAGCAGTACCTCATGCCGCTGCTCGATCCAGAGCACTGGCATCTGCTGCACAAGCAGCGCAGAGCGACCTGGGATGGCATCTGGATGATTTGCGCGGAGTTGGGTTTCCTCATGGGGAAATCGAACGACCCGCTGCTCGCCGATCTGCGTATTGCTGTCGAGGTGATTCATTCGCACACCACCCTGCCGCCACGGACATTCACATTCCCGACGGTCATCGAGGTCACCTATTTCATCAGCATGTGCAGTCAGCTGCGGATACCGGTGCAAAGCCAGATCCGCGCAGAGTATGGGCAGCAAATCGATCCATTCAATTTCTGCACGCTGTGCTGGAGGCATCCTCTGCCAGGGCGAAAGCTCTGTGCGGAGCATGCTCCTGGAACCCCGTTGCAGGTGGGGGAAGAGGGGAAGCGAGCAGCGGCAGCCCGCTATAAGTCAGGCATGCGCCAGAGGGGACACTTCGACAAATCAGTGAACCGCATCTTGACGCGGGAGGTGACAGAGTTTCACGAAGGCCTATTCACACCGGCGGTTCTGCTCCCGGAGCGAGGCATAACCAACTGGCTCAGCCATCGCCGGCCGCTGCTCTGGCAATGGATCGAAGAGCAGCAGCACATACTGAACGATGAGAGTGCAGTCGAAGTACTACTGGATTTACTGCATAAGCCTGATGGACTGCCGCCCAAAGCGCAGCATGTCTACCGATTGATCAACCAGCATCTACAAGCCAACCCCATGCTTATCTGGCCGATGCTAATTCGTGCAGAGGGCTGGTTGCAGAGCCGCGCGGACATGCAGAAACGATGGGGTGGAAAGCGCCCTGGAGCTGGGCGCCCAACCAGAAGTGACGTGCGGAGGTGATTACTTCGCGCGGTAGCGCTCAAGCAGTAGACGCAGCTCACGGTTACGCGCGCCGTAAAGCAACAATGCATGCTGGTAGGCCAGCACGTCACTGCCCGGCAAGGAGTACTCCACGTCCACTACTTCCTGTTGCAAAGCCTTCCATTCAGCCACAAGGTCGGAGTCCGGTTCGGGCTGCCGGCTCTCGGCATAAATCAGCAGGAAACTGGATCGCCCACCTTGGCGAGATCAGCCATGCGCAAGTTCCTTGTGCAAACAAAACTGCGAGGGTACCAAGCAGTACGTGGGGCAGCTTGGTTGTACCTGCAATTTCAGACAAATCTCACAGGCCCGCAGAGCTATCCGGCCACCACTCGGTTTTCACCTTGGCTCACCTTGCGTGAGCACTGCGGGATCGCAGCTGGGGAACGCTCGATCTCAGCCGGTCAGTCGTTCCGTGACGCCATTCTATCAAAAAATCTAATCGCGGCCCCACCTCCAGAAATACTTAGCCCGGTCACGTCGCCGCAGGCTTGCTCTGACGACCAGGCCACTTCAGCTGTGAGAGTTCTTCATCACTTGCTCTGGGTCAGAATCATCAGCGCGGGCGGGTCACAATCGCTGGAACAGGGTGTCAGCATCACTGGAATACACAGGCCGGCACAAGAAATCTCGCCATGATCAATCGGATTTGTCTGATAGATAATGTCAGGACAATTCAATAAATTGGGAGGTAAATTTGCTCGTGTACAATTATCGAGTAGTTCTGCCATTCGCGTCACCTTGTATCCTGAATCATGTCGCATTTGGGATATTAAGTGCAGGCTAGACAATGGCTTACAGAACGGCAAGGAACGTTATCCGACACAGTCGGCGCAAAAAATTACGCCAGTTTTTCGTCTACTTATAATTAGGCGTAAGAGCAAAGCCATTGTCGATGACCGTGCACAGGAACACAGCAGTCGCATCGCGGCGCCAGAACAGAATCGAGTGGCCGTCTGAAGATAGAGGCCGTTATTTGTGCTCAGCAAGGGTGTTGCTTTCAGGAAATGCGCACATCACAAATGACTTCCGGGGTCGAAGCCGACATACCGTGCGCCCCGCCGGTTAAGCTCAGTGTTGGCAGCAAGTCCTTCGTCCGGCTCGAAGTCCGCTGCCTAACAACTGGTTCAAGTCACTCGCTTCGCTCGTTCGGGACCGCGTTCCGCGGCCCCTTAACCAAACGTTAGGCAATAACACAGAGGAAATCAGATATGGCAAACATTGAGCACATCCAATACATAAACGCTCCTGTGGAAAAGGTATACGAAGTGCTGACGTCTGAGAGTGGATTGGCTGAGGTGTGGACTCAAGAATTAACATTCACTGCTCAATTGGGCGTAGTCAATGAATTCAAGTTCGGAGATGAAGCCCCGACAAGAATGAAAATTACAGAATTGGTCAAGAATGAAAAAATGGGTTGGCATTGCACTGACTCAGATCCTGAGTGGGTGGGAACTAACATCACTTTCGATTTCAATCAATTGGGTGGCAAGACTTCGATCACTCTCCGTCATGCTGACTGGAAGTCAGTAACGGAATTCTATCGCTTCTGTAATTATAACTGGGCAATTTTCCTGCTCAGCTTGAAGCAATACTGTGAAGAAGGAAAAGGCATCAACTACCAATCCCGAAGGTTTTAGTCGTGCCTAGCAGTCGCAAGCACGCGGTGAGCGGCTGGTCGTATGTGCATCCACATCTGAAGCAAGCAGAAAAAAAGCACATGCAGAAGAAACAATTTTGATTAATCTTCTTGCAAACGAACCATGCCCACAGCGGTTCTCTGGAATCGCGCCACTGAAAGCTGCGTTAAATTCCTTTGAGCTGCGTTTTATAGAAATACTCAAATCCGAAGAATTTTCAGGGTCAGAGCTCAAAGCAGCGGTACTGATGCTTGAATTTCCAGAAAAATATGCCAATGCTTACTGCAGCAACTTTTGCTCTTTGCTAGTCCACACAGCAGGTAAAAATTACGCACACGTAGTCAACTATATGGATGCGTCAATTTCGCCTAACAATGTATATGGACTCTCCTCACAAATAGTGGGTAAAGCTTTTGATCTGCCCTGTCGTCGGTGCGGTTGCATGCGTATATCCGGCCTTACTATGGGCTCAACACCCTGGCCATTCTTTAATTCGCGCAACGGGGCCCAGCGCTCAAGAGATCTTTCGGATCAGCATTACTATCGGCCTTGTTCCACTGCAGGACTCGCCTGTTCCGTCAGTGCTGCTACTCACCACAACCACAAGAAAACCATCACCCCTTACTAATTTTCCCCGCCGTCGAGCGGGCTTCGCACTTTTCCAGTCGCCGCAGAAACGCCGCTCATGGCACCACGCCGCCCAGCAGATCCGCACCAGCTTGTTGGCCAGGGCCACTGCCGCTTTGTTGTGACCGATCCGCTTCGCCGTCTCCAATGCCTCAACAGCGAGGTTGGCCGAGCGATGATCACCCGCCGTTTCGCCACCCTGGAGCCGGTGTTCGGCAACCTGCGTCAAAACAAGCACCTGGATCGCTTCAGCCTGTCAGCCTGTCAGCCTGCGCGGGCGCGACCGGGTGCATGGCCAGTGGACGCTCTAATGCGTGCCCCATAACATCGAGGAGCTGGCAAATCGCAGAGCCTGGAGATGAGCCACGCGACCCGCAGAATCCCCCAAGGCCTTCCAGCGCTCCGATACGGGCTACAGTGCGGCGATAGAAACTTCAACAGCGCCGAAACAGCCATGCACCGATACCTGTCCTTACGACAGGACACTTCAGCTGTGAGAGTTCCTCATCACTCGCACCTGCCCTTGGGTCAGAATCATCAGCGCGGTGGATCACAATCACTGGAATGGGTGGGTCACAATCGCTGGAATAGGGTGTCAGCATCACTGGAATACACAGCTCGCGCCAATACGCCCGTCTGCGACTTAGCTTGTTTGGAAAAAAAATTGATCCGATAAGCTGAGTCCACTGAAATGGCAAATAGGGCATAGAGCAATGAAAACGCTGTTTTTGCTGATGGCTCAATACAACGGGCAGGTGATAATCCCACTTGATCGAGTTTGTCAGGATTACTTTTCACACCTCAGCCCCGAGATGTTCCTGCGTAAGGCTCTAGCCGGGCAAATAAAGATACCGATAACCCGCCTGGAGCATAGCCAGAAGTCCGCCAAAGGAATCCACCTGCAAGACTTGGCGAGCTATCTCGACGATCAACGCGCAGCAGCCGTCAAAGAATGTCGGCAGCTATCCGCCTGACTGCTTACGCTTGGCCACTGCCGCGCCAAAGCTCACTTGCATCTCTATGACCTTCGGCAGCCACTCCCAACCTGCGAAAGAATCCCCATCCCCATGCAGGTGGGTGTAGCGCCGAAGTGAGTTCCAGTCCCGGTGGCCAGAAACACTCGCCACCCGGGGAATATCCCAGTCCATTTCAAACAGCCTACTCACGCCACCATGCCGTAGATCATGGAAGTGAAGATCCTCAATCTGCGTCCGCTCAATCGCCCGCGCCCACGCGCCCTGTATCGCATCTCCCGTGTACGGAAATATTTCTTCGTAGACCCGAGGCATGCTTTGCACGATGGCCCAAGCCTCTGGCGGCAGATGACACCACACATCATTGCCCCACTTGTCGCCGGGATTTTTCATATCGCGGACCAGTACCGCTTGCCGATCTTCGTCCAAGTCTGCCCAACGAATCCGCACAATTTCGTCCTGCCGCCGGGTCGAGAACAAAGCAAAGAGCACGACCTTGGGCATGTGCACCGACAAAGGGCGTGCTTTCAAAACATCGCAGAATCGTTCCAGCAACAGAGCCAACTCAGACGGGGTCGGCCGCCGCTCGCGCTCACGACTCTTCATCTTGTAACCCAGCTTATTGAGTACCATCCGGGCATCGGTCATAGCGCCGGCCGGCACATCATATCCCCAGGCTGGGCGGGCGACTGACAGCACCGCGCCAAGATGGGCCAGATCATTGCCGGCAGTTTGCGGCTGAACACCACCACCTTCTGAGCTCATTCTCCACAGCGCATAGTCAACCAGCACCTGGCTGGTCATCTGCGCGGGCGTCATATCACCCAGGTACGAAGCCATTACCGCACGCAGTGTGTACTCCTTCGTCCGCCCAAGCGGCTGAGCCTGGCCGACCTCTGCCAAGTACTTATCGATTACATCCCTGAGCAGCACACCGCCCCTCTTGGCGCGCTCGATTGCACCCGGCTCACTTAGCTCAGTCTCGCGGCGCTTTACCCACGCCTCGGCCGCCTTCTTGCGCGCGAAGGTCTGGCTCTCTGTGTAAACTTGCACCCCATCTTTTTTGATTCGAATCTGAGCGGTGTAACTGATCGTGCCGTCAGCCCTCTTTCGCGGTCTGATCGTTGCCATGGTGGTACATCCTGTTTGCCGGTGGTACATGCGAGCATTTAGGTGGTACAGCGTACCACCCGACTTTTAAAAATGCCCGCAAACCCCCGAAAACACGTCAGAAACACGCACACCGGAGACACCCATGCTAGAAGGCTTTAACTCAGTAACCACGCCGGCTACGGTGTCCCGCCGCTTCTCCGTTGCTCCGATGATGGACTGGACGGATCGTCACTGCCGCTTCTTCCTACGCCAGCTGTCGCAAAACGCCCTGCTGTATACCGAGATGGTCACCACCGGCGCGATCCTGCATAACGACAGTGCACGATTTCTGCGCCACAGCGCGGCCGAATACCCGCTGGCTCTGCAGCTAGGCGGCAGCGTGCCGGCGGATCTGGCGGCCTGTGCCAAGCTGGCGCAAGAGGCGGGCTATAACGAGGTCAACCTCAACGTGGGCTGCCCCAGCGATCGGGTGCAGAACAATATGATCGGTGCCTGCCTGATGGGCCATCCGCAACTGGTCGCCGATTGCGTGAAAGCCATGCAGGATGCGGTGGATATTCCGGTAACGGTGAAGCACCGCATTGGTATCAACGGCCGCAACAGCTATGCCGAGCTGTGCGATTTCGTCGGCACCGTGCGCGATGCAGGCTGCCGCAGCTTTACTGTGCATGCACGCATTGCCATTCTCGAAGGGCTATCGCCCAAGGAGAACCGCGAGGTACCACCATTGCGTTATGAGGTGGCTGCGCAGCTTAAGCAGGACTTCCCCGAGCTGGAAATCATCCTCAACGGTGGCATCAAGACTCTGGGTGATTGCCAGCAGCACCTGCAGACCTTCGATGGCGTGATGCTGGGCCGCGAGGCGTACCACAACCCTTACCTGCTGGCGCAGGTTGACCAGCAGCTGTTTGGCTCAACGCGCGCCGTAATGAGTCGCCTCGAGGCCATGCAGAGCATGCGCGGCTATATCGCCGCACACCTCGCTGAAGGCGGCAGCATGCACCACATCACCCGCCATATGCTCGGCCTGGGCCAGGGCTTTAACGGCGCGCGGCGCTTTCGCCAGCTGCTCTCGGTGGACATTCACAAAACCAGCGAGCCCCTGGCGCTGTTCGATCAGGCGGCGCAATTGCTGCAAGGCCGCTGACTCGGGTAAGGTCAAGACATCCGCAACCACAAGGCTGTGTCATGACCTCCAAGCTGGATCAACTCAAACAGTTCACCACTGTGGTCGCCGATACCGGCGACCTCGACGCCATCGCCCGCCTGAAGCCGGTCGATGCCACCACCAACCCTTCCCTGCTGCTTAAAGCCGCTGCCATGCCTGGTTACAGCGCACTGCTGAAAAGCGCAGTGACTGCCGGCAAAGGCGATTTAGGCCTGGCCTGCGACCATTTTGGCGTCGCTGTGGGCGGTGAAATCCTCAAGATCATCCCCGGGCGCATCTCCACCGAGGTGGATGCGCGCCTGTCCTTCGACACGCAAGCCACCCTGCGCCGCGCCGAGCGCCTGATTGGCCTATATGAAGAAGCCGGCATTGGTCGCGAGCGCGTGCTGATCAAGATCGCCTCGACCTGGGAGGGTATTCGCGCCGCCGAGCAGCTGGAAAAGGCTGGCGTCCAGTGCAACCTGACCCTGCTGTTCACCTTCGCCCAGGCCCAGGCCTGTGCCGATGCGGGTGTGTTTCTGATTTCGCCCTTCGTCGGGCGCATCTACGACTGGTACAAGAAGGCCGAAGGCCGTGATTTTGTCGGCGCAGAAGACCCTGGCGTGCAGTCGGTTACGCGCATCTACAACTACTACAAAGCCAACGCCTACCAGACCGTGGTGATGGGCGCGAGCTTCCGCAATATCGGCCAGATCGAACAACTGGCCGGCTGCGACCGCCTGACCATCAGCCCCGAGCTGCTGCAGCAACTGGCCGATGACCAGCAGCCTCTGGCGCGCCTGCTCAGCCCTGGTAAGACTGCTGAAGCCAAGCAGAGCCTGAGTGAAAGCCAATTCCGCTGGGCCATGAATGAAGACGCCATGGGCACCGAAAAGCTGGCCGAAGGCATTCGTCTGTTTGCCCGCGATCAGGAAAAGCTGGAAAAACTGCTCACCGCTCAAGCCTGAATGGCCTGAAAACAAACGGGGCGCTCATTGAGCGCCCCGTTTGTTTAGCCACTCGAATCAATGATGCTCGAGGGCGTTGACCAGATCGTGGAAGGCTTCGCGATTGGAGTCATTCAACCCCATCAGAATGCGGTGCGCTTCCAGCACCTTGGCGCGCACCAGCTCTTCCGACTGATCCTGCGACGGCAGATCGTCCAGACAATCCGGGCACGGCACAGGTGTGTCGACGATATTGAAGACCTGATCGAATCCCATCGACTGCAACAGTCGCGTGATATCGGCGTGGGTGGTCACCACTGTCGGCAACAGGCCGATCTTCTGCCGCGAGAGAATCGACAGCTTGGCCAGCAGCCCAAGGGTCGTGCTGTCGATACTGCGGGTTTCGGTGAGATCAATCACGATGGCTGAGAAATTCAGCGCGGTGAAGATTTTCTCGATGGTCGAATCCAGGGCCGAACACAGCGTCAGGCGCACTTCGCCGACAAACTTCAAGATGAACGTGCCATCTTGTTCGGCAAACTGGATTCTTCCGGGGCTTATCCCAGGGTTCATGCAAGGTTCCTGCTTAACACCAGCAAGGCGATATCATCCGGCATATCCCCCAGATTGGCCAGCCCAAAAGCCTTGCGCAAGCCATCCAAGGTGCCGCCCGCAGAACTGATCAGCTGCGGCAACAGGGTTTCCTTGTCTTTCAAGGTATCGCCCGGCAGCAGATCAAGGATGCCATCGGAGAGCAGCGTCAAGCTGAAGGCCTCGGGCAATTCAAGTTCCAGGTCGTTGTATTCGGCTTCGACAAACAACCCGACCGGTAAGCCACGCCCTTCCAGATAACGCGCCTGGCCGTCGCTGTAGAGCACCGGCAGCGGCAGATGGCCGCCAATGCTGTAGGTCAGGCGGTTGTTGGCCTGGTCGATCACGCCGCCAAGCATGGTCACGTGCTTGCCCAGCTTGCAGTTGATCAGGCCACGGTTGATATGACCGAGCACTTCAGAGGGTTTGAAATCCGGCAGGTTACCGCCGCGCCGCGACTCGTACAGCAGGCGCGTGGTCATAAACTTCAGCAGCACGGTGATAAATGCCGAAGAAGCGCCATGCCCGGACACATCGGCCAGATAAAAAGCGATACGGCTGTCATCGACGCGGAAATAGTCGACAAAGTCGCCCGACAGGTACAGCGACGGAATGATCTGGTGGGCGAAGTTCAAGCCATCGGCCTGCCACGGCGTCACCGGCAGCATGTTCATCTGCACCTGGCGACCGGCGTTTTGATCCTCCTGCAGCAGGTGCAGGCTGGCTTGCAGTTCGCGGTTGGCGGTTTCCAGCTCGTCGCGGTAGCGCTGATTTTCCAGGCGCAAGTTGGCGCGATCCAGTGCACGACGCACTGAATGCTCAAGCACGGCAAGATCCGCCAAAGGTTTGATCAGGTAATCGGCAGCGCCCAGGCGCAAGGCCTCTACGGCATCGCTCATCACGCCTGCACCGGAGACCACGATCACCGGGGTATCCACTTGCAGGGCATTGATACGGCGGATCAGCTCGAGACCATCGACTTGCGGCATGCGCAGATCGCAGATCACCAGATCCGGCGACTCGGCATGAAAGACTTCCAGCCCCTGCAAGCCATTGGCAGCCTGCAGCACATGAAAACCACTGTCTTCCAGGTAGGCTGCGAGGCTCGCACGCACTACGTCGTCGTCATCGATTATCAGCAGCGTGGCACTGGTTTTGTGCATGAGGTATCCAGGCAAACTGCGCCGGGTATGGGTTGGCTTAGTACGTCAGGGCAACCGCCTGGACGCGCGAACTCGGCTTGCTTCAAGGCGCAGACGGTACTCCCATCCGCTACGTGATTCAAGCGGGTGCCGGTCGTCGCCGCACGACTTTACACCTCAAATCGGCGAAGGTTATAAGAGCTGCAGGACAGCCCCCATAACAAGAGGAAAAAGCCCATGAGCCAAAATGATCGTGCCTACAGTGAGAAACGCGATTACATCCGCATGCGGCTAGAAGCCCCCGTCACCCTGCACCATGACGGCAAGGAAATCCCTGCATTGTGCCTCGACCTGTCCAGCACCGGCATGCAGCTGGAAGCAGAAAGCGCAGTAAAGATGGGCGACAAGGTACGCGTGCACATCGCTTCTGATCACAACGAATTACGCGGCCTGGATGCCCAAGCCGAAGTGATGCGCGTCAGCACGATGGAAGACGGCCGCCAGGCATTAGGTTTGGCGATTATTTCCATGAGCTGAAATACTCGGACAACAAAAAAGGCGGCCCGCAATGGCCGCCTTTTTTGTTTACGCAACGACTCAGAAATCGTCTTCAACCTCACCATCGCGCACTTTAAATTCGCGATTCTGCAGGTAGGCATTGCGGATAAAGATGTACTTGTCACCGCTGACCATACGCTCGGCCTTGAGCAAGCTGGCCCGCACGTCGACTGCCTGAACGCCGCGCACCACATTGCGCGTCGGCACGTGATCGATAAACGCAGGCGCGGTCAACATGCTGTCCGGCACCTTGCCGAAGGCATCACGCACGGTGCTCGGCCCCAACAGCGGCAGCACCACGTAAGGCCCACTATTGAGCCCCCAGACGCCCATGGTCTGACCGAAATCCTCATCGCTGCGCTGCAGGCCCATGGCGCTGCCCACATCGAAGAAGCCCAGCAGGCCGAAGGTGGTGTTGAAGATCAAACGGCCGCCATCAACGCCGGCATCATGCAACTTGCCTTGCAGCAGGTTGTTGGCCAGGTTGCCGACATCACCGATGTTGCGGAAAACGTTGTGCACGCCATCTTCAAGAAACTGCGGCGTTACCGCCTGGTAACCCTTGGCCAACGGCTTGAGAGTATAGGTATCAACGTTATCGTTGACCCGAAACATAAAGCGGTTGTAACCCTGCCACGGGTCTTCTTCGTTGGCTTGCGCCAGTGCAGGCAGCAACAGCACGCCGGTACAGGCAATCAACAGGCTCAATCGTTCAATCCAGCTCGCACCGGTCACACGCATCACAGTCGCTCCTTGAAAATGCTCAGGCTGCCACAGGCGGCCAAATCAGGCCGCGCAGTATAAGGCGGCAGCTCTATAAATAGGCAGCATAGCGGACGAACAAATAGCTGAAAAATCTTACCGCCTGTTGCCGTACAGCCCAGTGATTGGCGGCAACGCGAACGGAAATAAAGCCTTCATCTGCCTGTAACCTGAAAGCGCTAGCCTGGACTAGACCATTTTCAAGGACGGCCCATGCAAACGCCCACCAACTCGCCCGCCTTCACCGCCATCCTGTTTAGCCTGTCCGGCTGCCTGGTTGATTTCGGCGCACGCACCATCCCCCTCACTCTTCAACGCCTCTATCCAAAGGCAGCCAATCAGCAGAGCCTGCAGCAGGCCCTGGGCCGTGAACCCTTGGCTGAAGAATGGCAGGCCTATCAGCAGGCCCTCTGTGAAACCGCATGCGAGCATGCCGAAGCCACGCATGCCGCCCTGCCCCTGCTTGAACAGCTACACCAACAGGCGGTGCCCTGCGCCTGGCTGGATGAGCTACCGCGCGACGCCAGCATCAGCCTGGCCAGCGCCCTACCAAACTGGTTACCCGGCACATCCAGTCACAGCACGCGCCCATGGCCGGCACCCGACGCCGTCTGGCGCAGTTTGATGGAGCTGCAGGTTGATCAGCTTGAAGGCTGCGTACTGGTCAGTGGCGAACCGCGCCTGCTGCAGGCCGCGTTGAATGCCGGCACCTGGACCATCGGCCTGGCCATCAGTGGCCCGCTCTGCGGCCTGGCACCAGCTGATTGGCAGAGCCTGCCGATGGCCGAACGTGACCGCCTGCGTAGCCAGGCCACGTTGAGTCTGTATCGCCTGGGCGTGCATTCGGTGATTGACCAGCTCAGCGACCTGCCCACCTGCCTGGCCGACCTCAGTCTGCGTCGCCACAAGGGCGAGAAGCCCTGAGCAAGCGCCAGATTGCCGGCTGAATCAGTGCCTCACGCTTGATCCAAAGCAAGCAAAGGCGCCAGGCTTGGATTAACCTGAAGGCATGCAGAACCTTTCGCCCACGCGCGAGGTCAGTCAATCTGTCGATTACCCAAGGGAGAATTCCATGCCTGCAAGCCGCCTGCAGCAACAACTGCAAGACCTGCGCGACCAACTTGCCGAACAGCCGCCACTGACTGAAGAAGAACGTGCCGAACTGTTTGTACTGACCCAGGAAATTGAACTGCAGCTGGCCCGTCAGGCTGCAGCTGCCCCCGACGCAACCCTGATCGACGGGGTCAACCTCGCAGTGGAACGCTTCGAAGCCAGCCACCCGACCCTCGCCGGCACCCTGCGCAATATCGTGCAGAGCCTGGCTAACATGGGCATCTAAACGCACGCAGCACTAACAAAAACCCCAGCACGTAGCTGGGGTTTTGCATTACTGGCGCACCAAACGCTGATTATCTGGGCTGATGGACCCGCTGCTGCGATAGGGGTTGATATCCAACCCGCCACGCCGCACATAACGCGCATACACCATCAGGTGCTCAGGCTTGAGCAGGCGCTGCAGGTCGAGAAAGATTCGCTCCACGCACTGCTCGTGAAAATCCGCATGCTGGCGAAAGCTCACCAGGTAGGCCAGCAGGCTCGCGTGATCCAGCGCCAAGCCACGGTACTGCACCACCAGCGTGCCCCAATCCGGCTGGCCGGTGACTGGGCAATTGGATTTGAGCAGATGGCTGTGCAGGCTCTCTTCGACCACTCGCGTGGCATCACAGCGCAGCAGCTCAGGCTGCGGCTGCGCATAGTTGCTGATGGCTACATCCAGCTCGTCAATGCAGATACCTGGCGCGGCCTGCACACCGTCGGTCGTCACCTCAGCCAGGCTGCGCACACGCACGCCAACCGGTTTGCCGGCGGCTGCCGAGAGGTCCTTTACCAGTACCGCCGCCAGTTCGTCAGCGCTGTTGAACACCGACTGGTTTAGCGAGTTGAGGTACAGCTTGAAGGATTTAGACTCGATGATATTGGGCGAGTCGGCGGGAATGGCGAACTCACCCATGGCCACCACCGGCTTGCCCGACGGCAACAGCCAGGACAGCTCGAAACAGTTCCAGAAGTCTACGCCCTGATACGGCAATGTCTCGGCGCTCAGGCCCAGCTCCGCCCATTTCGCGGCACGCGGAATCGGGAACAACAAGGACGGGGTGTAGGTAGCGATGTATTCGCTGGATTTGCCCAGTGGCGAATCTTCGGCGGCGGGATGCATGGAGAAAACCTGGCTAGTCGAGACGCGGCGATTGTATACAACTTTCAAAGCAGATTCAGGGTGGCAAGGCCGATGCCGGCCTTGCCACAGCAGCATCAGGCCAGCTCAGCTACCACCGCTGCCAACGCCTGGGCGGGATTAGCAGCCTGGCTGATCGGCCGGCCGATCACCAGATAATCAGAACCCACATCCAGCGCCTGACGCGGAGTCAGAATACGGCGCTGGTCGTCCTGAGCGCTGCCAGCCGGACGAATCCCCGGCGTCACCAGTTGCAGCGCCGGGTAAGCGGCCTTCAGCGCCTGCGCTTCCTGAGCCGAACACACCAGGCCATCCAGACCGGCCTGCGCAGCCAGCCCAGCGAGACGCAGCACCTGCGCCTGCGGTTCGAGATCCAGGCCAACGCCCGCAAGGTCTTCGCGCTCCATGCTGGTCAGCACGGTTACACCGATCAGCAGCGGCTTGGCCCCAGCGAGCTTGTCTAGGGTTTCGCGGCAGGCCGCCATCATGCGCAGGCCACCCGAGCAGTGCACATTGACCATCCACACACCCATTTCGGCCGCGGCTTTGACCGCCATGGCAGTGGTGTTGGGAATATCGTGGAATTTCAGATCGAGAAACACCTCGAAGCCCTTGCCGGCCAACACGTTGACGATCTCCGGCCCGCAACGGGTGAACAGCTCCTTGCCCACTTTTACCCGACACAACTTGGGATCGAGCTGATCAGCCAATGCCAGCGCGGCATCACGGGTCGGGAAATCCAGGGCAACGATGATCGGGGTCTGGCAGGCGGACATGGGCGGGCTCTCGGGCAAGACAAATTCGGCGCGCATTGTAGCGGATGCGCCGCAGGCTTGCCGCTCCAGTGATCCGCCCGCCTCGCCCACGGCTCAAACAGAGCCGCAGCCAACCATGACTTACCGCTACTCGGCAGGCTCAGCCACGCGCGCATCCGGCGCCGCAAACGCCTGGCGAAAGCTGAACGCCTGCGCGCTGGCGCCCTGCTCACGCAACAACGCCAAGCGCTCGGCAGCCTCTTGCACCGATGGTCGATGCCCCGTCGGCACCCACCACAGCACCATATGCGCCGCTTCGACCTTGCTGAACCACTCCTGGCGACGCTTGAGCATCTCGGTATGGGCGGACTTGTAGACGTAATCGCTGAGCGCCTGCACATCGCGCCATACCGACAGATTCACCAGCACATCGTCACCAAACGGGCGAAACGCCGTGGCATCGCCCGCCTCGTCCTGCAAGCGCCAGATATAGCCGGGCGAGGCTTCCGCCAGCGCATTGATGCGCTCCAGATTGGCGACAAAGTCGGCCATGCTTGGCGACTCCAGCGGCTCCTTCATCGTGGCGATATTCAACTGCGCGAGTTGATAACTAGACATCAATGCTCTCCTTATTTATGTAAATCCCTGAATAACCACTGCCCTGACTGAGTCCTATAAGCGCATCACAGCTTCGATGCACATGGTCAGCGACTCAGCGCGCCATGGGATCATCCCAGAATGAGCGCTCGCTTTCCTGGATAACATCCGCGCGGCTTAAGCCCAGGTCCTTCAACGCCGCATCATCGAGCATGGCCAGGCGCCGCCGTTGTTCGGCCAGCTGCCACCAGCGGGCAAACTGGCGGCCAACCGCACGCAGTATTTCAAACGGCCGGCGGCCCTGTAAGCGTCCGGCACTGACTAATGCATAACCTTTTTGACCTTTCATCTCGTCGCCCTCCTTGTGGGGTTGGCGACAGTCTCGCGCTCGGCTTATGATCAATCCAACGAATGTTTCTTATGCAATGCATCTCGGAGATTGATGTATGGCCAGCTACCCGAGCATCGATAGCGAACTGCTGCGCACCTTTGTCGCGATTGCGGATCACGGAGGTTTTACCCGCGCTGCGGAAATGGTCAACCGCACCCAGTCGGCCGTCAGCATGCAGATGAAGCGCCTGGAAGACGACGTGGTGCAGCGCCCGCTGTTTGTGCGCGACGGGCGCCAGTTCAGCCTCACCGCCGAAGGCCAGTTACTGCTCGGTTATGCCCGGCGCATTCTCAAATTGCACAGTGAAGTGATGACCAGCATGCGTGCCCCACATATGGTTGGCACCGTGCGCATCGGCACGCCGGACGACTATGTGATGCGCTTTATGCCGGGCATTCTTTCGCGCTTCGCCCAGGCCTATCCACTGGTGCAGGTGGAATTGCACTGCGAGCCTTCGTTCCAGCTGTTGCAGCGCCAGGACCTCGACCTGACCATCGTCACCCGCGAACCCGGCACCGAAATTGGCCAACTGCTGCGCCAAGAACGCATTGTCTGGGCCGAAGCCCATGGCTTCAGCCCGCATGAGCAGGAACCGCTACCACTGGCGATGTTCAATGCTCAGTGTTTCTGCCGCTCCTGGGCCTGCAACGCGCTGGACGCCATGGAGCGCGAATACCGGATTGCCTACACCAGCCCAAGCCTGTCGGCGATCATGGCGGTTGTCAGCGCGGGCCTGGCGATTACCGCTCAGCTGCAAAGCCTGATTACCCCGGACATGCGCATCATCGGTACTGCCGAGGGCCTGCCGGTGATGCCCTCCGCCAGTATCGTGCTACTGCGTAACAGCCAGACCCAGTCGCAGGTCACCGAGACCCTGGCCGAACAAATCGTCGAAGGTTTCAGACTTTAAGCGCGAGCAATACCGCGCAAAGCAGCAGAAAACCGGCAAACAACCCGCGCAGAACGCGCTCTGGCAGCGCGTGGGCGCACTTCACGCCCCAACTGATACTCATCAAACCGCCCAGCGCCAGGGGCGCCCCCAGCAGCCAATCGACGTGATCATGGGCCGCGTAAGTCGCCAGCGTCACGGCCGTGCTTGGCGCGGCCAGAGCCAGGGACAGCCCCTGCGCCATGACCTGGCTGGTGCCGAACAGCGTAGTCAGCACCGGCGTCGCCAGTACCGCGCCGCCCACACCAAACAACCCGCCGAGCAAACCGGCGCCACTGCCTAGCAGCGTCAGCCAGGGCCAGGGATAACGCAGGCCAAGCGAGAGCATGGCCGGCTTGCTGTACAACCTAGAGAGGTTGTAGGCCGCCAGTAACACCAGGAAGACCACGAACCCCAGGCGCATGCGCTCGGCATCTACAGTGACTGCCCAGCCCGCGCCCAGTACGGCAAATATCAGGCTGGGCACCGCCAGGGCCAACGCATGGCGCCAGTCGATACGGTTGCGCTGGTGATAACGCCACAGTGCCAACAGCACATTGGGCACCACCATCACCAGCGCCGTACCCTGAGCCAGCTGTTGATCCAGGCCAAACAACACGCCAAGCGCCGGAATGGCGATCAGCCCACCGCCAATCCCAAACAGACCGCCCAGAGTGCCGAGGGCCAGTCCGAGCAGAAGGTTCAAGGCAAAATCGAGCAAGGTCATCGGTAGGCTCCAGAGTGAAGCTGCACAGCCTAGTTATTCGCCACTAGCCGCGAAACGCACAGCAACGCAAAATGGCTTTGCATATAACGCATAGCAGGCCCTGACCATGAACCCCGATAGCCTGACCGACCAACTCAGCCTGTTTCTCGATGTGCTGGAAACCGGCAGCTTTTCCGCCGCAGCCCGTCGCCACCCGCTGACGCCCTCGGCTGTGGCCCGACGCATCGATGCATTGGAACGTTCGCTGGGCAGCAACCTGTTCAGCCGCAGCACTCATGCCGTACGCGCCACCTCCGCCGGTTTGGCGTTTGCCGAACGGGCCAGACGCATTCTTGCCGAGCTGCACCTGGCTCGCGCCGAAGCCGTATCGCTGAGCAGCGCGCCGGAAGGGCTGATTCGTATTGACGCCCCAGCGCCGTTCGGCCGAAGGCATCTAGCCCCCGCGATTGCCGAGTTTCTGGTCGCCTATCCAGGGCTGGATGTGCAACTGCGCCTGATCGACAGCTTCGTCGATCTACACGGCACACACTTGGGTGAAGTCGACCTGGTACTGCGCATCGGTCCCCTGGCCGACACCCGCCTGGTCGCCACGGCGCTATCGCCGATGGTCCGAGTTGTCTGCGCCAGCCCCGAATACCTGGCGCGGCGCGGCGTACCGCGCAGCCCTGATGAGCTGCTGGAGCACGATGGCCTCGACTGGGACAGCCTGGCACCGCCCTATGCCTGGCGCTTCGAGCAGGACGGCAAACTGCAACTGTGTCGCCCCAAACGCCTACGCATGACCGCCAACAATGCCGAAGCGCTGCTGTTCAGCGCCCTCGCCGGCTTGGGCATTGCCCATTTGCCAACCTGGCTGATCAGCGATTACCTGCTGCGCGGCGAACTGCTGCCACTGTTCTGCGAAAACGGCCTGCCGGCACCCGAGCCCAGTGGCATCTACGCCCTGCGCCTGGAACGCGAAACCGACTCGCGCAGCCGCTTGTTGCTGGAATTCCTCAAGGCCCGCTTCGGCCCGGTAGCGCCCTGGGATCTGGCGCTGCAAAGCGGCCTGCAGCGCAGCTAAACGCTGAAACAGCAGGCATAAAAATGATCGGGAATCATTTTTAGCGGCGCGCAGCGACGACCCGAAGGGTGGCTGCCATGGATGGCTGGCCATAAAAAAGCCCGACTCAAGGTCGGGCTTTTTCTTCTCGCCGTTAAAGCCGATCTTAGACCGGAGCTTTAGCGCGGGATTTGTACTCACCGGTACGGGTGTCGATTTCGATCCAGTCGTCGATGTTGCAGAAGTCAGCGACTTTGATCTCGGTGCCGTTGCTCAGCTTGGCTGGCTTCATCACTTTGCCGGAAGTGTCGCCACGGGCGGAACCTTCGGTGTAGGTGATCTGGCGAACGATGGTGGTCGGCAGGTCAACCGAAACCACTTTGCCTTCAAAGAATACGGCTTCGCAGACGTCGGTCATGCCATCAACGATGTACGGCATTACGCTTTCCAGATCGTCTTTGTTCAGCTCGTACTGGTTGAACTCTTGGTCCATAAAGACGAAGTTCGGCTCGCTGTAGTACGAGTAGGTCACGTCTACGCGATCAAGGATCACCGGCTCCATTTTGTCGTCGGCTTTGTATACGGTTTCAGTCGAGGAACCACTCAGCAGGTTCTTCAGCTTCATTTTAACGATGGCGCTGTTACGACCGGACTTGGTGAATTCGGCCTTCTGGATCAGCCAAGGTTGGCCGTCGATCAGGGCCACACTGTTGGGCTTCATTTCTTGTGCGGTTTTCATACGAATATCCGGGTTTGGATGGAATTACAAAATTCTTGGCCGCGTATCATAGCCAATTTAGGTAAAACTGCACCAGCGCCTCGGCAAGATCGGCCTGAGAGGCCCGTTGCAGACACCACTGCTCGGCGTGTGCCTGCTGCTCTGGCCAGCGTTGCAGCAGCTGATTCCAGCTTTCTTTGACCGATTGACCGGTATTCCAGGCATGCCACAGCTCGACCAAGGCACGCTGCCCATCCACTGATAAGCCCTCCTTATAGAGAGCAAGAAACGCGTCGAGCTTTTCCAGGTGGGCGTTGTCCGCTTGCTGATAGATATGCCAGAGCAACGGCCGCCCGGCCCATTGCGCACGGACAAAGGAATCCTCCCCGCGTACCGCATTAAAATCGCAGCTCCACAGCAACCGGTCGTACTGATCCTGCTGGATAAACGGCAGCACCTGGATATGTAGTTGGCCACGCTGCTGCACATCCCCAGCGCGCATAGCTGTGCAACCGAGCCAAACCTGCAGATCCGCCAGAATGCGCCCTTCCGGCACCAGTAACTGGCTGGCTTGCGCATCGGCAGCCAGCACATCCAGCCAACTGGCCAGCGCAGCGTTCTCGTAGGCAAACAGAGAGATCAACCGCGCGCCAGGCAACGGCGTTACGCCAATGCTGCTCAGAAACTCATCGCGGGCGCCGCTATCCGCCTGAAACGCCCGGCGTTGTTGCAGCAGCTCGCGCTCACGCAACAGACCGCCGCTGCCTGCAGTAAAACCAGGAAAAAAGAAGAACTTCGACAAGCCATTGGACTGCAGCGAAGGCAAACCATGGCAGCCCTCCACCCACTCCTCGGCACTTAGATACTCCAGATTGAGCCAGAGCGGTTTCTGCGCACGCTGCACCATTGCGGCTATATAGGAGACTGGCAACTCACAGGCAAACGCCTCAATCACTACATCAGCCGGCTCGACCGCCTGCCAATCAGCACGCCATAAACAGACCTCAACGCCCTGCTGGATTTGCCGCAACGCCTGCGCATCAGCCTGCGGACACAGGCGCACAAACGCCCCCAGATCATCGACCCACAGCCGCACCGCCAGACCATGCTCGGCCACCAGCTGCCGCGCCAACCGCCAGGTCACCCCGATATCGCCGTAGTTATCAACCACGCTGCAGAAAATGTCCCAAGTTGCCTTCATGCCCAACCCCAATCGTCAGGCGCGCAGTCTAGCAAGCGTCCAACGCCTGGCGCGTACTCAATCCTGCAGGCTGGCATCCAGTTGCTGACGATAAATCGCCGAATCCCGCGCCACTGCAACGCCCTGCCAGCTGCGCTGTACCAAGGCCGTGTGGCGCTCATAAAAGGATCGCGAATAAACCAGGTAGTAATGTTTCTCCTGCAGTGGTGGCTCGACCCGCTCCAGCGCCGCATGGAACGCCAAATCGTGGCGCAACCAGTAATCACCTTCCTGCCCCAACAACACGGCCGCCCCGATACGCCCCTTGAGCAACTTGTACAGATTTGCCTCCGAGCTGCCGGCGCCACTGTCGATTGGTACACCCAAACGCTGCAGAAAATCGATAGCCGAGTAGCCGTGCTGGATGCCCACAACCCCATGCAGATCAACCACCGCGCCCTCTTGCCAGCGCACCGCCGTACCCTTGCGCCGATACAGCACATAACTTTCACTGCGCATCCGCAAGGCAGCATGGGGCTGCTGCTCATGCAGTGGATACATGGCAAACGCACTGCGCTCTTCCGAGAAGCTGACGCCCATGGCCCCATCCACTCGCCCCTGCTCCAGGCTCAGCAAACAGCGTTTCCAGGGCAGCGCAACAAACTCAAAGCGCACCGCCAACTGCGGCTCTAATTGACGGATCAACTCAAAATCCAGCCCCTGCTGCCCCTCAAGCCGCCAGGGCCGCAATGGCTCACGGTCATGGCAGATACGGATATTCAGTGGCTCGGCATGCACCAGCGGCCATAGGACAAGCAAAAGGGCTAACCACAACCATCTCATCACAGAGCCTGATCGAAGGATTTATACCTTTTAGTCTAGGCCTCATTGCGTCAGCCAAAGCCCGCCGCGCTAATCCAAGTTGCTCTTAGAAACAGCCGCAATAGCTTGCAATGTACGGGTTACCCATTGCTACCCGACCAGTATTAGGTGTGCTGAAGAAGGCTATCTGCATCATTGCGCTGTGCCAATCGCGCACAGACTGCGGGGCCTTAAACGCGAAAAACCCAGAAAGATTGCTCTTTCTGGGGTTTTCTATATATAGCGGTGAAGGAGAGATTCGAACCCGTTTCGCCCCCCTCCGTTGCTGACCTTTGTTGGATAAAACCAGCAAGTCCGCACCGTTTCAAGCCGGTATTCTGGCTAATGCCGGCCTTCTCTGGCTAGTGATTTCGACACTTTTTCGACACGCCGGCTAGACAGTCATAGGGCCTACCAGTAGCTTCTAGCAGCAATGGCGCTGCAACCCAGCCCACCGGTCTTGCCTCATGTCGCTTTTCATCGTTCCCGTGTCGCGTTTGCTACTCGGGTTTGTATGAATTTCAAAAGCTTAGCGAATGACAAGGAACGTTATCAGACACCTTCAGGTGTGTTATGCGACAGGAATGTCGCCTAATTAATAGTTAGGTATATGGAAGAAGAATTTTCGCTCTACCTTATAGAGCCTAGCTCACGGCCACCGTTTCCAGCTGTCGCCCGTTATCTGTGGGGTAAGGAGGACTTTGACTCTGATGGTAATAGTCGACATCCTAACGATGATCAATGGACAGAGCTTACAATCATATGTCGCTCCACAAATAGCGAACGTCTTGATATAGACCCTGTTTCAGAAAACCCGCTGGTGCTAAAAATCTCGTCTACGTCTTCTTCACTTGTCCAAAAAATCGCGCAGTTTCTGGTAGCGAACAGTGGTGGCACCATATGTACCGAGTGGCCAAATACCTAACTAGTGGTTCAAATCGCTCGCTTCGCTCACTGGGACGGGCTAAAGCCCGCCCCTTAACCATACGTTAGGGCAAACAACCACATGCCATACCCAGCAACATTGGAAGATATTTTCGGGGCCTTTGTGAATCAAGGAACTCTCGAAGAAGCTGCTCTATGTATGGCAGAGGTAGCGGAAGAAGATCCAGTATTCGCCAAAGAAATTGTCACTTGCTTAATTACGGGTGCTGAGCAAGGCACAGGCGGAGATAAGTCTGTAGTCATCGCGGTCAATCGTAGTGGATATAGAGTTTCATCACCCATTGAGGCTGCGCAGTACTGCCTAAAATTACTAGAGTTGTTTCAGGGAAAAATCAATGCAGCGCCCTAACAAGTGGTTCAAACCGTTCGCTTCGCTCACTGGGACGGGCTAAAGCCCGCCCCTTAACCATACGTTAGGCTTCCCCAATGGTCACGAAAGAAGTCGCTCACAAACTCGTCGCAGAAGCAGTCTGTGGAGAATTTGATTGGTTACCCGAAGGCGATGAAATAATAATTGTCGAACGTAATACCATCGAAAAGCCATGGGGCTGGGTCATCTTCCACACATCGAAATTGTGGCTAGAGACAAATGACATTAAGTACGCAATAGCAGGCAATGCACCAACCATTGTGGAGCGAGAAACAGGAAAGCTCATTACAACTGGCACAGCCATGAGCATTGATAAATATATTGAAAATTACGAGAGAACGGGCAGTCCACATGCCTAACAACTGGTTCAAACCGTTCGCTTCGCTCACTGGGACGGGCTAAAGCCCGCCCCTTAACCAAACGTTAGGCTCTATGTTTACATATACAGAATTCAGCAAATTTGGTAAGAAACTCCTGAGCGATAGCATTAATTTTGAACGCTATCCTGGTCTTTACTATGTAACATACCCACAATATTCATTTACTGTCCCAGACGGTGAAGAGACTATAAGAATTTCTAGGGCGCCAAAAACATCAAACGATGACGGAATGAAGTTTTGGCTAGCCAGTGAATGGCTTGCTGGCTGGCACGGAAAAGAGGAATTGTTTTCCTCATATATCACAGATAGCGCCTTTGAAAAAATCACAGAAGATGAGATGAATTTTGAAATAGTCACCCAATGCTCAGGCTTAATTTCGCCACCACCACTGCCAGTTATTGGCGGGCAGGAATTCATAGGTGCGCTAATGATGTACTCATTAAAAACAGAATTTATTATTTCTATATTTGCCGAGTACACCAATGAGTATTTACATTTTTACTGGGACACAACGGCCTAACAAGTGGTTCAAACCGTTCGCTTCGCTCACTGGGACGGGCTAAAGCCCGCCCCTTAACCAAACGTTAGGCAACCAAAACAGAACATGAACAACCTTGAATTAGTGGCCGCCCTCAAAGCACTTCCAGATGAAGATTTGGCGCTGGTGCTTGGCAGGGTTCTTCCCGAACGCAATCCTTTCTCCAAAGAGCCAGAAGTAGTTAACTCCAAAATGTTTCTTGGCATATACACGGAGTACACAGACGAGAGCTCAATTAGCATTGTGGCCTATCCTAAGGATGGCGAACACGGACCTTATTGGGGGTTCTGTCAATCTGCTGAGTCACCAATTTCAGGCATAAACTTCGTTTCGCCTCAGAAGCAAGCCATATCGCCACTGGACGAAACAACAATACATCTTACATAGCCTAACAACTGGTTCAAATCGTTCGCTTCGCTCTCTGGGACGGGCTAAAGCCCGCCCCTTAACCAAACGTTAGGTAGCTCATGCCAAAACTTGCATGCCCATGCGGCTACATTCATAACCTCTCGCAAATCCCAGATGCCGGCTGGATAACGATTCGAGACGAAGAGTTTGACTCAATCAGCACCTCTGGCCTTGGGAGTGAAGAAAAAATCGATGCCTTGTATTCAGCATCGGGCAGCATTTATGTCTGTCCCAGCTGCGAGCGACTAATGTGGGCAAAAAAAGGCAGCGCCGAGTTTGTTACCTACTCCAGAGAGCAACCTAACTAGTGGTTCAAGTCGTTCGCTTCGCTCACTGGGACGGGCTAAAGCCCGCCCCTTAACCAAACGTTAGGCAAAACCTTTGATGACAACAATAACTCCTGATGACTATTTGAATGGCGACATAATCGCCGCACTGAAGATACTAAGATCACTTGTTGAAATCATCGAATATCAAAAAATAGAAAGCGATGAATTCTTAAAGCTGCCCGAATTGGGCATCTGCTTTCACGCCGATCACAGCGGCGAAATATCAGGCATCCGAATTTATCTCAAAGAAGCTGATGGTTTTTTTGCCGCCGAAGACCGCATAGTTAATAACTATTTACTATCACGCTCTATTGCGGAAGCAACAATAGAGCTAGGTGGAATCTATAAAGATATACCAAGCATCAGGATACCCTGCATGCCTAATACTCATCCAGCCCGGAAATTTTCAATAAACTCTAAACTGTATAATATTTATTACGAAACTGAGAGCAATGAAATTATCAGTATTGTCATACGAGACAACATTAGTACTTAATTTCGCCTAACAAGTGGTTCAAATCGCTCGCTTCGCTCACTGGGACGGGCTAAAGCCCGCCCCTTAACCAAACGTTAAATGTCAGAGCCACATGTATAAACAAAAACAGTTTTTTATCTTGCTTTTTTCCTGCGTTGGGATGGCTTTGGCTTGGGGCGTCTTGAACAGACTGATTCACCATCATAATCTGAATATTTGGCTGTTAATGGGAGCGCTGTGTGTTTCGGGCTTTATACTGCCCTTCTTTTTGTCTTTACGGATGTGTCTAGCACTAGCTGTAAGCATGCCGTTATTTGTAACCGTAGGAACTTCGGCATTTTCTAAACCAGGTTCCGAGCAAGGTCTTGAGGTGATTTTTTTTGCTGTCTTATTGGTGTTTTTTATTCCCTGTGTCGCTGCAGGGACGCTCGCAAAGTTTGTTACTCGGTACGTTTCAAGACGCATTTAACCAGTAGTTGCAGTTCGCTCCAGGCCTGACGGTTCGCCCCCGACGACCTTTTCTCCGCCTAGGAGCAGAAAGGTGCCGCTGAACAAAAGCGTTATCGGATTTCTAGTCAGGGATACCCTGTTACTTGCAATAAGTCAGGGTGATGCCTGGAATGATCCAGGCATTGGCACCGCTCCGGTTGGAGCCTGTTTGGATGTATTCGGGGGCGTCGTTCTGATCAGCCTTCTTTCTTAACTCTCCCTGTCCTTCGGGCATACCAGCGCCTAGTCACTTCCTTGGTGATCGCTATCCCGCGTTCTGACTGGTCAAGTTTCGGTTGGCTTCTTCGTACTCGGGGCTGGTCTGACCACACTCTGGGGCTATTTGGCCGCTGGCAACCCAAAGCGCATATTGCGGGTAGATCTTTACCAGCACCTCTACCTCCTCAGTACTCAACCTCACCTTTTTGTGGCGAAGGTTCTTCCATCGGCTGTAGCTGATTTCCGACTGCCTAACGAGGTCGTCCAGGCCAGTCTTATAAATTAGGGTTATGGCCCTGTCCTGCATTGATTCCATAAAGTTCTAAAAGCTCTCCGAGTTCAATATTTGAACTCTAGGGTTGAACTGTTATTATCGCCCCACGAGTTCAATATCTACACTCCAGAAATGAACTCATATAGCCCAACAAAGACCAACATAGTGCAGGAAAGCCCATGGACTTGGAAGAAAGCAACCTCACTGCAAAAGGCACTCTGCCGGCCCCGCCGGTTCTCCCTTGGCGCGAGTTCGCCGATTGGATTCGCATGGCCGACGACCACAATACCGTTTGGGGTTGGATTCGTAACGGTCACCTGCCGTCGCACAAGGTCGGTAAACACGTAATGGTCAATGTAGCTCTCTTGACCACACAGCTACTGGAAAAGGAGTCGACCCTATGAACAAGGCCGACGACAGCCTGGACCTGTGCAGCGTGAAGACCTTTGCCGAAATGAGCGGCATATCAATCGATGAAGCAATCGACTGGGTGGACAACGGCACCGTCCCCAGCATGCGGCTGGCCGACTTCCGCATGGTCAACCTCGCCCGCCTGCGTGCCGATCTGCTCAAGGGTAAAAAAGAGTTCAAAGCGGGGGACTACAGCCATGCGTAAGCCACCAGTCCAGTTCGATACCGCCACCGCCATGGCCTATGTGGGCCAAGCCGTACTACTTGAACTCATCATGGATGAAGATGAGCCGCCTTACTGGTGCTGCATGCACATCGTTGGCCTTGTACTGACCAAGGACGGCGTATGGGACTTCCCCTATTTCATGACCATGAGCCTGACCCCCGATGGCCGCACGCCGTCCGAAGTGCCCTTTAACGACATTCTGTCCATTCGGGTGATGCAGCACCGCGACCGGCATGGTTCCGGCAACGTACTGGACTGCATCACCCACCCTAACTCGGCCGAGTCAGGGGCCGCGCTCCCGGCT
>JAESGQ010000074.1_pt1 | contig 123562 bp, 103 predicted proteins | sample 9266251 | NCBI WGS metagenome assembly JAESGQ01 (sample SAMN17056778, study PRJNA650883) | algae metagenome | isolation source: Kaiparowitsia implicata GSE-PSE-MK54-09C and co-occurring heterotrophs from... | place: USA: Kaiparowits Plateau, Grand Staircase Escalante National Monument, UT ...
CTCGATAGTCGGGCACCTGTTGCAGGGCTTCGATAATGCTCACACTCATGCCTCCCTAAAAGTCAGATGGCTACCTCTGATTCTAATTTCTCTACATCAACAACGAATTAATCCTGGGGGAGCGGGGAGGAGGTTTGTTTTTGATGGAGAAATTCAGCGAAGTGGAGGACTTCGTTGATTTGATCCTCTGGAAGGGTTTGGATGAGCTGATAGAGCTTTTTGGCGGCTGTCATGGTCTTTTACTATGCTAAATTTGCTAGTTGGGCTACAGGAATATGCTCGTAGATTTCTCTATTTTCTTCCTGAGCTTGCCGTAAATCATACTGAGTTTGTAGGTTCATCCAAAACTGAGCACTATTGCCGAAATATCTGGATAGGCGCAGAGCTGTATCTGCTGTAATGCTGCGCTTCTCAGATGAAATTTCGCTAATTTGAGCCTGGGCTACACCAATATCTTTGCTTAACCGACAGGCAGTTATATCGAGCGGCTCTAGAAAATCTGCGGCCAGAATTTCGCCAGGATGAATGTTTGATAAAGGTTCATACTGCATTTTATGAGTAGTTATATACAGGAACTTGGATAAAATGATCAGGTTCTTTGTTGCCTAAAATAGTCTGCTGTAAACGTTCTACGGTTGCGGGCGAAAAAAACTGCTCCCCTGTTTCTTCATTGACGCGGGCAGGCACATTCTCAATCAGAATGATCTGACCATTAAGGTTTAAAGTGTATGTCACCTGTGTCTCAATCAATGTTTCTTGCCAATTAGTTGTCATCGTTGCTAGGTCTCCTTTGAGTAAGATTGTCATTCCATTTGTTGAGGTCGGGTTCGTACAACGTAATAATTTTAATAAGTGATCGCGTGGGATAACTACATTGAATATGGATAGGACGCTTAGCCTCTGTTAAGCCAAAGATTAAACAGCTTGGGCCATATTTGTCCTGTGGATAGTTTTCGATTATTTGACCATTGGCAATTACCTCTCTAATTTCCTGTACTCGAATATGTCGCAAAATAGATTGATCAACGGCATGTTTGGAGAACTCAAACTGATCTTCAGCAAATTTTCGACGTATTTCGGTAATGAGTGCTTCCATTTGGTTGTTGTAAAAGAGCTGCCCATCGGGTGCATTTTACGTTTGTAACCCTCATCCTAAATCCCTCTCCCAGGGTGGGAGAGGGACTTTGAAACTCCGGCTCCCCTTCTCCCGTTTTGGGCTACTAAGTACACATAAATGTCTTCTGAGCTAACGACCATCCCTCAAAGACAGCCTCAAATTTCTTGAGTCTTTGGCTTAGGGTGCGGATGCCTGGCGGAGATTGGGAGCGATAGCCCGACCATCCCCCTAGTCGTGCAATCAGCCAAGCAGCCCAAGCTAAAGAACCCTGTGTATAGGGATTCTGCTGTTTCCGGGTGCGCCCTTGCAAGGTCGGCGCTAAGTCCGCCAAGCAGTGCTGTTGCGGCGCGCTGAAGGTCACTGAGGCAGGGAGGGTTTCATCGTCTCGCCCTTCTTTGAGTTGGAGAATCCGCACAGCCGCCATCAAGGCCAAGATACTGAGGCGCTCAATCGCTTGAACCGACTCAAGTCGGGTAGATTCCAGGTCAAGCCCCACTCGCTTAAGGGTGGCAAAGAGTTGCTCAATCCGCCAGCGCCATCCATACCACTGAATCACCGGCCAGGCTTGCTCCAAGGTATTCACTGGATGAGTGGTCAGTAAACGCCAATGAATCGGGGATTCTCCCTCCGGTGGCGTCACCTCTTTAGCTTCAATGGCATAGAGCGCTACGCTATCCGGGTAGTCCTGGGCACTAACCTTTTTGGGGCGGCGGATAGTGAGCGGAGCCAAACGCACGGCTAACCAAGCCTCACGGGCGCTGCGTCCGGTGCGGGAGTCAGCCATCACCGTGACGGCATAGGTGCCCTGGCAGGGCTGCTGGCTGAGCGTCTCATACAGCATCGTCGAACTATCCTGCAACTGTCGGTCACGACAGGCACGCACCAACAGGTGAGTATGCGCATCGGGCACTCGCACCCATTCTTCATAGATATCGCTTTCTCGGTCCCCGATATAGGTGACGCACTTAACCCCACCCCCGACTAGACTCGGTTGGCTGCGTTCGGCCGCTAGCAACCATTTGTACGATTCCTTCTCTTCAATTGGTAACTGGGGATAGCGACGTTGATGCTTGTCAGGGCGCTCTAACTCACGATGCCATAGTTGAATCGTGCTCAAACCCAAAGGAAAGCCGCTCTCGGCATCTGCAACCAAGGTGGGATGAATGAAGAAGCCTACGTCTCGATTGTTGCCCACCACCCCTAAGCCCTCTGTTCTCAAATGCCGGGCTTGAGCCTGCAAGTTAAGTTCACTACTGTCGCTAATGGCCAGCACGTGCCGTCCCGACACCTGCTGCTGGCAGTGGTCTGACGCACTCTTTATCAGTTCCGACACCCTCACGTTCTCATTACTCAAAAACCGATAGTAGCCCACCTGTTCGGCTCGATTACGGCTCACAGCACGGATGTTCACCGATTGCTCCCGGCTCATCGCTTCGTATAATGCCGCCCCCTTTTGACTAGGCGAAGATCTCCAAACGCCTCACCCAGGCTCGCCTCAGCATGAATCAAGATAGGGTTCTCCATCTCCTTTGCCCAATAGTCTCCAGCAGCATCCTACTACATCAAGACTTATGTGTACTTAGTAGCCCGCTTTGGGAGAAGGGGTTAGGGGATGTAGAGCTATGCTCTTCCCGGAGGGTGGGCGATCTGGCCCAAACAACCCCCCATTTACGTAAGGAAACCCATTCGCCCAGTTGCGAACCCCCGCCGCCTCCCGCTGCTTCAGCGGCGTCGCCATCGCCCGAAAGATCTCCGCCAGCACCTCATGGGTAATGGCTGAATCGCCAGCGCTCATCTGGGCCACGGTTTGGGTAAACAGACCCTCGCTGTAAAAGATGTTGGTATCTTCGGCAAAAAAGCAGAAGATCAGCCGCGCCATAAAGTGGTTCATCTCCTCCCGGCGATCGGCAGTGTCCCAATCGGGGTTTTCCTGGAGCAGTTCGATATAGAGACGGTTCAGGCGACCCGTGGCCTTAATGTCAAAGGCATTCTCGCGGATCTGCCGCACCGTCGTAATCCCCGCCAGGGGCAGGAAAAAGCCAAAGTAGTCGTGAAAGTCGGGGTAGTCACAGGCCACCGTCTCCCCATCCACCAGGTTCTCGGCCTCAAAGCCTCTACCATCCGTAGCGAGAATGAACTTAGCCTTTTGTCGTGCCGTCGCCGGGCTCTCTCGCAGGGCCGTGAGGGTGGCCGCCACCGCACCCTCAGCACACACCTTCAGATGAATATTGTTGCGCTGGAGCACCCCGCCCAGGTCAGACTGGTTCGAGCTGCCGCTTTTGAGCCGTTTGATGGTGGTAGACTTATTGCCAAAGGCCTCTAGAAAGGCAAAGGGGAACTCTTCTGGGTCAAAGGGGGCCTCGGCCAGCCTAGAGACGGCTTCTTCGATTTCGACTGCATTCATACGCTGGTTACAAATCACTTAGGGGTTTGATGTGAGCGCCTTAGAGGTGCATTAGAGGTGCAAGTGACTGGCCTTCATCATAGCCACTGATCCAAAATAGCTACTGATCCAGCGATCGCCCTACTGCCCTACTTAGGGACGTGCAAGAAAATAAGGCACCCATTGTCATCTTTCCTATTGGTGCATTGCTGCGCGCATGCGCCCTACAGCAATCAACGTTTCCGGTACTTTATTTAGAATTTAGACAAGATTTAGACGAGCGTCCCTTACCTTTTTTTGAGATGGCGTGTGGCAGGGCGGGGCCGTTGAGGAACGCATGGTCATGCGCCCGTACAAAGATTCATGCTGTCATTCAGGCACGCCTCCGAGCTTCGGATCGCTAGGGGAAACTGCACGCAAGGGGAGCAAGAGGCGTTAGCCTAGAGGCACTGCTGTTGCTAACGGCCTAGCCATGAAGTCTTCTGCCAACACCGCTGCGGTTCCCTCTACTCCAGCATCGCGGCCTACGCGGAGGCCGTGGTTAGGGATAGGCGCTCAGATCCGCCGCTTCGGAGCGGATCGTCCCTGGTTTTTGGCGCTGCTACTAGCGCTGGGCGTTGTGGTGTTGCTCGATGTGGGCACCTACCTGTTAGCAGAGGGCTTTTGGTTTGAGGAGGTAGGCTACCTCCAAATTTTTGGCAAGCGGTTGCTGTTTCAGGTGGGACTGGGGCTGCTGGTATTTGCGGCGAGTTTGGGGGTGCTGTGGGGCAATCTGCGCTATGCCTATCAGCAGCTTCGGCAAACCCAGCGCCTCGCTGCCCGAGCGTCGGGATTCATGGCAATGCCGCTGAGGCTAGTGCTGCCGTTGAGCTTGCTGTTGGCGGGATTGATGGGCTTTTTGTTGGTCTATCACGGACAAATTGCGATTAGCCACTGGCAGCCCAATGTCACAATTTATGGCACGTCAGAGCATATTCCCGCTAATTTTAGCCCCGATGCCCTGTGGCGCGTGACGCAGCAGATGGCGCAGCAGCCCTGGGTGGTGTTGCTGCTGTTGGGCATTGTGGCAGCGGTGATGCTAGTGCCTCAGGTGGCGCTGGGGGCGATCGCCCTGCTGATGAGTTTAGGCTTTGCGCTGGTGCTCTCTGAAAATTGGATTCGGATTCTGCCAGCGTTTAACCCGGTGCCGTTTGGGCAAGTCGATCCGGTCTTTGGGCGCGACTTGCGGTTTTATATCTTTCAACTGCCGGTGTTAGAGCTGTTGGTGTTTTGGCTGCTGGGGCTGTTTGCGCTGGCGCTGACCACAGTGCTGCTGGTGTATCTGCTGGGCGATCGCAACCTTAGCAATGGTCAGTTTCCGGGGGTGTATGCGCCGCAGCTCCGGCACCTCTGGCGGCTGAGTGGCTGGTTTATGCTGGCGATCGCCTTTAACTTTTGGGTTGATCGATATCAACTGCTCTACTCCCAAGACGGGGTCGTATATGGTGCCAGCTTCACCGACCTGGTTGTGCGGTTGCCGGTTTTTACGCTGCTGAGTCTGGTGGCGATCGCCTTGGCGCTGTGGCTGCTGGGGCAGTGGCTCTGGCATCGGCCCTCGGCGCTCCCGAGTGCTAAGCCGGTTGAGCAAGCTGAATCCCGTTCTGGCAACGGCAACGGATTTAGCCGCCGTCAGCGGGAGCGTTCAGCAGCTCGCCAACATAACAGCAACGGCAACGGCAGCGGCAACGGTAAATATAACGGCAATGGCAATGGTCGGCGGCAGCGTTCAGTCTTAATCGAGCGGCAACCGTTGCAACCGATTCAATCGGCAGAGTCGGCGCTGGCGTCAACGGCTCGCACCGCGACCGCTCGCCCAACGCAACCGCCCCGTTGGTTTGAACCTCGCCATACTGCCACGGCAGATTCCAACGGCATCAACCCTCAGCACCCCGCAGCAGATGCGATCGCCGAGTTGCCCTGGGCCAAGGCCACCACCCTAAGCTTGATTGGCTATTGGGCTGTTGCACTGCTGCTGCTTTACCCGCTGCCCTGGCTGGTGCAGGGGGTTGTGGTGCAACCCAACGAGTTAGAGCTGGAATTGCCCTATTTGGAACGAGCGATCGCCCTGACTCGCGAGGGGTTTGAGCTGAGCAACATTCAGTCGGATGTGTTCAACCCCAGCGACGACCTCACCCAGGAGGATATTGAGCGCAATAGCCCCACCACAGACAACATTCGCCTGTGGGATACCCGTCCGCTGCTAGAAACCAACCGTCAGCTCCAGCGAATTCGCTCTTATTATGAATTTCCGGATGCAGATATTGACCGCTATCTACTGCCGACCGATGCTGCTGATGGGCCGCTAGGGCTGCGGCAGGTGTTGATCGCAGCGCGGGAACTGGACTATGACTCTGTGCCCGCAGAAGCGCAAACCTGGATCAATAAGCACTTGATCTACACCCACGGCTATGGTTTTACCCTCAGCCCAGTGAACACGGTGGCCGAAGGTGGGCTGCCCCAATACTTCATTGATGGCATTGAGCAAGATGTGAGCGATCCCCGCATTCGCGATACCATTCCCCTCGAGAGTCCTCGCATTTACTATGGCGAGATGTCTAGCACCCATGTGATGACCCAGACGCGGGTGCTTGAGTTGGACTATCCCAGCGGTAGCGAAAACGTCTACAACTCTTATGATGGTGATGGCGGTATTGGGATCGGGGCCTATTGGCGACGGCTGCTCTTTGCTAAGCATCTGCGCGATTGGCGCATGCTGTTTAGCGCTGACTTAACTCCTGACAGTCGGCTGTTGTTTCGCCGTGTGATTACCCAGCGGGTCAGGGCGATCGCCCCCTTTCTGCGATTTGACAGCAACCCCTACATTGTGGCAGCACGGGTCGATTGGTCTGAGCTAGAGGGCGATCGACCCAGCCCCAGCCAGGGCAACACCAGTAATCTGTACTGGATTTTGGATGCTTATACCACGAGCGATCGCTATCCCTATTCCGACCCTGAAGAGAACGATTTCAACTACATCCGCAACTCCGTGAAGGTGGTGATCGACGCCTACAACGGCGCGGTGTGGTTTTTCAATGCCAACCCCAATGATCCGGTGATCCAAACCTGGAGCCGCACCTTTCCTGGCGTATTTTTTCCCCTTCAAGCGATGCCCGAGTCGCTGTTGCAGCACATTCGTTATCCCACTGATTTCTATAACACTCAGTCGCAGCAACTGATGGTCTACCACATGACTGACCCGCGGGTATTCTACAACCGGGAAGACCTGTGGCGATCGCCCAACGAAATCTACGGGGATGAGCAATTGCCAGTCGAGCCGTATTACCTAATCATGTCGCTGCCGACCAACGGTGCTGGGGAAGAGTTCATTCTGCTGCGTCCCTTTGCGCCCGCCCAGCGCACCAACTTGATTGGCTGGCTCGCCGCCCGCTCAGACGGTGACAATTATGGGCGGATGCTGCTCTACCGCTTCCCCAAGCAGGAACTGGTGTTTGGTCCCGAACAAATTGAAGCCCGCATCAATCAAGACCCCGTGATTTCTCAGCAAATTTCGCTATGGAATCGGCGCGGTTCCCAAGCCGTGCAAGGCAACCTGTTGGTGATCCCCATTGAAAATTCGCTGCTCTATGTAGAGCCAATCTACCTCCAAGCTGAGCAAAACCGTCTGCCAACCTTAGTGCGTGTCATCGTCGCCTATGGCAATCAGATTGTCATGGCTGAAACCTTACAGCAAGCCCTCGATGCCATTTTCCAGGATGGCGAAGCGGCCGGTGCAGTGGTGCGTCCGCTGGCCGACTTTGAAGTACCGGATAACGACACCAGCCTTGAAGCGCAACCGCTGCTGCCCGAGGGCGGGGCGGCACCCTAGGCGCTATGACCCTATTGCGGGTGGTGCATGTGGTGCCTTCATTAGCCTGGGAGGATGGCGGCCCTAGCGCTGCGGCCCTGGGGATGGTCTCCGCGCTGGCAGAGGCGGGCGTGGCCGTAACCCTGCTCACCACTGATGCGGGGGCTGGGCCAGGGGCATTGCCGATTTCAGAGGCGGTTTCCCTGCATACCTTTCGCTGCTGGCCGTCGCAGCGCTACAAGTTCTCGCCAGATCTGCTGCGGTGGATGGCGCGTCACGCGGGGGCCTATGATGTAGCCCACATTCATGCCTTGTTTTCTCCGGTGAGCACAGCGGCAGCGTGGATTGCACGACAGCAGGGATTGCCCTATGTGCTGCGCCCCTTAGGCACGCTTGATCCGGCAGATTTGCAGAAAAAGCACTGGCTCAAACTGCGCTATGGGCGTTGGCTCGAAGCGCCCAATTTAGCGAATGCTGCGGCTATTCACTTTACCAGTGAGCCAGAAGCGGCGATCGCCCATCGATTTGGCGTTGCCACGCGGGATGTGGTGTTGCCGCTGGGTGTCTCGTTGCCGTCAGCCCCGCCCGATTCTGACGAGGCTGATCTGCGAGCCCAGTGGGGCCTCTCATCGGATTGTCCAATTGTGCTCTTTCTGGGACGATTCGACCGCAAAAAAGGGATTGAGCTGTTGATGGCGGCACTGGAGCAATTGCAGGCTGAGGGCGTTGCCTTTCACTGGATACTGGCTGGGGCGAATCCCTATGATCCAGCGTATGAGAAGGCCGTGGGCGATCGCCTCCGCCGATCTCCCCTGCAGGGTCAGACGATCCAACCGGGCTTTGTCACGGGGGCGCTCAAGGCATCAGTGCTGGGTATGGCGGATGTGTCGGTGTTGCCGTCTGCCGCCGAAAACTTTGGTATTGCTGTCGCGGAGGCCATGCTCGCGAGCATTCCCGTGGTGATTTCTGAGGGCGTGCAGATTCACCTCGCCGTGCAGTCGGCTGGGGCAGGCTGGGTGGTGCCCCGGCAGGTGGATGCGCTGACCGACTGCCTGCGGCAAGTATTACAGAATCCCGCAGAGCGCCACCGTCGGGGACAAGCCGCCCAGCAGCTCGCTGCTCGTGAGTATGCCTGGGGGGCGATCGCCCCCCAGCTCATTGCCCTGTATCAGCAGATTCTAGCGTCGGCGTAAACGGCGGACTGCCATTATGGTGCTGCAAACAGGCGATCGCCGATTCCATCTCCACCTGAGAAAAGTCGTCATAAAATCGGCTGACGCTAGAGAACCGCTCTGGCGTTAGCAACACAATCGTGCGATCGCTCCACGCGTGGAGCATCTGCACCACCCGACGCGGGGCCACTGGGGCGCAGAGCCACACCTGCGCTGCCCCTTGCAGCCGTAGGGTTCTAGCGGCGATCGCCATGGTCATCCCCGTAGCGATGCCATCGTCAATAATCAGCGCAATTTTGCCTGCCGGGTTCGTTTGGGGGCAGAGCGGCGCAAGCTGTTGCCACTGCGCCTGAGCCTTCGCAGCCGCGAGTTGCTGAGCCGTGCGCCATCCTGCCACATCCCGCATGTGGGGCAGCCGCCGCCCTCGCATTACCTGCCCAGTTGCAGTGACTGCGCCAATCGCCAATTCTGAATTATCTGCGGGTGTAATTTTCTTGGCAACCAGCACCTCAATCGGGCACCCTAGTCGCTGGGCGATCGGCTCAGCCACCTGCACGCCCCCTCGAGGCAGAGCATAGAGCACAACCCCTGATTCCCGGAGCAGTGGAGAACAGTTCGCTAATTCTTCTACGATGCGCTGTCCTAATAAAGTTCCTGCTTCTTGGCGATCGCCAAACATGAAGCTATCTATCATCATTTCCCTCCTGCATCCAGCGGTGGGATCTCTTCCATGATGACGAATTCTGCTCAATTTCCCAACAACCTAACGAAGTAAGTCTTGGATGACTGCCGGGATAGAGCGTGGGTGTTCTGAGTGTCTGCAAGGATCGCCATGAAATAGAAAGGGGGTTCAACGATGAGATCGCTGGGGTCAGAAAAGAATTCACCCTACAATAAAGACCAGCCTGCTTAACAAAACGTCAGTTCGGCCATTCTCTAAAACCGTGCTACAGAACTGAAACAATGCGATCGAACTCACGTTTACCAAAAGTCCTCCTAACCGGGCTGACCATACCGACCCTATTCTTGCCTGCCGATCATGTCTAGCGACCAGCAAATTGACTTATTCAATGCGACTACAGCAGCGGGAGCCCCTGCCTTTGACGCCAGCACCATTCCGACCAGCGCTGCCGTGCCTATTCCCCCCGGCACCTACCAGACCATGGAGGACATCAAGCAGCACTGCAACACCTGTACCCGTTGCGAGCTGCATCACGGGCGCACCCATGCCGTGATTGGGCGGGGCAATCCTGCTGCGTCGGTGATGATTGTGGGTGAGGGGCCAGGGCAAAACGAGGATGAGCAAGGCTTGCCCTTTGTCGGGAAGTCGGGCCAGTTGCTCGACAAAATTTTGGAATCGGTACGCATCACGACCGAGGATGTGTTTATCTGCAACGTGGTCAAGTGCCGCCCACCGGACAACCGCACCCCAAAAACCCCCGAGGCAGAGGCGTGCAAAGGCTACCTATTGGAGCAGATTCGCTTGGTCAATCCCCAAATCATTTTGCTGACCGGGGCAACGGCGCTAAAGGGGCTGCTAGGCATTAAGGAAGGCATCACGAAAGTGCGCGGTAAGTGGATTGAAAAAGACGGCAAATTTTACTTGCCCATCTTCCACCCGGCCTACCTACTGCGCAACCCTTCGCGGGATCAGGGCAGTCCCAAATGGTTGATGTGGCAAGATATTCAAGCCGTGCGCACGAAGCTGGATGAGTTGGCTGGTGAATTGCGGTAGAGGTTGGGGCCGCGAGCTGCTTGGATTGAGCACTTGGCATGTCTCTTAAGACGGGCTGCGAGCAGGGGTCTGATCGCTCAGCCCGCCCTCGGGCGATCGCCCTCGTGTCATATCAAATCCTCTTTGGTTATCCTCGGTTGGGCAGGGCGAATGCCATGCTCCCCTAGAGATTGACGGTTGTAAAACCGGGGATATGGAATTTGGATTTGGTATCAAACCCTGTTGCACGACTGGTTTACGGCTAGGCAGGCGGTGCGATCGCCGGTATCGACTTCTGGCCTCACCTAATTCTTCACCCCTCATTCTTAAACCCAGTTTCCCCAATGCCCGTAGACTACGATTTGGTCATCCTTGGTGGCACGCTGGCAGCTCGCGAAGCCGCCGCAATGGCAGCTCGGTTGCGGGCGCAGGTGGCGCTTATAGAACCCTCTGTCAATCCTCCGTTGGGGCTGACTGCTGACCTGGTTTGCTGTGGACTCCAGCAAGTACTTCAATCAAGCGGGCCGGGGCCTATGGATGTGGCTGAAGCCGTAGCGTGGCTGCAGGCGTTGGATGGAGCCGTGGCCGCGGAGCGATCGCCCGCCCATCTCACCGCATTGGGTGTGGATGTCATACAAAGCTCAGCGGAATTTGTGCGACGTCCGATGTTTGGGCTGCGGGTGGGGCCTCGACTACTGCGATCGCGCCGATTTTTGCTGGCCACGGGGACGTATACCGTCATGCCTCCGATCCCGGGGCTGGTAGCCCTGTCGCCCATGCAACGGCTGACGCCAGAAGCTCTAGCGCAGCCGCAACTGTGGACGAAATTGGCGTCGCGGATGCCGCAGCAGATTGCCCTCCTAGGCGATGGGGCGATCGCCCTAGCGTGGGCGCAGATATGGGCCAGGTTGGGGGCCACCGTCACGCTCATTTGCCCGGATGGCGTGCTGCCCCACGCCGATCGAGAGGTGGCGGCGCGGCTGGTCATGCATTTGGAAGCGGACGGGATTCAGGTGCTGGCTCACCGAACGGTGATGCAGGTGCAGAGTGAGGGCGATCGCCTGCAGCTCAAAACAAACCACAGAGCCAACGACGAAATTCTAGACGCCGATGCCCTCTTGGTTACCCTGCAGCAACCCCAGGTCGAAGGCTTAAACCTAGAAGGCATTCGTCTTCAATCCACGCCACAACTGCCCCAAAACTCTCGTCAACAAACTGCCAATTCTCGCATCTATGCCCTCAGCGGCAATCCTCAGATGGCGCGGTACGAAGCGCAGGTGGCCGTTCAGGCAGCATTGGCTGTGCCCTGGCAACCTCGATGGCGGCGCAGAGCGGCAGAGGGCCTGTGGATCTCTCAGGTGGTGCCCACTGACCCGCCCTTGGCGCAGGTAGGGCTAACCGAAGAGGCAGCGCGGCAGCGATGGGGCGATCGCACCATTGTGATGCGGCAGAGCCTGAACGCAATTCCCAAAGCGCATCTGCGGCAGCGGAATGGCGGGATTTGTAAGCTCATCTTGCGCCCCAATGGGCAGCTTGTGGGGGCGCATATTTTAGCCGCCGAAGCCGAGGAATGGATTGGTATTGTAGCGCTGGCGATGCAGCAACGGCTATCGCTGACGTACCTGGCTAGCGGGGCGATCGCTCCATTAGCAATGGCAGAAGTGCTGCACCAAGCGGCAATCGACTGGCACCAGCACCACCAGCAACCGCTACTGTTGGCTCTGTACGATTGCTGGTTTGACGGGTTGCGGACGCGATCGCGATGAGGGCGATCGCCCCGCAGCGTTAGCGCTAGCTCGCCTGTAGTTCCGCCGTGCGGACGGAGAGCTGCTGCGTGCGATCGCCGCGCCGCACCGTCAGCCGTAGCGATTGCCCCAATCGGCTATTTTCTACGAGTCGTTGTAGCGCATCGGCAGTTGTCACCGCGTTGCCATCAATTTGGGTAATCACATCGCCGCGCCGAACCCCCGCCTCAGCAGCGGGCGCATTCGGCACCACGCCAGCCACCAGCACGCCCTCCACTTCTGGCATCATCATGGTGGAATTGGGGTCGCTGTTGTTCCGCTGCGCCAGCTCCGGTGTCAACGTCACAATTTGAATCCCCAGGTAGGGATGCACGACTCGTTCGCCCCGAGCCAGTTGCGGCACAATGTCTTTTGCTTTGTTAATAGGGATAGCAAAGCCAATGCCATTGGCGTTGGCGCGAATGGCGGTGTTAATGCCAATCACCTCGCCACGCTCGTTGAGCAACGGGCCACCGGAATTGCCGGGGTTAATCGCCGCATCAGTCTGGATAAAATCTAGCCGCTTATCGGGAATGCCGACCATGCTGCTAGAGCGGTTGAGGGTGCTGACGATCCCCAGGGTCACGGTGTTGTCTAGGCCAAGTGGATTCCCCACGGCGATCGCCCAATCCCCCACCTGCACTTGATCAGAGTCTGCCAAGTCGGCCACGGGCAACGGCTCATCACTAGCAATACTCACCACGGCTAAATCGGTGACTTCATCGACGCCCTTGACGACACCCTCAAATGTCCGCCCATCCTTAAGCCGCACCGTCACGCTATCGGCATCATCCACCACATGAGCATTGGTTAAAATCGTCCCCTCGGCATCAATGATGAAGCCCGAGCCTTGCCCTTGCTGCCGCTCTTCGTAGGGCATTTGAGGTGTCATAGGTGAGCCAAAAAACTGCCGAAAGAAGGGATCATTGAGGTAGGGATCGGGGTTGCGCGTAATCGTGCGCTCTGTATCGATCCGCACCACGGCATCGCCGACCTGCCGCACCGCAGAGGCGACAAAGCTCGATCCCTGAACTGCCGCGAGTGCATTGGCCTGACTGGGGGCTACCCATCCTATATTCAGCAATAACATGGCTGCACAGAGCAGAAGCACCAGCCGACCCATAACCCGAAAGGTAATCTTCAGCCTTCCCATAACGCCTACCTTTTGCCTTTTACAGACCTGTTGCATAAAACTAAATCCTAGAAAATTGTAGCGATCGCCCCCCACTTGCGTCATGGTGGGAAAAACGTACCTGACTCGGGCGGGTCACATTGGGTCAAAGCCGTTGTGGGTGAACTGGTTTACCATAAATTAGGTATGCGAATTGGTATGCGAATCATCGGCCTTTTCCGCAGCGCCGATGCAGCGGTAAGAAGCCGGGACTAAACCCGGCAATCGGTTGACAGAATACTGGCGACATACCCTAACCCTACTCGACGTTTTTGTATCTGCGCTGATTAACCTTGGGTTTTCGACGCCCGGTAGGGCAAACCTCAGCAGTTAAAACGCAACTCCCCACTTGATAGATTTTAGGAATCATGACTGCTCCAAATTTTCCGTCGTCAGAATCTCAGCCAACGCCACACTCCCACAGCGGTGCCCACGAACATACCCACGATGCAGAATCGCTGCGGCAAATTGTCAACCGTCTATCGCGCATTGAGGGCCACATTCGCGGCATCAAGCAAATGGTGAACGAAAGCCGCCCCTGTCCCGATGTGCTGGTGCAGGTTGCAGCGGTTCGGGGCGCACTCGATCGAGTGGCTCGCATTATTTTGGATGCTCACCTGAGTGAGTGCATCGCTCGCGCTGCGGACGAAGGCAATATTGATACCGAAATTGAAGCCCTCAAAGCCGCACTCGATCGGTTTCTGCCATAACTCTTCGCTGGATTTCCCCATACATTCATTCAACGTTCGCGCCCTTAATCAAGAGAACCGGCCAGCCGCTACTTCTCGGCGTTAGCCAGCTCATCCTGCAGCAGCTCTTCATAGATCCAAGGTAGAGAGGCCGACATGTTGTTGGTTTCAATGCCATACCCCAGGCTTGTCCAGGTGGGCGATAGCAGATAGAGCACCTCTTCAATTTGGCCCTGACGCAACAGGTCTCCCAAATCAGCATTCCACGCGGCAGGATCGTTAAGCCAGCGATAAACGGTCTTGTCCTGCGCTTCAGGGGTAAAGCTATAGGTGCGCCAGCGCCACAAACCGCCAGGGTTGGGGTGATAGCGCTGCGCCTGATCGAGCCAAGTTGTGGTGATGAACTGATAACGCCCGGCTGCAGTGGTGCAGTTGCCAATGTTGGGGCCTGCCACAATCGGGACGCAGCGATCGGGGTGTTCGTCCCAGTCTTCGGCGCGATCGCCCCCATAAATCAGCGAATAGGGTTCTGGATCGTGAGATTCGCTAGCCGAGATGGTGCGCATCAACGCGCGAATATACGGATCGCCACCGTCCATCACGAGGGGCACGGGCAGTTCGTCATAACCCCAAGTGGGTACGTTGGGCGATCGCCCCCAGTCAGTCTGCCGCAGCCGCTGCACCACTGACCCGCCCACCCAAATCACCAGCCCTGCGGCGATCAGCCCCCGCAGCCGCCGTCGCCAGTGTGACCGCTGGGGCAGCCGCGCTGCGCGCCGACCTCCCGAGGCCAATGTCGTATCTGTTGGCTGACCTAATTTCTTTTGCTGAGCCAGCGGCGCAGAGGCCGTAGAGGCTGCGACAAAGGGATATGAGCCAGATTGAGACAGCTGTTTTGAATGCTTAGAACTCACCTAGGCCACACTCGCGAACAGTTCATTAAAGGGCTTAGCAGCGGCCTCCGGCTTTGCCACTACTTCCACGACCTTATTTTTGGCCGCGGGTTCCACTAGCGCTTCAACGCAGACTTCCGCCACGCGGCTACGGGGAATTCTGCCATCAAATAACGTATCTGCGCCAGACATGACGACTGCATCAGTGGTGTCGTCTTCGGTGAGTCCGCCGGGGCGCACAATGGTGTAAGCCAATCCGCTCTGGCGGATGTAGTCTTCTGCCCGCTTCTTCCAGACCAAAATTAGCCAGAACAGGTTGAGCGGATGAAAAAACTGAGACACGCACAGCGACGATACCAGCACAAATTGCTCAATCTGGTGCTCCACTGCAACATCGACTAAATTCTTTGTCCCTTCGTAATCAACCTGGTAAGGCCCAGTAGGGTCGAAGCTAGGTGCAGCCCCTGTCGCGCAGAGGACGACGGTGCAATCGGCGATCGCCGCCTTAAGGCTATCGCGGTTCAGCACATCGCCCATGACCAGCTCCACCTCGGGTGGCAGCAGCTCTTGTGCCCGCTCTAAATTGCGCACCAGTGCCTTTACAGGAATACCGCGCTGCACTAGCGCCATCACAATATTTTTTCCTGTACGGCCTGTTGCCCCAGCTACCAGCGCTTTCATATCGATTCCTCTAACGTGGTCATTAATTCAGTTTTGTAAAAAGCAGTGTGTAAAGCCCAAGCAAGCATAGACTCTAAAACTGTGAATCTCTTACAAATCCTAACCATATTTCATGTATGGGTAGATGTAGGGCAGAAGGAGTATCTAGATTTCTCCGACTGGAAACACCCACGCTCAAATTGTAGTCATGCTGAAGCAAAATACGTCGTCCATCTTCCAGTACGGATTTCGGTATCTCCTCCGTAGAAATGAACCGTCGCCGCTGCTAGGTTTGCGTAATTCAAGCATGGTGACCGCCATGAACCTCGGGCTATGGTGAATTCAGATGGGCGATCGCGCTCTTGCTCATCCCTGACTCCAGCGTTAGGGTAGACTGAACTCTTACCAGACTGCGATAGGGTTCGCCCAGTGCGCTTAGCGTCTTACTCGTTCCCTGCCATAAGGTACGGTACAGACAGGTTCATCAGCCCCTAAGCGTACTTAGCCAGGTCAGCTAGGCTGACTTTTGTTACACCCACACTTGGTGCAAATCCCGCAATACGAGACGCTATGCAAGCCAATTCACTGGGAAATCATGCCTTTGAGACCGATTCTACCGTACTGGGCATAGCCGCCGGATATGTAGAATCACACGCTCACAACGCAGACTCTACCGATGAGGTGTCGGTTGCTGCAGAGACGCATTTTTATGGCGTTTACTCTAGCGGCATGGCAATGTTTGCAGACGCTGCTACGGTTGCAGCGTATCTTGACAGTCATGCAGAGTGGTTTCAGCGCTGCGCCTACCCAATGACGGCAGAACAACTGGGTAATAATGGCTACGCTCTTACCATTGGTAAGTTTGGTGCGCTGGGCTATAGCGTTGAGCCAAAGTTAGGCCTCCACTTGTTGCCCCCAGATGCCGAGGGAGTCTACCGGATTGAAACGATTCCCGTCCCCGACTACTTTATCCCTGGTTACACCGTTGATTTTCGGGCATCGCTGCAGCTATTAGAGTCGGAACTAGACGACAAGACGCGAGCTCGATTTGCAGCACCACAGTCTCTGCCTCGCTTTACGAATGTGGACTGGACACTCAATCTCGATGTAGCGATTCAGTTTCCCCGCATGATTCATGCCCTGCCTAATGCGCTGGTGCAATCGACGGGCGATCGCCTCCTTAACCAGATTGTGCGGCAAATGTCGCGCAGCCTCACCTACAAGGTGCAACTTGATTTCCATACCACTCACGACATCCCTTTTTCCAAACCGCGCAAGCGCTAGCGTCACAGCGTTAGCGTTAGCGTTAGCTCAGATCTTGCAGCATTCTCGCTAAGCCCAATTGGGCAGAGATTGAAGGGCAATATCAAACCCCCGTTGAGCCGCAATTTTAGTACGGCTTTGGATGGCTTTGAGCAACTGAAACCAGACAATGGTGGGAAACAACACCTCTAAGGCTAAATCACTGGCTGCTTGCCAATCGAGAAGGGGTGGCAAGAACCATTGGTCAATCCAATGCACCAACCAATGCACCAAAAGGCCAGAAATCAGTGACAGAAGCAGCCAGCGATAGACACCGAGTTTGGTCGATCGCCCAAAGCGATGTAACCCAAAGCGATGTTTGATGGTTTTGAAAAAGCCCTCAATTGCCCAGCGTTTGCGACCAAGTCGCACCCGATAAACTCCAGCCTAGGGATGAGCAGAGACGACAACGCGCAACTCTCACTTGCCCTGTAGGCGTTTGAGCCAGGAGACCGCCAGCGGGTAGCGGCTCAACGAGCCAGCAGATTTCACCTGCGTGTGTTGGCGTAAGGGATGCCCTTGAGCTTCAAGAAGTAGCCCCAACAGAGCGTTCAGACTGGCTTTTCGGTACACACTAGGGGCTGTCATCAATTAGCCGTTGGCGGCTCGAAAATCAATAGTCACAGCCCCTAGCCTGTTTTTGAGTCGGGCGTGGCAATGCCCATAGCCCGAGGCTTTTAGTCGGAATTGATGACACGCCTTAGGCATCAGACAAAGCAGGCTATACACTAGCCCTTGGGCGTATTCAACGAGGGTTTCCATAACCGCCCGATGATTTTTCTTACGCCCTTTCTTTCAGCTTTTTGCTCCTTTGGCAACCCCTTGTTGAAATTGGTGCAAAATCTCAGTTATCCCCATAGAGCCAGAATCTTGGGCTGGCCTCCTTTCAGAGATGTGGGCTCTATAGGCCCATCTTTCACGATAGAAGCCGATCCAATTTAGGACTATCCGTGTCTTTAGGTAGACGGGGATTGATCAGGATTCCGCAACACTAAATATATCGGTATATTGCGAATGTCTAGTTGTGGATATGGCGGATCACCATGTATTTAGTCACTGGGGCCACGGGTAGTTTAGGGAAGCGCGTGGTGCGCTACCTCCGAGAACAGCAGCAGCCCGTACGGGCATTTGTGCGGCTCAATTCGCGCTATGGCGATCTAGAGCAGAGGGGGGCTCAGGCGTTTATTGGCGATTTGGGCCACGAGCGCGATATCCAGAAAGCCTGTCAGGGCGTATCTTACGTGATCAGCGCCCACGGGTCGAATAGCGACGGCGGCACGGCCCAGTCGATCGATTATCGCGCCAATATTGACTTAATTGATGCAGCCAAGGCAAACGGCATCCAGCATTTCGTGTTTATTTCAGTATTGGGGAGCGATCGCGGCTATGACGATGCGCCTGTATTCAAGGCCAAGCGTGCAGTCGAGCAATATCTCGAAACCAGTGGACTCAACTACACCATTCTTCGCCCTTCTGGGTTTGCCTCTAGCCTAATTCCCTTAGCAGAGCGTTATCAACAGACAGGGCTGTATCTGCTAATTGGCGATCCTCAAACTCGCTCATCCATTGTGAGCACCGACGACCTAGCGCGAATTGCAGCCACGGCACCCCAGATCGACGCTGCAAAAAACATCGTGTTTGCGGTGGGTGGGCCTCAAGCGCTCGAACGCGGCGAGATACCCAAAATCTTTCAAAACCTCTTTGACCGTGAGCCAATTTTGATCAATCCCCCCGTGCTGGCAATTGATGGACTCCGCAACCTGCTAGGGATGTTTAACCCTGAGCTTAAGGCGGCATTGGGCACTCTTCGGACTTTGCTGGCTCACGAATTCTATTGCACCTCAGATGAGGTAGAACGGCTGCAGACTACCTTTGGGTTTCAATTAGAAACACTAGAAAGCTTTTTGCGGCGCTACTTGAGCGTATAGATGATTGCCGCCGTGACCCCGGTGAATATGCGCTTGTGAAGCGGGATGCAGTTGAGCTACCGTTTTGGAGGTGTTCAGGCTTAGGGATTATGTGTCAATCTTGCAAATGGTTTGTGGTGAGTCTGTTGGCGATCGCCCTATTCAGCAGCAGCAGCCTACTTGGGATGGATGAGGCGCTAGCTCTCACCCCCCTACGAGCCGCAAGACAGGGGCAAGGCTGCGAATGCCCCTATGATCAAGATAGCGCTGGGCGCAACTGCGGTGGACGATCAGCCTATTCACGGCCTGGCGGGGCTAGACCTCTCTGCTATCAAGAAGACCGTTAGTAGAACCCACCTACCCGTATTCAGCGTATAGAACGTTTAGAACTAACGCAGTTAGTGCATCAGTCCTGATGCGGCTAAAGATCTAAACACACAACGCTGAGCGGTTCACAAGATGAACCGCTCAGCGTTGTGTGTTTAGATCTTATAGGTTTAGGGCTGGCGGTCACTGGGGTGCGATCGCCCTAGCAATAGCGAACCGCAATCGGTGAACCGTAGACTAGCTGTCTAACCCTAAATAGGTCTTTTTGAGGAATCGCGTGATGCGATTGGCACTAGATCGGGTTTTTGGGGTAGTAACTTGACCCACCGGAGCGCCCATCATCGCGGCGAACTCTGCATCTGATAGAGCGCCAGCTTGAAGCTTTTGAAACGCATCCACCACAATAATTAGGTCTTCTGCAGAAAACTGGAAGCCTTGTTGAGCTGCGAACTCGGCCACGATGGGGGCGCGATCGCCCGACAGTGCTGCAGATTCCTCCGCATCTAGCTCTGACTCAGAGCTAATATTGCCATCGCCCACGCCCAATAGAGCCTCAAGCTGCTGCCGCAGCGCCTCATTCTCAGCAGTTTGGCGCATAAATTCTAAGACTGTAGAAGTAGCCATCTTCAATTCCTTCGATTACACAAATTACACAGTCAGTTTCCATCAGAGCCGTTGTAATGCGTCGTAACCCGTTGTCGTGCGATCGCCCAAATCATAGCAAGTCTCGTTCTCAAAACCGATTAATAAAAACAAAAAAATGCAGCGAACCCTACGAGACTCGGCACAATAAAGGCAGCTATTGTTTTCTGGCGCACAAAATCTATGACAGCCCCTGATAGGGCTTTAATCGCTCGCTTTGGGGCACTTGCTTTGAGGCACTGGAGTGCGATCGCACCTCACGCTGCAGACATTTCATCGACCTATGCCCCTGCGCTCCTAATAACAATTGCTGATTATTTCCTTCTGGTCATCTGCACAGTTCTCCGGCAGAATCAAGCAGGGGCGATCGCCCTATAGCATCGTTCTCAACAGGCTTTAGGCATTAAATTCTCTAGACTTTAGTTTGTTTGCCAAAATTGCCAAATCTGTCGTCGCCATTGTAGTCACCTAAGCACTCAGTAGTCACCTAAGCACTCAACTGAATTGAGTTAGCGTACTATGCTGGCTCAATCCAGTCATTTTGGCTGTATCGCAGCACAGGCTGTTCCACGGCTGTTCTACAACGGAGGATTCTTGCGCATGACAGATATTCGGTTGCTCGTGGTGGATTTAGACGGCACGGTGGTGGGCGCATCTAACCGCATTGAGCCGCCTGTGATTGAGGCCATTCGAGCCGTGCAAACCCGAGGCATTGACGTGGCGATCGCCACTGGGCGCATGTTCCACTCAGCGCTGCGGTTTCACCATGACCTCCAATCAACCCTGCCGCTGATGGTGTATCAAGGCGCGATCATCAAGGATCCACAGACGAACCATCTGCATCGCCACTGGGCCGTATCAAAGGAGCAGGTGCTGCAACTTCTCGATTTTTTTGAACAGCCTGACCATGTCTCTCAGCTTTCGATCCACCTTTACATTGACGATCTGCTCTATGTGCGCGAGATTACCGATGAAACCCTGCGCTATGCCGAGCGCTCCCATGCGGAGCCGATAGCCGTCGGCGATTTGCGGAAGCTATTGACGACCAATCCCACAAAGATGCTGGTGCAAAGCCTCAATACAATACTGCTGGATCGATTATTGTTGAAGCTGCGCCAGCGCTACACTGCCGATGAGTTGTACCTGACTAAATCGACCGATACGTTTCTAGAGGCCGCAAACCCCCAGGTGAATAAGGGGGGCGCGGTGCAGTATGTGGCAGAAGAGCTATTGGGGTTGCGCGCTGATCAGGTGATGGCCATTGGCGACAATTTCAATGATTTGGAGATGCTGATCTATGCGGGCATTGGCATCGCGATGGGTGCGGCTCCGGCTGGGGTGCAGCAGGTGGCCGATTGGGTTGCGCCGGATGTGGAAATGCATGGGGCGGCGATCGCTATCCACAAGTTTTTGCTGAGCTAAGGGATCGGTTCACCCTCCGAACTGCGGCCCAAGCGCGCGCCCTAACGCACCGATGCGGATTGATGATTCGAGGAGCTGGCATTAGATTGCCGAGGCTGAATCGTGGGAGCGTCTACCGCTCTACCCGATAGGTTAATGCTTAAGCTACCGCTGGGGTCATTGCTTGGGATTACCAACCGAGCCGAGCGATCGCCCGCTTGAGTAGAGCCAAAGAAGATCTCGACGCTACAGGTCTGTCCCGGTTGAAGCTGCACATTTGAGCAAGCCGGGCCAGAAAAATCTTCATTGCTAGAAGGGCTGAAATCGAAGGGATGACTGCCCTCAATCCGCAGCGTCTGCGTGATCAGGGGTGCACTGCCCCGATTTGTAATCGATACCCGCTGCGACGTGCTGTTGTCACCCACGACCTGTTCATTAAACGTGAGCGATGACGGCGTCACAGAGAGTGCCGGAAACTGCTGCTGCGTGCCGATGCCATACATCACCACCGTTTGCTGCCCCTCGGCTGCATTGCTGGAGATGAAGATTTGACCGTAGCGATCGCCCGTCACCTGCGGAATGAACACCACCCCAAAGCGGCAGGTTTGCCCTGGTTCTAGCGTCACCCGCGAGCAATTCGCCCCAATTGGGCCGCCGCGATCGCTAACAAAATCCTCATTGGTTTCAGCCGTGATAGTGCCCAGTGACAGCCGCCCCGTCCCAGCATTGGTAATGGCTAGGTATTGCGGCGGGCTAGCGGCTTCTAATTCTACATTACGAAAGTTGAGCCCTGTCGGGTTCAGGGTAATGCGGGGCACCTCAGGCACCGCCCCAGAGCCATTCAAAAACCCCCGCGCCGGACTGCGCGGGTCATTACTATAAATCAGCAAGTCAGCATCTTTGCTGCCTTGGCTGCGGGGATTGAACACCACATCAATGGTACAGCTGTTGCCCGGCGCTAAGTCGCCCTGACGCAGGCAGCCATTGCGGCGAATGCTAAAGTCGCCGTTTCCTGTGAGATCGACCTGGCTGATGCGCAAGGTCTGGTTGCCCGTATTACTCACCAAAAATGCCTGCTGCTGGCTGGTGCTGTTCACCAGCTGCGGGCCAAAGTCAAATCCGCCAGGGGTGAGGCTGAGGGCAGGCTGCTGCGGTGCCACCACCACACCATAGCCTCGCAGCGGCAAATCCCACAAATTGTTATCTGCATCAAGAACCGACAGGTTGGCGTTGCGCAGCCCCTCTGCTCGGGGCAAAAACGACACATAAATGGAGCAGGATTGATCGGGTGCCAGCGGAGCGCCTGTGCAATCGTTTGAGCTGCGGAAATCAGAGGCAAGGGAACCACTGGGCACAATTTCACGCACGGTCAGCGGTTGGGGGCTGGCATTGCGTAGCACAATGCGTCCAGAGGCGGTTTCAGTGTTGACAGGCTGCTCGCCAAAGTCTAGCTGGCCCGGCTGGAAGTTGAGCAGCACCACCGGCGGGGCCGACGTGTCAGGATCGGTCGGCTGGCCAGGGTCAGTCAGGGTTGGGGTGCGACCCGCCAGCGCTGCCGTATAGCGATTCACGCCTGCTGCATCGCTAATGATTAACTGAGCCGTGCGATCGCCCGGTGCCTGCGGCACAAAGGCTACATCCACCGTGCAGGTCTGGGCAGGCTGCACGGTGCTATTGGGGCAACTGCCGCCCGTAATCTGAAAATCTCCAGGATGGCTGCCAACGACCTGGATTCGCCCCAGATTCACCGCCTCGTTGCCATCATTCTGCACCGTCAACGCTTGAGGATCAGTGGCACGGTTAAGCTCCTGGGCGCTAAATGCCAGTTGCTCTGGCGTTAGGGCTAAGGTCAACGGATTGCGGTTGAGCTGATAGGCCAGGTATGCGCCCAATCCCAAAAATAAGGTGGAAATCAGCGCCGCCAAGGCCCACGGGGGCACCCCGGTGGAGGGCGTCTCCTCCTCCTGCTGGCCCGGGGGCGGGTGAATGGGCTCTGTATGGGGCTCCAGATTAGCCGATGGGTGCGGCGATGCCGACGCCGGGGGATGATAGTCGGGCGTCAGCAACAGGTTGAGGTTATGGCGGGTGGCGGCTGCGCCCGTGTCGTCGCCGTGAGATTCTCGAAGCTGCAGCGCTTGCCCTAGGTAGGCATTGGCGGTAAAGGTGTCGTCTAAGCAGAGGGCACGAGTGCCCAACTGGTGCAGCGCATGGGCGATCGCCCCCTGATCTCCCAGTTGCTGAGCCGCATGCAGCGCCCGCTGCCACACCTGCTCCCATGCGCCCCAATACCCATCGACCATCAGCGACCCATCCAGCACCGAGGCCAAGGCCAGCACGTCTCCCCAAAGCTGATGACGAGCCGCCACATCCATCACCTGCACGAGCAATTCTGCATCCCGCGAGACCACCCCCGATACCTGCGCATGTTGGCGAGCCCAGTTCGTCAAATGGGCAATCACCGGCTGCACCCATTGGCTCAAATTCCAGAACTGCCGCAGCGGTCGAATTAAGTTCCCCGCGAGGTGATAGCGGAGCCCATCGCTCACCACCAAGCCGCGACCCATTAGCGTATCGAGAATGGGCTGCACCTCCTTCGTCCCGACCAAGCCTGTGAGGTGGTGCTGCCGCACGGGCGCATCGCCCAGCACGCCCAGCGCTGCCAACGCACGACGCTCGGTTTCGGGCAGTTGGGTGCAGGCTCGCAGGGCCAACGTCTCAACGGCGGTTGTCTGCAGCTGCTGCACCAGCTCTGCTAAGGAAAAGTGGCGATGCTGGGCCAAGGCCGCGGCCTGCAAAATTTTTAGAGGATGGCCGAGCATTAGGGTGCACAGCAGTTCGAGCTGCGATCGCTCCTCTGCGGAGATCGTCCAGTTGAGCTGCGAGTCGGCCAGTTCTACCGCGTCTACCAGCGGCAACCCCTCCATCACTACAGAGTGGCTGTCTTGCCACAGATGGCGATCGCTACTCGCCACAACGACTCGCTGGCTAGGCAACTCCGCCATCAGCTGCTCAATCAGAGGTGGCGGCAGACGCACCTCATCCAACAGCAGCACCGCGCGCTTGCCCCGAAACGCCTGCAACACCTGATCGCGGGTGGGCTTGCGGTGGACAGCGCCACTGTCATACCGAAAAAACGTGTCGAATAGCATCATCAACACGTCGTCGAGCGGTCGAGCGTACATCGGCAGATACATCACCCCATCCGCCGCCATCGACTCTACATCCGAGTGATGCGCCAGGGTACACAGCAGCGACGTTTTGCCCATGCCAGTGTCGCCATAGAACTCCACCAAGTGCGACTCTTCGATGGCGGCGATCGCCCCCTCCAATTCGCTTTGCCGATTCACCAACCGCGACGGAGGTCGGCAGGAATCTTTGGCCAGCGGCGTAGACCGACTGCGAATCAGCGGGAGCTTGGCGTGGTGAGTGCGCGTGAGCAACGCTCCATGCGCAGACAGCTGCACCAGCTTGTCTGCGATCGAAATGTGCTGGCCCACGGTGCTGCCGTTGCCAAACTCGAGCTGGGTTGTCGGCGTTTGAGACGATTGCCCCTGCATCCGGTAGGACTCTAACTGAGCATGGGTGGGCGTGCCCGCCGTCACCGCAATTTGCTGCTGCCATTCGGCCTGGCGATCGCCCGCCCGTCGACCATAGACATTGAAGGCCTGCACGCCCTCAGCCCCTAAATGCGAAACCCCCTGCTGCAAGAAATTCACCACATCTTGCTGAGGCGCACCGTGGGGCGATTCCAGCACAAGATGCAGCCCATTGGCATCGCGCATGACCTGAGCTGAAATGCCCTGGGGGTTTAGCGCCCGATTGATCAGCGTGGCGATCGCATCTGGATTGCCCTGGCGTGCCATCTCCAGCGTCTTGCTCTCGTCGTTCCACCCAGTAGTTGATTGATTCAGTGGTTGCACCATCGATTGTGCGCGTCAGATTCTGCGCGTCCCGCTATCCCCGAGGCGCTCGATGCTCCTCATTTACTTGAGTCTCTAGGATAAAACCCCCACCCAAAAACCGACGATTTTTTTGAATCTTTTTTCACGAGCCTCAATTTTTATGGAATTCGTCAAGTCTGTATCAGGGCAACCCCGTACATGCGCGGAATCTGTTAAAACAGTTGGGTAGCAATTCATGACCGGGTAAGGGCGCACAGTCAGCACCCCTTGCCCAGCCATTGAGCAATGCTGTGGCCTAGATTCATAGAGCTGGCAGCGATCAGGTTATCGAACGCAACGGATATTGGTATGCAACGTCGAGCAATTCAGTGGGTGCTAGCAGTTTCGTTAGTTTGGGTGTCAATTGAGGGAATACGGCCTATCCCCGTTGCCGCTGATGTGGTGCTTGCGGCTGACGCAGAGGAAAGCAGCGAGGCCCTAGAAGCGCTGATACAGCAAGGCGAAGCCGCCTACGCTGCCGGAGATTTAGAAACCGCAGAAACACTTTGGCGATCGCTCCTGCGGCAGCAGCCCGAGAATGCCTTTGCCCATGCCTGGCTAGGGTTTGTGCTAGATCAGGCCAACAAACCCCTCGAGGCCGTGCTCTTTTATCGTCGAGCCGTCAACCTCAACCCTGACGACGCCATTACCCACAACAACCTGGGCAATACCCTGGCGATGCTGGGGATGTATGAAGAGGCGATCGCCGCCCTAGAACAGGCCGTTGAGGTAGATCCAACCTATGCTCAAGCCTACAACAACCTGGGCATTGCCCAACGCCGCCACGGCAACCTGAATCGGGCGATCGCCGCCTATCGCCGCGCTATCGAAATTGACGATGACTATGGCAATGCCCACGACAACCTAGGGGTAGCATTGGCGCTTCAGGGAGAGCTAGATGAGGCCGTGGCAGCGCATGAACGGGCGATCGCCCTAGGCACCTCTAATCTTGCCGTTACCTACAACAATCTAGGTGCATCCCTTTACGACCAAGGACAGTATGATACGGCGATCGCCGCCTACCGCCAGTCCATGGAAGCTGACCCGAACTATCCCCTTACCTACCGAAACCTAGGAGATGCGCTGCTCGCTACCGGGCAAGTCGATGACGCCATTCTGATTTACCGCCGCGCCCTTGAGCTCAACCCAGAGGACGACACCGCCCGACAGAACCTAGAAGAGGCCATTCGTCTGCAAGATGGGGCGTCTCGCTAAGGTCAACTCTGGGCTAATGCCTCTGGCAGAGCATGCGAGTATGCGGTTGCCCTGCTCCTGCTAGAGGCAAAAAAATCCTTGACAAGCACAGGCAAATAGCTGCTACTATATTAAAGCTTAATAACTAATGGGGTGTCGCCAAGTGGTAAGGCAGCGGGTTTTGGTCCCGCCATTCCTAGGTTCGAATCCTAGCACCCCAGTTCTTCAAAAATGGGTAGCTCAAAATTAAGCAGGGCTACCCATTTTTAATGCTTACTGATCTGCGCAACGTGAATTCGAAGCGTTGGTTCCGTCCCGCATAGCCGGACTGAACCAACGCTAAACTGAGCACAAGCCAAACTGAGTTAATTAGGTTGTTGATCGAACCGATCACCCCTCCATTGGATCAACAGCAGATCCTCCCGACGGTATAGCGGCTGTGTGATGTGGAAAGGGTTTTTAGTGAAATTCGGCCATACACCCTTGCGGTACGGTATTAATTTGAGAAAAGGCGTATTACTCTAAAGATAGGGTACGCAGTTAAAACCGTAACAGGTTCGTTAAAGGTTTAAGACTAGGGTGCAGTATCGCGCATCACTGCAGGCTTTCGGGGTGGATGGACGCATTCAGGCCGAATCCTGCTCATAATCAGGCTCTACCACAAAATTTATGGCGAAGTATGCCCTGCTGATTGGGGTCAGCAGCCACCATCCGCATAGCGTTTTGGCACCCTCTCCCACGGCGAAAAACGATGTAGTCGCCATGGAACAGATGCTGCTGCACCCCGAGATGGGTGGCTTTGCGGAGGTGAAGCCGGTGCTCGACCCAGACCGCATGGCCATGGAGGAAGAAATCGAAGCGTTCTTCCGCAAGTGCGGGCGCCAGGATTTGGCGGTGCTGTTTTATTCGGGCCAGGGGTTGCAGGATGACCGGGGGCAATCTTACTTTGCCACTGGGTCTACGCGGGTGTCTGCTGATGGGGAACTAGTCCGCTCTAGCGCGGTGCCTGCGGGCTCAGTGCAGGGGTTGATCGGGGGGCGATCGCCCCAGCAGCAGGTCATGATTCTAGACTGCGGCTTTAACCGTACTGATGGCGAGCACACCGTGACCGACCAGGCGGATGCAGAAGCGGCCTGGCTCCGGCAGCAGTTGGCCGCGCAGGGGCGTGTGGTGATGCTGGGGGCTGGGGCGATCGCCCCCATGCTAGACCTATCGCCTTACACTCACTTTGTGGTCGAAGGCGTGACCTCGGGTGCCGCCGCACAGCGAGGCGATGCAGAAGTTTCCATTCGCGACCTGCATGATTATGCCCGTCGCTGCCTGCAAGCCACGCTTCCCGCCGCCCATCCCGAACTGATTGCGCTGCGAGAAGAAGACTACAACATTCGCTTGGCGCGGGTGCCCCGGCATGATCCCCACCAGCGATACCGAGAACAGGTCGAGCATTGTCTGCATGAGGGCAGCATTTCGCCCGTGGGGCGGGTAATTCTCGATCGCCAAAAGGTCATGCTGGGGCTAGCCCCTAGCGAGGCGCTGGCGATCGAAAATGAGACCCTACGCCCCTACCGCGACCACACCGACCGAGTCTCGCGCTATCGCAAAGCACTGGTGGCGGCATTGGAGTTGGGCTATCCCCTGGGCGATCGCCTGGTGGCTGAGCTGAAGGAGCTACAGGCTTTGCTCAACCTAGACGATGCCGAATTGGAAGCGTTGCAGCAGGCGGTGATGCAGCCCTATGCCGCCCGACACGATGCCCACCAGCAGCGGGTGCAGCGTTACGAAGCCGCCTTTCAGCAGGCGATCGCCCTAGAATATCCCTTGTCAGACCGGGCTCGGCAGTCACTACGTCAGCTTCAGACCTCGCTCCAGTTGACAGAGGCAGAAATCGCCCCCCTCGAAACGCACCTGTTGCAGCAAGACCGCACCCAGCGCGAGCACTACCACGCCAATATCCGGCGGTTTGAGCAGGCCTGGTTGCAGGTGGCGCGGGTCAACCCTCAACTCAGCGAAGCCGACCGGGCATCGCTCGAAAAATTGCAGCATTCTCTCGGCATTGATGCGAGCCATGCCGCCCAAGTGCGGCAGCGGGTGCAGCAGCAGCTCCAAGCCGAGCACGCCGATCGACAGCAGCGATACGCCCGCTATGCGGCGGCGTTTCAGGACGAAATTGCCCAGGCCACCGTGCTCAGCAAACCTGCGCGCGATCGCCTCCAACGCCTCCAGCAGGATCTAAAGCTCGCGGATGCCGCCATCATCCCTCTAGAGGAGCGGGCGATCGCCCAGCAGGCAGCAACCCAACAGCACCAGGCTAATTTGGAACGCTATCGCCGCGCCTGTCTGCGACTGATGCAGGAGGACGACCCCTTGAGTGACAGCAACCAACAGCAGCTCAAACGCTTGCAGGCCGATCTACATCTCAGCGATGCCGAGGTCGCGCCAATTTTGCAGCAGCTTCATGCCCAGGCGAAGGCGCAGCGCCAGCACTATCAGCAGCTCTTACAAATCTATCAAAAAACCTATAAAGCGGCGATCGCCCAAGAGTATCCATTAAGCGACTCGACCCGTCAGCGCCTCACCCAGGCCTGGCAAGCTGCTGGCCTGCGTACCCCCGATGTGCAAGCGATTGAATATGCCCTAGAGGGCGATGTTGCCCGTCAGTATGAGGCGAATCAAGACCGCCACCAGCACTATCGGCGAGCCTATGAAGAGGCCATTGGCATGACCGGGTCACTGGATGGGGGCGATCGCGATCGTCTGCTGGCGCTCGCCCAAACCCTCGACCTCTCCCCCGACACCATTGCCGACATTGAGCAGCAGGTAGACGAACACCATCACCCCACCAACCCAAGCGTCCCGGGCATCCCCACAGACGCTGCCGCCGCCGACTCATCAGACCCGATAGAGTCAATGATTATGCCGCCGCCGCCGCCAGACATTATCTCTGAGCCTTCTCCCCCCATGCGGTTCGAAGAAGAGGAGCACTTCGCCTCTGATGCCTCTGATATCGACTACGCCGTATTGCAGGGCTATCTGAAAGAGCAGCAGTGGAAATCCGCCGATCGAGAAACCCAGCGCCTCTTGCTTCGGCTCACCCGTCGCGAAAAAGAAGACTGGCTCAGCCCCGACTCGCTCTTGCAAATCCCCTGTGCCGATCTCAACACCATCAGCCGCCTGTGGGATGACCACAGCAGTGGGCATTTTGGCTTTGCGGCCCAAGAGCGCCTTTACAATAACCTCGATTCGCAGTGGGGTGAGCAAAAGCGCGTGGTAGAGTTTGCCCTGTCGGTTAATTGGATGTTTAAGGCCGCGTCGTTTTATCCCATGTTTCGCACTTACAATAGTCTCGATTTCAACCTCTCTGCCGCCAACGGACACCTTCCGGCCCTGTGGTATTGGCGGCTGTCGCCTATGGCTAGCTTAAAAACCGGCTCCCTTGGCTTTCGGGGCGATCGCTCCTATGGCGGGGCCGATATCAAAATGCTCGCCAACCTAATGCAGCGCCTCCGAGACTGCCGAATTTAGGAGAGCACCATCAGGTTTGGGCACCGCGTGACATGCGACATTCCCAAATCTCTCCCAAGAAGCAAATTCCAGGGATACGGTTGAACGCGGTGGTAGTCAGAGGTAATCAGGCTTTGTGTTTCGTTAAACCTTTCGGCCCCCTGGTCTTGGAGACTCCAAAGAGATTAGTAGACGAACGTGAGTTCGATGGCATTTGCCGAACTGACGGTAGATGAGGAGGGGAGGGGAGCGATACACACTTCAACCTCTAATCCCCTCGTGCCACACCGCATTTCTGAATCCCACCATCCCCGTGCTCTGATAGGCTGATATCCGGGGCAACACGCATTCTACAGGCTGCGCTCCTTGCGCCCACCCTCCCACAGCAACCTTGGGTTGAATGGGATAGCTGCTTTTGTAAACATCTTGCACCGCAAGGGGTTGACAAAATGAAAATTCAAATCAGCGCTTTACGCGCTACACCACTCCACCGCGGCGGATATGGTCTACAACATGGATGATTTTTCGGCACCCGATTTGGTGTCTCTCAAAAACTCGCTGAAGCAGCGGGGCGTCAAGTATGGCGTGCCTAGTTTTGTAGACATCCACGGCATCTCGAAGGGGAAGGCGGTGCCCGTCAACCATTTTGAGCAGATGATGCGGGGGTCAGAACTATTTGCCGGATCAGTGCTCGACGGCATGCTGCTGACAGAAGCAGACGAAGACTTGGTCGCAGTGCCTGATCCGAATAGCGTCACAATTCTGCCGTGGAATCGAGAAATTGCCTGGTTCGCTAGCGATCTCTATTACAAAGGCGAACCGTTTGAAGCCTGCAGCCGCTCTATTTTGAAACGGGTTATGGGGCAGGCCTCGGCCATGGGCTATCGTTTGAATCTGGGGGTCGAAGCAGAATTTTGTGTGTTGAAGCAGGGGGCAGATGGAACGTTGATGCCGTTGGGCGATCGCCCCCCCCTCTCCAAACCTCGCTACGATCTGCGCGGTCTGCTGGGCAACTATCCCTGGCTGAGCGCTTTAATCGAAGCTATGAACGACCTAGATTGGGATGTCTACTCCACAGAGCAAGAAGACGCCAACGGCCAGTTTGAGGTCAACTTTAACTATGCGGATGCGGTGAAAATGAGCGATCGCCTTACCTTTTTCCGCCTCATGATCAACGACATCCTGCAACCGCACGGCTGCTTTGCCACCTTTATGCCCAAGCCCTTTGCCAATCAGTCTGGCAACAGCGCCCACTTCAACCTATCGCTGGTTTCAACCGATGGCGGCGAAAATCTGTTTATGTCCCTGGATGATCCCTACAGCTGCGGCCTATCGAAACTGGGCTATCAGTTTATCGCGGGCATTTTGCGCCACGCACCGGCCCTGTGTGCGGTGATGGCACCCACCGTTAACAGCTATAAGCGGCTCGTCAGCCAGGGACAAATGGGCCGCTTTACCGGCACGCCCATCCACATTGGCTATGGCAAAACCAACCGCACGGCCATGTTGCGAGTGCCGCTTGGCGGCGGTCGGGTAGAGTGCCGCGCGGTCGATAGTGCCTGCAATCCCTACCTCAGTGCCGCCATGCTGCTGGCTGCCGGGCTAGAGGGCATTCGCGACCAGCTTGACCCCGGAAAACCCCAGACCCAAAGCCTCGCGACCTATTCCCCCATTCAGCTTCAGCAAGAGGGCATTCAGACCTTGCCCCGCACCCTGGGCGACGCCATCGAAGCCTTTGCCACTGACGCCCTCAGCTACGAGGTCATGGGCGCACCAATGTTTCAATCCTATGTGGACTGCAAAAGCCAAGAATGGGATACCTACCGCAACCAAGTATCTGACTGGGAAGTGCAGCGCTATCTCCGCTGGTTTTAATTGGAGGCAGTGCCAGGGCCATATCAGATGCGTTCGAGCGGGTTACAGCACAGAGGGCAGAGGGGTTTCTGCGGTGAGGGCTGCATGATCAATCACGCGGTAAACCTGAGTAGGGTGTTGCTTTCCTGCTAGCGCCATCGGCCCCCAAGATTCTACTAGAAAGCGATCGCCCAGCAGCCCTAGGGTGTCTTCAGCAATTAAGATGCGACAGAGATCCACTTGGCGCTCTTTAACGCAGCTTTCTAACCGCGATGCCGTGTTCACCGCATCGCCAATCACGCCGTACTCCATCCGGGCTTTGCCGCCCAGGCTGCCTACCACTACTGGCCCCGTAAAAATGCCCACCCGCATTTGAATATCGAACAAATCGCGCCGCGCCCAATCTTGATTTAGCTGTTGCAGCCGCTTGCCCATGGCTAACGCACAAGATACCGCTCGATAGGCATCGGTGACAACCGCTTCAGGCGTAAGGCGAGGCACCGGCACCCCAAATACGGCCAGCAGCCCATCCCCCGTAAATTTGTTCACGATGCCCTGGTGCCGCTGAATTTCTTGAGTCATGGCTTCGAGATACTCATTCAGCCATTCCAGCAATGCTTCGGGCGGCAGTTGCTCGGCAATTCCACTAAAGCCCTTAATATCTGTAAACAGCATGGTCGCCATCAGCCGCTGACCCGGCAGCTTACCCGATTGCAGCAGGCGATCGCGCGATTGCCAGAGTGCATTGGCGATTTCGGGCGACGTGTTTTGCCCTAGCAGCGTCATTACCATTTGCTGCTGCCGCTGGGCCTGCTGTGCTCGGTATGATACTACCGCGCCAAAGGCCATCACTGAGGCGATCGCCGGAGCCATCACCGGCACCCAGCCCCCTGCTAGATAAAGGGAGAAGCTTGCCCCCGCCAACCCCGCTAGCACCCCCGCGCTGCACAGCCCTAGTATAAGGGGATGCCGCACACCCCAGGCGATCGCTCCAGAAAGAGCCGTCCAGCCCAGCACCCACAACCCCTCTTGCCAGTCTGTCCAAAACCAAATCAGCCCGCGTCCCTCTAACGCTGCCACCAGGAGTTGGCTCACCATTTGCGCGTGGATGATGACCCCTGGCATTTGATGCGTGATTTGCTCCCCTGCGCTGTAGGGGGTATAAAACAAATCTTTGCCGCTGGGGGCTGTGGTGCCCACTAGAACAATCTTATTGCGAACCCACTCCGGGTTGACCTGCTGATTCAACACCTGGGTTAGCGTGACCATGCGGGCCATGCGATCGCGCGATCGATAGGCCATCAACACCTGATAGCCTCGCGCATCTAGCTGTTGATAGGCACCAGAATTGGACTCCAGAGGTCTAAATACAGCTTCGCCAAGCTGCATCCACTCCGCATTTTCGGCACTGGGGCTGGCGTGGATATTCTGCTGCGCTAGGTAGCGCATGGCCAACAGCAGCGAAAACGAGGGATACGTGGAGCCGTCAGTCGTAGAGCCAAACAGCAGATTGCGCCGCACCACACCATCTTCATCCACCAGCAAATCACTGAAGCCCACCCGATCTGGCGCAACGGCGGGCGGCGGCGGCACCCGATCGCTGTCGTCATTGCCGAGTTTGGTAATGGCAATCAGTGACGCTGCATCTAAAGACCGTTCTAGAGCATCGCTGCCCGGCTCCTGCGGCACATCGCGGTGCAAGTCTAGACCCACCACAGTGGGGTCGTGCTGCATGAGCAGATCTAACGCTTGAGCAAGGGTTTCATCAGACGGCGTTACCCGCTGTAGGGTGCGGATGTCGGCTTCGGTAATGGCGACGATGAGCAGCCGTGGGTCTACGTCACCGTCGGCTTTGTATCGCACCATTCGGTCATAGAGCCGCAGCTCCAACGATTGCAGCCAGCCCAATTGTTTCATGCCAATCACGCAGCACGAGACCGCTAGCGTGGTGAGGGCGATCGCCCTCACTGCTGGCGAGAGTTGGGACTGGAGCTCAGGCCAGCGCTTGGGTTTTGGGAGCACAGGCTGAAAGAACTGACGCATAACGGAACTCAGAGACCGGGGGCAGATGGCTATAGAGTGCCCTAATTACGTCATACAGCCGTCAGTTGCGCTGCCCGTGCTAATTTCACTAATTTTCTCGACGCCTCTGATCACATCAGCTCAGCCAAGTCCTAAAACTGTGCTGCCCACGTTACAAGCAGAACAGTTTGGCGATGCTTCAGGCCCGCAGCGTTCTGAAGCATCGCTATCGAACTTACGCTATCAAGAGACGTTGACCCTTTGACTGATTGAGAACAGCGCGGACGATAAATCAAAAGGGTTTACGAACTGCACAAGGCTCGGCATCGCCAAAGTCCTTGAACCCGAACGGACTTTGGCTTGAGCATACGGCGATTCTACGGTGCACTCACAGGCCAAGATCAACTCTTATTGCACCGTATCATCGCACTGGATTTTCTGGGCCTCGACCCCGATAGGCATCAATAAAGCTTGCTGCCGCTTGGGCCTCAAACTCGGGCATCACTAGCTTTTTAGTCCAAGCGGTCAGCACTATGCTCTCCCCTAACCCTGCCTTCGGCACAACGACCAAACCATCCCAAGCTCCAGGGAACTGCCTAGCCCAGCTCTGCAATGTCTGATAGGCCTCATCCCCCGGCTGCTCGTAATAAATCACGATGTTGCCATGTTCTATGGAGTGCACCAACTGCTCTGGAGGCTGCGCCTCAGTGTAGACACCTGGCATGACCGGCACTGGGTCATGGGGGCCAGAGGTGGGAAAGTCGCTGTCATAATCGACCGACTGCCCTGGGTTAACATGGGCTTGCCCTTGGTCGGGGAAGGTTTGAACTGAGTCCAAGGCAGCCTCACCCGCAGGAGTACTGGGGTCAAAGGCCACATACATAGGACGATTTCGCCACCATAGAGCAGCAATTACTATCACCATTAGTATGGCGACGCCCCAGGGGCTGAGCAGCATTTTCAGGGCTTGAGATTTTTTAGAAGGCTGGCGTCTCGAGCGGCGTTTAGATTGTTCAACCATGAGTTAATGCGCATGTCTCCGTATGTGATGTCAGGTTAGCAAAGCAGGCCCTATCCACTATTGCAACCTGGTTTAAGTCAGATTTTTAGCGTTGCTGAATCCTAGTATGAATTCACTCCCTAGCCCCCAATTCTGGAGGAACCAAACCCCTCAAAGTCCCCCATAATTGGGAGATTTAAGGGGGCTATCGGAAATGCAAGAATTCAGCAATTCATACCCTTACTCCAGCAATGCCAGATTTTTTAATGATGCCAGGGAAATCTGAAAGGAGCCTGAGAACGGCTAAAGAATGATGGCGTAGGGTTAGAACGGCCTGCAGGATGGAGCAGCCTATAGAAAGAGTTTGGCAACTGATTCGGCTGCACTCTAGGGCGCTGGCAATCTGCAAGAGCAACCGGATAAGGTCTACTGCTTAAGGGCTGAACGCTAGCTTCATCAGCCCAGGTCGGGGTAAGACGGGTTTTGGGACACTGCGCGACGCGCACGGCACATCAAGGGTTTGAGCTTATTCCAAACTCAGGTTTATGGAGATAAAGCGCCTCGCACTAAAATCACAGTGCTGCGACTGTGGCGGGCGATCGCCTCTGGGATATTGCCCTGCATCACCTGAGTTAGCAACCCTTCCCGGCTGGCGCCTAGCACAATCACATCGTAGGGTTTGCGCTCCGCCAGTTGCAAAATCGTATCGGCTACTGATTCACCCCAAATGGGGCGCGCCACCACTGGGCAGTCTACATGCCGCTTTAATTGAGCCGCTGCGTCTTGCAATGGCTGGGTGATCAACGTGGGGCTATTGGGCAAAATCACCTGGCAAATGCGCACCTCTGGCTGCTGACCAATTTGAATCAGACTTGGCAGCAACTTTAGCGCCTGCTGCATGTTTGGCCCGCCCGCAATGGGCACCAGCCAGCGGCTAAACTGGGGCGATTCACCCAGCCGCACGAGCATCACGTCACACGGCGCTTGGCGAATCAGCGTATCCACTACGTTGCCAAACACTCGCCCGGGTGTGCCTGTGTTCCCCTTCCAACCCATTAACACGAGATCAACGTGGCGCTCGGTCACGGTCTCTAAAATAGCCTGTGCCACATCGTGAGCCGCACGAATTTGCGTGTGGATCGGAATCTGCCACACCTCACCCAAGTGTTCGAGCTGACGCAGCAGGCGACGACTCTGGGTCGTGCGGACGGGGGTTTCTGCGGGGGAGCTGTTGCGGGGCACCGGGATCACCTGCAATAGCTCTAATTCATAGTGATGGTCTTGGGCGATCGCCGCCGCCAGCTTCAACAACAGCGGAGCCGAGGCTGGGTTGCTGATGGGCAACAGCAGCCGCCCTCGGCCAGTAGCGGGCGATCGCGTCTGATACACCAGATAAGACGGTTCGGGTTGAGGGCCAAACTCCCAGCCTTCGGCACTGAGTTGATCCGACTCAGCTCGAATAATATCGGCACGCGTAATGATGCCTACCAACCGCTGCCCATCCGTCACCGGCAGGCGGCTCAGCTTAAAGCGATTGAGTAAATACAGCACATGGGTCAGCGGATCGGTGGGGCTAACGGTCACCGGGCGTGGCGTCATAATGTGCATTAACTTAGCCTGCTCCACCTCGGGCGGGCGGCGGCTGTTATCAGCTAGATCCGACTGGGTGACAATGCCCACCAGCTTTCCCGCATCCACCACGGGAAACCCACGATGGTGCGATCGCGAAAACGCCTGAGTCACCTCACTGACAGACATACTGCTCGACAGCGTTTCTACCCGCCGCTGCATCAAGGTTGCTGCCGTGAGCTGTCGCCAAGGCTGGCCACCGTCTGGGGCGTCATCAATTTCAATGCCATTCCACGCGAGTAAATCGGTATAGATCGATTTGCCCGCCAGACGCAGCGCCAGCAGATAAGCAATCACCGACCCAATCATTAACGGCAGCACCAAGTTAAAGTTTGCCGTAATTTCAAACACGATCACAATCGCCGTGATGGGGCCTCGCGTCACCGCACTAAAAAACGCACCCATCCCCGCCAGCGCATAGGTCGAGTTAGAGCTAATCCCAACGGGAATCCCCAGTGGAATACCCACCAGCGTTTCTAACCCATGAGCCGAGGTTCCCACTAAATAGCCCAGCGCCGATCCTAAAATGAGCGAGGGTGCAAAAATGCCCCCGGGCGCGCCCGACCCATAGGCAACCAAGGTCAGCACAAACTTAGCCGCAAAGGCTAACAGCGTAAGCTGCCACGTGGCGTCGCCCGTGCTCAACACCATCTGCAATCCCGTGTTATCCCGAAATTCCAACGGCAGCGCTAGCCCTACTAACCCCGACACTAGCCCAGCGAGGCCCATCTTTCCCGGGAGCCCTAGCTGCGGCAGTTGGCGATAAAGCCGCAGCGCGGCAAAAATGCCCTTGCTGAACAGGGTGCCCGCCAGCCCTGCCAGCAGCCCCAGCACTAGAAAGAACGGAACATCTTGCAGCGAAAAGCTGGTATCGAAACTGGTGATGGCAGAATCTAGGCTGAGGCCCTGCCCCCCCAACAGTCGGGACACCACCGCCCCCACAAACGAAGCCAGAATCGCCGTACCCAGAGTGATGCCTGAGAAATCATGCAGAAATTCCTCAACCACAAACAGAACCCCAGCAATAGGGGCATTGAACCCAGCCGCCAGGCCAGCCGCAGCCCCCGCCGCAATCAGCTGCCGGCGATGGGCCGGCGAGGTGGGAATCCACTGGCTCAACTGGGTGGCTAGTGCGGCCCCAATTTGCACCGTGGGTCCCTGCCGCCCCAGGTTCATTCCGCTCCCCATCGTGAGGATAACGCTCAGCAGTTTGACCAGCGCCACCCGCAAGTTGAGCACGAGAGGCACATTGGCGAGCACAGCTTTGACTTGGGGAATTCCACTACCAGCGGCCTCTGGCGCCAGCCGCTCCACCAGAAACCCTGCCATCAGCCCACCCGCTAACCCAATCAACGGCAGCACCAGCCAGCCAGGCGCGGCATAGGTGGTTTGGATGCGCCAGCCCCCCACCAGCCCCACACCCTGCTTGAGCAACACCGCGGCCAACCCCGAAATTAGCCCAATGGCACAGGCCTCCATAACGGCATAACGCCGGGGATGGGTGAGCAGATCACGCAGGGGACGAAATTTAAGAAAAGACCACATTTAGACGATCTGAAGAAGCTCCGCTCGGGGATTGGTCAGGGTGGGGCGGCGGCGGCAATGGGCAGCAGTACGGTAAAGGTAGACCCATCACCCGGGCGGCTTTTAACTGAGATGGAGCCGCCACAGCGCACGAGCAATTGTTGCACAATTGATAGCCCTAGCCCCGTGCCGCTGGCATCATCGCGAGCCCCTCGAACCCGATAAAACCGATCAAAGATTTTGGGCACATCGGCCTGGGCTATGCCAATACCCGTGTCGGCAATGTCGATTTGCACATACCCATTCTGGGGTTTGGCCCGCACCCACACCCGCCCACCCACGGGCGTGAACTTAATGCCGTTGTGCAGCAGATTGATGATGATTTGGCGAAGCCATGCTGTGGTGCAGGAAACCGGGGGCATATCGTCGGCGACGGTGTAGGCGACCAGCACGCCCTTTTCCTGCGCTAGCGGCTGAAAGGTGCTGACGATGCCCGGCACGATGTCGCTCAGGCGCACGGGCTGAATGTCAGCTGGGCCGTCTACGGTCTCAAGCTGAAGCAAGTCGAGAACGCTGGTGATTAGAGCGCTTTGGCGATCGCACTCCTGAGTCAACATATCCATATAGCGCTGCTTTTGGGCCGGTTTAAGATTGGGAGAGTTGAGCAGAGAGAGCGCCGTCTTCATCGTTGCGAGGGGCGTGCGCAGCTCTTGACCCACATTTTGCAAAAACTCATCCTTGATGCGCAGCAGGGTCTGCAGTTCTTCAGTTTCTAACTGGAGAGTGCCCGCCGTTTCTGCTTGGCGGCGATAGGTGGCCGTGTTATGCCAAATGTCTTCTTGGGTACGAATATGATGCCCCAGCAGGTGCGAGATGACCGTAGGACTCGGGGAATAGGACGGGGCGATCGCCGCGACCTCATCCCAGTTTTCCATCATCAGCTCAACTTCTGGCTCTAGAGGCGTTTGGGCAGCAGCAGCAGCGATCGCTCCATAGAGCCCCGAAAACACCTGCTCCAGCGTGGCAGGCTCCACAGAATAGATTGCCAGCAGTGGATGGCGGCGCTCAGCCTCCTCATCCGAACGATTGGAATGGGGTCGGTGGGCCAGCACCAGCCCCGAAAACGCCTCAGACACCACCAGCACAAAGTATTCACGCTTCAGTTGCCCATCCGTCACGATAGGGAACAGCGCACTCTTAGAGTCATAGCTGACCAGAGCGTCATTCGCCGCTGCCACACTACTGTGGTCATCAATCAGAGCGTCCCCATCAGCCACGGGTGATCCTTCCAGATCCGGAGGATCAACCGCCGCCGCCAGAGTGCCGAACTCGTCTCGGTTACTCGTAAAGGCATAGAGAGTATGGGGCGCAGTTGCCACCCGGCGCAGTCGCTGTATTTCTGATTGCCAGGTCTCCCCTTTAGGAAGCTTGATCCAGATCGTTGCACCCAAGTGCTGACCCACCAAGACATCCACCATGGCACTCACCATCGATTTAAACGTGGTGGGGCTAACCTGCAACGGGTCAGGTGGGGGGGTAGCACTTAGGGCTAACTCATACAGCGAGACATCATTCAGCGAAGACGATTTCATGCAGTTTAGGAAGAGGGGGCAACCATATCACATTCCAAACAGCCATTCGGGAACATCTGCCAACACGCATCACACACCCTAATCACAGGCTTATAGAGCTCATAGAATGAATCAAATCCCAATCGAAGCAATATGGGCTGAGTGACAGCCGCAATCGACTCAGGTCAGGCTTTGATTGTATAGGAGGCCAGTGTAACGGTGCTCGCATTTTGCCCATAGTATTCGAGACTTTTTATTTGGGGCTTTTTATTTGATTTTTTTAATAGATGACTTGGTTGAGCAGACTGGTGAGAACCCATGCCCCCTGATCAGCTTGCCGTCTCATAAGGGCGAGTCTTGGCAGTGGCAAGTCTAGCGACTCAGGCCCGCTATCTCCCACATCATGATTGGATCAATCCTAATGGGATAATCCTAATTTTGTAGTCTTGACTGAATCATGTTTGGGTGAAGCCAGAGCTGCCCTCCTGCCCAACTGTCCTTGCAGCATCTATGACTGCTTAGATGGCTAGACAGTGCCCGTTGCTTACAGCCCGTTGCTTACAGACTGTATCCACAAGTGTCAAAAAACTCCACCTTTTCCACCGATATGTAATTCTTTGTTGAAAAGCGGATCGGGCACGACGGTAGCCCTGGGTCAGGGTTGGGGCTTTAGGAATTAGAGCGGGGCGCAATGCCGCTTACCTTAAACACCTCGCTGAGCGTGGCGCAGTAGGGCACAGAGCCATAGGTGGCTGGGTTCACAAACTGCTCATAGGTGAAGTAGCGATAGTCCATGCAAAAGCGATCCCACGCGGCCATTTGAATTCGGAATACCCGGATAAAAAAGTTGGCTAGCCCCGCTGTCAGGGGAATGCGAAAGTAAATACGCCGACCAAAGTATCGGCTGATTTCCTCAATCGCTTCATTGACTGTTAGCGGCGCGTTGCCTAGCACCAGTTGACGACTCTCGCCCTCGGTGGGGGAACGGTGCAGCAGCAGCAGCACGACCTTGGCTATATCTTCGCAGTGAATGTAGTGGAACCCGCCATCGGCTTTGAGAAAGCGGATCAAATCAATCCACCGAACGACTTGGGGCAAGCCGCCGCTGATCTGCGACAGGGGCTTGGTCGCATCGCCCCCAAACACGAGGGTGGGAAAGACGGTAGTAACGCGGGGGGCGATCGCCAACTTTTGCATTCGCTGATGGCAGTCGTATTTGGTGCGCACATAGTCTGTGCCAACTTCTCCGGCCTGCTTTAGCGGCTGATTGTCGCGCCCTAAAATGCTGGCGGTGGAAAAATACACCACCTGCTGACACACGTCGGGATCAAGCAAATTAAGCAGCCGAATGGTTTTGGTGACATTGATGTCATGGGTATTGGGGCCGCCCCACGCTGTCGCAATCAGCACGGCGTAGTCCACGGTTTTGAGCAATTGGCGGTGTCGCTCAATGTGCAGCATGTCGCCCTGCAGCAGATGAATGCCTGCACGGGCAGTCAGGTTTAGCTTTAGCTTTTGAGGATCTCGCACCAGCAAAAACAGCTCGTGCTCAGTGTCTTGGATGAGTTTATCTACCACGTAGTGGCCAATGCATCCACTGGCACCCGTAATAAAAATCCGCTTAGAGGTCATGAGTTTACGTTGAAAAGGTCACGCGACAGCCGCTACAGCAGGGTGGGCATCGCTGGAGCGGCGGCTGTAATACCGACTATAGAAGCGCTTCTTGGCTTGCTGCTTGAGTCTACCAAGATTTAACCTCTGGCTAATGTCTTCTTTACGTGCGATCGCCCATCTCCCGGTAGGGTTAATGCTGTAATCGTGGAGATTTCAGAAGCATGCGTCCTCTAAGTGTGTTCTTTGCCAGGTTAAACCAATATTTTGGCAAATTTTGGCGATCGCCCAACCCCAATCCGCAGCGGATATCTCGCTATGGCCTGGTGGCGATCGCGCTAGCCAGTTTGATTGTGCTAAGCCAGGGCTGGCCTGCTCCGGCTCAGCAGCCGATTCGCATTCAGGGTGAGGTAGTAGATACCCTGACAGACCTAGGCGGCGCAGAAATGCTAACGGTCAGTCGTGATGGGCAGTTCACAGTGGTTGCCGGGGCCGATGTGGTCACGGTGGTGCAAATTGGCGATCGCACCCTCGACCTAATCAACTCCTTTGAGCTGACGCCTGACCTACTGCCTGAGGGCTCAACCTCTGCTGAATTTACTGGACTTGCCATTAGCCCTGACGGTTCCTATGTGCTAGTGGCCGTGAGAGATAATGATGAGGCTAACAGCGCCACATTCGACGAAGTGCCGGGTAAAGTCATTGCATTTTCTGTTCCTGACCTAGAGGTGTTGGGGCAAACGGCGGTAGGGCGCGGGCCAGATTCTGTGGCGATCGCCCCCAATGGCCTGTTTGCCGCCGTCGCCAATGAAGACGAAGAAAACGAAGAAGACCTCACCAATCTAGAAAACCGCCCTGGCACAGTGTCTATCATCGACCTGCGCCGCGGCCCCAGCCGCCTGTCTCAGTTCGAGCTGCCCCTTCCCCAAGAAAATATCCCCTTCTTCCCCCACGATCCGCAGCCCGAAACCGTGCGAATTGCCGCCGACAGCTCCTTTATATTAGTCACGCTGCAAGAAAACAACGCCGTTGCCCGCATCGACGTACCCCGTCGTCTGCCCTTTCGGATGCGCGCCCGCAACTTTCAAGTGCAGAACTTTGACATGGGTATTCGCACAGGATTTGGCCTAACGCGCGATCGCGTGGGCGAAGGCCTATGCCGCTCTAGCAGCTACGACTTATCTCAGCGCCAGTCTTATACCTCTGCGCGCGAGCCCGATGGCCTCGCCATCAGCCCTGACCTAAGCTTCTTTGTCACAGCCGATGAAGATAACCTGACCGCAGTGAATGAGCAAAGCTACAACAGCGTGCTCCTGAGCCCTCACGGAACACGTAGCATTAGCGCTTATGACGCCACAACCGGCGCACTGCTCAGCGACAGTGGCGACACCATCGAAGACAGCATTCTGGCGCTGGGCCTGCCCCAACGCTGCAACAGCAAAGGCCCCGAGCCTGAAGTGGTGAGCATTGCAGAGATTGAAGGCAGAACCCTAGCGGCAGTCGCTATTGAGCGCTCCGACGCCATCACGATCCACGATGTCACTGACCCCAGCAACATCACCCTGCTGGATACGGTGATTCTAGACGATACAGTAGTTCGTGCAGACATCGCAGCCGAGCTAGAGCCAGAAGGTATTGAGTTCGTGCCCGGCGGCAACAAAATTGTGGTGTCGAACCCAGAAAACAGCACCATCACCCTGGTTAATCTGGTTCGGTTAGATCGCTAAGTTGATCAGCAGATCTATACCAGAAGCGCTATCACTCTGCCCTAGTTCAATATGAGTTCTATAGTGTGGTGTTAGCCCCGCAGCGCAGGGCTAACACCGAATCCGAACCAATAACCCCCGGTTCCACACCCGTCATTCTGTAGGAGCGCATGGCACTTGCTCTGCCTGACCAGGGGTGACCTAGAAGTATTTGGGATAAAACAACACCCAACCGTGCTGCCCGCGACGCGAGCAGCACGGTTTTATGCATTTGCCGACCTGACATTTACCCAAAGAAAAGGGGCCTCGCGTTATGCACGAGCCCCCTTTTCTCTACAGCAATTACGAGTAAGCCTCAGAATATCTTGCTGCGCCAACGCGCCGCGTTGAGAGCGGAATATGTCCCAGTTTTGCAGCCCTCACCCTTGTGTTAGATAGACTGGCTACTAGTCCAAGTATCCCATTAGAGTTTCGCTATCTGCTGTTTCATTAGTAGCGATGGGGCGGCCACCGGGTAAGAGTGGTGCTTCCATCAATTCAGCGTCGCTAGAAAAAATCGGACGCCCGCCTGGCAATGACAAGTCTTCCCGCACTGATATATTGCTGGAAAATACTGGGCGATGACCCGGCATGGTGGTATCTAAAACGCGAATGTCGCTAGACATAATTGGACGTCCGTTAAGTATGGTTCCATAAATATCTAAATGACTAGCAGCGATAGGACGAACCCCTGCTGAGCTATAACTTTCGGCGATCTCGATCGCTCCGGGGCCAACGGGGCGACCGGGCCCTGTGATGCGCTCTCTTTCCGTTGTACTGTCCTTGACTGTAATTGCACTCACTTCAGATTCCTTTTCCTTTCCCTTTTGGGATGATGCGGAGGTGCTAGATGTCGCTTTATCTGCTGACTCTGCACTGGCGGCCTTCGATTCTGTCACTGGTGTCTCCCGAGTTCTGCTGCGAGTCGTTCGTCGCCCGTTACTCCTAGTTGATTCGCTACGTTCCATGAGCTATATCCTCTTAGGTGCATGAGTAGACCCTCCATTGCAGCGAGGGATATTCAACCGATGCCGCTTTAAGGGATCACTCATTGAATGAGCTAAACGAAAATGAATAGTTGATTACACTACCGTTGCACTCATTATAGGGGCAAAGCATTAGCCTCTCTTTTCGAAAATCGACGGCAATGATAGGGATTATTTAATAATCTGTTCAGTATTCTCAAATCAATCGAGTGATGGGCCGAAGATTAATTTACAAAGCGCAGCATCACTTCATGATTCTTTGGATTACTGTTAAGAGAAATTGCAGATCCTCAGGGCTGGCGATGCATTTTAGTTTTATTGCAAGCTGCGCTGATCTTGCTTAATCTCAGCCTAAGCCCTGGTTGACGCCAGTTTGGTAATTCCTACAACCCTGCCACTTGTCTTTCGAGCAGCAAGATTCTAGCGTTGTTGCAGTCTCGCAGCGCGGAGTTGCAACAACGCTATCAAATTTGGGTTTGGTTAAGATGCATGGCTTATATCACTGAGCCGCAGTGCAAGTCGGTTGTGGGTAGGTTGTGGCGGGAGACTTATGCTGCAAATTCTTGTAGCGATCGGGCAAACCGCTGAGGATCGAAGCTGCGGGGGTCGCGTCGCGAACCAGAGCGATCTACATCGCGGTGGGTTGTGATGCGATCAAAGGAAATGCCGGTTCTGAGAATTAGCCAGGCTAGAGAGCGATATTGTGCATCGGTATAGCCGCTGTGGCGCGCCTGGTTGCCTCGCCCGTCGTCGGGCGTCTCTAGAGAGATGTGATAGGCAAAATTATTGACTGAGGGAGGAAAGAGAGGGTTGGTGGCGACTGCTTCGGGGCCATTGGGGCCATTGAACATAGAGTTGCCTGCTCCAAAGGCGCGATATTCTGGTGGCACAATGTAGACGATGGTGCCGTTGCGGCGGATCAGTGCGTGGTAGCTGCGCTGATCTTCATCGCGAGGAGTATAGGCACGAAATGTATTGATGGCGCTGGAGGCTGTTCCTACGGTTTCGTGGAGTACGACCAGTGGTGCGTTGCTGATGGGTCTGCCGTAGGCATCAATGGAGACGCGATCGCCAAAATTTGTGGGATCGGCTGGGGCAGACTCCTGGGGCGGCACGTAAGCGCCTTCTAACTGTCGCCAGTTGAGGAACGATGGTGGGGCCGGAGGGCGCGGGGGAGTCTCTGGTCGGTTGAAGCGCGGAAGTTTGGCAATTAGAGAGGCGCTTGGTGGTTGCTCTGTATTAGTTGCGGCTAGGTTAGATTGGGCGATCGCCCTAGAAATCATTCCCGAGTCGTTGACCCCAAGCGATGCTGTAGACGCGAGCACCGTCCCCAATCCAGCAAAGATCACCAGTGTCGCGAGTGCCGAAAATAGTAACCGAATTCCATATCCCCCAGTTTCACGACGATGAGACACAAACGTTTCCTCACTACAGGACATCCAGAACCCTACGGATCCTATGCAACGGTCTTCCAGCAGACACCCGGCTTGCCTCTTGCTTTACGCAGAGAGTGTTTGAAGCGCTACCCGCTGGGCAAGATTCTAGCGCGCTAGCCCAAACACACAGAACACATCAAACCAAGAGGCTACAGCAATAGTACGCAGGAATAAGACTAATCGACCACTCAACCTGCAGTGACTTTACAAGGGCAAAACCATGCGATCGTATCATTCCCTGCCAAATTGGCAGCTCAACCCGCTATGATTCTAGATTGAACGTGAAATTCGTAACAGCAACTTAAATGGCAGAAACCCTTCTGTATAACGCCCTGCGTGAAGCCATTGACGAAGAGATGGCCCGTGACTCCAATGTGTTTGTCCTCGGAGAGGATGTAGGACACTACGGCGGCTCTTATAAGGTCACCAAAGATCTCTATAAAAAATATGGCGAGTTTCGGGTGTTAGATACCCCGATTGCCGAAAACAGCTTCACGGGTATGGCAGTGGGAGCTGCAATGACTGGGCTGCGTCCCATCATTGAAGGGATGAACATGGGATTTTTGCTGTTGGCCTTTAATCAAATCGCCAACAATGCTGGGATGCTGCGCTATACTTCTGGTGGCAATTTCAAGATTCCCTTAGTGATTCGAGGGCCAGGAGGGGTAGGGCGACAGCTGGGTGCTGAGCATTCGCAACGGCTAGAAGCCTATTTTCAGGGTGTGCCAGGGCTGAAAATGGTGGCCTGTTCCACTCCTTATAATGCAAAGGGTCTACTCAAAGCCGCAATTCGGGATGATAATCCGGTGCTGTTTTTTGAGCATGTGTTGCTTTATAACTTAAAGCAAGATTTGCCCGAGACAGATTATGTGCTGCCGATCGATCGGGCTGAGGTGGTACGTGAGGGTGCTGATGTCACGATTCTTACCTACTCGCGGATGCGGCACCACGTGACTCAAGCGGTCAAAGTGTTAGAAAAAGAGGGATACGATCCCGAGGTAATTGACCTAATTTCGCTTAAACCACTCGATTTTGAAACGATTGGTGCATCCATTCGCAAGACTCATCGGGTGATTATTGTAGAAGAATGTATGCGGTCGGGTGGAATCGGGGCAGAACTCACGGCTTCGATTAACGATCGCCTGTTTGATGAGCTAGATGGCCCAGTGGTACGCTTGGCGTCTCAAGATATTCCTACCCCGTACAATGGCGCTCTCGAAAATTTGACCATCGTGCAGCCGCCCCAGATTGTAGATGCGGTGAAGAAGGTGATGGCAAACCAGGTTTAGGAGTTCGTCGGGTTTGGGCTTGTGCCGAATTCACCGGATAAAAAAGACGTGAGGGGGAGCTGTGCGCAGCTTCCCCTCACGTCTTTTATTCTTCAGCAAGGGCCATGCGGTAGAGCGGGTCTGAGCTAGAAGGAAAGGCGCTTTTCTACCGCATAGGGCGATCGCTAGGGAGCTGGTGTCAGCGCTTTCTCTGGGGCGATCGCCACTTCTGGGCTCTCGGCTTCAGAGGGCGGCACCACCTGCCAAAACTGGGGCAGCATATCAGCCCAGTTCTCTAGAATCTGATGAGCTTTGGGGCTGCCGGTCTTATCGGCATGGGCCTGAATTAGCTCTTTCAACTGCTGCTCACCCACCGGGCTAACAATCCGCTGAATCTTGACGATTTCAGGGTTTACTTTGGCCGTAAAGCTGTCATCTTCATCTAAGAAGTAGCCTAAGCCACCCGTCATTCCAGCACCCACGTTGCGACCCACACGGCCCAATACGACAATCACGCCGCCTGTCATATACTCGCAGCAATGGTCGCCTGCGCCTTCAATGACGGCTTGCCCCTTAGAGTTGCGCACGGCGAAGCGCTCCCCTGCCTGCCCATTGGCGTAGAGGTTTCCACCCGTAGCGCCGTACAGGCAGGTATTGCCGATAATGACGTTCTGAGATGGGTCGTAGGTGGCTGCTGTAGTGGGTTTAATGATAATTTCCCCACCGTTCATGCCCTTGCCTACGTAATCGTTGGCTTCGCCTTCGAGGTTTAGAGTCATCCCCGACAGGTTGAATGCGCCAAAGCTCTGACCCACGCTGCCCTGCACATTAAGCGTGATATGTCCCGCAAAGCCTGTGTTGCCATAGCGCTTGGCGATCGCCCCCGCCAGCCGCGCGCCCACCGTTCGGTCGGTATTCACCACAGGGGTGGTTTTAACGACAGTGATTTGTTGGGCGATCGCCCGCTGAACCTCAGCATCATTCAGCAGCTCATCGTCGAGCACTGGGCCATTGCTGTGCACCGTTTCATGGGTGAGCCAAGCGCGGTCGGTTCGCGTATCGGGCAGTTTGGTCAGACAGTCTAGGTTGAGCGCCTTAGTTTTAGTCAACTGCACGCCATCACGGGGCACTAGCAGATCCGATCGCCCAATAATATCGTTCAACGAGCGATAGCCCAGCCGAGCCAAGAGCGATCGCACCTCTTCCGCAATAAAGTAGAAGAAATTCACGACATGCTCTGGCATACCCGTAAAGCGTTTGCGCAGGGCTTCTTTCTGACTAGCAACGCCCACAGGGCAATTGTTTGTGTGGCAGATGCGAGCCATAATGCAGCCTTCGGCGATCATGGCGATAGAGCCAAAGCCAAATTCTTCTGCGCCCATGAGTGCGCCCATGATCACATCCCAGCCCGTCTTGAAGCCACCATCGACCCGCAGCAGCACGCGATTCCGCAGCTGATTCTCCATCAGCACGCGATGCACTTCCGTCAACCCTAGTTCCCAAGGACTCCCGGCGTGCTTAATGGAACTCAGGGGAGACGCGCCAGTGCCGCCATCATGCCCCGAGATTTGGATGATATCCGCGTTGGCCTTGGCGACTCCTGCCGCAATCGTGCCGATGCCCACTTCTGCCACTAGCTTCACCGATACCTGCGCGACTGGGTTGATCTGGTGCAGGTCAAAAATGAGCTGGGACAGGTCTTCAATGGAGTAGATGTCGTGATGGGGCGGGGGCGAGATGAGCGTGACCCCCGGCTTTGAGCGCCGCAGCATGGCGATATAGGGGCTGACCTTGGGGCCAGGCAACTGCCCTCCCTCACCGGGTTTAGCACCTTGCGCGACCTTGATTTCGAGCTGGCGCGCACTCATTAGATACTCTGGCGTGACCCCAAAGCGCCCGGAGGCAATTTGCTTGATCGCAGAGTTGGCAGTATCGCCGTTCCGCAGTCCTTTTAAGTGCGGCAGCAGGGGCGAGAGTCCGCCATCGTTAACGTCTTCTAGCACGTTAAACCGCACCGGGTCTTCCCCACCTTCCCCAGAATTGGACTTGCCGCCAATTCGGTTCATGGCGATCGCCAAGGTTTCGTGGGCCTCGCGCGATAGCGCGCCCAGCGACATGCCCCCTGTGCAAAACCGCTGCACGATGTCGGTAATGGGCTCAACCTCATCCAAGGGGATCGACGGGCGATCGCTCTGCAAATCCAGCAGATCGCGTAGCGCTGTGGCGGGTCGTCCTTCTAACTGCTTGGTGTAAAGAGCATAGTGGTCGTAGTTTTTTTGCTCTACGGCACGATGCAGGTGCTTCGCCATTTCGGGGCTATTCATGTGGTATTCCCCACCAGGGCGATACTGCACAAACCCAAAGTTTTCGAGCTTTTTCAGCGTTAGTTCGGGGAACGCCCGTTGATGGAACGACAACACTTCATTTGCCAAGTCGGCCACCGTCAGCCCACCCAGCCGCGACGCCGTACCGGCGAAGCCTAAGTGCAGCAGCTCAGAGCCAATACCAATGGCCTCAAAAATTTGCGCCCCATGGTAGCTCGACAGCAGTGAAATCCCCATTTTAGAAAGGATTTTCAGTAAGCCTTTTTCGACAGCACTGCGGTAATGCTGCTGAGCCTTCTCCACAGTCATGTCAGGCAGTTTGCCGGTTTCAATCTGCTTTTGGGTTTTGGGGCTGTTGTACCAGTGGCGCACCGTATCCCAGGCCAAATAGGGGCAGACTGCGCTAGCGCCATAGCCCACCAGGCAGGCAAAGTGGTGCGTGCTCCAGCACTGGGCCGTGTCCACCACCAGCGAGGCTCGCATCCGCAAGCCTTGGCGGATGAGATGATGGTGCACTGCTCCTACCGCCAGCAGGGGCGGAATATAGCTCTGGGTCGGGCTGAGGGAGATGGACTCTCCTTGGGCATTAAGGCGATCGCTCAACACCAAAATCTCAGCGCCCTGGCGCACAGCAGCCACTGCCTGCTGGCAGAGATCCTGCACGGCCTGGCCTAGCCCCGCAGGGCCAGTAGAAATGTCGTATAGCGTAGACAGCGACGCTGTTCCCAAGCCTGCCTGATGAATCGTGGCCAACTCTAGCTCGCTCAGCACCGGAGAGGTCAAGCTAATGAGCCGCGCATCTTCTGGTCTTTCTTGCAGCAGGTTGCCCCGCCCCCCCAAGTGCATGGTGAGCGACATGACCAGTTTCTCTCGCAGGGGGTCAATGGCTGGATTCGTGACCTGCGCAAACCGCTGCTTGAAGTAGTCATACAGCAGGTGGGGCTTTGTCGACAAAACAGCCAGGGGAATGTCATCCCCCATGCAGAAGGTGGGCTCACTGCCCTTCGACGCCATGTCCTCGATCACCATCTCCACATCTTCAGAGGTGTAGCCAAAAGCCACTTGATGGCGCAGCAGTGTGTCTGGCTTCAGGCTTGTCTCAGTCGGAAACGGAAGCGGCTCCAATATTGTGCGGTTGGCGCTGAGCCATTTGCCGTAGGGCTGGCGACGGGCAATTTTTTGCTTGATGTCCCAGTTTTTTGAGACCTCTAACCGCTCCAAGTCAAAGGCGATCGCTTGCCCTGGCCCCAGCCGTCCCTTTTCTACAATATCGGCCTCATCAATGGGAATTACCCCCGCTTCTGAAGCGACCACCAGATAGCCATCGCGGGTGATTACATAGCGGGCTGGCCGCAGACCGTTGCGGTCGAGCGATGCCCCAACGACCTTGCCATCGCTAAACACCAGCAGCGCGGGGCCATCCCACGGCTCTTGAATGCCGCTATAGAAGTCATAGAACTCCACAATTTCAGGAAACTCGACCAGATCAGGCTGGTTCTTGTAGGCTTCAGGAACCATGATCATCAGGGCTTCTAGGGGCTCGCGACCTGACCTAACCAGCATCTCAAACACATTGTCAAGGTTTGCTGAGTCACTGTTTTGGGAGCGCACCGTAGGCTTGAGATCGGGCAGCGACTCTCCCCAGCAAGGATGATCCAGATCCGCTTCTCGCGCCATCATCCAGTTAATGTTGCCCAATAACGTATTGATCTCGCCGTTATGCCCCAGCAGTCGCATCGGCTGTGCCAGGGGCCAGCGAGGCATTGTATTGGTACTAAAGCGGCGGTGATAAATCGCAAATACGCTCTCATAGGCAGGGCTTTGCAAATCTAGATAAAAGGTGCCCAGCACTGCCGAGCGCACCATGCCCTTATACACAATGGTGCGGTTTGAGAATGAGCAGACGTAGAAGTCTTGAGCGGCGAGTTGATGCGCCTCAGATTGGCTAGCCTCTGCCGCTAGCGTATGCAAAACACGACGACGCACGAGGTAAAAGAGGCGCTCTAGCTCGTCGCCCGTTAAAGACGATTGCACCAGCACTTGCTCAATATGGGGCTGGTTTTCGCGGGCGAGCACGCCCAAGACAGAGGGCTTAACGGGCACGACCCGCCAGCCTATCAGCTTCAAACCACTCTCAGCAAAGATGCGGCTGGCAGTGTCACGGGCGATCGCCGCTGCGGCCTCATCTTGAGGCAAAAACAGCATGCCCAACCCTACATGAGGCATATCTGTTAAAGAAACCCCGTGATCGGCCATCCAGGGCTGCAATAGCCCCCAAGGAATCGCTGTCATCAGGCCAGCGCCATCGCCAGAGTCCTGATCTGCACTACAGGCTCCTCGGTGCTCCAAACAGGTCAGTGCCGAGAGCGCCTTTTGCACCAAATCATGGCTAGCACGCCCTTGCTGGTCGACCAAGAAGCCAACGCCACAGGCGTCTCGCTCCTCCACTAACCAGCGCTGACCTGCATACCCTAGATCTTGTGCTTGATTTGCCTGCTTGACTTGATTCACGCGTGTTTCACCCATACATTACATCTCTTGACTCTGCGCTAGCCGAACCCTATCGACGTCGATCGGAATTCGTTGTTGGATGCCGGACTTCTGCTGTCTGCTCAATGCATCACCTGCATTTCATTTTCCCCAACCCAATGCCGACAGTTTTGTGATCAATCTTTTTTGCTGAATTTCGTATTGCTGAATTTCGTATTTCTATTGCCCAGCGCTGAAACTTAACCTCTAAGCCTTTGGTGGTTTAGCCTCTGCCAGATCTGACGGGTTGATTGAGCCGGCCTGAATTTCTATGCGTTGAAGCATCATGGGTTAATGCTCAATATCTGTCTTCACCTTTGAGAACCGTTGGGCAGAGACGGCGATCGCCCAGGTCAACGCCAATCCATCGACTAGAGAATTCGTTGACCAGGGTGTTCAGTAGATGCCTCGGTGAGACAACCACTTTAGTTGACACCATACAGTTTTAGTAAAAACCGTATAAATGAACACCTGCCGCTTTGCTTAGGTCAGCGTCAGAGCACGTTCAATCTGCACGTTCAATCTATTGACCCCTCTTCAGACCAGCAATCTCAGTTAGTTACTACTTTACGCAGGAGAACTGAAGTTGATTGGATAAATACGTCACAGTTTGCCACACCATGTGCTCAAAACCCGAGAGGCGGAGTTCCAGGCAGGAACATTTGTGAAGTATGAAAGTCAGATTCAAAATCATATTAGAAATTGCACTGGGAGTGCAATCCCCTAATTAGTAGCCATAGCGACCTGCTTAGGGATGCATTGACCCAGATGATTTTGAACTCTTCCCACCGTTGGGTGCCTTAAATAGACGGGACTGGAGGTTTGAGCCTAACCCTGCGAGCACGCGTCAATAGATGGAGTATTCTTACGTGCGTTTTTTGGGTCAGGGTGTTCCCAACGTTGGCTTTTCTTCTTCTATTTTGCCATGTGGCTAAATTCTTTGAAGATTGACCGGAGCAAAGGAGGTGATTATTGGGGAACCTAGTAGAGCCAGCTGTGAGTTTCTTGTGCAGCCTCTACCGACCCAAAAGAGTGCATCCTAGTTTTACCAGTCGGCTCACCCTGCGGGCAGAGGATGGCTCTATCTTCCCCAGCCCAGTCTCTTTTCTTGAGAGAAGGAGGGCCGATTCAAGGTCTCCCTTCCAGAAGGGGCAAGGGATGTAGGGCGTAGACGCGGAGCGCTTCTCTGCGAGTGAGCCACAAAAGTGGAATGCCCCCGGCCCAAAATGCTTGTAATTAATGCGGGGTGCTGTCCTCTCAATCGAGCTCTCACCTCGGTTGCTTAGCCTTTGATTGCCAAATTTCCTGTGTTGTCATCGTCACGTTATGGGTTTTGATTTTATGGTTCGCGGGTTTCGCAGTGCGCCTAGGGGCGTTTGGGTTGGTCTGTTGGCGTCACTTGTAAGTTTGTCGGGTGGTGATGCCACAAACGCCATAAATACCAAAGATTCCACCATGACATCGTTGTTTGCCTTAGAGTCTGTAGAGTCCTTATCCAAAGCAAAAATCGTGGAGGGTGTCAGTCTTGCGGCTGAGAATGTGCCATCGGAGGGCGCTCAAGAGGCTCAACGTGTATTGCAAGCTCTTGAAGATTCTTCAGAAGCTGCTCTGTTAGATGCGTCAATTGGGCGATCGCCAGTGCAGTCTTTAAACTCTGCTGGGGAGGGCGGGGCGATCGCTCCAACAGATCTGCCAACCGCCACGTTTACGGGGGCGAATGGAGGAGACCTGATCGCCTATAACCTGCCCGACCAACAGGGCACCCAACTGTTGCTCAACGGCGTAGCGCACAATGCCCGATGGCAGATGTGGCAGCAGCGCCTCTATGTGGTGGATCATGACCTCGTGCAGCGATTAGGGGCTGAATTGTTGGATACAGCCGTGGCGGGGCAGCAGCCAATTCGCTGGTTTTCTGACCCAGATGCTTCGCCGCTGATGTTGCCTGCTGCGCTCAACGCTCAAGCGAGGCTCTTGGATATCACCGAGTGGGCCCAGCGCGCGGGCTGGCAAGTGAGTGCAAACTCGGGTCGGCTTGTCGTTCGCACAGTCTCGTCCCAGGTCACAGGGGTGCGGCAGGGGGTTCAATCTTGGGGCGATCGCCTCGTGATTGATTTGACCCAGCCTACCCCTTGGCAAGTGGAGGAACGCGGTGACCAAGTGACGATTACGCTTGACGCAGCGGTATCGCCCGTGGCAGCGCAGTCCTTTGTTCCACGCACTGGGACGCGACTGCAGCGCGTGGCGGTGACCTCGCAGGGCGATCGCACTCAGCTGCAACTTCAGATCCCTCCTACCCAGCCGTACCGCATTACCACCCTGCCTGCGCCCCATCGATTGGTGATTGACATCGGTTCTGATCTATTACCCACGCAATCCATTCAATGGGCACCGGGAATTCTCTGGCAGCAGCGCCATATGGCCGTGGGGGCAGCGCGTTTTCCGGTCACGCTGCTAGAACTAGACTTGCGCCAGCCTGGGCTCAGCCTGCGCCCCATCTGGAGTAGCCCCGAAGGCATGCCAGGGACAGCCCCCCTCATTCCCACCGCTGAGCGAATGCAGGTGATTGGCGCGATTAATGCTGGCTTCTTTAATCGCAATAATCTGCTGCCGTTGGGAGCCATTCGTCACAGTGGCAGTTGGCACTCGGGCTCTATGCTCAATCGAGGGGCGATCGCCTGGGATGATCAGGGTAATGTCCAGATGGGACGGCTCGACTTACAAGGCCAAATTCTCACAGAACAGGGGCTAACGCTGCCCCTCTTTTCGATGAACAGCGGCTATGTAGGCAATGACCTGGCAATGTATACCCCCGCCTGGGCCAGGGTGTATACCCCCATCGGGGAAGCCGAAACTGTGATTACGGTAATGGGCGATCGCATCGTCAATCGGCGTCCAGGAGGAACCCCCGGTCAAACGCCCCATCCGATTCCCACAGATGGCTACCTGCTGGTCGCACAAGCAGGGTATGGGTCGCTGCAGCACCTCCCCATTGACTCAGTGCTGCAGCACCGTTCTACTCCCCTCCCCAGCACCTTTGATGCGTTTCCCCATGTGGTTGGGGCTGGGCCTTTGCTACTGCTCAATCGTCAAATTGTGTTAAATGGTGAAGCTGAGGGGTTTTCTCAAGCCTTTAACCAACAAGCGGCCACCCGCAGCGTCGTGGGCAAATTGCCTGACGGGCGGCTACTGTGGGTCACTCTACACAGTCGAGTCGGGGCACGGGGGCCAACCCTGGCAGAAACCGCCCAAATCATGCTGCAGCTTGGTGCAACAGACGCTCTGAATTTAGATGGCGGCAGTTCTACGTCTCTCTACCTAGGGGGACGCCTGCTCAACCGCGCGCCGCAATCTGCTGCCCGTGTGCACAATGCGATTGGCCTGTTTTTGCAGCCGCCGACCTCTCCTTAGCACGTTCCTCATCAGTGGGTTTATCTTGAATAAAACGCAGTCAATGGTCCTCGCTGAGAAGACCTACACACAGCGCCCCCAAGTTTTTAGTCCACTGCCTAATGTATGAAAGATTTGCTTGAAGCAAGTGACGCCGTCGCGCCCAGAGGGCTGCTTGGTGCTTACGTTTTTTTGAAACCCTTGTATAGCAGGGGTTTCAAGAAAGACTGGTTTGAGTCAACTCAACCGTTGCCCCATCTTTATTGCAAAACGGCTGCGGCACTCCGTAAAGTTCCTGTAAACCCAAGATAAAGCTGAGGCAAAGAAGTCAACAAGAACTGGAATTTGCGGATGACATCAACCCAGCAGGGTTTGCTATGGTTGCGTAGGTTTGATGAATTAGTCTAGAGCTTTGTGCCTAGGACGGGCGATCGCCCACCCCAACGCAAACCATAGCAAGGCAATACCATTAGCCTCAATAACAGCGTTAGAGTTCTGAATAGTCTTTAAAGGGTCAGAACTCTGCTCCGTATTCAGGACTCCTGTATTCAGGACTATAGTTATCCGAATTACTCTATGCAACGCTGCACTTAAATCTGAATCACGCAGCAAACCTACTGGGCTGCCCATCCGTACTGCAGTCACTTTCGTCCACGACCACTCAACTCAACCCACTCAACCCAGGAGAAAGACCGTGACTCAAGCTAAAGAGATCTCACAGCCAACCGTCTCTTCCTTGCCGTCTTCTGTCAGCGTCAAAGGCATCGCAGCTACAGAACTCCGCCCCTGGGGCTCGTTTACAGTATTAGAAGAAGGAAGCGGCTACAAAATTAAGCGCATTGAGGTGAAATCGGGTCACCGCTTAAGCCTGCAAATGCACCACCACCGCAGTGAGCATTGGATTGTAGTCTCAGGAACCGCTCGAGTTGTGTGTGGCGATGATGAGAAGCTGTTGTTCAGCAATCAATCCACCTACGTTCCTCCCTGCACCCGTCATCGTCTAGAGAACCCTGGTGTCATCCCTCTAGTTCTGATCGAGGTGCAAAACGGCGAATACCTGGGCGAAGATGACATCATTCGGTTTCAGGATGACTACGCCCGTACCGAGGCGTAGCATTCAACTGCGCTGGAACCCTTATAGCAAAAGGGGGCAACAATGTTGCCCCCTTTTGCTATAAGAAATAAATTTCCCAAGTTCAGCTCGCATCAATTGACTCAACTGTGATGCTAAGCAATGAAAGTCAATCTAGAGATGCTTCTCAAGAGTGCTTGCCAATGTGGACTTGGGTACAGCGCCCACAACCATATCGACTCGCTGGCCACCTTTAAAGATCATCAACGTCGGAATGCTGCGAATCCCATATTGACTAGCAATGCTGGGGTTCTCATCCGTATTGACTTTAACAACCTTCACTTGCCCAGCATACTGATCCGCAATCTCATCAACGACTGGCGCAACCATCCGGCAAGGGCCACACCAAGGAGCCCAAAAATCCACTAGTACTGGAACGTCGTTGTCCAATACTTCTTGCTTAAACGTAGAGTCCGTAACCGATAAGGCTGCTGACATGCCCCGAAATCCTTATCAAACATTGTTCTTAGCAATCTTACCACAGTCAACACTCGGCATCGTGATGCAACGATTTGTATCACGATGCATTCTGGTGTGCATAGATGATATTGCATCCATCGCAACTCAACAATTGACGTTAAAAGAAAGTGGGAAGGATTGCTAAAAACAAGCTGAACTCTTGACTAGCTGGAACCCTTCAAACTGCCGGACTGGCACTCTGTATTTACCCCATAGGTTTTAGGTTTATAAAAACCATAACGTTGCAGTGCTTTAGATTTATTTCTACCCCAATGCCAAAATCAACCGGATCTGTGTCGTTCCAGGCCGAATTGAGCTTTAAGAATCGGCACAAAATTGAATAGCCAGCTTGGCAAGGCCAAAAAGAGGAACCGCCTGAACAAAGTCCAGGCGGAGTGTGGTGTGAGGAGTGAACGGAAACTTACGTCTCCGCTTCTCTAATCATTGTAAGTGACAGATTGCAATTTTCGGGAGTACAGCCGGTCGTAATCAGGGGAATTTATCACAACTCGTCTTGACAGGCGCAGCTATTTACCCATTCCTAACTGTTGGGCCTTTTGATAGACTTTGCCCTCTGTTAACAGAGATGGAGCCACAATCACTTCTACCTGCTGCATTTCGCGAATGGTTTTGGCTCCTAGCGTACCCATGCTGGTTTGCAGCGCACCCAACAAGTTATGGGTGCCATCGTCTAGCTTGGCTGGCCCCTGCAAAATATCTTGTAGCGTGCCAGTGGTGCCCACTCGAATACGAGTGCCACGTGGCAGCACAGGGCTAGGGGTGGCCATTCCCCAGTGATACCCCCGCCCTGGCGCTTCGGCTGCTCGGGCAAATGGCGACCCAATCATAACGGCATCTGCACCACAGGCAATGCATTTGCAGATGTCTCCTCCCGTCACAAGCCCTCCATCTGCTATCACGGGAACATAACGTCCCGTCTGATGATAAAACTCGTCGCGGGCTGCGGCGCAATCTGCGACAGCGGTGGCTTGGGGCACCCCCACACCCAATACCCCACGAGACGTGCAGGCGGCTCCAGGCCCAATGCCTACTAAGATACCTGCTGCGCCTGCTTTCAGTAAATCGAGAGTAACTTCGTAGGTGACACAATTGCCTAGGATGACTGGAATCGGCATAGTCTGGCAGAATTCTGTTAAGTTCAACGGCTGGATGTCATCGGGCGACAGGTGTGCGGTTGAAACGACTGTGGCTTGGATGAAAAATAAATCTGCGCCAGCTTCGGCGATGGTTTGACCATACTTTGCAGCCGCAGCAGGTGTGCTGCTGACTGCTGCGATGCCACCTCGAGCTTTAATTGCTTGAATTCGCTTTTGGATTAGCTCGGGTTTGATGGGCTCGGCATAGAGCTGCTGCATCAACGATACAAACTCTGTCTTGTCAACCGCTGCAATTTTGTCGAGAATTGGGTCGGGGTCAGTATAGCGGGTCTGGACGCCCTCCAGGTTTATCACGCCGAGCGCTCCCATTTCAGAAAGCAGAACCGCCATGTTCACATCCACAACTCCATCCATGGCGCTAGCGATGATGGGAATGGTTCGGCGAATGCCACCAATTTCCCAGGATGTATCTGCCAACGATGGATCGAGAGTGCGCTGTCCAGGTACAAGCGCGATTTCATCAATCCCATATGCTCTGCGAGCTGCCTTGCCCCTGCCAATTTGAATGTTCACGCTTCTTGTTTCTGTAGAACGAATAGGACTGACGAAACTGGATGCAGTTTACAAAGGGATTTGCATTGCATTATCCAGAATTAGCCAGGGTGTGCCACGCTGGGTGTAACCCTGGCTAATTAAAGCTAGACTATCAAATCTGTGCCCCTGATAACAGCAGCGATGGGAACTTATGGAGATTGAGGCGTTGAGGAGCTCTGGCTACCCCTAGCCGCTTCGTATCTAAATATGCTCTGTTGAGACTTTGATGGGGCTCAATGCTGTTCGGCAGATTTTAGCAGGGACAGGACAACGCAAAATTGCGACACAGGCCCTTGTGTAAGTTTCGTAACGTTTCGAAATGTAAATCGGGATGAAGCGATCGCCCCTCCTCCTCTCCTGATTTTTTCTGGCTTCTGCCTGAGATAGAAGCGCTTCGACTCCTAAGCTTTGATGCTGCCGCCTCTTCCTGTTTTTGGTTATGGGCATCAAGACCGACTGACCTCAACATTACAAAATGTTGCAGCGAAACTAAGAATGACAACCAAATGCCGCAGAATATTTTCGGAAGGTAGCTGAGTCACAGCACTCTTGCATCGCTAGAAAGTTCACTATTTAGCGGATTTGTCTAAAGTGCGAAAGGGTTTTCAGTGTGCTGATTCGTGTCTCATAATTCTGCCAGTAAGAATCATCTTTACTTGGCGCATTCATGGGAAAGCGGTGGCAAAGCTGGAGGCACTGGCTCAGTGGCTTAGATACGAATGCCAGTTTTGACACACCTGGTTACATCTTGCTTTTTGGAGGAATCCATCGATGAGTATTGTCACGAAATCAATCGTGAATGCTGACGCTGAGGCCCGCTATCTCAGCCCCGGCGAACTAGACCGCATTAAAGGCTTTGTTACATCTGGTGAGCGCCGTCTTCGGATTGCGCAAGTCCTGACTGAGTCACGTGAGCGTATTGTGAAGCAAGCGGGCGACCAATTGTTCCAAAAGCGCCCCGACGTGGTCTCCCCCGGCGGCAACGCCTATGGCGAAGAAATGACTGCGACCTGCCTGCGTGACCTCGACTACTACCTGCGTCTGGTGACCTATGGTGTTGTCGCGGGTGACATAACCCCCATCGAAGAAATCGGTATTGTGGGTGTTCGCGAGATGTATCGGTCGTTGGGTACTCCCATTGATGCCGTTGCTGAAGGCGTTCGTGCCATGAAGAGTGCAGCCACCTCCCTGATGTCTGGAGAAGACGCTGGCGAAGCCGGTGCTTACTTCGACTACGTGATTGGTGCAATGCAATAAGAACGACATCGTGTCGTTCGACCTGTACGCTCACTAGTTTTCAACGATTGGATTTAAGGAAGCAACACCATGCAAGACGCAATTACCGCCGTAATCAACGCTTCTGATGTGCAAGGTAAGTACCTAGATACCGCTGCTCTGGAAAAGCTGAAAGGCTATTTCTCCACGGGTGAACTGCGGGTTCGTGCGGCTACCAGCATCAGCGCCAACTCTGCTGCAATTGTCAAAGAAGCAGTGGCCAAGTCTCTGCTTTACTCTGACATCACCCGTCCCGGCGGCAACATGTATACCACTCGTCGCTATGCAGCCTGCATCCGCGACTTGGACTACTACCTCCGCTACTCCACCTATGCCATGTTGGCGGGTGATCCGTCCATTCTGGATGAGCGCGTGCTCAACGGTCTGAAGGAAACCTACAACTCCTTGGGTGTGCCCGTAGCTGCAACCGTACAAGCGATCCAAGCCATGAAGGAAGTGACCGCCAGCTTGGTGGGTTCCGACGCTGGTAAGGAAATGGGTGTGTACTTTGACTACATCAGCTCTGGCTTGAGCTAAGTTCACCATTGCAACGCAGTTACATAAGAACGACGTCGGTTGCCGGCTCAGTTTTTAAGGCTCTGCGTTGAGTTTCTGGGATGTCTAAAGTAAGTTTTTGGTGGTTGATCTAGGCTGAATTGCCAAGCTAAGCGACCGAGATTGACTTTAGACTCCCAGACATTAAAATCAAATTTTTTTCCTTCTTAAAGGTTCAAACTATTTGTCGTTTTCGATTCCGTCCTGTTAGGAGAGAAACCCATGCGGATGTTCAAGATTACTGCCTGCGTGCCCAGCCAGACCCGAATTCGGACGCAGCGTGAACTGCAAAACACCTACTTTACAAAGTTGGTGCCCTACGATAGCTGGTTCCGTGAGCAGCAACGCATTCAAAAAATGGGTGGCAAAGTTGTCAAAGTGGAACTGGCAACCGGAAAGCCTGGTTCTAATGCAGGGCTCCTATAGCGCGCCTTATTGCTAATCTCTATGCTTTGGTTTCGTGGAGAGGTCATTTATTTGGCCTCTTTTTTCTTTTATCAGCGGAGTGCCGATGCGGTGTAACCGCGATCTGCCGGGTCGTGGGCTTTGCGTTGTGAGTGGAGAAAACTAATTGGCTTTTGGTGAAAGAGGAGACGCAAATTTTACGTTGAATTCTGAAGATTTTGCGCTTAAATGTAGCCATTGCAGATGCTTATTGTGAGAGAGCGATCGCCCGTCTCGATAATTCATGCCGCCCAAGTGCAGCGGGCAGTGGGTAATAGGCGAAATGCTCCAAACGGTTCAAGAATAGAGAAAGCTGTGAAAATCCGCCCCCTGTTTCCGTTAGTCGACGAATCTGTTAACGCGTGGGCCACAGAAGCCCGACTGCTGCGATGGCTAACATTTTTGTGGGTGCTGCTGGGTTTGGTGTGTTTGTTCTCTGCCTCCTATGCCAGTGCCGATGCCGACTTTGGCAATGGATTATATTACGTGATTCGCCAGGGTATCTGGCTATTAGCCGGGTTAGTGTGCTTTGGCGTGTTGGTGAATACGCCTTTGCGAATGGTGCTGCAGATTGCTGATTGGGGCATGCTGCTGGTGCTGGGGTTGGTAATGTTAACGTTAGTACCGGGTCTGGGCACTACTGTGAATGGTGCCAGTCGATGGTTAGCGTTGGGGCCATTGCCCATTTTGCAACCGTCGGAGTTGATTAAGCCATTTTTGGTGTTGCAAAGCGCGCGCGTCTTTGGACAGTGGGAGCAGATTCGACCCCCAACGCGGTGGTTGTGGTTGGGGATTTTTGCACTGCTGCTGGGGAGTATCTTGCTTCAGCCTAATTTGAGCACGGCGGCGCTGTGTGGCATGTTGCTTTGGCTGGTGGCACTGGCCGCTGGCTTGCCGATAGTGCAACTGGGGGGGACGGCGATCGCCGGTTTCTTCCTGGCGGTGCTTAGCGTCAGCTTTCGCTCTTATCAGCGAGAGCGAATTATGTCATTTCTCAACCCTTGGGCTGACGCGACCCAAAACGGCTATCAGCTTGTTCAGAGTCTGCTGGCAGTTGCGTCTGGCGGAGCTTTGGGCCAGGGTTATGGCATGTCGCAACAAAAGCTTGACTATTTGCCAATTCACTTTACTGACTTCATTTTTTCTATTTATGCTGAGGAGTTTGGCTTGCTTGGCAGCCTGCTGTTACTCCTGATGTTGTTAGCCTTTGCCACGATTGGGCTGCGCGTGGCATTGCAAGCAACCCAGCGGGTGCATCAGCTGGTGGCAATCGGGGTAGTGGTGCTATTGGTGGGGCAGTCATTGCTCAACATTGGAGTCGCAACCGGAGCCTTACCCACAACTGGGCTGCCGTTTCCGATGTTTAGCTATGGCGGCAGTTCGATGATTGCTAGTTTAGCCGCATCAGGGTTGCTGATTCGGGTAGCGCGCGAAAATGCCAGTGCCAACACAGTGCTGCCCTTTGTCAAAGGACGATCGCGCGGATCATCTCGTCGGCCTTCGCTGCCCTCTGCTTCAAGGGGCGATCGCACCTCTTGAACTGGGCAACCTGCCTAATAACGCAGGGGCAAAATCCGCATGTCCCCTGAGCATAACGGTTGTTAACTTAAGCCGCAGAGGATTAGCCCAGAGGGGAAACGTCCTCAGATGAACCAGATGGGGATGGAGGAACTGCAGGGGTATACGGTGCTGTAGTGGCGGGTTCGGGATTCGTCTCGGCGGCGGGTTGGGAATTGATTTGGGGAGCTAGCTGGGGAGCGATCGCCCCCTCAGTCAGGCTAGATGGCACAGTTGAGGCACTTGCGTCTGCCGCACAAGCATCGGCGGCGGCGGGCTGAGTGTCTACCCGCACGGCTAACTGGCCTGTCGTCGAAAGCAATTGGCTGACCACGGCCTGAGCGCGATCATTCGCCTGTTGCAAAATGCCCTGCCGACACGCAGCCGCCAACACTACATCAAGCGTTTGGCGCTGAGCTGTCTGCTGAAGATAGGGCGCTACATCTGGCCCCAATCCCAAAAAACCTCGGTCATAATCATAGATTTGAGAACGGTCGACGTCAATTTTGCGATCAAGAATTTGGGGCGATGGCAGCGTGATGACCAGAGTGCCCTCTGCGTCTCCTAAAAGCTGCACATCATCGCGGGTTAGCTGAGATAAATCGACCCCGGCGCGCACTTCGCCCTGCGCGATATAGAGCAATCGGGTAGAGCCAACTACATAACCTGCAAACAGTCGGTCTTGCTGAGCCGGAACGATGGCCTGCATGGTAAACACTGCCGTGGTCAGCTCACTGGCCTCACGCACCTGCTTCACCACTAGGGATTGAATATCTACCGTGGGCTCTGCCTCTGTCAGGGTAAAAAAAGAGCCTAACTCTGATAAAAAGGCTGCGCCGCTGCGCCACAGCCCCACCCCCACAAACAGACTAGTGGCAAGAATCCCACCCGTTACGAGCAGGGAGGTGTTTCGAATCAAGTTCTGGACGGGTTGACTGTTTGGAGTGGAGGTTGGGGTCGAGGAATCGAGAGTATTCATAGCAGCAGCACAGAGAGCTTGGCGGTGATTCTTGCATACTGTAGCAATTCGAGGCAGAAATTAGACCAATGGGGTAGAAGTTGCTCTGTTGGCCCATGCCAATGCCCGCTGTGCTGAGATATTCCGCTCATGCATAGGTGTAGGAAAGGCGGCATTGAGCTAAAAATTTTGGGGTATTACGCATTGGCGGCGTTTTGCAATAGCATTCCCCAACTCGGAACTGCTGCATACATACACCGCTTACGCAATCTGAGCGGACTGTCTTAGATGCGGATCTCTGCGTTGACCCCATAGTCAGCAGTGTTGAGGTAGGAATGATCATCCTGCTATCCAGCTTGAGCCTTTTTAGAAAGGTAATGGGGCTGCTCTGGCTGCTAATGGGCCGCAAAGCTGATCGCTAGGATTCGCTTCTTTTCTATGATAGATCCCAGATGCTGAGCCCGTGGCTGAGAAATGCTGGGGGAGAGTGTTTGAATGTAGGGCGATCGCCCTTCCGCCCCTGGCTTTCTCTATCCACACGATGCCGCGAGAGACAGCAGAAGCCTCAGTAAAGCTTGTAGAATAACGATCGAATCCTAGAGAGTGAGTCAACCCTGCGCCATGTACATGTTTAAGTCCACGACCCGGCACATTCACATCTTTGCGGCGGAGATTGAGAATGATGAGCTTGTGCCTAGCGCTGACAAGCTAACCCTAGATATTGACCCAGACAATGAGTTGCAGTGGACAGATGAAGCGCTGCAACAGATGTATCGTAAGTTTGACGAATTGGTCGCCGCTAGTGAGGGCGAAACATTGACAGACTATACGATTCGGCGCATTGGGTCAGATTTAGAACATTTTGTGCGATCGCTCTTACATCAAGGCACAGTGAGCTACAACCTCCAGAGCCGAGTCCGCAACTACAGCCTTGGCCTACCGACGGTGGCCGAAGATCTGAATGTATAAAGGGTGTGCGCCAACTGATACCTAGGCCTGCCAATGAACACCATGGCACAAACCTCTCGCCAGCCTAGCGCTCTAGGCGTTAAAGCCAGACCAGTCGTCAGCAATAGCGACTCGATATCAGGCTTTGGGTTACTGAAACCGAATGCAGCAGGTATTGATATTGGAGCGAGTAGCCACTGGGTGAGCGTACCGCCCGAGCGGGATGCCTAAGTAGTGCAAGAGTATTGAGGGTTTGAGCTTATCCCGAACTTAGGTTAGCACCAGGGCTGTGACGTTGATACAGCGGTTCGGGTAGAGATGGGGGTGGATTGCCATAGTCTGGGACGGGCTGCATTAGTTGCAGCAATCCCCACAACACGCCTACGATGCCAATAGCTGTCATCAGCCCATTAAGCGGGGTAGGCTCAGAGACGTTGCGTTGAAAGTTGCAGTTGAGGCAGGTATACACGTTGCCATGCTGCACAATTGAGTTGTGCCCACAGTGAGGGCAGGCGAGCTGAGGATGGTGGTGAGATTGAGAGGGGGCGTCTGGGTACATAGCAACCTGCTCCTGTAATAAATCTGAATAGGGCTAGAGCAGCAATAGACGCAAATAAAGTGGATCTAACGCGCGCTCTAAGCTTGGCCTTCTATTCATTGGTGCAGTTCGATCTGCAATTGCTACAAGATGTAATTTTGACCTATGTCACCAGTGCTGCAAGCTGATTTTTGGGAGAATCGCTATCAAGATGGGAGTGATCGGTGGGATTTGGGGCAGCCCGCTCCCCCATTTGTTAGTCTGCTATCCGCTGAAACCGCGCCCCCTACAGGCAGTTTGGTGGCCTTGGGTATGGGGCGTGGCCACGATGCGCTGCTGTTCGCCCAGCATGGATTTGATGTCACGGGGGTAGATTTTGCACCCTCGGCGATCGCCCATGCCCGACAGCAGGCAACCGCTCAGGGGCTGTCCTTCCAGGCTTTCCAGCGAGATATATTCGACCTCGTTCCCGACTATGCTGGCACGTTTGACTATGTGCTAGAACACACCTGCTTTTGTGCGATCGCCCCCTCCCAACGCCAGCCCTACATTCACCTTGTTCACCAACTGCTGAAACCCACAGGCACCTTCATCGGGCTATTCTGGGCTCACTCGCGCGAGGGTGGCCCCCCCTATGGCACCACCCCAGCCAAACTGCACGACTTATTTTCTCCCCGGTTTGACACCGCATCGCTCACACCCGTGAAGAACTCTGTTCCCAATCGAGCAGATGAAGAACTACTAGCATTGTTTCACCCGCTCAGCGTTTCGTCGTCGTAGCATAACGTGCTCGAAAATATCGTGATTACTCTCAAAGATAGATTGCATTGATTGAGCTAGCTATACCGAGCCAGACATGAGTTCGGCCAATCCCTAAAACCCTGCTGATATCAATTCTCTAAATCAGAACAACGGATTGTTTGAAAAGGGGTGGATTTTTCGGAATTGATATAATCACCCTGTGGGCAGCGCGAGGTTACGACAACCGAGTGCCATGTGCATTACGCACAGCACATTGAGGGTTTGAGATTATCCCTAACTCAAGTTATCTAACAAAAAAAGCCGGGAGCATTTGCTCCCGGCTTTTTTATTGGATAGGCGAAGGACTATTCTGCAGCCTGGGTCAATAGCTCACGCTTTTCCCCAGGTAGCACCTTAACCTGTCCATCCTCTCCCACATCTACGATTGCCACATCACCGTTTTGAATTCGCCCAGAGAGGATTTCCTCCGCTAGAGAATCTTCCAACAGGCGCATAATGGCTCGGCGCAGTGGACGCGCTCCGTAGCTGGGGTTATACCCTTCTTCTACTAGGCGGTCTTTGAACTTTTCAGTCACTTCCAAGACAATGCCCTGTTCAGTCAGGCGTCCCGTTACTTCCTTCAGCAGAATGTCGGCAATATGCTTGACCTCATCCCGTGTGAGCTGACGGAAGACGATGATTTCATCTACCCGGTTGAGGAACTCAGGGCGGAAGTACTGCTTCAACTCTTCGTTAACCAAAGAGCGAATGCGGTTGTACTGCGACTCATCCGGCGCATCGCTAGAGAAGTCGAAGCCAAGACCCCCACCGCCTTTCTCAATCACCTTCGAACCAATGTTCGATGTCATGATCAAGAGCGTGTTCTTAAAGTCTACCGTGCGGCCCTTAGCGTCGGTCAGGCGACCGTCTTCTAAGATTTGCAACAGCATGTTGAACACATCCGGGTGTGCCTTCTCGATTTCATCGAACAGCACCACTGTGTAAGGACGTCGCCGCACTGCTTCGGTGAGCTGGCCTCCTTCGTTGTAGCCTACATAACCAGGAGGTGAGCCAATCAGCTTGGACACCGTATGGCGCTCCATATACTCCGACATGTCGAGGCGAATCATCGCATCTTCAGAGCCGAAGAAATAAGCCGCGAGAGCCTTGGTTAGCTCAGTTTTACCAACCCCGGTAGGCCCGGAGAAGATAAAGCTAGCAATGGGCCGGTTGGGGTTTTTCAAACCTACTCGAGCACGACGAATGGCACGCGAAACAGCTTTCACCGCTTCGTCTTGGCCAATAATACGACCGTGCAGGGTGTCTTCCATGTTGAGCAGCTTTTCCGATTCGCTTTCGGTCAGCTTGTTCACCGGAACTCCAGTCCAAGAAGCCACAATTTGAGCGATGTCTTCTTCGGTCACAACGGGAGAGGCGTCTTCACCATCAGCAGACTCAGCCTTTTTAGTTTGGGCGATCGCCCGAATTTCGGCTTTGATCTCCATTTCCCGATCGCGCAGTTCCCCAGCCCGGTCAAAGTCTTGGGAACGCACTGCATCGTCTTTGTCTTTGAGAACCTGCCGCAGTTCCTTATCAAGCTCCTTTGCCGCGGGTGGCAGTTGGGAGTTGATCAGGCGAACCCGCGACCCAGCCTCATCGACTAAGTCAATCGCCTTGTCTGGCAGGAAGCGATCGCTAATGTAGCGATCTGACAGCTTGGCGGCAGCTTCTAACGCTTCATCCGAAATTTTGAGTTTGTGGTGTTGCTCGTAGCGATCGCGCAACCCTCGCAAAATCTCAATGGTTTCATCAACAGACGGTTCGCCCACCATCACCGGCTGGAAACGGCGCTCCAGAGCCGCATCCCGCTCAATGTGCTTGCGATACTCATCCAGCGTTGTCGCGCCAATGCACTGAAGCTCACCCCGAGCCAAAGCTGGCTTGAGGATGTTAGCGGCATCAATTGCCCCTTCAGCCGCACCCGCCCCAATCAGCGTATGCACCTCATCAATGACCAAGACGACATTCCCCGCTTGGCGGATTTCGTCCATGATCTTTTTGAGGCGTTCCTCAAATTCCCCTCGATATTTGGTGCCTGCAACCAGCAAGCCAATATCTAGGGTTACTACCCGCTTTTCTTCGAGAATGTCGGGCACATCGTTGTTAGCGATGCGCTGGGCCAAGCCCTCGGCGATCGCCGTTTTGCCCACTCCAGGTTCTCCAATCAGCACCGGATTGTTTTTGGTGCGTCGACCAAGGATCTGAATCACACGCTCGATCTCTTTCTGACGGCCAACCACAGGGTCGAGCTTACCCTCCCCAGCCATCTGAGTCAGGTTTGAACCAAACTCATCTAGCGTGGGCGTTTTGGTACGGCCTTGACTGCCGCCCGTAGACACTTCAGCGGTTTCACCCAGCATCCGAATCACCTGAGTGCGAACCTTGGTTAGGTCAACCCCCAGATTTTCCAGAACGCGGGCAGCAACCCCTTCGCCTTCGCGGATTAACCCCAAAAGCAGGTGCTCAGTCCCGATGTAGTTGTGCCCGAGTTGGCGGGCCTCTTCGAGCGACAGCTCCAAAACGCGCTTAGCACGAGGCGTGAACGGAATTTCAACCGCAACGAATCCGGAGCCTCGCCCAATAATTTTCTCTACCTCAATCCGGGCGTCTTTAAGATTGACTCCCATGGATTTGAGCACCTTGGCGGCGACGCCGGTCCCTTCTCCAATCAGACCCAAGAGGATCTGCTCTGTCCCAACAAAGTTATGGCCCAGGCGTCGTGCTTCCTCTTGGGCAAGCATGATTACCTTAATGGCTTTCTCTGTGAAGCGTTCAAACATGACAGTCTTTATCACCTGCTGCGTGCCGGTACGCTGATTCTAGCATAGGGCTACAGTGAATCCATCTGTCGCATCGCAATGACGGCAGACCCTAATTCTACGTTGATGGTCATGGCAGAGACGTGGATAGAGGCGCTGCAAGCTCAGAAACAAGCAAATTCCTAAGCCGGGTCTTAATGCACCTGAGTTCGGGATAAGCTCAAACCCTCAATGTGCCGTGCGCATCGCGCACGGCACATTGAGGGTTTTGGGGCACCGCGCGTCGCGCGGTGCCCCAAAACCCCCTTAACCCGAACTGACGTTAATGCTGGGTTTACCAAATCATTACCCTGCTATTAGAAACATGCGACCACTCCGTATGAAATAGTGCGGAGAAGGCGAGCGCTTGTCAAGAGGGCTGTTCCAATTCTTTTTCGAGTTCGGCTGACTGGTGGAGTTGCCAACCCGCGCGCGCTAGGCGATCGCCCACTTGCTGTTGCCATTGCGCCAAGCTGTGTTCAAACTCAGGAGTTTGAAGACCCCGACGCCAGAGAATTAGAGCGTCTTCTTCGGGATCGTGATAGTAGCGGCGGCGGCGACCAATACTTTCAAATCCAAACTGTGTATACAGTGCGATCGCCCCTGCATTCGACGGGCGCACCTCTAGCGTGATCCACGCCATCGACCGCCGCCAGCTAGCCCAGAGCAGCGCCCACAGCAGCGCTTGCCCTAGCCCCTGCCGCCGATAGTCGGGATCAACCATCAAAATCGTGATATGCGCTTCTTCTAGAACTGTCCACAGGCAACCCAGCGCCAGCAACGGAGAATCTGGGGAAGTCTCAGGCAACGACTGGGAGGACTGCAGCGAGACTGAGCGTCCCGACTGACCATCAACCGACTGACCATCAACCGACTGACCATCAACCGACTGAGCCCCGAGGTCAACCCCACACTCATGGGATTGACCCACCTCAGCAGCTAGAGGAGATCGGTTGCTACCGCGCTGGAGCGCCAACAGTATTCCATTTGGGCTGTTCACTTCTCGCAAATAGCCCGACGCGGTCCACATGCCACCCAGACAGCGCTGATCAAGGTCAACCGCAGCGGCGACCAGCGCAGAAGTAAGTGGGGTCAGCATGAGGTCTGCCACGGTGGGAGATCTAGTGCGAGAAGTACAAGGGAAAGGCAATGCACCGACTACTTAGTAGCGCTTTATCGCAGTAGGTAAGTCAATTGCCAGAATCTAAATTGTGCATAGAAGAAGCACAGCCCCGGATTGTACACTGGATTAGGAGTTTCACTCTGTTACTCGATTTAGTGCTCAATTCATTAGTGCTCAGTTCAGGTTGTCCAGAAACGTTTTTTGCAAACGTTTTCTAGAAGTGTCTTTCAGCTCGTCTGCCGGATAATTCCTTAAGGTGTCTGGCAGAATTAATCCGGCTGCGCCAAGCTTCCGTCGATGTACGCTTAATGCTGATTCAAAACTGCTCATCCGTCATCTCAGAACTGTTCTAAGGACTATCGCCTAATGGTTTCAACGCCTCCTGCCGCGACGCACAACTCCGGTCGTCAGTATGTGCCCGATGTGCCCGAATCGGTTTTAGATCAAGCTTCACCCAACCAATTTCTGATGCCGCTGACGGCGCAGGTGAACGGTAAGGATCACCTAGAGATTGGCGGTTGTGATGTGGTGACGCTGGTGCAGCAGTTTGGGTCGCCGCTGTATGTCTTAGACGAAGCAACGTTGCGGGCGGCTTGTCGGCAATATCGACAGGCGTTTCAGCGGCATTATCCGGGAGAGTCGCTAGTTATCTATGCATCGAAGGCGTGGAACTGCCTAGCGGTGTGTGCGATCGCCGCGAGTGAAGGCTTGGGGCTGGATGTGGTGTCGGGGGGGGAGTTGCACACGGCGCTGACGGCGGGTGTTGATCCCAGTGTGATCTACTTGCATGGCAACAATAAGTCAGTAGATGAATTGCAGATGGCGATCGCCACTGGCATCACCATTGTGGTCGACAACTGGCTAGAGCTCGAAACCCTGGTGGAGCTGGCCAAGGCAACCTCGGCAGCGGACGAATCACCCCAAGCCCCCGTACGCATTATGCTGCGGCTTACCCCCGGCATTGAGTGCCACACCCATGACTACATTCGCACGGGGCATTTAGACAGCAAATTTGGCTTTGACCCTGACCAAATTGAATCCGTGTTTGCGTTTGTGCAACAGCATTCGACCGTGCTGCACTGTGTCGGGCTGCACGCCCACATCGGCTCTCAAATTTTTGAGCTACAGCCCCATCAGGATTTAGCAGGGGTGTTGGTGCAATGGTTGGTTAAGGCAGCAGACTATGGGCTGACGCTAGAGGAGCTAGACATTGGCGGCGGGCTGGGCATTCGCTACACCGAGTCAGATGACCCACCCAGCATCGACCAATGGACGCAGGTAATTTGCAAGGCGGTGGTGGACGCTTGTGGCGATCGCCAGATTCCCCTCCCTAAGCTAATTGCCGAACCCGGGCGATCGCTCATTGGTTCTGCTTGCGTCACTGCCTATACCCTAGGCAGCCAGAAAACCGTCCCTGGCATTCGAACCTATGTCACTGTTGATGGTGGCATGTCTGACAACCCCCGCCCCATTACCTATCAATCGCTCTATCGCACCGTCGTGGCCAACCGCATGTCTGCTCCCATGACCGAAGCCGTCACGGTGGCCGGCAAACATTGTGAATCTGGCGATGTGCTGATTAAAGATGCCACCTTGCCACCCACTCACCCCGGCGATATTCTCGTCGTGATGGGCACAGGCGCCTACAATTACAGCATGGCATCTAACTACAATCGCCTGCCGCGCCCAGCATCGGTATTGGTCGGTGAAGGGGATGCCAGTCTAATATTGCGACGAGAAACCTATGCCGACTTGCTAGCCCATGACTGCCTCCCTCATCGGCTTACCCGTCCCCCGTCTGAGGGTAGTGGTAGTTAGATGAGGGCTTACGGCTACCCGTCTAAGTAGGCTGGGGCTAGGTAGCATGGAGTCAGGATGGGAACGGTTCATTCGCCTATCGGGCTCTATCGGCGGCTGCAATTTCTGCCCTGTAGAGTTTCGCTAGAATTTTGATTCGGATTAGAGAGCAGCATTTATAATCGCAGCGTCTAGGGATAGGTTCAGTCTGCGGGTTTCATGGGACGCATTGGGTGGCTAAGCGATCGCACGTTGAGCTGTCTATTGACAATGCCCTCCCGTAACAATGCCCTCCCGAACGCATTCATTGACGCTGCTTAGTAGGAATGAGCGATCGCACTCTGAATAACCCTTGCGGGTTAATGGAGCATTAGACCAAATCCAAACCAAATCTAATGGGTTTTCCGCTGAGGCAATGGTTGGCAAATTTGGGCTGGACGCAGTCTCTGCTGCCGTTCATAGATCTGCTCCTGGTCTTGATATTGACCTACATGGTGCTGATCATCATCGGTGAGCGACGAACCCTATGGATGGTTCGAGGGCTGATTTTGCTGATGCTAGCCTCTGCTCTCAGCAATGCAATTGGGCTGCAATTGCTCAGCTTTGTGCTAGAAAAACTGGTAATTGGCTCAGCAGTCGCCATGGCGTTTATGCTGCAAAGCGAGTTTCGTCGCTTGTTAGAGCAGTTAGGGCGAGGAGAGATTTTGCAACTGCTGCGCTCTACCGAAGAAGCTATCCCCAAGCCCGACAGCGTGATTGACGAAATTGTGGATGCGGTGAAGGAGCTATCGCAAAACCGCACAGGCGCGCTGATTGTGCTAGAAACCAGTCGGCCTATAGACGAACGCGACTTTTCAGTACCCGGCGTCCGAATCAACGCCGAAGTCTCAAAAGAGATGCTGCAAACCATCTTTCAAACCGCGACTCTGCTGCATGACGGCGCGGTACTGATTCGGGGTTCGCGCATTATTGCAGCAGGGGTAATTTTGCCACTGTCGGAGCGCAGCGCCTCACGCCAGTTGGGTACCCGCCATCGTGCCGCAATGGGCATTACCGAGCGGGTCGAAAACTGTCTATGCGTGGTGGTTTCTGAAGAAACAGGGTCAATTTCTCTAGCAGAACGGGGTATCCTAAACCGACCCCTGACCAGCAGCAAACTCAGAGAACTGCTCACCGATCGCTTTTCGCAGTCGAGCGATCGCGAACCTGTGGCCCCGCAGTTGCGAACGCTGGGGCGTCAACTTCGCGATAGAGTGAAGTCGGTTCTGCCGAGAAAATCTCGCGTTTCATCGTCGGCCTCCCGGAGACATAATGACAGCAAAGCAAAGCGCTCTTAAAGATTTGCCCCCTGACTTAGAGCCTGCACGGTTGCCCCAGCATGTGGCGGTGATTATGGATGGTAATGGTCGCTGGGCGCAGCGTCGTGGAATGCCCCGCATTATGGGCCACCGACGTGGGGTCGACACCCTAAAAGATCTGCTGCGATGCTGCAAAGACTGGGGGATTAAGGCACTCACAGCCTATGCGTTCTCAACCGAAAACTGGGGGCGTCCACTGGAAGAAGTGGATTTTTTAATGACGTTGTTTGAGCGGGTGCTGCGAAAAGAACTGCGCGAAATGCAGGCTGAAGAAGTGCAGATTCGGTTTGCGGGCAATTTGGCAGCACTGCCGGCATCGCTCCGCCTAGAAATCGACCGCTCCATGGAGGCAACGCGCCATAACCAAGGCATTGTGTTTACTGTGGCTACCAATTATGGCGGTCGGCAAGAAATCATTAATGCCTGCCGGGCGATCGCTCACCAAGTGCAGCAAGGCACTCTGCAACCTGATGCCGTTGACGAAGCCTTGTTTGAGCAACATCTTTATACAGCGGGCAACAGCGACCCAGACCTGTTGATCCGCACCAGTGGTGAGATGCGCGTCAGCAACTTTTTGCTGTGGCAGCTCGCCTATTCCGAATTTTATGTAACTGACACCCTCTGGCCAGACTTTGATCGTACCGAATTTCACCAAGCACTCTGTGCGTTTCAGCAGCGCGATCGCCGATTTGGCACCCTCTCCTAAAAGCGTCCCAAACTCTGGTGAAATGTCAGTTCGACATAATTCCTAAAACTTTGCTGCCTGCGTTGCGAGTAATACGGTTTCGCGTTGTTTCAGCTTATCCCCACTAACTGGTGCTCTTAAAACCTAGAGCCTCCGCTCTAGCATAATCAGCGTCATACCCGAGCGAGCTAAGCTTAGGGGCCACTGAAAATGACCTGATCCAAATCTTGACGACTCAGAGAGTATTTGAAGGAGCGCACCACATCAGATCCATCACGACCTGCGCCGACATAGCGCACCGTTAACTCCTCCGCTTCCATTATGATTTCTGCGTCCCACCCTATTCTGGCAACGAGCCAGCGGTGCAAGTCGGATTGATCTTGCTGGCAGCCCTGAGATGTCAGCCAGGCCTCAATTTCGGGCAACGGGTGATTGTAGAGAGGAGTTTCTGCGGGAGGAAGTGTCATAGAGAGGGATTCTTAACCGTTCGAGTAAATTTTGAGTAAGTTAGGCCAATGGTTTGGGACTAGGGAAGGCGGAACAGAGCATGGGCAGAGGGAGTAGTTTTTCTCGGTTGAGACCGAGTCAAACTGGGTTGACTTGCTTGTGGAGCTGGCTATTGGACTATTAAGACATGGGCTCATCGTCGGCCGTTTGCACCGGTCGCGGATCAATCGGCACGGCGACAGAACGCGAGCGGTCTTGCCACTGTTGCACAGCAGCCTGCCCCGTATTCAACCCGTCGAACGAGCGAACTGCACTAGGGCCGCGTGTGATGCCAATTGCTACGACCAGAATTAAACAGCCTACAAACGTCACACCCAGTATGAACAGAGCGAATAGCTCGCCTGCGGAAAGGGGGCGATCGCTCGGCTCCTGAAATTTGGGCGATCGCCTCTGCCTGCTTGCCGTTGCAGGCGCATCCAGGTTCCACGCTGACTGCATCACCCGCACTCGTCCGTAGCCATGTGCCAAATCGTACGCAGCCCTCCGATCAGGACTGCTAAGCGTAGCATAGGCTTCGTTTAAGTCCTGGAACTTAGCGATCGCCACCGCCGCTGGAAGAGTCGTCGTATCAGGATGATAGAGTTTACTCATCTCCCGATAGGCTCGACGAATATCCTGCACAGACGCATCCGTCGTTACGCCTAAAAAGCTGTAGTAATTGATGCCGTATTCTTCTGGCAATCCTCACCCTCCCACTATGGAGTCGCCCCTTCCCTGCAACAATTAAATTGGCGAGTGCAGAAAAAATCACTTGAACCACACGCCCAACTCAGCAGTTGGTTGGGGAATAAGCTCGTCATACAACCGACTTAAAACAGTAGAAATCACCCAAAACCAAGAGTTTGAGGATCTTTCCCTAACCTAAGGCACTCAATGACACTCGCCAAATCCAAGTGATTGCTACGTTATTTTAACGGAATCTGCTTGCCCTCGCCGTGGATCTCCACTCAGTCCAAGTTAAAACGTTAGCCCTGGCTCAGGAGGCTAATTTGTGTCCTGCCGCTCTGATAATTTTCGCTAGTGGTATTCAAAGAATGATGGCTGCGCTCATGCCCCACCTATTATTTCCCATCTAGGACAACCCAATTTTAAATAGGACAACCCAATTTTAAATCCCTCTTAATCAACGCCAGTTTGGCAAATGCATAAAACCGAACTGACGTTATATCAGCATGAAGTTAGGACAAGCTCAAATCCCTTAAACAATCTCTCTCACCTTCAAACCAGGATGGAAACTGAGATTTTTGCCGATTGTCATGTGAGCAGTTCCAAACGTCACCGCACCCTTGGCGCAACTCGCACATGGCACTTGCTTGCTTTTAGCAAATAAACGGGAATACTCGTTTGAAACGCTCATGTCTTGAGATAGTTTGTTTGGTTCACATCTCTGTATTATCGGAGACCTGGACTACCACCTGTCAGAGAGATGTCGGGCGATCGCCCGAATTGGTGATTGGTGAAAATAGGGCGATCGCCAAACGGGGTGTATATGGCAAATCAAGAGCATCTCTTGCGGTTAAAACAAGGCGCTTCAACCTGGAACCACTGGCGCGAAATGAATCAAGCTAACCCAAACCTCGCCGCCTCGACCTCAAACCGAGCGAACCTACGAGAAGCAGCCCTCAACCAGGCAAACCTGCAAGACGGTGCGCTCAGCTACGTAGACTTGTGCATGGCAGATTTGCGGCAGGCCGACTTGTGTCGTGCCAACCTCAAAGAAGCGATTCTCTACACAACTGATCTGCAGCAAGCCAATCTGCAAGAGGCCAACTTACTGGGCGCAGACCTGCGCGAGGCCAACCTAGCAGATTCTAATCTAAGCCGCGCCAACTTGACCTTGGCAACCTTGGCTATGGCTGACCTACGCCACGCCAATCTACGTGAAGCCATTCTCGAAAAGGCTAACCTTAATCACGCCAACCTCAGCCACGCCGATCTCTCCCTGGCTAATTTGCGAGACGCCAACCTCAATCGTGCCAACCTGCACCAAGCCCGTCTATATACCGCCAATCTTAGTCAGGCCCATCTCTACGGCACCAACCTCAGCCAAGCGGACTTGCGCGAAGCGACGCTGACCCAAGCCAACCTACGCGAAGTCGATCTGCGCCAGACCAACCTCAGTCTGGCAATTTTATCGCTCGCAAACTTAATCGGAGCCACCCTATACTACGCGAATGCATCTCGCGCTAATCTCAGCATGGCAAACCTTTGCATGGCAAACCTAAGCCATGCCACTCTCATTGATGCCACCCTGATCGGCACTAACCTGATTGGCGCTAACCTTTATTCAGCCAATCTTCGAGGCGCTAATTTCACTGAAGCGGATGTGAGAGAAGCGTCGCTCACTCAAGCCAATCTAACCTATGCCAAGCTAGGCCGGGCCAACTTTGGCATGGCTAATCTTAGCAATGCAAACCTGCAAAATGCAGACCTGCGAGGTGCAAACTTGCGACAAGCCAATTTGTGGAACGCTAATTTAAACGGCGCACAGCTCGAACACGCTATCTTGCCCGATGGCTTTGACTTAGCTGTAGAACAAGCAACGTGAGTTCGAGAGACGCAAGAACCTCTTTAACCGAACTGAGATTTTAAGGCTGAGATTTCAAGAGTTCAGGACTCGACTCGGCACAGCTCCCACATCAAATGCTTACGTTTTAGGTAATCCTACCGTAGGACATGACTAAGTAAAGAGAGGTCAACGCCTAATCATGACTTGTTTAGAGTTATCGTACTTCATTCTGTAACAACTAGCTCAAGGCTTGTTTGGTGCGTGTGAGAGGATTTTAGAGAAGTATTGAGAGATTCGTCTTAGCCCCCTTGGACGTACCCTCAGCAAATGCCCTAGTCTTTACTTAGTTTTTCGAGCCAACTTTGGTTATTTGCCCGGATCTGCATTAGCAGAACCATAGGCCAATATAGGGTTGAAAGGTCGCATCTATCAAAAGAGGGATTATGAGTTTTCTAGTTTCTGCCATTGTTCTACTGTCTTCATTTGCTGCTAGCGCTTCTACCCTAATGTCTGTTGAATCAGCACGCATGGGCGACATGCAAATGAAGAACCCCCCTTGCACGCCTGCTTATGTGGAGTGCCAGTAAGAAGCCTTGTTCAGATAATCAAATCCTGGTCTGCAAAGGAACACAGGTAGGTTGCTCACAGTCAATGTAAACCATGTGTTATTTAGTCTTTAAGGATTAAAAGCCCCTCTCAATTAATCCTGCTGACATTTAACTAAACTGAAACCTCATAGCCCATTTGTTCCAGCCCTAAACACTAGAACAAGTGGGCTTTTTGGTGCTGAGTATTAGCAGATTTGGAACATCCCATAAAGCGCGATATTCCAAAACGTTTGGATTTAGACCGCAGATCAGATCAGGAGCCGTATATTTCGACAGCGTCTATCGATCGGGTTGATGGTGGGTCGATGGGGTGTTTGCGCTCTGTTATATATGCTCTGTCTCTAAGCTGTTTAACCGTCGGTGGGTTCTAGTCGAATCAAGCGACCATTAGATTCATCGGTCAGCACGTAGAGCAACCCATCTGGCCCTTGGCGCACATCGCGTACACGCTGCCCAATCTCGATCGCCTCTTGTGCGACCACAGTTCCAGAAGCATCGACCTCAATACGGCGCACATCCTGAGTGACTAGCCCACCCGAAAATAGATGCCCCTGCCATTGGGGAAAGCGATCGCCCCGATAGACTTCCAATCCAGATGGGGCTTTAGACGGTGTCCACACTAGCAGGGGATCGACCATGCCTGGGCGCGACTGTTCACTCGACACCGGCCCGCCTGAATATTCCTGGCCTTGCGTCACCACAGGCCAACCGTAGTTTTTACCTGGCTCAATCACATTAAGTTCATCCCCCCCGCGTGGGCCGTGCTCTGTAGACCACACTAAGTTTGTCTCAGGGTCGCGCACTAGACCTTGAATATTGCGATGCCCATAACTCCATAGAGCTGGATCAGCATCCGAAGCATCGGCAAACGGATTATCGACCGGAATAGAGCCGTCGTCGTTAATGCGTACGACTGCTCCCAGACGGCTGTTTCGGTTCTGCGCTTGGTTGCGAATTAAATCTCCATCCAATCGGACGGGAGGGTTACCCCCATCGCCAAAGGACACTAGAAGCGTATCGTCAGGAAGCCAAGTCATGCGCGAGCCAAAATGCTGCCCGCCGGGCTTGTTGCGATCCACCTCAAAAATTACTGTCCAGTTTGACAAACTAGAGCCGTCGAACTGCGCCCGCGCCACACGGGTGCGGTTGGCATCTGACGTGCCGTGGGCATAGGTGAAATAAACCCAGCCATTATCTTCGAACTGGGGATGCAGCGAAATATCTAGCAAGCCGCCCTGCCCTGCGGTTAACACCTCAGGCACCCCAGCAACAGGATTGGGCTCTAGCGCATTGTTACGGATGATTCGCAGCCGCCCAGGGCGCTCGGTCACCAGCATCGCGCCATCGGGAAGCCACACCATGCCCCAGGGATGTTCTAGATTTTCTACCAGCGTCACCGCCTGAACGCTGTGCCCTTGCCCCTCTGCTGCCAATTCGCCGGTTTGAGCCTCAGCAGAACTGGGGTCTACTGCGACCGTAGGCGCATCAGCCGGACTAGGAGATGCCTCTGATTGAGTAGGCATATTGGTTGTGCAACTGGCGATCGCCACTGCCACCGTGCCTATTCCCAGCGTGCGTAGACGAAGCATAGATCTAAAAGATCGCTGAGCCATTGAACTGAATAAATGCTTACAACGTGTCATGGATGCTAACAAAACTACAGGTGAACCGATTTGAAGACCACTTAATCTATTAAGAAACTTAGAGTCTTAAACTACTTACTTTATCCACTTAGCTACTTAACTATTTCTCGCGTCGAACGTTTACAAAAACAACTGATGTGAACATAATCAAATATTGTGTCCGCCAACTTTATGTATCAATCAACTTTAGTTGATACTAAAAGCCAACCTCTCGCAATTTGCGATTTGCCGAAGCGTTGTCACATTCAAGATTTCTAAATCTATAAATTCCGCTTAGGCTTCGCTAGGCTAATCCTACTGAGCATCAGATTGGGATTGGATTTAAAACGCTCATCATTCGACGAGAGAAATCACAAGTAGAAGCCTTGAAAGCTCTCGATATTATGGTCTTACGCCAAAACCTATGGCTGCTTGCAGCCAGAAGTTGTGCACAATTCGCTAAATATCTAACTCTTTCAAGTTCTAACGCATTCTGGACACCGATAGCTAGTATCGTTTGTCACACTTTCCGTCTCTATCTAAGGAGAGATGCTGGCATTTTGCGGGTCTTACTTGACAGGATTATCGCTCTTCGTGCGGCATTTTAGGGCCTTTCTCACCGATGACTCATCTGTGTTTTATCTGTGATAGAGAGCCATTAGCGACGGAGACAGCGTGGTTGAGATCCTTGATTCAGGAGGTTAAAGAGATGAATAACGGTGCTGGCGATCGCTCCTCCCATTAACGCAGGCACAACCGGCACCCAGAATCCGATCAGAAACAGCAATAAACTTGTTGCAATTAGCGTCAGGTTGAACGCGCCAAAGAAAAAAAACAGACGGGCGATCGCCCTCCAACCCCATTGGATACCGCGCATCCACACTGTGGCTAGCCCGGCAGCTAGCGACCAACCCACGACCCAGAGTGTCTCCACTGCGGGCTGCCAAAGGCGAAGGAGCGATCGCCTATCCAGCACTGCACTGACCAACTGGCTAGCCATATGCGCCTGCACCACCACTCCGGGCATCTGACCCAGCGGAGTGGGATGCAGGTCGTCAGCCCCGGTTAAGGAGTTGACGGCCGTGACCCCAAGCACCACCGTGCGATCGCGCACTGCTTCAGGATTCACGCGCCCTTCAAGCAGATTCGTCAGTGAAACCGTCTCAAATGGCTGTGGGTGCGCGCGATAGTTGAGTAAGAGCTGATAGCCACCGTCCCCGTAGCGATATCCTCCACGATGGTGCAGGGCATGGCGCTGAATCAACTCCAATAGCGCCTCTTGCAACTGGTGCGGGGCGCTTCCGCCCTCTCCCGGCTCCCCATGCAGATAACGGAATGCAAGCTGGGTGCTGAAGGCCACCGTGGTTAAGCAGGGCGCTTCGGGGTCCATCTCTTGATCCAGCTTTGAGACAAGCTGCCGCCGGATAACCCCATGGGGATCAGGCGCAAAGTCGCTAAACCCAACTTGCTCCATCGGCAAATTAGGAGGGGCCGCAATGCCCTCGCCAGACTCGTCAACGCCTTTGCAGACCCCAATGATGCGCGAATCCTGCGCGTAAGCTGCAGCCAGTTCAGGTCTTGCTGCATCGACAGGCAAATCTCGATAAATATCCAAGCCGATCACGCGGGGGTCTGCTGTTTGTAGACGGGCGATCGCCCGACTCAAATGTTCATCCGTAATAGATTCGGGTGGAGTGCGGCTGGGGTTGCCAAACCGCTGTTGCTCCTGCTGATCGATCGTAACGATGAGGACGCGATAATCGATTGACTCGGCTGGCCGCCAGCGCATAAACTGGTCAAACGCCGCCAGTTCGAGTGCTTCTAACCCACCAGCTAGCCGCAGCAGCAAGACGGCCCCCCCCGCCGCTGCACTGAGCCCAGTAGGAATGATTGGGAAAAGACCGCGCCAACGCTTAAGCAACGCGGATCGCTTCGGATGCGGCGATAAGTCTTTTGAGACTGGTCCTGATGCTGGGGTAGATGACTGTTCAGATCCGTAGCCTGCCAATTGCGCCCACGTTGGGGGACGCACTGCTGGATTTTGCACCAGCACCGGCAGCCAGGTCGCGCAGACAAAGCGATCTTCCAGCGCTTGCAGGCGTTCGCGGGCATTGCGCAGAGCTTTATAGAGCGTGCCGCCGCGAGAAAATGCCGTTAAGAAATAGCGCAGAAAGGTTTGCGCCACCACATCGGGGATCGGCTCGCGCATCACCACGAGCTGGGGAATATGGAGATCCGCTAGCTCGCGCGCCAGACCTAGCCCATCGCAAGAGTTAAAGATCGCTAAGGTCAGCCCATGCGCTAGAGCATGGCGCAGGCCATAGCGCAATTCTGCTAAGGTCAGCTGTTCGGTAGAGTTGATTGCCAAGGTGCCCGTATCGCCGCTGGCATCAGTTGCGCTATGGCCTGCAAAGAACAAAATGTCCCATGGTTGCTCCCACAGCTGATCGGTTAGATCTTGGCGCAGGGGCTTGACCAATACCTGCACATGGCTGTGGGGCAACTGGTCTAGCAGGGCGCGATCGCCCGCCACATCGAGCCCTGTATCATCCCCCAAAATCGCCAGAATGCGGACGGTAGGGGCTTTCTCCGTGGCCTGTTCTACTGGCTGGGGCGGACGTTCATAGCTGGCCGCGCTAAGCGCCACCTCCGCATTGGGATAGCGGTCTAATACATCCCACACATGCCAGGGCAGCCGCCGCAATGCCGCATCTGGCGTTTGAATCAGCACCCGAATGGCGTCAGTGGGGTGCAGCGTTTCTAACCACTTTTCTCTCAGGGGTCGAAACGGCGCACTTTGCAACCACTGATTAAGGCGATCGCTCAGTTGATAGGCTGCATTCAGACAGGCCTGCTGTTGCGCGACGCGAGACACATTGGTGTGCTGCTCTTTAGGCGCATTCAGACGCGTCACATCTCCCAACTGCCGGTAGTGCGATCGCCATGCCTCATAGGCCAGCGGAAGGTCTGGCATGGGGGGCAGCGATCCGGTGAGTTCAGCGACGGGGCGCACAGTCAACGCATTGTCATCATCCGCCTCATCGGCCAACTGCATCACCACAGGAAAGCCGATCTCAAAACTTCCTGCCCCAATTTTTAAGCTGACCAGCTTGCCCATAGGAAATCATGCTGTCACATTGTGGCGCTGCGTCGCAATTCCATCCGTGGCTTGCCCCAGGCAGAACCGGATACGGTGTGTTGCTTAAGGTTGGTGTTCAAGTCTTGAACAAAATTGAAACGCAACGGGCTAAATTTGGAAGAATTCGGTCACGGTGCGATCGCCCAGACTCACCCGCACTTGAAACCGCTCACCCAGCGCACCGCTAAGCTGCAACTGGATGTAATCATCCTCGGCGTGCGATCGCGCCGCCAAAAACTCTGCACCCGTCTCATCCAAAACTTGCAGCATCACATCTTGGGGCAGCGTTGCCGTTTGCACTGGATGCACCTGCACCACCATGTCAATGCTAGCGGGAGGCTGGCTGGATTCAGCAGGCATCGGGTAGCGATTTTCGGCCTGCTGCACCGCCCCACTCGACGCATCCCCCAGCAGCTCAGGAGAACCCGAATCAGGACTCAATGCCATCACCAACACCAGCGGCACTCCTACATCAAGGGGCTTGGCTTGGCGAGTGGCAAACGCCAGCGCTGGCGACTCTGCCGTTGGGGCGCTTCGCATGGCATAGCCCAACTGGGGCGGATTGAGCACCGACTCAGCCGTGCTCCACCCAGCATCCACCAGTCCCTGCAACCATTGTCCTAACGTCGCCCAAGTCGCCCAAACTGGCTGAGGACTCGCCTGCGTCTGCAACGCCGCCAAATGCGTCATTAAGTCTTCAATCGGTCGAAGCTGATTCAAGGCCAAATCTTCCACTGCTGCAGACGGGCTAAAGCCGAGAAGCTCTGCTTCGCGGGCGGCCTCATTGAGTTGAACCACTACATACCCGATGCGATCGCCCCACACCTCTGGCGGAATCGGACAGCTCAACGGCACCGGGACTTCACGCCCCGCAATCACCAAAGGCCGACATTCCAACCGTCCTATCCCAGACACTTCTAAATCTGCCGTGTCGGCCCAGAGTTGCACCACCGGATTCCAGCTATCGCCAGCGGTCAGGTCTGTAGCCACACCCATCAGCTGTAAATAAGCATGAACCGCTTGAACCGCCAGGGTATTGTGCTTCACCTGAGCAGCCTTGTGGGGACTCGGTTGCCGTAGCGCAAATTGCTCTGATCTGAGTAAAGCGTCTCGTGTAATCGGTAGCGTGAGAGAAAAATCTGTGTTGTAAACCATAGTGCCAAACCTCCTTTATAGATATCCCTCCGATTCACCGAATTTACGCAACCTTGGCAAACATTGCCGCTGATAAAAGCTGCTGAGGGTAGAGATTGGCAGACCAAATTCCGCAGACAGGTCTTTCCAGCTTTGCTCTGGCGGCATCCGCCGCAGAATCAAGGTTTGGCAATTGACCTGAGGATGCCCTTCAATATGTGTGGCGCACAGGTCTCCTGATGCATCGCGCTCAACCCACTGTTGCACCGTCTCTAAAATAGGCGGCAAGTCCGGCGGCGCAGCTACGTCCTCGACTGGGTTCTTGGGATGATCGGGATCGCTAGAGAACGTTTTAGCAGGCGCAGTGCGGTGTCGGGTTTCTTGGTCACGAATGTAGCCATCTTGCAGTCGCCGTTTGAGATAGGCGTTAAGCCAAGTAGAAACCGCGCCCCGGCTTGGATCGTAGGGATGATCAGCGGTATTGGCCTCACAAATATTTTGGCAGAAATAGACCCAGGTTTGTTGCAGCGCATCTTCGTAGTGGGGGGTTGATTCTCGCCACAGTTTTTTGGAGGTCAGGCGAATAATGCGAGTAAGGGCGCGTTGTCGCCTAACGCTACCGGGAGAATGGCTGCAGGCCTCAGCCACAAGTTGACGAAGAGATTCATCCATAATGATTTTATAACTTGCACGGGCTCAAGAAAGCCCTCTGGTTCGGAGCGCCGCAATCGGGGCAGTTCCTATACTAATTTCATAAGTGTTTCATAAATGGGCGCGCGGCCAAATAAAGTCGGAGTGGAATCTGCTCTGACAGTAAGAATCCCACCGACTGTTATGACTGTTAACGGTTATGGCTGTTAACGGTCGCGGCTATTTATTTTGTTCAAGATAGTAACACCCAGAGTAGGGCTGATAGCCAGGCGCTGTCAAAGCCTTTGTTGAGATGTCTGTATTGAATTCTGAGCGATCGCCCCTCCGCATTTCGAGAGAGTGGGTGCTGCAATGGGTCTAATCCTGCGGTAATGGAAGACCAGTTCTAAGTTACAGCCAGAGGTCGATACATTAGCACCTCTTCCCTCGATAGTATAGCTAGTGAGCTGAAGTTAAATCTAATTCACTACAAAACCATTGATTAGGACGCTCAAAGTTGCTCCAGCCCATTAACTTAAGGCTATATTTGCGAATTGCAAAGGAATTGCAAAGCAGATATGGATGAGCTATCAAGTTGGCACATTTAGACTGATGCTTGTGAGCTGTATTCCCCAGATTTTGCTTATCAAGAAGCACAATGCTTCTAAGATAGTCCACGGATTAAGTTCAATTGACGATTTTTGTATTGATGCTGTTTGAATAACGAGGAACTAGAACATGAAACGTTTAGCATTGTATCGATTAATGAGTGTTGGAATGCTGTCGTTAGGACTAGCGATCGCCCCCATGACTTTGCCCGCTGTCTCCCAAGAAGCAGATGCTCCTGCGGGAACGGAAACCGTCGAAGCATTCGGTGAAGAAATCGAATTCAATTGGGGTTGGTTGGGGCTAATTGGTCTATTAGGCTTAGGTGGCTTAGCCGGTAGAGATCGGCGCAGCACAACTGCAGGCCCTGCTATCTATCGTGAGCCTGAGGCACCTGCGCAAACGGATTATCGCAAATAGGGTAGTTAGTTAACGCGGCTCTTTGATCCGATGCGATCGCTGAGTGCGATCGCATCGGATGACACACGAAAACACACAAGAATTAAGGAGCTCTACTCCATGGTTTTGATGAAGATCAAGGATTTCGATCCCCATTATGAAGACACATTTGGTGGATACGATATCAAAGGATTAAGCGTTTACGCTGATATTGACGATAACAAGATTGGCAGCGTCCACGACCTACTAGTTGACCACGAGGGTCACTTCCGCTATTTGGTTGTAGACCTAGGCTTTTGGGGCTTTGGCAAGAAGATTTTGCTGCCTGTGGGGCGATCGCGCATTGATAGCAATAGTGAGCGTGTTTACACGGTTGGCTTTACCAAAGAGCAAGCTGAGCGATTACCTGAATTTAGCGAAAGCTTGAAAATCGACAACGCTTACGAAGCGCTAGTACGCGGCGTCTATCAGCCTGACCACAACACCCAACCTGCTGGCGTGGGCACCAGCCCAAATCAGCAGCAGCCTGCATCAAGCCCTCCTATTAGCAGCGCGCCGATGGACAACGCTCCGCTAGGCAACCCTGTGGCTCAACCTCAAACAGAGCAGCAGCGCTATCCCCAGAGCACGCCGTCTAATCCCATGCAAAGCCAGGGTTATCCGTCTAACCAGCCGCCTGCGGGCTATCCGGCTACTCCTGCACCACAGCCCTCCACTGGCTACGTCCAACAGCAGGTGCCGCAGCACCCACCCTATGGGGCTCAGGGGCAGAACCCACAGCCCTTCGCTGGACAGGCTCCCGGACAGGCTCCCGAACAAGCGCCTACTCAGTCCTACAATCAGCAACCCTATAATCAGCAGCAAGTGCCGCGGTCAGGGCAGCCACAGCAGCCCAATAATCTGGCCTACACACCGCCTAATGCTGTTGATCCAGGGCAAGAGCCAAATGGCAACGATGGGTATGACTATCAGCGTGACCCAGCGCTGTATGAAATGAACCAGCAAAACCACGGCCTGCTGCAGCGCTACGAAGAACGACTGATGCAGCGAGCGCGGCAGTCAGGGGTTCGCCGTTAGAAAGATTGCGCATAGCTCTCAGTTTTTCAGATCTATGTGAGTTCGAGATCGTTGTTTTGTTCCGTCGCGCGGGGCGAAACAACGATCCCCGTTCTTGCCGACGTTACGAACAAAATGGTTTTAGTCTGAGTTCGGGATAAGCTCAAACCCCCAGTGTGCTCTACGCGTCGCGCAGAGCATACTGAGGTTTTTTTGAGTTTTTTTGATTGAGGGTTTTGGGGCGCTGCGCGATGCACGGTGCCCCAAAACGGTCTTCACCCAAACTGACGTTGGTTAGGTATCACTATTTCACTGCTGAGGCAACTTCATCATGTTGAGGATGGAGCGATCGCCCGTTTTGCAAACTTGCATAGAGGCGGTTGAGGGCGTTCATATAGGCTTGAGCCGACGCCACGATGATGTCAGTGTTGGCCCCATGCCCTGCAAACAGGAGGTCTTCATGCTTAAGGCGAATAGTAACCTCGCCAATTGCATCAATGCCGACGGTAACAGACTGCACCGAGAACTCGATCAGCTGATTGGGAATATCCACCACTCGGTTAATCGCTTTGTAGACCGCATCTACTGGGCCAGTGCCGATCGCCGCATCTGTCAACTCTTCACCGTCGGGCGTGCGAAGCGTAACGGTGGCGGTAGGGCGGGCGTGATCGCCACAAGACACCTGCAAATGCTCTAGGCGGAACAAGTCTGGCACCTGCTGGGCTTCATCGTTGACGATGGCTTCTAGATCCCAGTCGGTCACATCCTTCTTTTTATCAGCCAGATCCTTAAACCGCAAGAAAGCGCGGTTTAGCTCTTGGTCTGCCATTTCATGGCCCAATTCCTTGAGGCGAGTGCGAAAGGCATTGCGCCCCGAGTGTTTGCCCAGCACAATCTGGTTGTCGGTAAGGCCAATGGACTGGGCATCCATGATTTCGTAGGTGAGCTTGTGCTTCAGCACGCCATCTTGATGAATACCAGATTCATGGGCAAAGGCATTGGCACCCACAATGGCTTTGTTGGGCTGCACCAGCATGCCCGTTAGGTTTGATACTAAGCGTGAGGTTTTGTAGAGCTGGCGCGTATCGATGTTGGTCAGCGGCTCCTCCGACTCTACAGGCCGTCCAAGGTAAGGATTGTAGAACGACCGCCGCACATGCATCGCCATTACCAATTCTTCCAGCGCGGCATTGCCCGCCCGTTCGCCAATGCCGTTGATGGTGCATTCCAACTGACGTGCGCCATTCTTCACGGCTTCTAGGAAATTAGCAACTGCCAAGCCCAAATCATTGTGACCGTGAACAGAGATGATGGCCTGGTTGATGTTGGGCACATTGTCTTTAATGCCTTTAATCAACGTGCCAAATTCGCTAGGGGTCAAATATCCCACCGTATCAGGGATGTTGACGGTCGTTGCGCCCGCGGCGATCGCCCGCTCCAGCATCTCATACAAAAACTCTGGGTCAGAGCGTCCGGCATCTTCTGGCGAAAACTCCACATCATTGGTAAAAGTTTTGGCATAGGCCACCATTTCTGGCGCAATCTCCAACACCTCTTGACGGGTCTTGCGCAGCTTATATTCCAGGTGAATATCGGAGGTAGCAATAAAGGTATGAATTCGCCCCTTTGCCGCAGGCTGAATTGCCTTGCCCGCTGCCTCGATATCGTGTTTGGTGGCGCGCGCTAAACCGCAAATCGTGGGGCCATCGGGCGTCCCCACTTGGTCAGCAATTTTTTGCACGGCCTCAAAGTCGCCAGGGCTAGCAAAGGGAAACCCCGCCTCGATCACGTCTACACCCAGTCGTGCCAGTTGACGGGCGATCGCCAGCTTCTCGTCCACGTTTAGGGTGGCACCCGGAGATTGCTCTCCATCGCGGAGGGTGGTGTCGAAGATGAGGACGCGGTCAGACTGAGCAGGGGTGTTCATAGCGAGATCAACTCATGATTAAGTGGACAGTAATAAAACAAAATCACGCTATCGGCATGCGGTGCTGTCCGAGACCAGCCTTAATACTAAATCCTAAAACCTTGCGGCGTAGGAACCCTGCCGTTGCGCCGCCAGAATTATGGCTGATTCTGGCTAATCTTAAGACTGCCGCTGACAAGATAGCGTGTTGCTCTAGTATGCAGACATAGGGCTCAAGGTGAATTCACCCGCCCGGGTTAATTGCCATTCTAAAGCGTGGATTTCCGTTTTGACTGAACTATAGCAAGAGCGAGCCGTGCTTTCATTACGAGTCCATCGAAGCCTGAATCACGCTGCCGATAGACTGGGCCACAGCGGCGCTGCTCCAATAGCTACCGTGAGCGTCGCCCCCACTCAGCAAGGGAAGCAAGCGCTGACGCGTAAAGGGCAGCAGATTCCCTAGATTCCGCAATCGATTCGGGAAGCGATCGCCCTGCACCACATCCTCAATCTGCACATAATCTTGACTAGCTCCCTGCTGCAGCAATTGCGGCAACAGGCCCTCCAGCGGGTAGGCAATGGGGTCACCCGGATGCGCAAAGTTGCGCCAGGGTAGCGGTTTTCCCTCTCGCGAATCGTAGAGATTTTTCACCAATTCGTTTAGCCGAGGGCTAAGGTCGTGGCTACTTTCCCCAGTCAGCTTCAGCAAGGTGAACAAGGCAATGGGCGACCCCATCGTATGAATGCTGGCAAGGGGGATGCCCCGTCCTGGATTAGGCGTTAGCCCAAAGAAGGTGTTGCGAATATCTTGCACGCACTGGCGAATGTCTCGGGTGCTGGTGTCTTGGTCGAGCCTTTCGTCCTCCCAGCGTCGTGCAAACAAAATATCGAACAGGATGACAGTGCCCCAGCTGTGGGTGATTAGATGCAGGCGATCGCCCGCCTCAGCGCTAGCGTCTTTCAGTCCATCTTGCAGCACCTGTTGATGAAAGGCCCGCACGACGTTAGACCCTACATGACGACTGAGGTACAGTGCGGCATCGCCAACAAACTCCAAAATCTGCTCAGTACGAAAATCTCGAAACCAAAATTGGTTCCACTTCTCCTCTGAATGCTTAAACCCGTGAACTAATTTATCTTGCGCATCTTTACTTTGGTCTCCCCAGAAGAAGCAAATAGGCTTCACCGTTCTAGTGGGATTGCTGATTCCCAACGCGATGCCGTCTGACAACTGCGTCGCAGATTTTCGGAATTCTTCCTTACTGCGGGTTTTAACACCATGAACAAATAACATGTAATCCGTTGGCATGGGGGCTCTCCAAATCGGGTATTGCGGAATGAACTAACGTGGCTGCGTGAATAATCGGCGTAAACGATTGAGCGGTACAAATACACGCACCCTAGCGCTATTGAACTCGCATTCATGCAGACCATCCACTATTAATTCAGCGCTACCAATGAAAAATCCAGACCCTGTTGCAGAGGTTTACATAGAACGGCGAGCTTTTTACACGCGTTCCCTCTTCATGAGACGCCTAAAAACTGTACAGCAATAAGGCTCAAACCCTTTAACAGAGGGGATGAAGAACGACTCTAGGCACTCGCTAAATCCGTTGGCTAATCGCTGACTTAGGCTTGCACGCGCTGCTCAAACTCAGTGCGGGTTGCATCAAGAAGGTGCAGCGCTTTGGGATAAACGGTAGGGTGTGTTTGCTGTAACCAGCCCAGCAAGCGAGTTAGTTGCGCATTTCGCAGTTCTAAATCAGCCTGAAAAATAGTAGCGATCGCCATATGTTTGGCATATTCTTCAGGATGCCCTTGAGCAATAAAACTTGCAATGAGTGCAGCCAGCGCTTGCTGGCGAATCAAATCCTGATCGGTAGGCAGCATCATTTTCTCCCAATAAAGCCTATAGACAAGCAGACTGACTTAGCCAAGCATTTAGGCTGCGACATCCCCAGCATTAATCTGACGCACTACCCGTGAACCCATAGCTGCGTTGATTAAACACGTGCCCTAAACGGAGGTCAGCGGATGTCAGCAAAACCATCGTTAAGTTATGTGAATCAATCGCCCTAGATTTGCTGAGTACAAATACTGTGAGTATAGTGACGATCGCGCAAGTTCCGCATCTTTCCGGAACGTATCTACGGCCTGCCTCAGCCAGAATCTACTCACTCGCTTCGCATTAGAGTTAGCGTATGAATGTTGAGCCTGTCCTGTTTATTTGCCTGGTAGTTCCTATATTTTGCTTAGCCCTCTATAACCGGGTGATGCAGGGCTGAGGCTAGCCCGCTGCAAGTAGCGCCGCTAAGGCCCCTGCCACATATTGGGTTAAGCTGTCACTGTTTGTAGCCAGTGCTATTTTGCTGGCAATGCTAGGCAGTATTTTTTAAGGTATTGAGATTTTTGGGCGATCGCCAGATAGCGATACTCAGGGCATTATTTTGTGTGGGGTCTATGTCCGCCCCATGCTGCAAACTTAGACGCTTCAATTTGAATTGCTAGAGCACTTGAAGCGCTAATCGATCTTTATATCCTTCGTGAAACGCCCACAGCACGAACATTCCACAAAATACTTGCTCAATAAATTAACCGCTGCAATGACCTAAAAGCGTAATGCGGTTGTTATGAATATGTACCACAGTGCAGGTCTAGCTAAGGCTTGTCACAAAAAGCAGACCTATCAAACAAAATTATTAAGTTGGTGAGGACAATCTATATTTCATAGCCCTCTCTGTGCAAGGATTCCAGGCTAATCAATACATTAGCCAACACTTCAAGCGGTATAGGGTTTTTCCTTTCACTACCTCACAGGGTAGAGAAATGAGTGTTGAGAATCTTAGAATAAATCTTTTAACCCGAACTCCTTTGAGACCTCACTCTTTTGAGGCAGGTTGAGCTGTATTTAAGAGATCTATGATCGAACTATCGCATCACTGATTCGATGATTCAGTTAATCTCTTATTTTGAGAAAAAGCTGAGAAAAGCCGCGAACAAATACTTTCGAAGCTAGCTCAATTCACAGCAAGGAATTTCAGCATGTTTTTTCACAAAAAAGAAGCGCTCCACACCGTTAAGGTTGATGAGGCAAATCCACGTTTTGCCCAACTTCTACTCGAACAATTTGGTGGAGCCACTGGCGAACTTTCTGCCGCTTTGCAATATTGGGTGCAGTCTTTCCATATTGAAGACGCAGGCATTCGAGACATGCTTCAGGATATTGCAATCGAAGAATTTGGCCATTTAGAAATGGTCGGCAAAATGATTGAAGCCCACACCAAAAATGTGGATCAGACACCTGCTTTTCAAAGCTCGCTGTTTGCCGTGCGAGGCGCTGGCCCACACTTCCTAGACAGCCAAGGCAGTGCTTGGACAGCAACTTACTTAAATGAAGGTGGCGATGTTGTTCGTGATTTAAGGGCGAATATCGCCGCTGAAGCCGGGGCACGTCAAACCTATGAAGCGTTGATTAAGCTGGCTCCTGACGAAGGCACCAAGAAGGCCCTAGTCCATCTACTGACGCGTGAGATTTCTCATACCAAGATGTTCATGGAAGCGTTGAATTCACTAGGGAAGCTAGACGATCCCTTCTTTGGAAACGTTCAGCCTGACGAAACAGTAGACCTCTACTACAACTTGTCAACCAATGGTGAAACCGATCAGCGGGGTCCTTGGAACTCCGAGCCCACGTTTCGATATGTGGCAGACCCCGTTGCAGAGCACCAATCTTAGTGCAACGTAGTGAGCATAGATTGCCTGGGAAAAACCTGCTGAAAACTCTCTAGTCAACGTCAGTTCGACAGCGTTGTTTCAGCACCGCGCTGCGGGCTGAAACAATGCAAAGCCGTGCTGCCCGAGTTGTGGGCAGCACGGCTTTATGCATTTTCCGAACTAACGTTAACTGACCTGAGTTTGACTAACTTGAGGTTAAAATAAGCTCAAACCTTCTTGTCCTAAACTGACGTTTAACTCAGAGGTTTGGCTTGTAGACAAGTGCAAAAGCGGAGGTGTGGCATGGTACTACACACCCGCGTTAACTCAGCTAATGGGCTATCTACTCAGCTATTTATTTGCTCTCAACGACGTCAGCGTCAATTACGTCAGCATCACCAGACTGATTACCTGCTTGGGAATTGGTGTTCGGGTTGGGGGAAGAACCCGCTCCTTGAGCATAAACTTCATTGCCAATTTGCATTAGCGCCTGTTGCAGTTCTTGGGTCTGGGTTTGAAGGCGATGCAAATCATCACCGTTGGTAGACTCCTTTAGGGTTTGAATCAACTGCTCAATATGCTGCTTAGTGGTAGCAGGTATCTTATCAGCAAATTCCTGTACCTGCTTTTCACCCTGATACGTCAGAGCATCAGCCGTGTTCTTTGCCTCTACCCAGTCACGGCGCTGGCGATCGCTCTCAGCATTGCGTTCGGCTTCTTGCACCATCCGTTCTACTTCACCCTGATCGAGTGTTGAGGCTCCGGTGATTGAGATAGACTGCCGCTTGCCCGTGGCTTTGTCCATTGCCGAGACTGACAAAATGCCGTTGGCATCAATGTCAAATGTAACTTCAATTTGCGGCACGCCGCGCGGCGCAGGAGGGATGCCATCTAGCTTGAAGGTGCCCAAGCTCTTATTATCTGCAGCCATTTCACGCTCGCCTTGCAGCACATGGACTTCCACACTGAGTTGCCCATCATCTGCCGTAGAGAACACCTCCGACTTTTTCACAGGAACTGTGGTGTTGCGGTTGATCAGCTTGGTCATCACGCCGCCCAACGTTTCTAAACCCAGCGATAGGGGCGTTACATCCAGTAGCAGAATGTCTTTCACATCCCCCGCTAGCACCCCGGCTTGGATAGCAGCACCCACGGCCACTACCTCATCGGGGTTGACTCCCTGGCAGGGATCCTTCCCAATGAGACGAGTGACCAAACTTTGCACAGCGGGAATGCGCGTAGACCCTCCCACCAGCACGACTTCATCCACATCGCCCGCCACTAATTTGGCATCCTTTAGGGCTTGCTCTACAGGAATGCGGCAGCGGTTTAGCAACTCTGCTGTCATTGCATCAAACTGAGCGCGCGTCAGCGTCATTTCTAAGTGCTTGGGGCCATCCTGTGTCGCCGTGATAAATGGCAGATTAATCGTAGCTTGGGTTACGCTAGACAGCTCAATTTTGGCTTTTTCGGCAGCTTCGGTCAGCCGCTGAAGCGCTTGCTTATCTTGCCGCAGGTCGAACCCTTCGTCTCTTTTGAAGGATTCTGCCAGCCAGTCCACGATGGCCTTGTCGAAATCATCGCCACCAAGGTGGGTGTCGCCCGAGGTCGAGAGCACCTCAAATACGCCATCGCCCACTTCTAGAACCGATACGTCGAAAGTGCCGCCGCCCAAATCAAACACCAGAATAGTTTCGCTGGTTTTCTTATCCAATCCATAGGCCAGAGCGGCAGCCGTAGGTTCATTGATGATGCGAACAATGTCTAACCCAGCGATGCGTCCGGCATCCTTAGTTGCTTGTCGCTGTGAATCATTGAAGTAGGCGGGAACCGTCACCACAGCTTTGGTTACAGCGTCACCTAGGTATTTACCTGCATCATCTGCTAGCTTACGCAATACCTGTGCTGAAATCTCTTCTGGGGCAAACTGTTGCCCTTGCTGCGGGCTGTCTAGCTTAACGTTGCCGTTGTTGTTCACGACACTATAGGCAACTTCTTTCGACTCTTGCGTGACTTCGTCATACTTACGACCGATGAAGCGTTTTACAGAATAGAAGGTGTTGCCAGGGTTCATGACCGACTGGCGTTTGGCAATTTGTCCTACTAGGCGATCGCCATTCTTGGCATAGGCCACGACCGATGGCGTGGTTCGAAACCCCTCAGCATTAGCTATAACCACAGGTTTGCCACCTTCCATCACCGCCACGCAGGAGTTGGTTGTTCCGAGGTCAATTCCTACTATCTTTGTCATGGAGTATCCTCTAAATCGTAATCATCTGGGTTGTTATCTAAAGCTGCTGCTTTATTAAGAGCGCAGTTCTAGAGCTTGAATATTGATGGGATGGTTGGCGCGATCGCCCTAGACAGCATCCAGAGCGATCGCGCAATCGTGCGACAAACCCGAAACCTTAGCTCAGGTTAACTTTTACAACTTTGTTGAGTTCATCCTCTGCTTTAGGTAAGGTTAGACGCAAAATACCATCCATATAGTTTGCCGTTACCTCGCGGTTGTTAATCCGCATCGGGAGCGGAATTACCCGCTGGAATTTGCCATAGCGAAACTCAGTTTGGAACACACCTTTCTGTTCCGTCTTGGTTTCGGTACGGCGTTCACCGCTGATTGAGACGGATGATGCTGTGACCTGAATATCCAGATCATCGGCATTCATGCCAGGAATCTCTAATCGCAGTTCCAGCGCATTCTCGGTTTCTTCGAGTTCTACGGCAGGCCCATAGCTAAACCCGTTGTTGTTCCGGCGTGCAACCGGGATAAATACATCGTCTAGCAATCGATTCATTTCACGATGCAACGAATCAATCTCACGAATGGGTTCCCAATGTACGAGTGCCATACGTTGTTGCCTCCTCAAAAGTATCAATCGTAGAGTTTTAGATGGAGTGTTGAGCGAGTCGAAATACGATGATTAACTCGCTGCTGTTACTACGATAGAAAACATAACCCAAACTCTGGGTTCGGTTGTATGTACGCTTTCAGAGGGGATAGCCGAACCCCACACCGAAGAGGGCGGAGAACCGAATAGACAAAATTTCATCCTCCCTCATGCATAAAACTCGACGCCATTCCTGATAGATAGCTAGTGCCTGATGTCGTTACAAATTGTTGCGGATTTTGAAAGCGATTACTCTCAAAATCCTTGGCCCGATGCCTCGTGCCCCTTGATTGAAAGACGTTCTAACGATTCAGCGTCTGCCTGCATTGGGGCGATCGCCCCTTCAAATTTTCGACGGTGAGAGAACAGTTCAAAGATTGGCATATACCGTCCGGATTAGCCCGAATGGATGATGTTTCATAACAACAGGTCAACAGAACGGATGGCAGTGCGCCCCACTGCATCGGAACCATTACCGAATGGTTTGCACGCGATCGATAGGCCTTATAGAGGTTACTTTTTGCTAGTTCGGTTACAGGACAGCCCTGTCACCCGGTTGACTCAAAAACATACGGTTTCATTGGAGCCCCCCCAACAATGAACGAGTTCAAGATCATGGATGCGATTGTCGAATGCTATCCCGATGGGATTATGCTGGTGAGCGATCGCGGTGTCATTCTCAAAGAAAACAAGCTAGCGCAGAAATTGCGTGCGGCGATCGCACCAGACCACACCGCTCAACCCCAGGTGCCTGAGCAAATTTGGTCGATTTGCCAATTGCTCATCAGCGATCGCCCCGAGTCCAGCTCTCTCAACATCATTCTGGAAGACCGCATTAATTTATCTGACACCAACGCAATTCGCATACGCGTCCGCTGGTTTGAGTCAGTTGTTTCTGGCGCGTGCTTGATGGTCACGCTAGAAGACGAAATGCAGTCGGCCCGGAACCGCGTTATGTCTGAGAAGCAACGCTATGGCTTGACCCCGCGAGAAGCAGAAGTGTGGCTGTTGCGCCAGGTTAACTACACCTATAAGCGCATTGCCGAAACCCTGCACATCACCGTAGACACGGTGAAGAAACACATCAAAAGCATTAATGCTAAGCGTCAAGCGTTCTTGTGGTCGCAGGAATCTTACACCGCTTAGAACGGCAGGGGCGATCGCCCTTAATTGAGTTGGCACTGTATTAAATTTGCGCCGGAGGCATCTCTCAACAGTCAACAGTGCGAGAGGTGCCTTTTTCTTATTTCATCCTGAGTTGGGGATGCGCAGAACCCTCCCGCTGATTTCACCTAAACGTCCGTTTGGCAGGTGAGCCGCTTCTTCGTTCTATGGAAACTGTTGCGTGAGTTGGGGCCAGTCTTTTTTGTGAAATCAGCCTATGGCAAAGATTTCACCCTGGTAATATCAATTCTCTAAATCAAAACGACGAATTATTTGAGGAGGGGGGTGGGGAACGCAGTTCCCTACAAGGGGGCGAGGCCCCCCATTTGTAGCCCAAATTTTTGGAATTGATATAAGATGCCAATCGACACTTCAAGTGCGGCATCTGAACCTAAGGAAGGATAAGGTGAACCCCAAAGAAATATAGAGTTACCAAATGTGTTTTTGATTAAAGAAAATTCCTCTTTAGTCAAAAAGGGGAATACTTAGAAAGGCGCTATCCCGTGCCCATCAGCAGAGCTAGCGCTGTGTATCACTATCCTGTGTATCACCTCAGCAGCCCTATTTGGAGGGATTAGTCTGTGCTCACCACAGACATGCCTCTGGCTAAGGGCGTTCAAAGAATGGCTGTGCAGAGCAGAGGGCAAAAGCTGAGTTGAAGGGATTGCTCTAAGACCATAGAGACCATTGAACCGATGCAATATATCTGTGCCTATGTAGGTCAGAACATTCACAGCATTCTGCAAGGTGTGGGATGGCCACTAGGGCGATCGCCCTAGTCTATGTGATCACCAAAACCCCAGTCAGAATGCTCACGGACAGACTGCTATCGACAGTATCTATAGCGGGTTTGAATATTGCAAACCCCTGTCAGCTTTTTCAGAACTGCTACCAGGGACTCGCCAGAAAATAATGTACCTGCCGATTGGATTTCTCCCCGTGGGAGTCATGCACGTTGGCAACGTTTTCCGAAGGACATGTGATGTCGCTCAACCCTCGACAGTCCTCGGGTACATCGTTAATCTGAAAATCCCTAACCTTGCATCTACATGCTTCATCAAGTGCATTTTGAGAGTCTGCTGATGCATGTTAGTTCAGCTCAAGCATGTACTTTCAGGTTCCCTATCTCATGGATGTTCCTATAATACCTGCCGTCCTTCTACTAAATGGTGACGCATTTAACGGTGGTGCTTGTCACGACACCTATAGCTTCTCTATCGAAACAGTCCTGCCGGATATTCTGCGGGCTGTGCGGTTGCACCTTGGGATGGATGTCGCATTTGTATCGGAATTTGCGAACGAGCAGCGCGTCTTTCGATACGTCGATTGCGCCTCGGATAAGCCGCTGATTCAGCCAGGAGATTGCGGGTCTTTAGAAGACAGTTACTGTCAGCGGGTGGTCGATGGACGGTTGCCTGAGTTGATTCAGGATGCATCTCGACTTCCGGCTGCACTAGAACTTCCGGTCACCACCGCTCTCCCCGTCGGTGCTCACATCAGCGTTCCCATCCGGCTCTCCGACGGACGTCTCTACGGAACGTTTTGCTGTTTTAGCACACAGCCTGATCCCAGTTTGGCAGAGCGCGAGCTTGCCATAGTGCGAGTGTTTGCCGAGTTTGCAGGCAAGCAAATTGAACGGCAGATTGACTCGACTGATCTCTATAACACGATGAAAGCTCGGGTTGATCGGGTGCTTGCGTCTGATAATTTTACAATTGTCTATCAGCCTATTTATCACATTGATCAAGAGCGAATTGTTGGGTTTGAGGCCCTTACTCGATTTGCAGACTCCCCAGTCCGTCCGCCCGATGTTTGGTTTAGTGAAGCGGCGAATGTTGGGCTCAGCGAAAAACTTGAAATGGCTGCCATTCAAAAAGCACTCAAGAGTCTTGATGTGCTCCCCAGTGATGTTTATATATCGCTCAATGTAGCGCCAGCAAATATTCTCAATGGGGCGATCGCCCGCACCTTAGAAGGCGCTTCACTAGAACGAATTGTTATTGAAGTTACAGAGCATGTGTTCATCAAAGACTATTCCCAATTTGGTGCCGCGCTAGATCCGCTGCGGCAACGAGGGCTGCGAATTGCCATCGATGATGCCGGAGCAGGCTATGCCAGTTTTCGTCACATTCTCAAGTTAAACCCAGATTTAATTAAGCTCGACATGAGCCTAACGCGCGATGTGGATAGCGATCGCTCACGTCGCGCGTTAGCCGCGGCTCTGATTCGATTTGCCGAAGAAACAGACTGTAGCATTATTGCAGAAGGCGTAGAAACTGACCTCGAATTGCAAACTCTACGCCAACTAAAGGTGAATAAAGCTCAAGGGTTTTTAATTGGCCGCCCTTTACCGCTCCCGGCCTCTGCGGCTCTGTTTCAATAATCTGACAGCCGCAAACTCTTGAAACCGTACTGCCCAAGATAGGAAAGTTTTGCGTTGTTTCAGCCCCGCCGTGTCGGGTTAAAACGACGCTATCGAACGTACGGTCGCCTGCTTAGATTCAGCCTAGGCCCGTACGATATTCTGTGTAAGATATAAACAGAAGAGAGCACCGCGCGTCGCGCGGTGCTCTCTTCTTTGGTTGAACTAAATCTAAGGCTTTAAACCAACAAACCTATGTAAAGCCCAATGAGTCCAATTAGTTTTCGCAAAACTAGGTTAGAAATACGTCGCTCAACCAAACCGACCGGTCACGTAATCTTTGGTCGATTGCTCTTTAGGGTTGTTAAACAACTCATCCGTCGGCAAAACTTCAACCAAGTAGCCCATTTTGCCACCTTTTGCCTCTTGAGCATTATAAAAAGCGGTGTAGTCGGCGACGCGAGTCGCCTGCTGCATGTTGTGGGTCACGATAATGATGGTGTATAGCTGCTTCAGGTCGTTCATCAGTTCCTCAATCTTGAGGGTCGAGATGGGGTCAAGCGCAGAGCAGGGTTCGTCCATCAGCACCACTTCAGGCTCTACGGCGATCGCTCGGGCAATGCACAACCGCTGCTGCTGCCCCCCCGACAACGACAGACCGCTGGCCTGCAGCTTGTCCTTCACGTCATCCCACAAAGAGGCTCGTCGGAGCGATCGCTCCACCAATTCATCCATATTGCCCGGGTAGCGATTAATCCGTGCACCATAGGCAATATTGTCATAGACCGACTTAGGGAACGGGTTCGGCTTTTGAAACACCATGCCAATTCGCCGCCGCACCTGCACCGGGTCGATATCCTTCGAGTAAAGATCCTCACCATGAAACGTGACGCGCCCTTCGACTCGGCATCCAGGAATGAGGTCATTGGTACGGTTAAAGCATCGCAGCACCGTGCTTTTGCCACACCCAGACGGGCCAATAAAAGCCGTCACCTTATTGCGATAGATGTCTAGGTTTACCCCACTTACAGCTTTGAAATCGCCGTAATAAATCGAGGTATTCTCCGTTCTAATAATTGTGTCAGTTTCCACTGCTGTTGCGCTGTCGTAGACCATAGCTAGCAAAGTCCATCATATACAGGAGAAGTTCAAGCTGTGTATCGCCTAAGTCTTGGCTCAACAGTCAAGCACCGTTGCAACCTACTAACACTTAAAGAAGCTAAATCTTTAAAACTGCTTCTGTCGGGTAAGAAACCGCGACGTCACACTCACTATCAAAATAATGCCTAGTAGCACCAATGCCGCCGTCCAAGCTAACTGCTGCTGTGGCCGATAGGGGATAATCGAGAAAAAGTAAATTAGCACAGGCAGAGTCGCAATGGGTCTACCTGGGTCAAAGGACCAAAAGTTGTTATTAAGCGCTGTAAACAGCAGCGGTGCTGCCTCACCGCCTGCGCGAGCCACTGCCAGCGTTACAGCCGTCGCAATAGTGGGCAGTGCAGCAGGTACTACCACTTTAGCAATAGTTTGAAACTGTGTAGCACCCACCGCAAGGGATGCATCGCGCATCCCTCGGGGCACCAACTTTAAGCCTTCTTCCGTAGTCCGCATCACGATGGGAATCATCAGCACTGACAGCGCTACACCGCCTGCAAAGGCCGAGAACCCGCCAAAGTTTATCACCACGATGCTGTAGGAAAACAAACCTGCCAAAATCGCTGGAACTCCAGTCAGCACGTTTGCGGCAAAGCGAATGCCATAGGCAACCTTTGTACCTCGCCCAAACTCAGAAAGATAGATGGCAGCCAGCACACCGATAGGAATCGCGATCAGCGAAGCGATGCCTAATGTAATCAGCGTACCCACAATGGCGTTGCCGAATCCTCCTCCGGTCAAACCAGGTGCTGGAGGCCGCTCAGTGAACACATTTAGCCCGAGTTGGCCCACTCCTTCACGTGCTACATCAAATACCACAGCCACCAAGGGAATCAAGATGGCCACCGTAAAGAAGGCAGTGAGCCCCGTCATAAACTTATTGAACAGCTCTTTCGTAGAGCCAGGCTTGGTCTTTAATTTCTCTAGCATTGCGTCGCTAGACGAGTCTTGGCTTGCCTGAGTCATGGCTTTGAACACTCTCCTGGAAACACAGTAGCTTCTCTAAGCAGACCATCTGCTAATGGCTAAACTAGGGGTTGACGCAGCAGCAATACTTTTAGGTTTGGGCAACCCTTTATACCAGCGCTATGGGTGTATGAAAATGCGATCGCCCTTTCCTAACCCTATCCCCAGACTATTCAATATTTTGGAACTTCTTAATGATCATTTCCGCAACGATATTGATAACTAGTGTCATGAACATGAGCACCAAGCCTGCATACATCAGCACTTGCACCTGTACCCGCCCTGCTTCAGCAAACTGAGACGCAATGAGTGAGGCAATGGTAGAACCTGGGTCAAGCAAGGACGCACTCAGGCGGTTCGCATTACCCACAAGCATCGCCGCCACCATCGTTTCACCCATGGCTCGGCCTAGCGCTAGCATTACTGAGCCGATAATGCCCGACAGTCCAGCCGGAATCAACACCCGCAGAATCGTTTCCCAACGTGTGGCACCCAAGGCCATAGCACCTAGGCGAAGCTCTGGAGGAAGCTGGTTTAGCGTGCCGCGAGAAATAGAGATAATAATCGGCATGATCATCACAGATAACACAAGGCTCAACGTCAGCAAGCTAAAGCCTCGTGGTGAGCCAGCAAAAAGCGGTATCCAGCCCAACGTGCTGTTCAGAAACGTGTAGAAGGGGCGCATAAACGGTACAAACACGAAAATGCCCCACAACCCCAGCACTACGCTAGGAATTGCCGCAATTAGCTCAATGCCCATTGAAATGGCATCGCGCAGTGTATACGGGATAAAGTCTTCGCTGAGGAACACCGCCACACCTACGCCCAAAGGCACTGCAATCAGCAGTGCTACCAAAGCTGAGACAAGTGTGCCATAAATCTGCGGTAACAGCCCGTAGACATTAGACACCGGATTCCAAGTGGTGGAAGTTAAGAAGCCCAACCCGTAGGTGCTGATTGCAGGAAATGCTGCGGTGAAAATCTGTAATCCAATCCAGATCAGCAGCAGCGCCACCGATGCTGCCATGACCAACGTAAGCCAAAAGAACCCCTGATCTGCAATGCGCTCTGGACTATTGCGCTTGCTGATCATTTGCTTGGTGAATCTTTGCGATTCGCCAGCGAATGAACTCATTCCCTTATCCTCCAGACTACAGTTGGAACCACACTCCTACCTGCTAATACAGGGCGGTTATCTTGAGAATAACCACCCCGTATTGGCATCAATCGCTTAGTTTACTTGAACACCATCAAGCACTTCGCGCACACGCTCAACAATGGAGTCGGGCATGGGCACGTAGTCTAGTTCGGTAGTGATGTCTTGTCCGTCGGTCAAGCCCCACAGCAGGATGGACTTGAGGGTTTCCCAAGTAGCTTCATTTTCATACTCAGGGTAGACCAGAATCCAGGTCAGGCCAGCGATCGGATAGGCGTCGGCGTTGGAAGGGTCGGGCACGAGCAGACCGAAGTCTTCAGGTACTTCTACACCTTCGAATGCAAGAGAGGCAGCCTCAGCATCAGGGTAGACAAAGTTGCCAGACGCGTTCTCTAGCGAGGCGCGGGGAATTTCGTTCAACTTAGCGTAGGCGTATTCCACATAGCCAATGGTGCCTTCGTTTTGTTGAATCTGCGCGGCTACACCTTCGTTTCCTTGACCACCCACACCCACGGGCCAATCTACCGAGGTGCCAACGCCGCCTTCCCAACCGTCACATACTTCATTCACATGGTTCACGAAGATGAAGGTGGTGCCGCTACCATCGGAGCGGTGTGCCCAGGTGATAGGCAAGTCAGGGAACTCAACGCCTTCGTTGTCGGCTGCGATCGCCGGATCGTTCCAGTTGGTGATATCACCCAAGATGATGCCACAGTAAGTTTCGCGAGCAAGGCTGATTTCTTCTTCAACGGTGAAATCTGGCAGATTGTAGGCCAGCACCACCGCACCACCGGCCATGGGCACCTGGATGGGGTCTGCATCGTCGTAGGCAGCCTTGAAGGATTCTAAGCGATCGCCCTGAATAGGTGCATCACTGGCACCAAAGTCCACCGTGCCAGCGATGTACTGTTCCAAACCGGCACCACTTCCGACCGACTGATAGCTGACTTGGGCGTTGGAATCAACTTCGCGGTTGTAGGCATCAAACCATCGCTGATAAAGCGGTGCGGGGAAGCTAGCCCCAGCACCTGTCAGAGCAACGGCCTCACCACTGCCACCGCCCGCAGCAGGCTCAGTTGCACTGGGCACTTCACCATCAGTGGTGCCGCCACCACATGCTGCGATCGTGACCGCAGTCGCTAGCGAGATAGAAACCAAAGACGCCCGACGAGAAACCAATTTAGAGAACAACATATTACCTCACGAAAAATTAACGAGTTGCCACAGTCTGACCAAAGGTTGGCACTAGCCCATTGCAAACACTGCAACCAGCCCTCACCAAACCCAGCACAGAACTTTCCCAATTACTCACGCAGCGACCCCAGCCATAGCCTGCTCAGCCGACGCAATCTGAATCCCCAGAGTCAGTGAGAGAGAAGCATCTGACTCGATTGCGTTGCTGATGGCTACAGCGCTAGAGCACGCCAGGACATCGGCTGGATGCTCAAAAAGCCGCCCAAGGCTACTCTACGAACATCCGAGAGTAGAATCGCAGACAAATATGACATGAAAAGGACAAAACTTTGACTGAGCCAAGCGGCACAGGAGAAGGGCGGAGACTTGTTGCAGCAGAAGCGTGCTGCTGAAGAGGGTTACAGCGATCGCTCTCTCCTAAATTGCGGAGCCATTCTTATCTGTAAAGATGTTCAAAGATTAAGCGAACGTGACGTTAGAGTAGTTCAGCCCCTGACCGTTCAACCCATTGGCAGATAGTACCCATAAAACACTGCCCGTGAAACACTGCCCAATGAGACTATGACAAGTTGTAACAGGGTTAACTTGAAGTCAATCCTTCACCTGAGCTAGGTGAAGCTGATGGCAACGGGTGCAGCGGCAGTTGCAAAGTAAAGGTTGTGCCCTCTCCGAGCGTGCTGTCGGCGGTGAGGGTGCCTTGGTGGGCGGTGATGATGCGCTGGGCGATCGCCAACCCCAGCCCCGTCCCTGCCGTGCGCGGTGCCTTAGCCTCATCGCCGCGATGAAAGCGGTCAAAGATATGAGGCAGCGCGTCTGGCGAAATGCCTGTGCCACTATCGCGAATCTGCACCACAATATTCTGTATTGTAGGTAACACCTCAAGCTGAATGCGTCCGCCCGCAGGCGTATACCGGCAGGCGTTGTCCATAATATTGCTCACCATCTGATGCAGCAGCATCGCATTGGCCTGCACCCACATCTGCTGGGGCGGCAGATCCCACTCCAGGGTGATGCCAACCCGGTGGCAGCGGGGTTCATACTCTTCGGCAACATCGGCCAACACAACGCCTAAGTCAAGCAGCGTAGGCTCTTCTAGCGGTTGACCCGCATCGTGGCGCGCTAGCCACAGCAAATCATCCAGCAATCGGCTCATCTGCTGGGCCGTGTCGCGGATGGTGTGCAGGCGTTGGCGGCTCTCGGGAGAGGCTGCCTCGTGAGCGCCCGCTGCTTCGATCAGCGCGACCTGGGCATTGCTGAGGATGGCGGCTAGGGGCGATCGCAACTCGTGCGCTGCATCCGCCGAGAACGGGTCAGGCTGGGATGGTACAGCAACAGCGTGAAGCACCCGGCGCAGCGCCACCCAGCTCAAGCCAAAGCTCAGCAAACCCGCGCTGATCGACAGCCCAAGCAGACTCCCTAGTTCTGCACCCCCTTGCCCTGGCTGCCCTAACGAGGCAAATCGGGCGATCGCCAAACACACACCTCCAACGCCGAAGAGATGTGCCAGCACTAGCCCATAAATAGTCTTGCGGGGGATGACCAACGGGAACACCCATCGCGCCCTAGGTACGCGGAATCAGCCGATACCCCATACCATAAATGGTTTCGACCCAATCCGACGCGCCCACATGGTCTAACCGTTGCCGCAGCCGCCGCACCAGCCGCGTGACGGCGTTGCTCTCGGGCGTCATCTCCCACTCCCACAGGGCTTGCTCAATCTGCGCGTGGGTGAGCACCTGATTCGGGTGGCGCAAAAAATATTCCAATAGCTGAAACTCGCGCTTGGTCAGCTGGGTGCCCTCTGCCCCTCGCTCAACCCGCAGCTGATTGAGATATAGCTTGAGATCGGCCACGCTAAGGGTGTCACCCTGCCATTGGGGCGATCGCCGCGACAGTGCCCGCACTCGCGCACAAAACTCCACTACATCGGCAGGTTTCGACAAAAAATCATCGGCCCCGGCATCCAGCCCGCTCACTTTATCCACAAGGGAATCCCGCGCGGTGAGCATCAGCACCGGAGCCGCACCCCCCACCGCTCGATATTGACGGCAAATCTGCAGCCCGCACACGCGCGGCAGCATCCAATCTAGCACCAATAAATCGTAGGATTTACGCGACAGCAGCCACTGCGCCGTCATGCCATCTTCGACACCATCGACAATATGCTTCTCGTGGGTGAGTGCCGTCTTCAGTGGTTCAAGCTGAGCAGGGTCATCTTCAACCAGCAAAATCCTCATTATTGTTCTTCTCTCTCAAACACTGGGGATGCCACCATACTAGGGAGTAGGGATAAAGACAGGGTTAAGACAGGTTTAAGCCGTCTCGTTGAATCCGACAGGGCTGACGCACTTCGTGCGATGTCCTGGGAGTGTTGGACGAGTTGGGAGAGACTTAGCCTCTCCCAACTCGTCCAACAGCGTCAGTCCAATCTGACTTATACGCCCCGAAAGAATCGGCTAGCAGGGTTGCGCCGCAGCGGCGGGCGCATGGGAATGTCGCTCTCGTCGTAGATTTCACCCACCAACTCTTCTAAAATGTCCTCTAGCGTAACCAATCCCACTGTGCCCCCATATTCATCCACCACGATCGCCATGTGGATGCGGCGCTGCAGCATTTCCTTCAGCAGATCGGCCAAGCGCTTAACGTCGGGCACGTAGATAGGCGGGTCCATGGCTTCGGTAACGTTGCCGTCCGGGATGCCCTGCTGCTCTAGCAAATGCAGCGCTTGAATTGCACGTTTGAAGTTGATAATGCCAATAATTTTGTCGGGTGAGTCTTCTTGAACCGGAATGCGAGTGTGGCCGGTTTCCATACACAGGTTCACCAATTCATGCAGGCTGGCTTCGTGAGCGATGGTACGCATCTGCACGCGAGGCTTAACCACACTGCGGACGGTGATGCGGTCGAGCATCAGGGCTTTGGTTAAGAGCTGCCGCCGGTCTAGGTCAATCTGGCCGCGACTGCCCAAAATTTCAATCATCACCTGCAAGTCTTTGAGTGATTCACCCTGGGGGGTGACGTTGCCCTGAAACAGGCGAATGGCAAATTGGGCGATCGCCCCCAGCGCCTGCGTAATGCCCACCGACGCGAGCAGCCGCGAGAGCCAATAAATGGGGCGCACCACCAGTTGAAAGGTGGGAATCACATTATTGATGGCCAGCGATTTAGGCGTAATTTCGCCAAAAATCAGCACCAAAATTGTGATCAGCAACGTGGCAATCAACACAGCCGTGCCACCGCCAAACCAAATGGCAAATAGATTGCTGGTGAGAATGGCCGCCAGGTTATTGACGAGGTTGTTGCCCACCAGCAGCGTGGTGATGAAGCGGGCGCGCTTCTCCAGCACCAGGGCAAACATCCCTTGCGGATCGCCCTTTTCTCGAATCAGCGATCGCAGCTTTAGGTTATCCAGCGCTGTAATTGCGGTTTCTGACCCTGAGAAAAAGGCCGATAGCCCGATCATCAGCACCAGCATGATCGCATCGACCCAAACCGCGCCCAAAATCGGCTGAACTTGAGCAACAGATACCGGAGTAAACCAGAAAGGAGAAACCACAGGCCTTGGTGTTGTAATGACTTGGTATCGTCGGTAGATTAATTGTCAGGATGATGGAAGCGCAGGCTCGTATTTGCAATCCTACCCTGCGGCTCTTCCGGGCGACTGCACCGCCCCATACCACAGGGCCTCAATCTGATGAGCGATCGCCGCTGCGTCTGCTCGTTGCTGCCCCGGCTGTAGCCGCGTGGTCACATGGCCTAGCTTGCGTCCCGGTCGCGCTTCTGCCTTGCCATACCAATAGACACGGGTGTGGGGCAGCGCTGCAATCTGCTGCCGCAGCCCCGCATAGTCAGACTCGGCAGACTCAAACCCCAGCAGGTTGACCATCACCGCCCCAGCCGGAATCAGCGCCGTATCCCCCAAGGGTAGCCCACAGACGGCGCGCAACTGCTGCTCAAACTGCGAGGTGGCACAGGCATCCAGGGTGTAGTGCCCTGAGTTGTGGGTGCGCGGCGCAATTTCATTCACCAGCACGGCTCCATCGGCGGTGAGAAATAGCTCAATGCCCAGAATTCCCACGTAGTTGAGCGCTGTGAGCAGGGCATGGGCGATCGCCTGCACAGATTTTGTTATCGCATCCGGCCATTCATCCAGGGCATAGACCACGCGACACACCTGACTTTTGGGGTCTTGCTGGGTTTCCACTACGGGATACACGGCAATTTCTCCCGTGGACGAGCGGGCCGCCATGACCGCTAGCTCTCGCTCAAAGGGCACAAATTCCTCTAGCAGCCAGGTTTGCTCAGGCGACTCGTGCAGCCGCTGCACCAGCTCTGAGTCTGTGGCACAGATAAACGTGCCGTAGCCGTCATACCCATGCCGCCGCGCCTTCATCACAACCGGAAAGCCCATCTGCGATCGCTCGTTTGTTGTCGGCTGCGGCGACAGGTCTACAAATCGCGGCGTGGGCACCCGGTGAGTCCGAAAAAACGATCGCTGGTGAAACTTATCGAGCACGGGGGCGATCGCCCCCAGACATGGCGAAAACCGCACCCCTTGCTGCTCTAGCGGTTTCAGCGCTGCCAAATCCACAAACTCATTCTCAAAGGTAATCACATCAACGGCCTGGGACAATTGTGCAGTGGCGATCGCATCGGTCACCTCTCCCCGCACCCACGCCGCTGCCAAGCCCACAGCAGGGTCATCTGCCGAGGGGGTTTGCACCACCACCATTAGCCCCAATGCGCGAGCGCTCGTCGCCAGCATCCAGGCCAATTGCCCCCCGCCAATCACCCCAACGCGGTCAATCTTTTTCTCCATACTCCATTCCATTCGCCTCGGCATAGCGATGCATAAATCGCATCAGCCGCTCCCAGTGCTCCTCACGATCAACCTCAAGCTTGCATTCTACTCGCTGCAGGTCATCCCCTTCGCCTCCCCCAAAGACAAACTGCACCGACGACGGCTCAATGCTGATGTCGCCTTCCTCATCGGTGAGCTTGAGGGCTTTGTTAAATTTTTGGGTAAAGCTGTTGAAGCGCTCAACAGCATTCAATTGCTGAAACGCCAGCACCATGATGCGGTTGCCCGTGGCGCGGTTGCGGCGCAGGCTAATGCCCGTCAACTCTTCGGGCACGCCGCTATAAAATTCAATCGTGGGAATCACAGTCATGGGGCAATCTTGTCCATAGATCTCGTCCCTAACATTTTGTCCATGCATATCCAGTTACATCCAGCCCTAGGGACATAGGCATGGGACGACGTAAGGGTGTAATGCTCAGTATACAGAAGCGGCTGGTGCAGTCGGGAGGCGTCGGTGTTTCGTTGGGTGATCCATCACATCAAGGCAGGGCTGCGGCCAATCGGCACGCGGCTCAATACGCGGCTAGGTGGAAGGATAGGGGCGATCGCCCGTTCCCTCCTGCTGGCGCTCATTCTCTCGGCCTTCATCCTCTCGCCGCTAGCAAGTGCGTTTAACCTGGAGGAACAATCGGCAATGGCCGCAGAGCAACAGTCCCAACCGATGGCTCAACGACGCTCCCCTGAGCAAGCACTCGAGTGCGTCTTTACCACTGCAAACCCTGCCGATTGCTTTGCCGATAGTTTTTTGCGGCAGGTGCCGCCCGAGCAGGTGCAGTCCTTGCTGGCAAGCTTGCGCCAAGATTTGGGCGAGTATCGCGGCGTGCAGCCCACCGACGATCCCAATCGCTACCGAGTGGACTTTGAACGGGGCCATCTGCTCGCTCGCATTGCCCTCAACCCCGTTGGGCAGATTGGTTCCCTCTTGTTAGAGCCCAGCGCCCTCTCTCCCGAAGAGGCGATCGCCCAGCTCCAGCAGGCCAATGCCCGCACCAGCCTGCTCATCCTCAAAAACGGGGAAGAACTCGCAGCCCTAAATCCCGATGAACCGCTGGCCGTGGGCTCAACCTTTAAGCTGGCGGTGCTGGCGGCCTTGCGGCAGCAGATTGAATCGGGCGATCGCACCTGGGATGACAGTGTGCAACTGCGGCCAGCGTGGAAAAGCCTGCCCAGTGGGCTGTTGCAAGACTGGCCCGACGGCACCGCGCTGACGCTAGAGACGCTGGCCACGCTGATGATTTCTCTCAGCGACAACACCGCCACCGACGCACTGATTCACCTCGTAGGGCGCACCGCCGTTGAAGCCTTTTCACCCCGCAACACCCCATTTCTCACCACCCGTGAGGCCTTTGCGCTAAAAGACCCTGAGAACGCGCCATTGCTCCAGCGCTATCGCGAAGGAGATGAAGCCGAACGACGAGCACTGCTGCCTCAGCTCGAATCCGCACCCCTGCCGCCCGCGGCCCTGTTTGAGGGCGACCCTGTAGCACTGGATGTGGAATGGTTTTTTACGGCGCGAGAGCTGTGTGAACTGATGGCTGCGCTACAAGACTTGCCGCTTATGGGCGTGAATCCGGGTGTGGCAAACCCGGCAGACTGGGCGCAGGTAACGTATAAGGGCGGCAGCGAACCCGGCGTGCTCAACCTCACCACCGGGCTGCGGGATGCAGCGGAGAATCAGTTCTGCCTCTCTGCCACGTGGAATAATGCAGAGGAGCCTTTAGATGAACAAGCTTGGGGCATTTTGTATGATCAGATTCTGCGAGGGTTGCGCTTTTAGGTAGGGATAAGGGGGAAACGGGTTTGCCAGTCAATCGGCCTCGCCCTTAAAGCAAATTGCCTAAAAGCCCTGCCCTTACACTTTTTGGAGCGGCTTCATCTGATTGTTTAGTAATCACTGTTTAGTAATGGCGATCGCCCGTGAATTGGTTTTCTCCACTGAACCCCATCCCGCCCGTTTGGCTACAGCTTGGGGTGGCGGGTTTGTGGGTGGCGGGGGTGATTGGACTGGCCGAGGGGCTAAACCGAGCGCGCATTAGCGAACCCGAGGTGACGCGCAAGATTGTGCATATTGGCATTGGCAACGTGGTGGTGCTGGCGTGGTGGCTGCAGCTCCCCGTGTGGATGGGGGTCGGGGCATCCCTCTTGTTTGGGATGATTACGCTGTTGTCCTACCGCTATCCCATTTTGCCGGGGGTTAATAGCGTGGGGCGGCAGAGCTACGGCACGTTTTTCTATGCCATTAGCTTTGCGTGTTTGTTTGGCCTATTTTGGCGATCGCACCCTCAGTTTACCCTGCTGGGCATTCTCACAATGGCCTGGGGGGATGGGTTGGCGGCACTGGTGGGGCAGCGCTGGGGCAAACATCCCTATCAACTGTGGGGCGGACGCAAAAGTTGGGAAGGCTCATTGACCATGGCGCTGGTGAGTTTTGCCATTGCCTTGCCAGTGCTGCTCTCAACGCTGGGGACTGGCGTGGCGGCTGGCTTAGCCGCAGTTGGTGTGGCGATCGCCGCCACGGGCCTTGAAGTGCTCTCTAAGCTGGGGATTGATAATTTGACAGTGCCCTTGGGAAGTGCGGCGATCGCCTACGGCCTGAGTCAATGGCTCGGATAAGCCGAGAACATCACGGGGCACTAGCATGGAATCCTGACGCTATGAAGGTTTCACGCTGCTGCTCTAGTTCCGTGAGCTAAGGTCAAACCTACGGGGTGATTCAGCGTCGAACGTGCAGGTTTGCAGCAGCGCGTGCTGCAGCTGCTTGCCATAGGTTTGGCTATCGGTAACATAGGCGCCAAATCGCTCCAGATGGGGGTTCATCATTTGGGCGTCAAAGAGGGTGAAGTGGTGCGATCGCAAATGTTCCACCAGCTTCACCATTGCCACCTTCGACCCATCGGGAATGCGGAAAAACATCGACTCGCCAATAAACGCCCCCCCCAGCGCCAACCCCAACACACCGCCGGCCAGCTCATCCCCTTGCCAGGTTTCAAAGCTGTGGGCAATGCCCGCTTGATGCAGTGCCCAATACACCTGCTTTAGCTCTGGCGACAGCCAGGTAATTTTTCGATCGGCGCAGCCTTCTACCACTGCGCGAAAGTCGCGGTTGACGGCCACAGAAAAGCGCTTTTGATTGATCACACGCCGCAGCGACGTGGGATAGCGAAAGCGATCATCCAGCGGAATTAGGGTGCGTTCACGGCTGGTATACCAATCAAGGCGACCGCCCTGATCATCCGCCATTAAGAAATACCCAAGGGCGTAGCCGCGAACAATTGCAGCAATGTCATACTGTGTGTTATCCATCGGTCATATGCGGGTGTCTCTTGCAAGTGATGCGCTGTGTCTCTACACCCGCCAGATGTCGTGATTCTAACTGGTGAATGATGGTAGACCCCATTCCCTCAATCATGTTGCCCCCGGTTGACGATGCTCAGCAGGAAGGGCTTTGGCTAGAGCACGCCCTGCGTGACTGGCTTAATCAAGAATATATCCCTGAAACGGTAAATGATGATATTGCCCGCCGAGCCGCTCAGGTTTATACCCGGCAGCGGCTTGAAGGCGAGAATGACGTGGGCAATCTGGTCATTGCTATTGTGACAGAGATGCAGGCCTATGACTTTTCTGCCAGCTTCTATAGCGAGTTTGCGATCGCCAATGCCGTCAGCGATTTGCTGTTGTGCCGCATGGGCATCGACCCCTGCTGCCAGTAACCGCATTCACACGTATGTTTCTTCCTGTGGATTCCCTATGAGGATTCTCTATAAGTACAGGGTCAAATACAGGGTTTCGGACGGGTGCATCCCACTTTTGTAACCCTCACCCTAAATCCCTCTCCCAGGGCGGGAGAGGGACTTTGAATCCGGCCCCCCTTCTCCCGTTTTGGGAGAAGGGGCTGGGGGATGAGGGCAAACTTGCAAAACTGGGATGCACTCTTTCGGACTGATGCACTTCATGCGGCATTGTTGGAACGTTGGCCGCTGTTGGGGAGACTTAGCTTCCTCAAACAGCGGCCAACTGCGTCAGCCCCAAGGGTTAAAACAAGCCTGTCGATTTAAACTGTTCATCAGAAACGAAAGATAATCCTAAATATGCTGTCTCCAAACCAATGCAGCTCAAGAGTTTGATACTATAAGCGTGAATCGGGCTCTTAACCTGCTTTTTAACTCCTAGAGAGGAGACACCCTGTATGTTGACCTTAGAAGCAACCAAACCGCCTCAGTCTGACCAAACACTGGGGAGGGTTCTAGTCGTCGAAGATGAAGAACTCATCCGCGACACGATTATGCTGGCGTTAAGTGAAGAAGGTTACGACGTGCAGGTGGCTGAAGATGGGCGCATGGCCCTCGATATTCTGACGCAGCCGGATGACAGTGATGGCTCTAGCACTCCCGGCATTGACTTGATCATCCTAGATTTGATGCTGCCCTACGTGAATGGGCTTGATCTGTGCCGATTGGTGCGCCACCAAGGCGACAGCGTGCCTATTTTGATGCTGAGCGCAAAAGGCAGCGAGACCGATCGTGTGGTGGGTCTAGAAGTGGGGGCTGACGACTACCTCACCAAGCCCTTTGGCATGAAAGAGCTGATTGCCCGCTGTCGGGCACTGCTGCGGCGGCACCGCCACAGCCAGCCCCCTAGCTTTGAATCAACCCTACGGTTCAACGACATTACGCTCTATCAGCAGGAATGCCGGGTTATGGTGCGGGGCGATGAAATTAACCTGTCTCCAAAGGAATTTCGCATTCTGGAATTATTTATGAGCCACCCTCGCCGCGTGTGGTCGCGAGAGCAGTTGATCGAGCGCATCTGGGGGCCTGACTTTATGGGCGACAGCAAAACGGTGGATGTTCACATCCGCTGGCTGCGTGAGAAGTTAGAGAAAGACCCTAGCCGTCCTGAATACCTCACGACCGTCCGCGGCTTTGGCTATCGCTTTGGCTAAACGCTCTAGCGCACCGCCAGACTAGCGCCATTGTTCGTTCAGGTCGAAGGGAGAGTCAAGCCATGAGTAAAGACGTTACGCCAGATGAAAAGGAATTTGCAGTGGGCGATCGCGTCCGTGTGATTGCGCTACCGGCCTATATCAAAACAGCAGAGCCAATGCCGATGCTGCGCCCTCCCGGCGTCATCACCTTGGGTGAAGAAGGCACGGTGCTCGATCGCCGCCCTGGTGGCTATTGGGGCGTGCGGTTTAATCGGGGTGCGTTCTTGATTGAAAGCCAATACATTGAGCCTATCTCCCACCTATCCCCTGAGGCTAGCTAAAGGGGTAGTGGTATTGAGGTAAGGATTTTGTGTGGGGCGAGCTGTACCGACTTAGTGAATAAAGAAGCGATCGCGAGCGTCTTGAATATCAATGCGCCCGGTGCCTAGAGGCTGCCCATGCGCTTGATCTCCTTGAGGAAAGGCAAACACGCGAAACTGATAGATGCCACCCGCTCTCGGGTTTCGGCGAGGTCGCAACCCCACGGTCACTGTGGTGCCTGGCTCAATGGGGGAGTCGAATACGACATCTATCGTTTGATTGTCGGAATCGGTCAGGGTTTCTGCCACGGTGAGTTCGTCACCGCGATCGCCCCGAGTCCCTTCAAACGCCACTGTGTCATCTGTGCGGAAGATAATCTGCTGAGGCCCCCGGGGACGATTGGGCCGCACTAGCGACAACCGTTGCAGCGGTTCACCCGCTCCGGCGGGCAGTTCTACCGTGACATAGTACGTCGCCCCGGATGAAAAGGCCGTCAGGCGGTTGCTGACCAACTCCACCAAGCGGGGCGGTTGCTCAAAATAGACGGTTCCATCAGCGAGCTGAATGGCCGACGTAGGACGCGGCAGGCCGAAGCTGAGGGCAGCTAGGGCCACACCGAGTGTCGAAATGAGGGCGCGGTTCATGGTAAATCGGTGTAAGGAGTTTTGGGTACTGATTGGCGCACAGCTCAGACCTATCCCAGTAGGGCGATCGCCACACTCACACACACCAACCCCAACAGCACTAGCCATAGCCCATTGCGGCTGAGCCATACCTTCAACGAACTGGCGCGTGCTGGGCGATAGATGAAGGCCTGGGTTGCCTGGGCCTGGTCGCGATATAGGGTGCAGTCTTTGGCTTGGGGGCGTTGCGGAAATGTGCAGGTGTCGTCCAAGTGGTAGGTGCAGGACTCACAGAGATACTGATCAGCGTCTGCTCGATAGAGCAAAATGCCGGGATGCCCATGTGCTTTTAGCTCCATCCGGCAGAATGGGCAGGCGATCGCCCGAGAATCAACCGGTTGGCGACAGCGAGGGCATTCGTTCATCTCAGCGCAGCAGCAATGACGTACTTCCCTAATCTAAACACAAACTTAGATGGCTGCTGGGCACCCCATAGAAATAGAGCCTCAACAGAACTTCAACCATAGATTGACCCGTCTCTGCCCTCCATCCATAGACTGCACCAATCCAACTGCGCCTAATCCCAAACGCCCTGATGCAATCCCCACAGGGTGAGGGTTACATCAGGGCGCTATGCTGCCGCTCTGTACTGCGTCAGACCGATTGCCGACCTAGCAGCCAGGCATGAATTTACGAATTTGGTAGCGAGAAGATTCGACTAGTTCATACTCGCCCCCCACTGCCGCCGCAAAGCGGGATTCAGTCTCCTCCAATACAGTCTGAGGAATGGCCTGCCATAGCTCAAACGTCTCCCAGCGCACAACCATAATCACCAAAGACGGCTCATCAGCGCTGATCCACACTTCCTTTCCGAGATAGCCAGGATATTGAGACAGCGTTGTGGTCCAAATCTCAGCATCTTTTTGAATATAGGTTTCTCTCAGTTCTGGTTCAACATGCACTTTCAAGTATTCAACTTCCATCAATCTATGCTCTCTGCGGTTCTATCGTAATTTAGCGGCCTTCCAAGTAGCCCAAGGGAGCATGGGTTTAGGGCAGTTTAGGGTATGGTGTAGCCCTCGCCTCCCAAACCCATGACATCAAACGCACAACCCAGTATTTGTGAGGCGCTACCTTGACCCTGTGAGACCACTCAATGCCATTGTTTTACCCTATAACCTCACCGATCAGCCGTAAACGTAGTTTGAGTAAATCTCGCCAGGTTTAGAGCAAATTGTCAGAGAATAGAAGCAGGGAATTTTCATGGAGCCTCTTCCGCCTAAGTAGCTGCCACCTTAGACCCCACTGACTTAACATTGTTAGGACTGACTAGGACTGACGTAGTTGGGGGATGTCTAAGGGCTTAGCCTCCCAGACCTCCTCCAAAATTCCCAGAACTTCGCACAACGTGCATCAGTCCTAATCGTGTAGAATTTGCTCTCAAGGCGGGTGGTCTGCCATAGCAATAGGGCTACTGTAGACGCGTTGTGAATGCCGATCAGGCGGAAAGCCAATCCTAACGTGTAGGGGTTTCCCAATAGCGGCAGCGGCAAGCTGTGGCTCTAAATTTGCCAGAATGAACAAGGGCTGCGTTTATATATAACTTTGACAATCTGTTTTGACAAGCTGTATGTCGAGACGCCACCACGCGGCTACACATGAGTTTTTAGATTTGAGCCTATCCCAGCCCATGCCCACAACGAGAGATCACCCATGGATAACAACTTAATCAAGCAACTGATGATGATTGGTATTGGCACCACCTCGCTGGTTGCCGATAAGATGCGCGAAGTCACCGACCAACTGGTTACCGAAGGACGGCTAGACCCCGACCAAGCGACGCGCTTAATGAATGATTTGATGCAGCAGCTCAAAACCGATCAAACCAGCGTAGAAACTCTGTTTCAGCGGCAAATTCGCAATGTGATGCAAGATCTTGGGGTGCCTCGACAAGCTGAAATGGATGAGCTGCGGGGGCGTTTGGATCGGTTGGAGCGGCAGTTGCGCGATCTAGAAAATAAACTATGGCGATAGGGGATAGGGGAGTCGTTGCGCGATCATCACGGTAAACTAAGCTATGGCTTCGCGATGAGGCCAGTTTATTTAGTGTTAGTTATTGAGGATGGTTGCTGTGCGCGAGATTCTCATCAGTTTTTCGGTAATGGTAGTGTGTGTGGTGCTGTTGGTGGTTGTGCAGTTTGCAGGGCCGAAACAAACGGCGATCGCCGATCCCCTGCCCGAAGAAGCCCCTGTGGCATCGATAGAGGTTGCCCAGGCTCCCGACCCCACCAACCCAGAGGCCCCTGCAATGGACAATAGTCAAGAGAGTAACCAGAATGCTGTTACGACTGATTCTGGTCTGAAGTATATAGATTTGGTTGAAGGCACTGGTGCCTCACCTCAAAATGGGCAAACGCTAGTGGTGCATTACACCGGCACCCTAGAAGATGGCACTCAGTTTGACAGCTCGCGCGATCGCAACCGACCCTTTAGCTTCAAGTTGGGGGCTGGGCAAGTGATTCGTGGGTGGGATGAAGGCTTTGCTACCATGCGCGTGGGCGGACGGCGAACGCTGATTATTCCTCCAGAATTGGGCTATGGCGCTCGTGGCGCAGGCGGGGTCATTCCACCCAATGCGACGCTAATTTTTGATGTGGAACTGCTGCGAGTGGGCGCATAGGGCGATCGCCCCAAGAATAGACCAAGTCTCGTTCGCTCAGCTCCATTAGAATTCAGCACTGGTTGTCTATGGCTTTGGGCCTGATAACGCTGACACTGCATCACGCCTTGTCTGGATTGCACCTGTTTAGCGCCACCATCTTGGTGGCGTTTTGCGTTGTAGCACCTTGACAGCGACTTGACTAGCCTGCGCTGTTTTTTGCGGCCAAATGCTAGCCTAGAGTTCGATTGTGCGGGTGCTGCCATCCGCGCAGCCGGTCGTATGTTCTAGTTCTTTCTTCTGTGTCTTCGCTATGAACAAAGTCGTCGTTGGGCTTTCGGGCGGCGTTGATAGCTCCGTCGCCGCTGCCACACTCCACCGTCAGGGATTTGACGTGGTGGGGCTTACCCTATGGCTCATGAAGGGCAAGGGACAGTGCTGCTCAGATGGCATGGTGGATGCAGCACAACTGTGCGAAGAGTTGGGCATTCCCCACCACATTGTGGACAGCCGCGACCTGTTTGAAAAATATATTGTGGATTATCTGGTGAGTGGCTATGGTGCAGGGGTGACGCCGCTGCCCTGCTCGCAGTGCAACAAAGCCGTTAAGTTTGGCCCCATGCTGAGCTATGCCCAGGCAGAATTGGGCATTGACTGCATTGCTACTGGGCACTATGCCCAGATTCAGCACGATGCTGCCACAGGCCGCTATCAACTGTTGCGGGCGGTCGATCCAAGCAAAGATCAGTCCTACTTCCTCTATGACCTAGAGCAAGAGATTCTAGCGCACACTCTGTTTCCGCTAGGCGAGCAAACGAAGACTGAGACCCGCCAGCGCGCGACAGAGTTTGGCCTGCGCACTGCCGAAAAGCCCGAAAGTCAGGATTTGTGCCTGATTGAGGCTCATGGGTCGATGCAAACCTTTCTCGATCAATTTTTGGCACCCAAGGCAGGTGAGATCATAAACCAAGATGGGCAGGTGCTGGGTCAGCACACTGGCATTCACCATTACACGATCGGGCAGCGCAAGGGGCTGGGCATTGCGGCTCCCAATCCGCTCTATGTGATTGGGCTAGATGTGGCGAAGAATCAGGTGATTGTGGGCGATCGCACCGATATGCTCATCCCAGAATTCACCGTCAGCCGGGTGAATTGGGTGTCGATTGCGATGCCCATGGCTCCCATTGCCGCCGCAGTGCAGATTCGCTATCGCGCTGCACCCGTAGCCGCTACGGTTGTGCCCATCGAGGGCGATCGCGCCCGCATTGTGCTGGATGAGCCCCAGTTTGGCATCACCCCAGGGCAAGCAGCGGTATGGTATGAGGGCGATCGCGTCTTGGGTGGGGGCGTGATTGATCCCCTCCCAGCCGAATCGTGATTGCTCTAGCCAGGGGCCTGAGAGTTGAGCGCTTGACCAGGGAAACAGCGCATGGGATACACTAAAAGTAGAGTTTAACAAATCGTTACAAATCCATGCCGCTGATTGAATCTCCGCTCGTTACCACCCACACCTGGCATTGGCAGGGGTTTCCGATTCGGTATCAGACCGCAGGCGACACGGGTGTGCCGCTCGTGCTGATTCATGGGTTTGGCGCTCATAGCGACCACTGGCGCAAAAATTTGCCGGTTCTGGCTACGACAAATCGGGTCTATGCAGTGGATTTGCTAGGGTTTGGCTTTTCTGCCAAACCCCCAGCCGGCCAACCTCTCAGCTACACCTTTGACACATGGGGAGAGCAGGTGCTCGATTTTTGCCGCGAGGTGATCGGCGAGCCGGCCTTCTTGATTGGCAACTCCATCGGCTGCATTGTGGCGCTGCAAGCTGCGGTCATGCAGCCTGAGCAAGTGCGGGGACTAGCCATGCTTGACTGCTCACTGCGGCTGTTGCATGAGCGCCGTCGCGCTACGCTGCCGTGGTATCGCCGCTATTCGTCAGCAGTCTTGCAGAAGGTGCTGGCCTATAGGGCGATTGGGCACTTTTTCTTTACGCGCATTGCCCAAGCCAAAACTGTAAAGAAGGTGCTGCTGCAAGCGTATGGGTGCAAAGAGGCGGTCACGGATGAGCTGGTAAATCTCTTGCTCACCCCTGCGGCAGAACCAGGCGCAGCAGATGTGTTTTTGGCATTTATCAGCTATTCTCAGGGGCCGTTGCCGGAAGATTTGCTGCCTCAGGTGAGCTGCCCTGTGCTGATATTGTGGGGCGATCGCGACCCTTGGGAGCCGATTGAGTTGGGTCGCGCATTGGCCGATTATCCAGCAGTCGAACAGTTTGTTCCGTTGCCTGGGGTGGGGCACTGCCCCCAAGATGAAGCCCCAGAGTTAGTAAATCCGCTATTGCAAACTTGGCTTCGCGAAAAAAGCTGATACGTGGGTGGTCTTAGGGTAAGAAGCGAATCCTGCCTACCCGAACTAACGGTATATGCGATGGCGCTTAACCCGCTAGTTTGAGGATTTATTGCTGCGAACTCCTGCATCATAAAAGGCACCCTCGTGTTGCGAGGGCACCTTTACTTTATCTGCCGAGTTAACGTCGGGTCAGGTCAATCAAATCGCCTATTTTCATACAGTTTGGGGTGTTGCAACAGAACATTTCAAACTGCGTAGGCCATAGAGCAATGTATTCTAGTGGGATGATCAAACGCTCACCGCAAGGGCGATCGCTCTATCCACGAGATGCATCACGAGCTGTGCGCTCAACTGACTTACTGACATCACGGGCGGTATCGCTAAGGCGATCGCCAGCACGGTCAACCGTCCGATCGGTTGCTCTCGACAGATCATCAGCCGCATTTCTAGAGTTTTTCTGAACATTTCTAAACCCTTTCCGAGCGGTGTCAGATAATCCCTCAGCGGCATTCTCAACGCCATCGCCAACTCGATCGGTCACGTTAGAAATGCGCTCATTTAGAGGACGACCTTCCTGAAAGCTCTCGACGAAATCTTCTCGATCGTTCACTTTATTCAGGTTTTGCTTTGCTCTTCGAATCAGCCGATCAGCTTTTGCGTCTGCAGCACTGGTGTCGAGATTGGCAGGAGTGTCTCGATAGTTGTTCATGTTGTCCACACGATCCTGCGTGGTGCCGTAGATGTCGGTCTGCTTCGCCTGTCGACCTTCATAGGAGCCTGCATCCGATGCCTTAGGGGTAGGGGAGTTGCTGCAAGCGGTAGTCATAACGAGAAGAACGCCCGCTAAACACACGGCCATGATTCGGCCTAACTTGGCCAAATTGATTTTCCCTTTCAATTGATTCATGAGGTTCATAATTGATACTCCTTTGTGGTCATCATGCTGGAACAATCGTAAAAAAACCGGAATTGAAGAATACTTGAATCGGCAAAATTTAAATTCGACGAACCCATGTTCAGCATGATGTGGACATTGAGCGATCGCACACTTTCATAAGTCTGCTGCCAAATGTCTTATCTAGACACACTCTACGACTAATTGCGCTCAGGCTTCCTCTAGCGAAGGTAGCAATGATGCAGCACTGTATTGCGTTTTCCTATTGCTTAAGGCAGAGTAAAACGCTAGTATTTCGGTCAAAAACCCCAGCCAGTAAAGAATCAAGACATCTATAAATTCGGTCTCTGCAAATTGAGTGACTAAGTATTTATGAAAGGGGTTTAAGAGGATAAGTTTTCGAGCGTCTGAATCGGTTATCTAAATCGATTAATCTCTCCATAGTCACCCGCGTTCAGAGGGGCTACAAAAGTGAGGTACACCTACTGCTTATTGGGTGCATCCCACTTTTGTAAGCCCTCACCCTAAATCCCTCTCCCAGGGCGGGAGAGGGACTTTGAATCCGGCTCCCCTTCTCCCAAAACGGGAAGGGGCTGGAGGATGAGGGCAAACTTGCAAAAGTGAGATACACCCAATGCTTTCCCCTACAACGGCTTTTCGTAGATGCGATAGGTTTTGCAGATTTGGCCCCCTGCCGACTCAATCAGCTTGCGCGAGGGCATGTTGTCTTCATAGACAAAGCCCATTTCAGCGCGTTTGTAGGGCTTGCCTTTCATTAAAGCGCCCACCATGCCCAGGTAAATCAGCCCCAGAGGCACCATCTTACGGCGATACTTGGGCAGGGAGCACACCACCAGCACACGTCCCTGATCAATTTGACGGCGATACCAAAGAAACTTGAGGATGCCGAGCCAGTTGAGCTTGCCGTTCACATGCTTAAGCGCCATGTTGTAGTCAGGCAAGCCCATCCAAAAGCCCACCGCTTTGCCATTGTGTTCCGCAATGAGAAACACATCAGGATCGACCAATTGCTGCAAGTCTTGCGCTTCTTCCAGAAATTCTTCGAGCGATCGCGGCGTAGAGCTGTAGTTATCAGAAAACGTCGTATTGAAGAGGGAATACAAACTCTCTGCGTCTTTCTGAAAGGCCCCCCCTTTGGTATGAACTGTGCGAAAGTTGATTCCTGATTTAACGGCGATGTCGTAGCCTTTTTTGAACGTGGCAGGCAAGCCCGGCCCTAGCTCAATGAGGTACGAGTAGGCATCTTTTGCCTTTTGCCACCCAGCCCGTTCGACAAATTCAGGATAGTAGGGCGGGTTGTAGGGCATCATCACCATAGGCCCGGTGTCAAAGCCATCCACCAAAAATAGGCAATTAATGTGGGTGGATAGGTCAATAGGGCCGCGCACCATCGTCATGCCGTTCTGCCGCAGCCAGTCGCTGGCGATGTTGAGCAAGCCTTCGGCTATTTCAAACTCTTCAATGCATTCAAAAAAACCAAATAGACCGACCTGTTGTCCTTCTTTGTCCACTAGGCGCTGGTTGATTGCCGCCACCACTCGGCCGACTGCCTCGGTGCCATTTTTGCCCGTGCGGGTGGCGATAAAAGCTTGCAGCTTGCCATAGCGCAAAAACGGCGCATCTGGCTTAAAGTGTTTGGCAATGCTGCTTCGCAGCGGCTGCACCCAGTTGGGGTCGTTGGCATACACCAACTGGGGCACATCCAAAAACATCTCTAGATCGCCCGCTGACAGCACGGGGCGAATGGTGACAGATCCAACCTGAAGGGAGGGCATGGTCATAGGAGGCGCGATCGCACAACACGTGCAAAAAGGGCTAGCTCAATTTTGCAGCAGAATAGGCACAAGAAACGATGCCCTTAAAAACTCTATAGAGCACAGCTCAAACCGTAGTTAAGGGGGGCAGGTGCAGCGAATTGCGATCGCCCTACTGAACTTCCATAATCCCCTGGGCATACTGAATAGACAGACGCGATAGCTCAATAACTAGATAGACAGATACACCGATACACCGATACACCGAAATAAATAAATAGATAAGCGGGTGCAAGCTAAAACAGCAGTGAACGAACGAGCCTACTGGGTGGCGTGGATGCAGATTGCAGGCGTGGGGCCAACGCTGCTGCTGCGAATTGCGCGGGAATTTGGCAGCTTGGCGGTGGCCTGGCAGGCGAGTGAGTCTGATCTGCTGCAGGTAGAGGGGTTGGGGTTGATGACGGCAGATGCGATCGCCCAAGCTCGCCATCAGCTAGACCCCGCTGCGCTGCTGCAGGCGCATGAACGGGATAACCCCAACCTGTGGACCCCAGCCGACCCCGACTATCCTCGGCTGCTGTTAGAAATTCCTGACCCACCGCCCCTGCTTTATTACCGCGGTGTGGTGGATGCCGCAGAAATTCGGGGAGAGCGTCCGGCGATCGCCATTGTGGGCACGCGAACCCCCTCTGACTATGGGCGGCGCTGGGCGCGTCGGCTCGCCAAAACGCTGGTGCAGGCTGGATTCACCCTGGTTTCGGGCTTGGCAGACGGCATTGATACGGAGATTCACACCGTATGCTTAGAGTCGGGCGGTCGCACCATCGCCGTGATGGGCACCGGCTGGAATCGGGTGTATCCTCGCAGCAATCTGGCGATCGCCAAACGCATCGACCAAACCGGCCTAATCCTCAGTGAATATCCCAAAGACACCCCACCCGACCGCGCCCACTTTCCCCGCCGCAACCGCATCATCGCCGGACTGTGCCGCGCCACAATTGTCATCGAAGGCAAGCGCGAATCGGGTGCAATGATTACGGCCCGCCTGTCCAACGACTACAACCGCGAAGTGTATGCGCTGCCCGGTTCGTTAGATAACGAATTGTCTGAGGGCTGCCTAGATCTCATCTACCACGGCGCACAGATTATTCTCAGCGAGGCGCACTTGCTAGAGTGGCTGAGCGGCTTGCCTCATCTAGACGCAGCCACCCCCAGCGTTCATCGCGCGAATGGCTCTCAGCAGTCGAAAAACTCTAAGCGCCCTGCCGATGCTGTGAAAGCAGGACTGGCCCGATCGCTCGCCCCGTCGGCTTCCCCGCCCCCCAGTCTCGACTTGCCGCCCGATCTCGACTGCGTGTTTCAGGCCGTTGCCTTAGAGCCTACGCCCCTCGACCCGATTGTGCAGCGGGCCAACGTGAGCACCAATGAAGTGTTGAGTGCGCTAGTGCAGTTGGAGCTGATGGGACTGGTGACGCAATTGCCGGGAATGCGCTATCAGCGGGGGTGAGGGGCGGCACCAAACGGGGCATTTCCTCGTCCCCAAAAAATTAGAAGCGGTTTGATTCTGCCAGTTGATTGCTAGTTGCTTGCCGATTGATTACGTGTTCAAAGTCTAAAGGCATTCCTATGACACTTCTTAAATCTGTTCTTAAACTCTCGATGCCGCTTGGCGTGCTGGCTGCGGTGGGCCTGGTGCCACTTTCGCAGGATCTCTTGTGCACGGCGGCGGCATGGGCCCAGTCAACCCGCAGCTATGGGCAAGCGGGTCAGGCGGGGATGAACGGACGCGAGGGCAGACCGGGACGCGAGGGGGGCGATCGCACCCTATCAGCCGACGGCAGTTCGATTCGGCTCGACTTGGCAGGAACCGATGGCTTCGCATCACGGCCATCCGCAGCCTGGGCCACAACACCGCCGAAACCCGCATCGACTGGCGCGGCGAGCTTCGGCGATAGTTACCTCCGTTAACGGTGTTGGGGCGATCGCACTAGCACCGTCATATACTGCCCGTCGATAAACGGCGCAGGGATAATCGGCGTAAACTGCGCACGATCCGTCGCCACCTTTTTCACATACAGCTCGTTCATTAAGTGGATCACCTGGTCTCTCGTGCCGATGATCCAAATTTGCGCGTTGCTCTCGCCCTGGTGCGATCGCACCAAGGCCTTAATCTCTGAACTCATGGGTTTTACCTCGCTAATAAGATGTGTCGAAGAAACGCGCTCGGGGGTGTGGTTGACCCAACCACTTGTCAGCATTAGCGAGGCGCTTGATAATCATCAAAGCCTGGCTCCTGCTAGTGCCAGGAGTCAGGTCAGCTGGTTAGTGAGTGCGTCCAACACTCCTAATCAGCGCCCAAAACCCCAAGCGCGTGTTTTACTTGTCACCGGAATCCAATTCCGGTATCGCAAAGAATAAACCAACCCGTCAGAGAAAATCAAGTGCTTTCCTCTACATTTTGTGTTTGATTCTTCATATTTTGGTTAGGTGAACAATGAGTGTTGGCGATATTGTTAAGCTAAGGGAATCGGGCAGTTGGCCATTGCTGCCATGGAGGACTTCTGTCAGGCTCAGTTGCGGCGAACACGCATTTGGTTAGATGTCTTTGAGTCCAACAGTCGCGGGCGCCACATGTATGAAAAGTTAGGTTATGAGAGGTGCGGAGAAAGTAACCATGAAAGCGGAATGCTGTTGCTGTACCAGAAAAGGATCTGACAACATCTATCAGCTGATATGCAAAGACACAAGCAGCTGACAGATGTCGTTATATGGCTTCAGTGCCCATCGCTCAAACTCACTTACCCGCATCCAACCCTCTTCCCGAAAACTCAACATCCCCACATCCCTAAAAGTAGTAGGGTGGGCAATGCCCACCGCTCAAACTCACTCCCCCACATCCAACCCCTTCCCCGAAAACTCAATATCTTCACATCCCAATCTTCTTCATACATTCCCCTCCACACAAACCACCGAAAACTTGAATACTCCCACTCGTGGGGGCACCGCACCAGCCCATGTTTTACCGGGTTGTAGTGCAAATAATTCACATGCGCTACCCAATCCCCCAGGGTTGATTCAATGTGATGAGATAGAAATTAAGCTGTAAGGTGCTGCCGTCTCTCCCAAGTGTTGCTATGCACCTCATAGAAGCCTTGCAGACCGTCCCTGATGATCGCAAGGCTCGTGGGAAACGCCACCCGTTATGGATCATTTTGGTGTTCATTGTGATGGGGAATTTAGCCGGGTATCGCGGCAATCGTCCATTGGAGGAGTTTGCGCACCGCTACGGCGCAGAGGTGGCCCGCCTATTGCAGATTGACCTTGATGCGGTACCGTCCTTTTCGACGTTCCGGCGAGCCCATATGGGGCTCGACTTTGCTGCCCTCAGCGACACCTTCGCTCAATGGATGCGCCAGCATATGACGGTGGATGACGATATGTACGCCATTGACGGAAAACGGATTCGGCAACCGATAGTGGATGATGAGGGCAAAACTCGCTTTGTCGGGCTCGTCAGTGTCTTTGCTCAACGCCAAGGTGTCACGGTCGATTTAGCCGCGCTGACCACGGCTGAGAAGAGTGAGTTGAAGGTGGTGCAGTACCTGCTGGAGAAACTTCACCTCACTGGCGTGGTCTTCAGCATATCCCTCTTCTATCACTCTAAGCAGATGAAAAGATCAATTGTAAGTTCAACCGACGTACCAGTGGGCAGATGAACCCATTCATTTTGTGCGTTAACTGCTCACATCCAGTTTGCAATGAAGCGATAGGA